>Ga0247732_10000821_pt1 | contig 13405 bp, 13 predicted proteins | sample UWRJL163409C2_FD_180940 | JGI IMG/M metagenome (GOLD analysis project Ga0247732, IMG submission 180940) | Plant litter microbial communities from Arlington Agricultural Research Station in Wisconsin, United States - UWRJ-L163-409C-2 | ecosystem: Environmental > Terrestrial > Plant litter >...
TTCACCTTCAACACATCACCATCTGGATCGGTGTCGTTGCCCACCAACTGCGCCGCGGTGAAGGTCACCGCTGTGTTCTTCACGACGGTCAGCGGACCATCGTTGACCGCCGTCGGCGCCTGATTGATCGGCGCGGTCACGGTCAAGCTCACCTTGGCCACGTTGGTGCTGGTCGTTCCCGCCGCGTCCTTGACCCGATAGATGAACGATGCCGCCCCGACGTAGTTCGCGGTCGGGGTGAAGGTGACGGTCCCATTCGAGTTCAACACCACCGTGCCGTTGGCGGCCCCACCCACCGAATTCACCTTCAACACATCACCATCTGGATCGGTGTCGTTGCCCACCAACTGCGCCGCGGTGAAGGTCACCGCTGTGTTCTTCACGACGGTCAGCGGACCATCGTTGACCGCCGTCGGCGCCTGATTGACCGCGGCCGCGGCCGCCAACGACTCCACATCGGCCGTGCGCGATACGACACCGTTGGCGGGCGCCGCGGCCATGGCAACGTCCGGCGCTGCGGCGGTGCCAACCTCACGCCGGGCAGCCGCGAGGAACATCCACGCCAGCGGCGATTCTGCCCATCCCCGCTGAAGGGCCGTCAGCCATGCATCGAGTGCTGGTGCGACGATCTTGCTCAGCACGGTCGACACGACGCTCTGCGCCGGAGTTTCGGCGAAGACCGGAGGCGGTGGCGATATCGAGGTCAGCGCCGCGGGCGCGACCACGATCGACGCGACGGCACGAGTCGACTGTGCGACTACGACGGAAGACGTCGTCGTCGCGAGCGTCGAGTTCTGCGGCCGACCCGAGATGGTCGTTGCGGCCACTGACGTCGCCGACGACGCCGCGAGTGTGGGCGCGCTTGTTTGTGGCTGACTCGAATTGCTCTTGGAGCCGGTAGACGACGCGGCAGTCTTTGGTGCGGTCGCCGTGCTCGGCGTCGTGGCCGTTTCACTGCCGTCGCCGTCGCCAGGGATCGCCTCGGCGCTCGGGCCCGTCGACGCGGACCCCTGAGTCGAAGTCTGGGCGCCTCCGGAATGGGACACCGTGACGCCCGGCGCGACCTCCACCGACGTGGCGGAACCGGGCCTGTCGCCGGGGTCGTCGACCGACTCCGCGGCAGGCGCTTTCGGGCCGTTGGTCGCCGCAGGGGTGGCGGAGGCGGCGGTCTGTGGCGCTGCCGCCGTGCCGGTGGTCTCGCCGGAGACCGTGCCGGTGGTCTCGCCGGCGGCCGTGTTGGTCGTCTGGCTGGCGGACGCGGTCGTCTCCCCGGAGAGGTCGGGGCTGGCCCATGCGACTCCCCCCGGAGTCGCGATTGCCGAACCCACACCCAGCGCGACGGCCAGGGCCCCTACTCGTCCGACGAAATTGCTGTACTGCATGACAACCCCCATTGCCCCGAGGGTCCTGCGGTAGCGATATCCCCCGGGAAGTAATTTACCCAAGCGAAAGTGTACCTCGCCAGGATAGTTGCTAGGGAATCTGCGAAATTTTGCTATACGAGACCGCTGGCGCCGAATCAGCAGCTAAAACCGCTGTGGCGGCGGTAGCCGAACGTGACTGATCTTGTTTGCTTCGGGAATCGCGAGGAGGCGAGCGGTGAAACCGGCGAAATCATTGTGACAAACGGGGTAAGTGGGACGGATGATGCGGCCGCCGGGTTCGCGGCGGCCGTGGTGGTGAGCCCCGCCGCTGCGGGGCGCGCCGGCGGTCCCGCGGCTCAGCTGGCGGTGAGGTAGACCTTCCGCAGGGTCTCGGTGACCGTCCACACCGTCTCGGCACCGGCGGCGAACCGCACCACGTCGCCGGGTCCGAGGTGCATGGTCTCCGCGCCGGTGGCGAATTCGACGGTGGCTGCACCGGAAAGCACGACGAACACCTCGTTGGTCTCGACGTCGTTCATCACGCCCGGCGTCATCTCCCACACCCCGACTTCGAGGCCGCCGAACTCGTCGACCGCCGTCGCGCCCGTCGTCGGCCCGCCGCGTACCGACTGTTCGGCGGGGACCGGCTCGTGAACGAGTTCGAGCGTCGCGGCGTGCACGACGGTGTTCGGCGTCATCGGATAAGTATGCGTGGACGCTGCCCCATTACGAACCTTGTGCAGTCGTCGGGAAAATGTAACAGTGAACGGCATGTCGGACACGCACGTCGTCACCAATCAGGTCCCCACGCTGGAGGGTTACAACCCCGCGACCTCGCCCGTGCTCGCCGAGGCGCTGATGCGCGAGGGCGGCCAGTGGGGCGCCGACGAGGTCTACGAGCTTGGCGCGCTCGCGGGAGGCACGCAGGCGCAGCGGTGGGGCGAGCTCGCCGATCGTCATCAGCCGACACTGCGGACCCACGACCGCTATGGGCACCGCATCGACGAGGTCGAGTACGACCCCGCCTATCACGAACTGATGAGGGTCGCCGTCGGCCACGGCTTGCATGCGGCCCCATGGGCCGACGACCGGCCGGGCGCGCACGTCGTCCGCGCCGCCAAGACGTCGGTCTGGACGCCGGAGGCGGGCCACGTCTGCCCGATCTCGATGACCTACGCCGTCGTGCCCGCGCTGCGGCACAACCCCGAACTGTCCGCGGTCTACGAGCCCCTGTTGACCAGCCGGTTGTACGACCCCGAATTGGCGGTGCCCACCGCGAAGGCCGGCCTCACCGCCGGCATGTCGATGACCGAGAAGCAGGGCGGCTCCGACGTCCGCGCCGGGACCACGCAGGCGACGCCGAACGGCGACGGCACCTACAGCCTGACCGGTCACAAGTGGTTCACCTCGGCGCCGATGTCCGACGTGTTCCTGGTGCTGGCGCAAGCACCCAACGGTGTGAGCTGCTTCTTCCTGCCGAGGGTGCTGCCCGACGGGACGCGCAACCGGATGTTCCTTCAGCGGCTCAAGGACAAGCTCGGCAACCACGCCAACGCCTCGAGCGAGGTCGAGTACGACGGCGCCACTGCGTGGCTCGTCGGTGAAGAGGGCCGCGGGGTGCCGACCATCATCGAGATGGTCAACCTCACCCGGCTGGACTGCACGCTCGGCAGCGCGACCAGCATGCGTACCGGGCTGACCAGGGCCATCCACCACGCCCAGCACCGAAAGGCGTTCGGGGACTACCTGATCGACCAACCGCTGATGCGCAACGTGCTCGCCGACCTCGCCGTCGAGGCCGAAGCCGCCACCATGCTGGCGATGCGGATGGCCGGCGCCACCGATGCCGCCACCCGCGGCGACGAACGCGAAACCCTGCTGCGCCGAATCGGTCTCGCCGCAGGCAAGTACTGGGTCTGCAAGCGCGCCACCCCGCACGCGGCGGAGGCCATGGAGTGCCTCGGCGGCAACGGCTACGTCGAGGAGTCGGGCATGCCCCGGCTGTACCGGGAGGCGCCGCTGATGGGCATCTGGGAGGGGTCCGGAAATGTCAGCGCCCTGGACACGTTGCGCGCGATGGCAACCCGGCCCGCGTGCGTCGAGGTGCTGTTCGACGAGCTGGGTCGCACGGCGGGCCACGACCCGCGGCTGGACGCCCACGTGACGTCATTGCGCGCCGAGCTCGGTGATCTGGAGACCATCCAGTACCGCGGCCGCAAGATCGCCGAGGACATCTCGCTCGCCCTGCAGGGCTCGCTGCTGGCGCGGTACGGCCACCCGGCGGTGGCGGAGGCGTTCTTGGCCAGCCGGCTCGGCGGCCAGTGGGGCGGTGCGTTTGGCACGCTGCCGACGGGCCTCGACCTTGCGCCGATCATCGAGCGTGCGATGGTCAAGGGATGACCCCCTCTGCCGAGCAGTCGCAAACCTTCACGAACACTCGGCGTGTCGCGCACCTTTGCGACTGCTCGCGGGGAGGGGTGACCGGCGAATGACACACGCAATCCGGCCCGTCGACTTCGACAACCTCAAGACCATGACCTACGAGGTCACCGACCGCGTCGCCCGAATTACGTTCAACCGCCCCGACAAGGGCAACGCCATCGTCGCCGACACCCCGCTGGAACTGTCGGCTTTGGTCGAGAGGGCCGACCTCGACCCCAACGTCCACGTCATGCTGATCTCCGGCCGCGGTGCGGGCTTCTGCTCCGGCTTCGACCTGTCCGCCTACGCCGACCGCACGTCGTCAGCAGGCGGCACCGGCGGCTACAAGGGCACGGTGCTCGACGGCAAGACCCAGGCGGTCAACCATCTGCCCGATCAACCATGGGACCCGATGGTCGACTACCAGATGATGAGCCGGTTCGTCCGCGGCTTCGCCAGCCTGATGCATGCCGACAAGCCGACGGTGGTCAAGATTCACGGCTACTGCGTGGCCGGTGGCACCGACATCGCCCTGCACGCCGACCAGGTGATCGCCGCCGCCGACGCGAAGATCGGCTACCCGCCGATGCGCGTCTGGGGCGTGCCCGCGGCCGGCCTCTGGGCACATCGCATCGGCGACCAACGCGCGAAACGCCTTCTCTTCACCGGTGATTGCATCAGCGGCGCCCAAGCCGCGGAATGGGGACTCGCCGTCGAGGCGCCCGAACCCGAGGACCTCGACGAGCGCACCGAGAACCTCGTCGGACGAATCGCGGCCATGCCCGTCAACCAGCTCATCATGGCCAAGCTGGCGCTCAACACCGCGCTGTTCAACCAGGGCGTCGCCACCAGCAGCATGGTCAGCACTGTGTTCGACGGCGTCGCGCGGCACACGCCGGAGGGGCACGCCTTCGTCGCCGAAGCCACCGCGCGCGGCTTCCGCGACGCCGTGAAGTCACGCGACGAGCCGTTCGGGGACGCCGGCCGCAAGACCTCGAGCGTCTAGCCCGTGCTCACTCGGCTGACGGCGAGGTCCGTCGTGCTGAGCGTGCTGCTAGGCGCCCATCCCGCGTGGGCGACCGCAGCCGAATTAATCAGGCTCACAGCAGATTTCGGAATCAGGGAGCCGACGCTGCGGGTGGCTCTGACCCGAATGGTCGGGGCCGGTGATCTGGTGCGCTCCGCGGACGGCTACCGCCTCTCAGACCGCTTGCTCGCCAGGCAACGGCGTCAAGACGACGCGCTCGACCCGAAACTCCGCCGGTGGGACGGCACGTGGTCGACCCTGGTGATCACCAGCGTCGGCACCGACGCGAGAACCCGGGCGACACTGCGAACGACCCTGCAGGCCAAGCGATTCGGCGAGCTACGTGAGGGCGTGTGGATGCGCCCGGCCAACCTCGACCTGCAGCTGACCGACGAACTCCGAGGGCGCGTGCGGGTGCTGGACGCCCACGACGACGACCCGGCTGGCCTCGTCGCCGCGCTGTGGGACCTGCCCACCTGGGTTGGCACCGGGCACCGCCTGCTCGACGACCTGTCCGGCGCCTCGGACGTGCCTGCCAGATTCGTGGCCGCCGCGGCCACGGTTCGACACCTGCTGGCCGACCCCGTGTTGCCCCCTGAACTACTGCCCGACGACTGGCCGGGGGACGCGCTCCGGAAGGCCTACCACGACTTCGCCGCCGAACTGGTGGCGCGACGCGACGACACGACACTGATGGAGGCCACGTGACGGACTATCCGGAGGGCAGGAGCGAAGCGACCGGGGAATTGAACACGGGCGGCGTACGAGTGGAACGCAACGGACCGGTCACGACGGTGATCATGAATCGGCCAGAAGCCCGCAACGCCGTCAACGGACCCGCCGCCGCGGGGCTCCACGCCGCGTTCGAGGAGTTCGACGCCGACGACGCGGCGGCCGTCGCCGTGCTGTGGGGTGACAACGGAACGTTTTGTGCCGGAGCAGATCTCAAGGCGTTCGGGACACCCGACGCCAACCCGGTGCACCGCACCGGCCCCGGACCGATGGGGCCGTCACGCATGACGCTGTCCAAGCCCGTCATCGCCGCGGTCAGCGGGTTCGCGGTGGCCGGGGGACTCGAGCTCGCGCTGTGGTGCGACCTGCGGGTGGTCGAGGAGGACGCCGTCTTCGGCGTCTACTGCCGCCGCTGGGGCGTGCCGCTGATCGACGGTGGCACGGTCCGGCTGCCGCGGCTCGTCGGGCACAGCCGGGCGATGGACCTCATCCTCACCGGCCGCAGCGTCGACGCCACCGAGGCGTTCGCGATCGGGCTGGCCAACCGCGTCGTGGCACCCGGTCAGGCGCGTGAGGCCGCCGAGACGCTGGCGACCGAGCTGGCCGCACTTCCGCAACGGTGCCTGCGGGCCGACCGGCTCTCCGCGCTCAACCAATGGGGCATGTCGGAGGCCGAGGCGATGGACGTCGAATTCGGCAGCATGTCCCGGGTCGCCGCCGAATCGCTGTCCGGGGCAAGGAAGTTCGCCGACGGTGCGGGCCGTCACGGGCTCGCTAGCCCTTCCTGATCGAATTCCCCGAGCCGGTGTCGTTGACCTTCGGGTCGCCGTCGGAGTAGGTGACGGTGTTGTTGAGGCCCACGACGCTGAGGCCGTCGACGATCTTCTCGAAGGTCAGCCTGTTGTCGGCGCCACCGACGTTCACGTTGGAGCACGTGCCCTTCACGGTGAGCGAGTTGTTGGAGCCACCCACGGTGAGCGACTTGCCGTCGGCGCAGTCGATCTCGGCGGTCGTGCCGACCGAGCCATAGTTGATGGTGTTGGCGATCTCGACCTGCACACCTGACGAACCCGCCGTCATCGTCGGCGAGGTGCCCGAGTCCGAGCCGCAGCCGGCGAGGCCAATTGCCAAGGCGGCCATCGCAGGGACGAAGCGGAAGGACCGTGCGTACATGCCTAGACGGGTACCCGATCGATGCGGTTGGTCATGCCCAATTCGCGACCGCGGTCCCACACCAGAGGCTCACCCTGGTGATAGAGGACCGTCTGGTCGAATCCGTAGACGGTGATGTCGTTGACGACGTTGTCCACCACGATGACGTTGGCCGAACCCTGGACCGAGACGCCCCAGCACGTGCCGACGGCGGTGATGTTGTTGCCGGTGCCCACGACGATGAGCGTGGAGTCGTTGCAGTCCAACGTCTGGACGACGCCCTGGCCCGTGACGTGGGTGTCGCCGTTCTTGGCCTCGGCGACAGGTGCTGCCGCCACCAGCGTCCCGAGAATGGCGGCCACGCTCAACCCCAGCGACGTGCTCGACGCTCTCCAACCCACGGTGGTCCCCTTTGCGACGCGGCCCCGATCGGCCTTCGCCGACTCTACGTCGCCGAGTGCCGTCCGCGGCAGCACTTCGGTCGTTGTCGCTGGGTAGCGTGTGCTCACTATGCGTGGACGGATGGCACGGAGCGGGATGGCGATCGTCGTCATGACGGCCGCTTCGGCGTGCACGCACACCGTCGGCGGCGTCGCAGAACGGGCCCGCCCCACCGTGCCGGACCCGAGCCGCAGCTACGGATACGTCGATGATCGATGCGGGCTGCTGCAGGACGATTCGATCGAGGAACTGCTGGGCGCCAGCAGCATGGTCAAGCCCTTCAGTGGGGCCGTGTGCCAATACGTCCTCTCGACCGACTCGGGCGTCGTCGACGTCGTGTTCACCTGGTTCGACAAGGGCAGCATCGAGCGCGAACGCGACGTCGCCGCCGGCCGCGGCGGACGACTGACGGAGAAGACGGTGGTGCGGCACCAGGCCTTCCTGGCCCAGCGCCCCGACACTCCCAACGCGTGTTCGGCCACCGCGGCCGCCGGGTCGGGGGTGCTGACGTGGTGGGTCCAGTTTCGGCAGAGCGCCGGCGATGCGTGCGCGGACGCCGAGACGTTGCTGACGGCCACCCTGTCGGCCGACTCGTGACCAGGATCCTGCTGTTGCTGGCGACGGGTTGCTCCGTCGTGGCCTGTGGGTCGCCGACGGCGTCGACGACGCCCCCGTCGGGTTTCGGGCAGACGTTCCGAAGCGCCGAGTGCAACGGCGTCGCCGACGCCGACGTGACGAACGCCGTCGGCGGAACCCTGTTCACCAGGGTGGTGGTCAACGACGCAGGCTGCTTCTGGCAGGAGAACACCGCACTCGGCGACGTCGAACTCGGCATGGGCCTCTCGACGTGGTGGTACCGCGGCAGCGACCTCGACACCGAGCGGTCGCTCGAACGCGACACGGGCCGCACCATCACCGAAGTCGAGGTCAACGGCAACAAGGGTTTCCAGGCCAGCGACGGCAACGCCTGCAGCGTCTACGTCGCCAAGGGCGGTGACGTCATCACCTGGTCGGTGCAAACCGTCAACCCCGGCAAGCTGCCCGATCTGTGTTCGATCACCGGGGCACTCGCCCAGCTCAGCCAGGACAGAGTGAACTGACTCGCCAGGGCGGGCGGGTTACAGTCAGCAGTCCTGGATTGCAGGACGCGCGATGTCTATCCGTCGATCCGAAGGACGCAACCCCATGGCAGCTCGGTCGGAGTCGACATCCGGCACGGGCAGGACGCGCTCGCCGGGCAGGACCACCAAGCTCAGCCGCGACGCCATCGTGAACGCGGCGCTGACGTTCCTGGACCGCGAAGGCTGGGACGCGCTCACCATCAACGCCCTCGCCATGCAGCTCGGCACCAAGGGGCCGTCGCTGTACAACCACGTCGACAGCCTCGAGGACCTGCGCCGCACGGTCCGGATGCGGGTCATCGAAGACATCATCGGAATGCTCAACACAGTGGGGGACGGGCGCACCAGGGACGACGCCGTGGTCGCGATGGCCAGCGCCTACCGCAGCTATGCCCACCACCACCCCGGCCGGTACTCGGCGTTCACCCGGATGCCGCTGGGCGGCGACGACCCGGAGTACACCGCGGCGACCCGCGCCGCGGCCGAGCCGGTGATCGCGGTGTTGGCCTCCTTCGGACTCGAGGGGGAGGACGGCTTCTTCGCGGCGCTGGAGTTCTGGTCGGCGCTGCACGGCTTCGTGCTCCTGGAGATGACGGGTGTGATGGACGCGATCGACACCGACGCCGTCTTCACCGACATGGTGCTGAGGCTGGCAGTGGGCATGGAACGACCCAGGTGAGCGGCGGGGTTGGCGCGCTTTGACCCGAGCCCTCGCGAACAGGTATCGTGGTCGATCGTGCCTGGCCGTTAGGGCGCTTGGGGCTGTGACGCCTGCAAGCGAGCCTGCACGTCGGGCAAATTCGCATGTCCACGACGCATCGACGAGAATTCGGTGCGCGAGCGTGTGCGACACACCCGGCCGCGGGGTAGCACGGCAGGGCGTAACCGCAGTACACAGTCTTGAGAATGACCTAGCCACAGCAGAGCAGTTACACGAAGCAACACAGGAAGCCGGTACATGCCAACCATCAACCAGCTGGTCCGCAAGGGTCGCCGGGACAAGATCGCCAAGGTCAAGACCGCGGCCCTCAAGGGCAGCCCGCAGCGCCGCGGCGTCTGCACCCGCGTCTACACGACCACCCCGAAGAAGCCGAACTCGGCACTTCGAAAGGTCGCGCGCGTCAAGCTGACCACCGGGGTTGAGGTCACCGCCTACATCCCGGGCGAAGGCCACAACCTTCAGGAGCACTCGATGGTGCTGGTTCGTGGAGGCCGTGTGAAGGACCTTCCCGGTGTTCGCTACAAGATCATTCGCGGCTCGCTCGACACCCAGGGTGTCAAGAGCCGCAAGCAGGCACGGAGCCGCTACGGCGCCAAGAAGGAGAAGAGCTAATGCCGCGCAAGGGGCCCGCACCCAAGCGGCCGCTGGTCAACGATCCGGTCTACGGTTCGCAGCTGGTCACGCAGCTCGTCAACAAGGTTCTGCTGGACGGGAAGAAATCCCTCGCAGAACGCATTGTTTATGGAGCGCTCGAACAGGCTCGTGACAAGACCGGCACCGACCCGGTCGTCACCCTCAAGCGCGCACTCGACAACGTGAAGCCGGCCCTCGAGGTCCGCAGCCGTCGCGTTGGTGGCGCCACCTACCAGGTGCCCGTCGAGGTCCGCCCCGAGCGGTCCACCACGTTGGCCCTGCGCTGGCTGGTGAGCTTCTCCAAGCAGCGCCGCGAGAAGACCATGGTCGAACGTCTGGCCAACGAATTGCTCGACGCGAGCAATGGCCTGGGTGCCGCCGTCAAGCGACGCGAGGACACCCACAAGATGGCCGAAGCAAACCGGGCATTCGCGCACTACCGCTGGTGATCGCCACCGGCGGTGGGCGCTAGGCCCTCGTCGGTCGAACACCAACAACCAACAAGCAAGAAAGAGTGGGAAGACGCCGTGGCACAGGACGTGCTCACCGACCTCACCAAGGTCCGCAATATCGGCATCATGGCGCACATCGATGCCGGTAAGACGACGACGACCGAGCGCATCCTCTACTACACCGGTATCAGCTACAAGATCGGTGAGGTGCACGACGGTGCCGCCACGATGGACTGGATGGAGCAGGAGCAGGAGCGGGGTATCACCATTACCTCCGCCGCTACCACCTGCTTCTGGGATGGCAACCAGATCAACATCATCGACACCCCCGGGCACGTCGACTTCACCGTCGAGGTGGAGCGTTCGCTCCGCGTGCTCGACGGCGCCGTCGCCGTCTTCGACGGCAAAGAGGGTGTTGAGCCGCAGTCCGAGCAGGTATGGCGTCAGGCCGACAAGTACGACGTGCCGCGCATCTGCTTCGTCAACAAGATGGACAAGATCGGCGCGGACTTCTACTTCACCGTCCGCACCATCGAGGAGCGCCTCGGCGCCCGCGCGCTGCCGATCCAGCTCCCCATCGGTTCCGAGGGTGGCTTCGAAGGCATCGTCGACCTGGTCGAGATGAACGCCAAGGTGTGGCGCGGCGAGACCAAGCTCGGTGAGACCTACGAGACCATCGAGATCCCCGAAGAGCTTCAGGAGCAGGCTGGCGAGTACCGCACCAAGCTGCTCGAGACGGTCGCCGAGACCGACGAAGCGCTGCTGGAAAAGTACTTCGGTGGCGAAGACCTCACGGTCGCCGAGATCAAGGGCGCGATCCGCAAGATGGTCGTCAACTCCGAGATCTACCCGGTGCTGTGTGGCAGTGCGTTCAAGAACAAGGGCGTCCAGCCCATGCTCGACGCCGTCATCGACTACCTGCCCTCGCCCCTGGACGTCGAGTCCGTGACCGGCCACGTGCCGGGCAAGGAAGACGAACTGGTCACCCGCAAGCCGTCCACCAGCGAGCCGTTCTCGGCCCTGGCGTTCAAGGTTGCGACCCACCCGTTCTTCGGCAAGCTCACCTACGTCCGCGTGTACTCAGGCAAGGTCGACTCCGGCGCCCAGGTCATCAACGCGACCAAGGGCAAGAAGGAACGTCTGGGCAAGCTCTTCCAGATGCACTCCAACAAGGAGAACCCGGTCGAGACGGCCGCTGCCGGCCACATCTACGCCGTGATCGGCCTCAAGGACACCACCACCGGTGACACCTTGTGCGATCCGCAGCACCAGGTCGTCCTCGAGTCGATGACGTTCCCGGATCCAGTGATCCAGGTTGCCATCGAGCCCAAGACCAAGAGTGACCAGGAGAAGCTGTCCCTGGCCATTCAGAAGCTGGCCGAGGAAGACCCGACGTTCAAGGTCAACCAGGACCACGAGACCGGCCAGACCATCATCGGTGGCATGGGCGAGCTCCACCTCGACATCCTCGTCGACCGCATGCGTCGCGAGTTCAAGGTCGAGGCCAACGTCGGCAAGCCGCAGGTCGCCTACAAGGAGACCATCAAGCGCGCCGTCGACAAGGTCGAGTTCACGCACAAGAAGCAGACCGGTGGCTCCGGCCAGTTCGCGAAGGTTCTCGTCAGCATCGAGCCGTTCACCGGCGAAGACGGCGCGACCTACGAGTTCGAGAACAAGGTCAGCGGCGGACGCATCCCGCGCGAGTACATCCCCTCGGTGGATGCCGGTGCGCAGGACGCGATGCAGTACGGCGTGCTCGCCGGCTACCCGCTGGTGAACGTCAAGCTGATCCTGCTCGACGGCGCCTACCACGACGTGGACTCCTCGGAAATGGCGTTCAAGATCGCCGGCTCCCAGGTGCTCAAGAAGGCTGCGGCGCAAGCACAGCCGACCATTCTCGAGCCCGTCATGGCCGTCGAGGTCACCACCCCAGAGGATTACATGGGTGAAGTGATTGGCGACTTGAACTCCCGCCGTGGTCAGATTCAAGCCATGGAGGAGCGCAGCGGTGCCCGCGTAGTGCGGGCGACGGTGCCGCTGTCCGAAATGTTCGGCTACGTCGGAGACCTCCGGTCGAAGACTCAGGGCCGGGCGAACTACTCCATGGTGTTCGACTCCTACGCCGAAGTTCCGGCGAACGTGTCGAAGGAGATCATCGCGAAGGCCACCGGCCAGTAGCCACTTGGCAACAACCGGTAGCCTCGCGGCGGACCACACAACTGAAAACAGACCCAACTTTAAACAAGCATCATCGAAGTCCAGGAGGACACAGAAGTGGCGAAGGCGAAGTTCGAGCGGACGAAGCCGCACGTCAACATCGGGACCATCGGTCACGTTGACCACGGCAAGACCACGTTGACGGCAGCAATCACCAAGGTTCTGCACGACAAGTACCCGACGTTGAACGAGTCGCGTGCATTCGATCAGATCGACAATGCACCCGAAGAGCGCGAGCGTGGCATCACGATCAACATCTCGCATGTTGAGTACCAGACCGAGAAGCGTCACTACGCACACGTTGACGCTCCCGGCCACGCTGACTACATCAAGAACATGATCACCGGTGCCGCCCAGATGGACGGAGCGATCCTCGTGGTCGCCGCGACCGACGGTCCCATGCCCCAGACGAAGGAGCACGTGCTGCTCGCTCGTCAGGTCGGCGTGCCCTACATCCTGGTCGCGCTGAACAAGGCCGACATGGTCGAAGACGAGGAGCTCCTCGAGCTCGTCGAAATGGAGGTCCGCGAACTGCTGGCCGCCCAGGACTTCGACGAGGAAGCCCCGGTCATTCAGGTCTCGGCTCTCAAGGCGCTCGAAGGCGACCCGAAGTGGGTCGAGTCCGTCGAGAAGCTGATGGAAGCCGTCGACGAGTCCATCCCGGACCCGGTTCGTGAGACCGAGAAGCCGTTCCTCATGCCCGTCGAGGACGTCTTCACGATCACCGGTCGTGGCACCGTCGTCACCGGTCGCGTCGAGCGTGGCGTGATCAACGTCAACGAAGAGGTTGAGATCGTCGGCATCAAGCCGACGGTCACCAAGACCACCGTCACCGGCGTCGAGATGTTCCGCAAGCTGCTGGACCAGGGCATGGCGGGCGACAACGTCGGCCTGCTGGTTCGTGGCGTCAAGCGTGAAGACGTCGAGCGTGGCCAGGTCGTGGTCAAGCCCGGCACCACCACGCCGCACACGGAGTTCGAGGGCAGCGTCTACATCCTGTCCAAGGAAGAAGGCGGCCGTCACAAGCCGTTCCTGTCGAACTACCGTCCGCAGTTCTACTTCCGCACCACGGACGTGACCGGCGTCGTCACCCTCCCCGAGGGCACCGACATCGTCATGCCCGG
>Ga0247732_10000824_pt1 | contig 13355 bp, 8 predicted proteins | sample UWRJL163409C2_FD_180940 | JGI IMG/M metagenome (GOLD analysis project Ga0247732, IMG submission 180940) | Plant litter microbial communities from Arlington Agricultural Research Station in Wisconsin, United States - UWRJ-L163-409C-2 | ecosystem: Environmental > Terrestrial > Plant litter >...
GAGGCCGGTGACGTCGGCCACGGCGGTCGGGTCGACGCAGAAGCCGACGCCCATCCGGTCGGCACTGGAGATGGCCGAGATGCGCAGGGCGTGGTGGGCCGCGGGCTCCGATGACGTGTAGAGCCGTTCCACCCGCCGACCCGACACCACGACGGCGGTGCGGGGTCCCGGCACGTTCGAGATCGCGACGCCGAACTCCCGGGGATTGTCGGCGACGGCCCGCGCGAGGCTCCCCGCCCGGCCGAGCGCGCGGAAGAGATCGTCCATCAGCGCGGCGTCGTGGTCGAGCTTGCGGACGCGGGTCTGCGCGCTGATGCCGTCGAGGCGTCGCAGATCGTCGCTCTCGTGAAGGAGCAGGTCGACGTTCAGGAACGAGTCGCGGTTGCCCGCCGCGGCCTCCTCACCCTCGACGCGCAGACTCACCGGGATCTGCGCGCGCAGGCGCGGGAGGGCGTGCCCGCGGGCCTGCGGAAGCCCGCTGATCCACCGGCGCAGCCCCCCGGCGACGACGGCGAGCAGCACATCGTTGACCGTCGCGTGCTCCGGGCGAGCCGCGCCGACGGCCCGGAGTGCGTCGAGCGGCAGGTCCGCGAAGGCGAGCGCCCTCTCTCGCGTGATCGGCCGGTCGAACGGCGAGCGCGCCCCGGGGCGGCCGAGCTCCCGCGCGAGCGCCCCGGGCATGCGCTCCCATTCGAGCCAGCGCGAGACCGGAGGAGCCGCCGCGCGCCCACCGACCGGGTGCACCGGAACGTCGTGGGGATCGAAGAGCACCGCATCGAGGAACCGGACGCCGCCGATCCCGTCGGCCATGGCGTGGTGCAGCCGCACCGCGACGGCGTGCCGGCCGTCGTGGAGCGGGCCGATCAGGTCGACCGTCCACAGCGGTCGCGAACGGTCGAGATGCTGCGACATGAGCTCCCCCACCACGCGACGGAGGTCTTCGGGGGTCCCGGCCGAGCGGCGTCGCACGTGTCGGTCGAGGTCGATGCGCTCGACCCGCTGCCACACCGGACCCGATGGGCCCGCCTCGACGCGATCGAGCGCTCGGGGGAAGCGGTCGAGGCCGGCGAGGATGCGCTCGCCCACCGCGTCGGCGTCGAGCGGAGCGCCCGGTTCGAGCACGAGCAGTTTCAGGGTGTGGCCGAGCACCGAGTCGGATTCGAGGGCCAGGATGCGGGCATCGTCCACCGCCAGCGGCCGCGTTGCATCCCCGTTCACGACCACAGCTTGGCAGTCGCGTTCAGCCGTTGTACACCGCGCCGTGCGCGCCGCGTTGCGGAGCGGTTCGAAACGGGCGTAGTGTCGCGCGTCGTGACTGATGAAAGTCGCGACTCCGGCGAGGACGTGCCGGTCGCGCAGACCCCCATGGCGAAACGCCTCCTGATAGGCGACCCGCTGACGTCGGAGAAGCTCGACGACCAGCTGCTCCCGAAGAAGATGGCGCTGCCGATCTTCGCGTCCGACGCTCTGTCGTCGGTCGCGTATGCGCCGCAGGAACTGCTCATGATCCTGCTCATCGGGGGTACGGCGCTGCTGACCTTCAGCCCCTGGGTGGCGGGCGCCGTCGTGCTGGTGCTCGTGGTCGTGGTCACGAGCTACCGGCAGCTGATCAAGGCCTATCCCTCGGGCGGCGGCGACTACGAGGTCGCGCGCACGAACCTGGGCGAGATACCCGGCGTCATCGTCGGGGCGGCCCTGCTGGTCGACTACATCCTGACCGTCGCGGTGTCGGTCGCGTCCGGCGTCGACAACATCATCTCGGCGATCCCCGAGCTCAACCCGTTCCGCATCGAGTTCGCCGTCGGGTTCGTCGTGCTGATCGTCATCGTGAACCTGCGCGGGGTGCGCGAAGCATCCGCGGTCTTCGCGATCCCCACCTACCTCTTCATCGGTTCGGTCGCGCTCATGATCGTCGTGGGACTCGCCCGCACGGTCGCCGGCGATCCGCCCGTCGCCTCGAGCGCCGACTACCAAGTGCAGGCGGAGTCGCTCACGCAAGCGGCGATGATCCTGCTGGTGCTGCGCGCCTTCTCGAGCGGTTGCTCCGCCCTCACCGGCGTCGAGGCCGTCTCCAACGGAGTGCCGGCGTTCCGCAAGCCGAAGATCCGCAACGCGCAGACGACGCTGAGCCTCATGGGCATCATCGCGATCGTGCTGTTCGTGGGCCTCACGATCGTCGCGCTCGTCTCGGGCGTGCGCTACGCCGAAGACCCCTGCCACCTCGTCGGCTTCGACTGCACGCAGCCCCAGCCGAGCCTCATGGCGCAGGTGGCCGCGGCGACCTTCGGCATGGGCAGCATCCCGTTCTTCGTCATCCAGGCGGCGACCGCCTGCGTGCTGCTGCTGGCGGCCAACACCGCCTTCAACGGCTTCCCGCTGCTGGGGTCGACACTCGCCCGCGACGGCTACGCCCCGAAGTCGCTCAACACCCGCGGCGACCGGCTGGTCTACTCCAACGGCATGATCGTTCTCGGCGTCGTCGCGATCATCGTGTTGATCGTCTACCAGGCCGACCAGACCGACCTCATCCAGCTCTACATCATCGGCGTGTTCGTGTCGTTCTCGCTGGGCCAGATCGGGATGGTGCGGCACTGGCGCCGGGCCCTGCGGGGTCTGAAGGATCTCACTCCCGAGGCGGCGAAGCAGGACTCGGCGAGGTACGAGCGGCGCTCGGCGGTCAGCGGCCTGGTCATCAACGCCATCGGCGCCGGCATGACGGTCGCCGTGCTCATCATCGTCACGATCACGAAGTTCACCCACGGTGCGTGGCTGGTGTTCCTCGCGATCCCGATCCTCGCGGTGCTGATGGTGGGCGTGAACCGCTACTACCGCGACGTCGAGCACGAGATCGAGATGGACGACACCGTGCACTTCGGTGCCGAGGGCGACGTCGCGATCGTGCTCGTCAACCGGCTGCAGAAGCCCATCGTGAAGGCGATCGACTATGCCCTCGCCGCGAACCACGAGAAGACGCTCGCGGTGCATGTCGCCGTCAACGAGGCCGACGCCGCCCGACTGCAGAAGGACTGGGCGGAGCACGAGGTGCCGGTACCGCTCGTCATCATCGACTCGCCCTACCGGGCCTACACGTCGCCGGTCGCCGGCTTCATCCAGAAGTACCGCGAGAAGCACGGCTCATCGGTGGTGACGGTCTACCTGCCGCAGTACATCGTGGGGCACTGGTGGGAGACGTTCCTGCACAACCGGAGGGCCCGCCGTCTGGCGAACCAGCTCATGCTGCTGCACGGCGTCTCCATCACGCTCGTACCGTGGCTGCTCGACTCGTCGGAGATCATCTACGGTCGGCGATCCCGCCCGCTCCCGGGCCAGCAGCGCGGCGGCCAGCCGATGCCGGAGGCCGGCCACCGCCCGCACCACCTGTCGCGCGGCTCCGACGAGACGCCGCCGCCGGCCGAATAGCGCGGCCCCGCCGCATCCATTCGCTCTGAAAGCCCAGAACACCCGGACGCGCACATCGCGTGCTCCGGGTGTTCTGGGCTTTCGACGTGAGTAGACGGATGCGGGGCCCGCCTCAGCGGGCGCGGAGGGCCCACGCCCCGCGCGCCGCCGCGCGGACGATGCGGAAATCGTCACGGTGCATGGCCCGCTTCGCGCGGCGCAGCGCATCGTCGGCAGCCGCGGTGAAGACGTGGCGATGCTCCGCCGACACCGCCGCGAGACCTGCCAGGCACTTCTGCAGCCGGATCTGCACCTCGACGATGCCGGCGCCGTCGCGGGCGAGGGGCCGCACGGCATCGGTCACGAGCGTCTCGAGCCGGGGCGCCTCGATCCAGACGTTCTCGAAGTGCACCTCGGGGTCGGGGTCGGCCTCGAGGGCGACCGTGAAGACGCGATGGAAGGCGGAGACGACCTCGATGGCCGTGCCCGGGTCGTTCGTCGCGGGCGAGAGTGCGCGGCTGCCGATCTCGGCGAGCGCGATCACACCCAGGCGCGGGTCCTGCTCGTAATCGCGGTGCGGCGTCAGCCGGAACGCGCGGCGCATGGCGGACAGCCCCGCCTCGTCGACGGCACCCGACACGTGAGCGAGCGGATGCAACCGGTCGGCCTGCCGACCCGGCGTGGTTCCGACGAACACCTGCGCCCCGGCCCTGCCTGCCTCGCGGTCGAGAGCGGCGACGTCGATCCGGGTGACGTAGCCGACCTCGTCCGCCCAGAGCGGCACCGCGTCGACGGGCATCCCGACGAGGGCCCTCGCCCCCAGCGTGGGCGCGGCGGCGTAGGCCGAGAGCGACGCGGCCGCAGCCCGCTCGACCCGATCGATCACGTCGGCCATGCGGCCGAACTGCGCGAGGTGGGCGATCCATCGCATCAGCGTGACGACGATGACGGCGACGATCACCAGGGTGCCCAGGAACAGGATCGTGCGCCCCTGGTCGTTGTAGTAGCCGGTGGAGAGGGCGATGATCCCCACCATCGAGAAGACGAACGCCCCCACGAAGGTCGACAGGGCGTTCTGCGAGGTCGGGTCGGCGATGAGCAGCTGGGTCGACCGCGGGGTCGCGATGGTCGTCGCCGACGAATACGCGGTGACCATCGCCGTGATCGAGAACGTGGTCGCCGTGAGCATCGCGGTCGCGATGATCTGCAGGAGCGACCCGACGGAGTTCTGGCCGAGCTCGATCACGAGGCGGAAGGGCACGATCGCGCCGACGAACCCCGCGGCGAGCGCGAACGAGACGGCGATGAGGGCGAACAGGGTCGCGCGCATCCAGACCGTGCGCGTCAACCTCGCCAGGAAAGACCCGATCGTGCCGCGGGGACGTGAGGACATCGGATCACCCTAGCCGCGCCTCCCTCCCGAGAGTCCAGAACACCCGGGCGTGCATCGCTCGCACTCCGGGTGTTCTGGACTTTCGACGTGAGTGGGCGGAGGGGGGCGTGCGCGAGTCGTGAGGAGGGTGCCCGGAGGCGTATGGATTCCGTGAGGACGGGCGGATGCGGCGTCGCAGCGCGGTTGCATCGGAACCGTGACCCGGGGATTGCGCCGGATCACCCGCGCGCAGCAGCGCGGCCGCACCGTCTTGAGGAGCTCCCGTGCTCGATGTCGTCTACATCGCCGCGACGATCGTGCTGTTCGCACTCGTCGCCCTGATCGCCCGGGGGGTCGAGCGGCTATGACGTTCTTCTCCCTGCTCGCCGGCGTCCTGGCGATCGGCGCCGTGGTCTACCTCGTCGTCGCCCTCGTGCGACCGGAGAGGTTCTGAGGTGACCGTCGAACAGTTCTGGTTCGCCGTCCTTCAGGCCGGCGCCCTCGCCCTCCTCCTCGCGCTCGCGTACCGCCCGGTCGGCGACTACATCGCCCACGTCTACACCTCGGCGAGAGATCTCGCCGTCGAGCGGGGCACCTACCGCCTCATCGGCGTCGACCCGCGCTCCGCCCAGACCTGGCAGGCCTACCTCCGCGGCGTGCTGCTCTTCTCGTTCGTCGGGGTCGTGGTCGTCTACGCCCTCCAGCGTCTGCAGTCCTTCCTTCCGTACGCATTGGGGCTGCCCGCGCCGAGCGAACCGCTGGCGTTCAACACGGCCGTATCGTTCGTGACGAACACGAACTGGCAGTCGTACTCTCCCGAGCTCACGCTCGGCTACACCGTGCAGTTCGCCGGCCTCGCCGTGCAGAACTTCGTCTCGGCCGCCGTCGGCATCGCGGTCGCCATCTCGCTGGTGCGCGGCTTCGCCTACCGCCGGTCGGGCACGATCGGCAACTTCTGGGTCGACCTCGTGCGCGGCACCTACCGGGTGCTGCTGCCCTTCTCGGTCATCGCGGCGATCGTGCTGCTCGCCGGCGGCGTGATCCAGAACTTCGCGGGCTTCACCGATGTGACGACCGTGGCCGGAGCCACGCAGTCGATCCCGGGCGGCCCGGTGGCGAGCCAGGAGGCGATCAAGCTCCTCGGCACGAACGGCGGCGGATTCTTCAACGCCAACTCCGCCCACCCGTTCGAGAACCCGGCGCCCTGGACGAGCCTCTTCCAGGTCTTCCTCATGCTCGTGATCCCGTTCGCGATGCCTCGCGCGTTCGGACGCATCGTCGGCGACGACCGGCAGGGATACGCGATCCTCGGCGTCATGGCAGGCATCTTCGTCGCCTCGCTCGTGCTCGTCACGTGGGCCGAGGCGTCCGCCGGGGGCACCGCTCCCCAGCTCGCCGGTGCCGCGATGGAGGGCAAGGAGGTGCGGTTCGGCCTCTTCGGCTCGACGCTGTTCGACTCGACGTCGACGCTCACCTCCACCGGCGCGGTCAACTCGATGCTCGACAGCTACACCGCGCTCGGCGGCATGCTGCCGATGATCAACATGATGCTGGGCGAGATCGCCCCCGGCGGCGTCGGCTCGGGCCTGTACGGGATGCTGGTGATCGCCGTGATCGCGGTGTTCGTCGGCGGCCTCCTCATCGGGCGCACCCCCGAGTACCTCGGCAAGAAGATCGGTCCGCGCGAGATCAAGCTCGCGAGCCTCTACATCCTCGTGACCCCGATCCTCGTGCTTGTCGGCACGGCGCTGAGCTTCGCCATCCCCGCGGTGCGCGCCGACCTCGAGTCGACGTCCATCTGGAATCCCGGCATCCACGGCCTGAGCGAGGTGCTCTACGCGTTCACCTCGGCGGCCAACAACAACGGCTCCGCCTTCGCCGGACTCACCGCGAACACCCCGTGGCTGAACACCGCCCTCGGTGTCGCGATGCTGCTCGGCCGCTTCGTGCCGATCGTGCTCGTGCTCGCGCTGGCGGGCTCGCTCGCCGCGCAGGACAAGGTGCCGTCGACCGTCGGAACTCTCCCGACGCACCGTCCCCAGTTCGCGGGGCTCCTCGCGGGCGTCGCGGTGATCATCACCGCACTCACCTACTTCCCGGTCCTCACCCTCGGACCTCTCGCCGAAGGACTCTCCTGACATGTCCACCACCGCCATCCCGGTCCCCGATCCCGTCGAAGGGCGCGCACCGATCCCCGATCCCACCGGAGGATCGAGCACCCGCGGCCCGCAGCGCGCCTTCGGCGTGGCCCAGCTCGTCGAGGCGCTCCCGGGGGCGCTGACCAAGCTCAACCCGGCCGCCCTCTGGCGCAACCCCGTGATGTTCCTCGTGTGGGTGGGCGCGGCCCTGACCACCCTCATCGCGATCGCCGAGCCGTTCCTCGGGGGCCCCGAGGCCTCCGGCGGCACCGCCGTGCCCGCCGGTTTCACGTGGGGCATCGCCGTTTGGCTCTGGCTGACCGTGCTGTTCGCCAACCTCGCCGAGTCGGTGGCGGAGGGCCGCGGCAAGGCGCAGGCCTCGGCGCTGCGTCAGACCCGCACCACGACCAGCGCTCGGCGGGTGGTCGGATACGACGCGTCATCGGATGCGGCGGCCACCGCAGCATCCGTCGTCGAGGCGCCGTCGGCCGACCTCACCCTCGGTGACGTCGTGGTGGTGACCGCGGGCGAGCTCATCCCCGGCGACGGCGACATCGTCTGGGGGATCGCCACGGTGGACGAGTCGGCGATCACGGGCGAATCGGCCCCGGTCGTGCGCGAGTCGGGCGGCGACCGCAGCGCGGTGACCGGCGGCACCCGCGTGCTGTCGGACCGGATCGTCGTGCGCATCACCTCGAAACCCGGTGAGACGTTCGTCGACCGCATGATCGCCCTCGTGGAGGGCGCGTCGCGCCAGCGCACCCCGAACGAGATCGCTCTGAACATCCTGCTGGCGAGCCTGTCGATCGTGTTCGTCATCGTCGTGCTGGCGATGAACCCGATCGCCTCGTACGCGGCGTCGCCGGTCAGCATCCCCGTGCTCATCGCGCTGCTCGTCTGCCTCATCCCCACCACGATCGGGGCGCTCCTGAGCGCCATCGGCATCGCCGGCATGGACCGCCTCGTGCAGCGCAACGTGCTCGCGATGTCGGGCCGCGCCGTCGAGGCCGCGGGTGACGTGACGACCCTGCTGCTCGACAAGACCGGAACGATCACCTACGGCAACCGTCGGGCGACCGACTTCGTGCGCATGCCCGGCGTGCCGGCAGACGAGCTCGCCCGCGCCGCCTCGCTCTCGTCGCTCGCCGACCCGACGCCCGAGGGCACCTCGGTCGTCGAGTTGGCCGCGGCGCAGGGGGTCGTCGCGACCCTCCCCGACGGGGCCGTGTCGGTGCCCTTCACCGCTCAGACACGGATGAGCGGTCTCGACCTCCCCGACGGCACCCAGGTGCGCAAGGGCGCGGGCTCCGCGGTTCTCGCCTGGCTGGAGGCGTCCGACGCCGCCCCCTCGACGTCGCTGCGGGCGCAACTCGTGAGCGAGACGGATGCGATCGCCGCCTCGGGCGGCACCCCGCTCGTCGTCGCGACCCTTCGGCAGGCTCAGGGACCGGGGGAGGCGGGCTCGGCGACCGGCACCGTGCTCGGGGTCGTCCACCTGAAGGACGTCGTCAAGGACGGACTGCGCGAACGGTTCGACGAGCTGCGCGCGATGGGCATCCGCACGGTCATGATCACCGGCGACAACCCGCTCACCGCGAAGGCGATCGCCGCCGAGGCGGGCGTCGACGACTTCCTCGCCGAAGCCACCCCCGAGGACAAGCTCGCCCTCATCCAGCGCGAGCAGGAGGGCGGCAACCTCGTCGCGATGACCGGCGACGGCACGAACGACGCCCCCGCCCTCGCCCAGGCCGACGTCGGGGTCGCGATGAACACCGGTACGTCGGCCGCGAAGGAGGCCGGCAACATGGTCGACCTCGACTCCGACCCGACCAAGCTGATCGACATCGTGCGGATCGGCAAGCAGCTGCTCATCACGCGCGGCGCGCTCACGACGTTCTCCCTCGCCAACGACATCGCGAAGTACTTCGCGATCATCCCGGCGATGTTCATGGGGGTCTTCCCGGGTCTCGCCGCGCTCAACGTGATGCAGCTCAGCTCACCGGCTTCGGCGGTGACGAGCGCGATCATCTTCAACGCGCTGGTCATCATCGTGCTGATCCCGCTGGCGCTGCGGGGCGTGCGGTACCGCGCGGCGAGCGCCTCGGCGACCCTCAGTCGCAACCTCGTGATCTACGGCCTCGGCGGCGTGATCGCGCCCTTCATCGGCATCAAGCTCATCGACCTCGTCGTGAGTCTCATCCCGGGCTTCTGAAAGGTCCAGCCATGCGCACCACTGTCCGCACCACCGGCGTCGCCGTCCGCGCGATGCTCGTCTTCACGGTCGTTCTCGGCCTCGGCTACATGCTGCTGATCACCGCGATCGGTCAGCTCGCCCTCCCCGGCCAGGCCAACGGCTCGCTCGTCCGGGACGCCGACGGCCAGGTCGTCGGCTCGTCGCTGATCGGCCAGTCGTTCACCGACGCCGACGGCGACCCGCTGCCGGAGTACTTCCAGTCGCGGCCGTCCGCGGCGGGCGACGGCTACGACGGCGGGGCCTCGAGCGGGTCGAACTACGGCCCCGAGAACGACGACCTCGTCGCGGCGATCGGCGAGCGCCAGGCGACGATCGCCGACCTCGACGGGGTCGCGGCGGCCGGGATCCCCGCCGATGCGGTCACCGCCTCCGGCTCCGGTCTCGACCCCGACATCAGCGTCGAGTACGCCCTCCTCCAGGTCGACCGCGTGGCCGAGGCCCGCGATCTCGACGCGGGAGAGGTACGCGAACTCGTGGAGCGCAGCATCCGCCCCCGCGACCTCGGGTTCCTCGGCGAGCCGCGCGTGAACGTGCTCGAGCTCAACCTCGCGCTCGACGCGCGCTGATGTGCCGCACGCATCCCGCTCCCTGTCGCGCAGGGCGAGTCGCCGGCGACATCTGCGACAGGGGAACGGATGCTGCGCGCCCGCGCACCGCGCGAACGGCAGAGATTAGGGTGACGACATGAAACGCGGGCGGTTGCGGGTTCTGCTCGGGGCAGCGCCCGGCGTCGGCAAGACGTACGAGATGCTCGAGGAGGGCAGGCGTCTGCAGGGCGACGGGCGCGACGTCGTCATCGCCGTCGTCGAGACGCACGGCCGAGCAGCGACCGCCGCGCAGACCGCCGGTCTTCCCGAGGTGCTCCGGCGCACGGTGGTGCACCGCGGGGTCGAGCTGACCGAGATGGACCTCGACGCCGTCCTCGAGCGGCGCCCCTCACTCGCCCTCGTCGACGAGCTCGCGCACACGAACGCCCCCGGATCCCGGCACGAGAAGCGCTGGCAGGACGTCGACGACCTGCTCGCCGCCGGGATCGACGTCATCACGACCGTCAACGTGCAGCACATCGAATCGCTCAACGACGTCGTGCAGAAGATCACGGGCGTCGAGCAGCGGGAGACGGTGCCGGATGCGGTGGTCCGCGGCGCCGATCAGATCGAGGTCGTCGACCTCGCCCCCGCATCCCTGCGCGACCGCCTGGCCGCGGGCCACGTCTACCCGGCGGAGCGCATCGACGCGGCCCTGTCGAACTACTTCCGCCTCGGCAACCTCACCGCGCTGCGCGAGCTCGCGCTGCTGTGGCTCGCCGACGAGGTCGACAGCGCGCTGAAGACCTATCGCGCAGAGCACGGCATCGAGGGGGCGTGGCAGGCGCGCGAACGCGTCGTCGTGACCCTGACCGGCGGGCCCGAGGGCGAGACGCTCCTGCGGCGGGGCGCCCGGATCGCCGCGCGCTCGGCGGGAGGCGAACTGCTCGCCGTGCACGTCACGAGCCAGGACGGCCTCCGGCAGGCGGCACCCGGGACACTCGCGGCGCAGCGTGCTCTCGTCGAATCGCTCGGCGGCACATACCACCAGGTCGTCGGCGACGACGTCGCCCGCACGCTCGTCGAGTTCGCGCGTTCGGTCAACGCCTCGCAGCTGGTCGTCGGTGTCAGCCGTCGCGGTCGGCTCGCCGCCGCCCTCACCGGGCCCGGTATCGGCGCGACCGTGATCCGCGAGTCGGGCGACATCGACGTGCACATCGTCACGCACGCGGCTGCCGGCGGACGCTTCGCGCTCCCCCGGCTCACCGGCGGCGCCCTCAGCCTGAAGCGCCGCGTGCTCGGCTTCGTCGTGGCCGTCACCGGAGGGCCGCTCCTGTCGTGGCTGCTCTTCGCCACCAGTTCCGACGAGTCGATCACGTCCGACGTGCTCGCCTACCAGCTGCTCGTCGTGATCGTCGCGCTCGTGGGCGGCATCTGGCCGGCGCTGTTCGCGGCCGTGCTGTCGGGCTTCACGCTCGACTTCCTGTTCGTCGACCCGCTGTTCACGGTGACGATCGACGACCCGGCGCACGCCCTGTCGCTCGTCCTGTACGTCGTGATCGCGATCCTGGTCAGCTACATCGTCGACCAGGCGGCCCGCCGGGCGCGGGCGGCGCGGCGGGCGCTGGCGGAGTCCGAACTGCTCGCCACCGTAGCCGGCAGCATCCTGCGCGGCGAGAGCGCCGTGCCCGCCCTCGTCAGCCGCACGCGCGAGGCGTTCGGCATGGCGGGGGTGCGTCTCGTCGATGCGTCGGGCGAGGTGCTCGCGACCGACGGCGAGCCGTTGCGGGGCGATGCGGTCGTGGCGATCCCGGTCGGTGCGGGCCGCGCGACCCTCGAGCTGCACGGTGGAGACCTGGATGCTGCCGAACGCCGCCTCCTCGACGTCATCGTCGCCCAGCTCGGGGCGGCGATCGAGCACACCGACCTCACCGAGACCGCTCGGGAGGCGGGGATCCTCGCCGAGACCGACCACGTGCGCACCGCCCTCCTCTCGGCCGTCAGCCACGACCTCCGACGCCCCCTCGCCGCGGCGGTCGCCTCGGTCGGGGGCCTCCGGGCCACCGACGTGCGGCTGTCGGAATCCGACCGCGCCGAACTCCTCGCCACCGCCGACGAGAGCCTGCACACGCTCACGGCGCTGGTCACCGATCTCCTCGACGTGAGTCGCGTGCAGGCGGGGGTGCTCGCCGTCTCGCTCGCCCCGGTCGACGCCGCCGACGTCGTGCTGGCCGCGGTCGACGAGCTCGGCCTCGGCCCCGACAGCGTCGAGCTGGCCCTCGATCCCGACCTGCCCGCGGTCTCGGCCGATCCCGTGCTGCTGCAACGCGTGCTCGTCAACGTGCTGGCGAACGCCGCCCGGCACTCGCCCGCCGGCACGCGCGTGCGCGTGGCGACGAGCCGTCTCGCCGGAACCGCGGAGATCCGCGTCGTCGACCACGGGCCCGGGGTCGAGCCCGATCGCCGCAGCGACATGTTCGCCCCCTTCCAGCGCTTCGGCGACACCGACAACAGCACGGGCCTCGGGCTAGGCCTGGCCCTGTCGAAGGGCTTCGCCGAGGGGATGGGCGGTACGCTCACGCCCGAGGACACACCCGGAGGAGGGCTCACGATGGTGATCGCGCTCCCCGTGGCACCGCCCGAGGCGGTCGCGCCGTGAAGGTGCTGATCGCCGACGACGACCCGCAGCTGGTGCGGGCGCTGCGCATCACCCTCGCCGCGCACGGCTACGACGTCGTGGCCGCCTCCGACGGAGCCGCGGCGATCGCCGCGGCCGCGCAGGCGCACCCCGATCTGGTACTGCTCGACCTCGGGATGCCCCGGCTCGACGGGGTGCAGGTGATCGAGGCGATCCGCGGGTGGTCGAGCGTGCCGATCCTGGTCGTCTCGGGGCGCACGGGGTCGGCCGACAAGGTCGACGCGCTCGACGCCGGTGCCGACGACTACGTCACCAAGCCGTTCCAGATCGACGAGCTGCTCGCACGGCTGCGTGCGCTCTCGCGGCGACAGGGCGCGACGAACGACGAACCGACCGTGCGCTTCGGCGACGTCGTCGTCGACCTCGCCGCGAAGTCGGTCACCCGCGCCGGCACCACTGTGCACCTGACGCCGACGGAGTGGCGGATGCTGGAGTTCCTCGCCCGGAACCCCGGCGCACTCGTCACCCGCCAGACCCTGCTGAAGGAGATCTGGGCCAGCGAGCAGGTGAGCGACTCGGGCTACCTGCGCCTGTACATCTCGCAGCTGCGCAAGAAGCTCGAACGCGACCCCGCGCACCCCGTGCACCTCCTCACCGAGTCGGGCATGGGCTACCGCCTCGTCGCCGACTGACGCGCGCCCTCTCGACCGCCCGCCGAACCTCAGACCGCGAGACGTCATCCCGGATACGAGACTGCAGGCGTAGGTCGCAGTCTCGTATCCGGATCGAGGTTTCGACGACTCGGGCGCGACGCGCGTCAGGCGGGGTCGTCGTCGGGCGGCTCGGGAGACGACGCGGTGGCCTCGACACGGGCGCAGCGCACGGCGTGGAGGATCGTGTGGAGCAGCACGGTCAGCGCCCGCGGGAGGGGCGCACATCGCCCACGCTGAAGCATCCCGGGCAGGGCACGGCGACGAGGTCGCCGACGCGCGGGTCGCCCGGAATGCGCACCACACCCGACACCGCG
>Ga0247732_10000826_pt1 | contig 13335 bp, 4 predicted proteins | sample UWRJL163409C2_FD_180940 | JGI IMG/M metagenome (GOLD analysis project Ga0247732, IMG submission 180940) | Plant litter microbial communities from Arlington Agricultural Research Station in Wisconsin, United States - UWRJ-L163-409C-2 | ecosystem: Environmental > Terrestrial > Plant litter >...
CAAGGCCCTGGCCGACCGCCTGGCCGAAGCCTGCGCCGAGTGGCTGCACCAGCAGGTGCGTAAAGAGCACTGGGGTTACGCCAAGGACGAACAGCTGGACAACGAGGCGCTGATCAAAGAGCAATACAGCGGCATCCGCCCTGCCCCGGGCTACCCGGCGTGCCCGGATCACACCGAGAAGGCCCAGTTGTTCCAACTGTTGGACCCTGAGGCCAGCGAGATGCACGCCGGCCGCAGCGGTGTGTTCCTTACCGAGCACTACGCAATGTTCCCGGCCGCCGCAGTCAGCGGCTGGTACTTCGCCCACCCGCAGGCGCAGTACTTTGCCGTGGGCAAGGTCGACAAGGACCAGGTGGCGAGCTACACCGCCCGCAAGAACCAGGACCTGAGCGTGACCGAGCGCTGGCTGGCGCCGAACCTGGGCTACGACAACTGACCGGTGCCGGAGCCGGCCCAGGGCCGGCTCCGTCTAATTACACACCGAGACTGCTGCGCTGCTGACCCGAGAGGCGGATCAACAGCTGCAAGCTCTCGGCCTGGTATTTTTTATGCAGCTTTTCGTAGGCCTCCCCATAGGCGTCATTCAACTCAGGATAAAGCGCTTCCAGCGCCGTCACCTCCACTTCTTTTTGGCGCGACAGTTCACTGAAGTCGTCTGGGTACGTGCGCTCCAGGTAGCTCACCCAATAGTCGCGTGTCGCCAACTTTTGCAGAAACGCCGTGGTGTTTTCCTCCTCGATAATCCTGTCATAGGCTCGCTTGATATCGGCATCACTGACGTTTGCCACCGGCTCGTAGAGCATATCGACCGGTTGGCGCGGCAGTTCAAGACGTTTTGCCAGCTTTATGCGATAGGCAAAACGGACTTCAGCGGGGTCGGTATTGGGGCGAAGGGCGATGGCCTTCCGGGCTTCAGCTTCTACCTCATCCAGCCGAATCATGCCTCTGGCCAGCTTGAGCAGGCTTCGCCCTTCCTCCGCGCTGCCGATAGCCACGGACGTTAATACTTTCGCCTCATAGACCATGGTCTCCAGTTCACTGAACAACAGCATCCAGCCGTCACCGCAGGTGGCATTGGTCCTGGATGCACGCGCATGGGTAAACAACCTGTCGCGCAACCCTGCGTCCTGGTCAGCCGCATCCAATACGGTCCAGACCCGCTGGGTCAGTTCGGCCAGGTCATCCTTAAAGTCCCGCGCATGCCTCAGTTGCGCAAGGTTGTAGAAAAAGTAGCTGTTATTCTCGGCCTCCTTGAGGGCGTCCCAGACCAGGTGCTTTTCCGAATGGGCGTCTACACCGGAAAACCATTGGTCTTTCTGCTGCTGGGGGGTCAAGTTCTCAGGGTGAACATCTGCATCCTGGTTTTCGCCGTCACTCTCCTCACTGGTCGTGCTGGCATCGAACTCTTCTGACGATTCGCCCAAGTCCACGTTGATATCGTGCTGGGTATAGCCCAAACCCTCTCCGGTTTCATCCAGGTATACGCTCAAACGGGCAAATGTAAGCCTGGTCAACGGGTTGTCACTCAGTTCCGTACCCTCCATCAACTCACTGCACGCAGGCGTCAAGGCACGCTCCGGGATCTCCGAGATTCGGTTGAGGCTCAGGTTCAACGAGCGCAGGTGCGGCGCGTCCAGCACGGCCGCCGGCCACTGATTCAGCGCGTTGTGGCTCAGATCAAGGCTCTCCAGAAGGCCCATTCCGCTCACATCGAAACTGTCCAAGTTATTCCAACGCAAGTTCACATGCTTCAAGGCCGGCAAGGCGCGGAGTTGGCGCGCTACTTCGGCGCCGTCAGTCAAGCCGTTTTGCGCCGCGCTGATACGGATGATGGCCGTCAGCTCAGTCAGAGGCTGCGGGAGGCTGGTAAGCCCATTGTTGTCCAATGTCAACTCACGCAGGTTTGGAAACCCTCGCAAGAAGTCATTTGAGCCTTGTGCCGTCATGCGGACCTCGCTCAGCGTCAGTTCGGTGACGTGGTCAAACTGCTTGGGCAGTGTCGGTAGATCGCCGGTGCAAAGACCGACCAGATTCAGATGCTTGTCATTTGTCAATGTGCTGGAGAGGTAGCGGCGATAGGCATGCCCCCGCCAGACCTCCACTATTTTTTCTGCCGCACGCCTGCGGTCCCAGGCGCTGACCCAACGAGTGCCTTCGCGATAGGCGGGAACATCGATCCAGTCATTGAGGGTGTTGATCAGCCGTTCTTTGTGCAGGCTCCATTCCGTCAGCCGCTCCTCGATCTGCGCCGTGCTCAAGCCTTCCAGTTCCAGTATCTGAATATGACCGCCGGCCATGGTGTCGCTCATAGTCGGGTCCAGGCGCTGCAGGAAGGCTGCCGGGGTCAAGGCCTCGACGCTGCCCGTCTGTTCAGGAACGACGATTAAAATCTTGGGGTTATCGCTCACGTTTTCCGGAAAAAACTCCGGATCTCCGCCCGTGCGCCCTTCAGCCAGAAGCGGCATGGGGATGCCGAGCGGCTGATCCAGGCGGGCGCGTTGGCCATAAGCGCTAACCGCCTGCAACGTTGGCGGCGTCAACCGGCAACCGCGGACATTGGTCCCCTGCAACAGCGCATCATGCCCGTGCCATGCCGCCTCGGGAATCGTCGTTACAGCGCTGCGGCTTAAATCCAACAGCTGTAAACGAGGCAGCTCCAGAGCGCCCTCGGGCCAGGCCTTGAGGGCGGTGCCAGAGAGTCGCAACGTGCTGAGGTGGACAAGCTTGCTGATCTGCAGCTGTTCCACGCGGTTGCCCTGCAAGTTGAGTTCCTCAAGCGTGGTCAGGCTACCCAGGGTTTCCTGAATTTCGGCGGTGATGGTCAGATGGTTGAAGGACAGATCAAGGTGCGTGGGTCTCAGGTCCGCCAGGCTCGACGGCAGGGCTGTCAGGTTGTTACTGGACAGTTTCAGATGGCGCACCTCAGGAAACTGCCGCAGAAAGCCGTCGAACCCTTCGGGGCTGGCATTCACCCCATGCAGATTCAAGCGCCGCACATGGTTGAAAAGGCCATCGGGCAACTCCGGCAACACGCCCAGGGCGCCAGTGGAGAGATCAAGTTCGCCGATCCCTTGGCTGACAGACAGCCCCTCGCCCGGCGCAAGGTAGCGCCCCTCCAGCCCCGCACGCCAACAATTGATCAAGCTTGTCGCGCAGCGCTCACGGGTGAACGCGGAGATTGACTCGCGACCCACCTGTAGGGGTGTCGCTTGCCACTCCTGCAACTTTTGCATGAGCGTTCGACGTTCTTCGACCAAGGTTTCAATGCGCGTCATCCGGTCGCGCAACGACAGCCCCTGGCGCCTGAACCCGGACATGACTCGTCGCCCAAAATCGCCCGGCTCCGGCACCTCACGATTGAGTACTGTCTCGCCATAGCCGGCCACCCACTGTTCGACATCCACCGGATGCGCCGGGTTATCACGCAGGTATTCAAAGGCTCTCAAGGCGACACGTGGCTCGAAGGCCGACCAATCCAATTGCAGCCTACGCCATAGGCGCGAATGCCCAGCGAACAATGTCTCGGGCAGTGTGCTGATCCGCGTCCCCTTGAGGTTGAGGAAGGCCAGGTGCTCAAGCTCAAACACACCGCTCGGCCAGGTCGCCAACGTCCCGGATACCGACAGCGCGCGAAGGTTGCGCAAGCCACTGACGTCCAGTGTCAGCATCGCCCCGCGCAGCGACAACATCTGCAAATGCTCCAGGGTATTCAGGCGCTGTAACACGGCAGGCATGAACACCAACCCCTCACCGGTCAATATTACGTCGGTGACGCTTCGCAGTCCGCCAAGGCGTTCAATGACCGGGGCTAGCGTCGATTGGTCGAGATTAAGGCTCAGGCGCTTCGCGCGGGGAAACTGCCGCAACAGCGCGGCGCCCGGCTCGCCGAGAATCATGTTTGCGTCCACCCGTAACATCCGCACATCGGAAAAGTCAGCGACCAACGCTGGCAAGTCACCGACCCCTGTCAGGTCCACCGTGTAAAGCGCAGGTGCATCCGTAAATATTCTATTGCGCCAACAGTTGATCAGAGTCCTCGCCACACGCTCACGGGACTCTCGAAGCCCCGCTATGCCAGGCGGATAGACCTCCGCCCACTCATCCAGCGCCGCTTTCAGCACCTGGAACTCACGCTGACGTACGTTGAGGAAGTGCACAATCTGCTGCTCGGTATCGCCCTGCCCCAGCCGACTGAATATAAAGGTATCCGCCTCGGTGTCGGTAAGGTTCGGGTACACATCGCGCACTCGTGCGGTCAACGACCCGTGCGCCACCAACCCCTTGCCATCCCCCGAGAGCGCAAACCCCGGCCGTCCGTATACCCGAGACAGCGCAGGCCGTGATCGCGGCAGGCGCAGTTTCAAAAAATCCGCCATTTCAGTGCGATGGGTACTGGCGTAACGCGCCAACAAGCGCTGCAGCTCTTCGTGCTGATTAACCTGTGGCAGCCCCAGCCCGCTGCGGGCCGAATCGGGCAGTGCGTGCATGATCGATTCATACAAATTCCGGCCATGCAAAGGCACGCCATTGAGCGGCACTCCCTGCTCGTCGTAGGCCTGAAACCGTTCCCCGGCCCTGACCAGGTACTTGCGTTGCGGCGCAGTTTCACTGCCGATACTGTCAAGCACCCGACCCTCGAAGCGCTCAGCGTGTAGCTCCAGGCGCAGATTCGTCGGCCAGCCCGGCAGACGCTCCAAGGTATGCAATGCCAGTCGATCACTGTCAAAGGAGGCCAGGTTATCGCGATGCAGGCCCGCCATGGCCCGGTTCAAACGGCTTTGTTGCAGATAGGTACGTGCCAGGTCGTCCAGGCGTGCGGGTACCTCACCGCCCTCGCTGATGCGTGCCAATTCGCTGGGGCTGGCATTGCCCATCACTTCACGCACACCCTCGCTGGACAGACGTGGAAACCTGCGCCGCAACCACTCGCTGTGCTCTACCACCGCGTCGCTGGAACGCTGCAGGCTTTGATAGATTTGCGTGCTGCTCTTTTGCGCATGATCCGCCAGGCGCGCATTGAAGATAGGCTCCCTCGCGACGTCCACACCCTGTGCCTGACGCCCAAGCAAATCGATGGTTTCCTGCTCGTCCAGGTCGGCCAGTACGCGCTGCGGGAGTTTGCCTTGCAACACCTCGCGGCGAGTGATCTTGATCGTGGCGCGCACATCCGCCGCCGACGTACGGGTGCCGTACTCTCGGGAGCTGCCCCACAGTTCCGGGCCATTGAACACCTCCAGGATGCGCCCGGCAGGCCAGCGAGGCATTTCGACAACCAGCGGCAAGGCGTATTCATAACGCCAATCCAACCCGGTGCCTCGCCGAATCTGCGCGATTACACTGCCCACTTCGTCATCGAGCCGAAATTGGCGCAGGGTCTCGGCGAGCAACGAGGGCACCGGCAGGCCATCCACATGCATCTGGCGCAGCGCATCGTCACTGACCCCGCTTATCTCGCCAAGGGTGGTCAAGGTTTCGTCAGACAAGCCCTCGGTCTCATGGCCGATACGGCGTAACAGGGTCAGGCGATCCCACTCCAGAGGCCGCTCGTGGATTTCACGCCAGGCGCCGCTGCGATTCTCCTGCAGGATGGGCTGATACGCCCCATCGTTGGTGGGGTGTTTGATCCGCCATTTTTTTAGATGGGTATCAAAACCCTTTTCGTAAACACCGTCGCCGATACGCACGTAAATCTTGCCATTTACTTCATATTGACCACGGGCGTTGGGCTTGACCGAAGGCGGAATCACCACCTTGCTCCGATACGGCACAAGGTCGGGCTTCCAGAGCCGAGCCTCGCCGCTGGGCAGCTTGACCGGCACCATCCCATCGACCCATTTGGACACCTGAATCAGCGGCGCCTTGCCTGCCATTACACCGGCCACGCCCAGGCCCGCCATAAAGGCGACATTCAGCGCTACCGACTCCAAATGGCCCAAAGCGGCCTCCATATCTCCCTGTTGCCAGGATTCGATGCCGTGGTAGACCTCCATTCCCAACTGAACGGCGGTCACCGCCATCATCAACTCGCCCACCCCCGGCACGACGAACGCTGCCACGTTGAGCGCATTCATGCCGATACTCAGCCAATAGTCGAGACGTTCCTTGGCGGCCTGGCGATCAGCTTCGGCGGTGGGTACTGCCACCGCCAGCGCGTTGTCTTTCAGGCGCTGCACATGCAGATCGTAGAGGGCGCCGAACGGCTCGTCGGTGATGGGCGTGTCGCGCAGGTTCAGATCGATATTCTCGTCGTACACCCGCTCGCGCAGCCCTTGGTTGTTCCATTTGTAGGTGTACAACCTGGCTTCCAAACGCTGCAAAAAATCCGCCGCCTTGTTTTGCGGCAGCAGGCTGGCGAACAGCTTCTGATAGGACGGCGCGCGCAAATTGATCGCTAGGTCCTGGTTGAATTGCGCAATCGAGTCGTACTCCTTGAGCGGGTACAGCGGCGCCCCCGGAATCCACACTACGAAGCGCCCAACGGGCATTTTAGGGATCAACAAGTCGAGGACACCCGGGATCGGATAGACCCAGTCGAACGCCGTACGTCCTTTGGGTTTGAAGCCCGGGCCAATCAGGACGATTTCGCCCAGAGGCATACCGAAAATCGATAAGCGGCTGTAGGCCAATGGCTTGCCTTCCAGCGTCGCGTACGGGGTGCCGGACAGCACGGCCAGCAGCGCCCGATAGAATGATTCAGTGATCTCATTCTTCATGCGGGCGGTGTGCACCCGCACTTCCAATAGGTCTTTTTGCGCGGCGATCATCTGTGAGCGCACCACTGCCGCACGGTCAGGTGCCTCGAACACCTGTTTCAGGTGGTCCTGATATTGCCGCCCCAGATCCAGCGTGCGGCACAACTGGGAGAAATCCTGGGGGGAAAGCGGCAGTTTTTCGGTATAGCGATAAGTCGCCGGCGATCCCCCGACTACGTGGTCGAACTCTCCATACTCAGTGATCAGCGCATCGATAGGCGCCAAGGCGCTGGTTTCACCCAGCTGCGTCTGGGAAAAGTCCTCATTACCTTCGAAGTTCAACAACGCCGCCTGGAGCAATGTGTGCCGTTCGGTCGCCATGCGGTAGCGCAGGTAGAACAGCGCATTTTTATTCACATCCAGGGTCTTCCCTAGGCGCTTTTTCAAGGCCTCGACCAGCAGCGGCTCGGTAAACGCGCTCACCCCTTTCAACGTTTCCAGGGTCTTGGCCAGAAGCTCCCGGGAGGTGCGACTTCGCGTCTGACTGGTGCTGAGGGCGCTTTGCAGTTGCGGGCTGGCGCTGGTCTGCCAGTGCGGTAGCGGCGCTGACGGGGAGTGGCCGGGAAACAACGCACGCTTGAGGCTTTGAATATCGGTGAGCGTACTGTGAGCAATCCACGCCGGGATGCTGGTTCTGATCTGTTTCGTATGCAGACCGTCGTCTGCGCGAGGGGGTATGCCTGACATCTAGTGACTCCTGGTGACGCGAGTTAAGGAGTCTCAGTACATCCAGTACGCTGCCCTGCCAGGCAGTAGATAGCTATGGGGCCGCGTTTTAGCGCAAGTTGACTATCCTTTGTGGAGCATTGGGTTTATCCCCCCGTCGAGGGCCACATGAACGACTCCAGCAACAAGCCGCCAACCTTTTGGCAAATGCTGCACAGCGTGATGGCTGCCGCCTTCGGTGTGCAGAGCGGCAAAAACCGTGCGCGCGACTTTACCCACGGCAAGCCCAGCCACTTCATCGTGCTGGGCATTGTGTTTACCGTAATCTTTGCCTTGACCCTGTTGGGTATCGTGCAGCTGGTGCTGCACCTGGCTGGGGTTTGAGCCAGCGCAAGATGAATGCGCTGGCGTCTGCCAAACGTGGGAGGTTGATTACTTGATCATTAATCCGAAATTTCGTCAGAACTTCCTTCCTCTCCCGAGGCTCCAACTTCGTCCTCGTAATCGATGACCTCCTGCGTCACTTGTTCCAATGTGTAACCCAAATAGCTGCCGAGTTCTTCATGGGGTGGCACGTCGCCCGAGGCGACACGCAATTCATCGCGAATTCTCCTAAGGAAGCCGATCTCGAGTGCGTTATCCACCACATTGATGCCTTTGACTAACGCCTCATGCTGCTCTTCAAACAGTTCATCGGGAAGTCTATCAAGCTGGTTACTTGCCAAATTCAAGGTCTTGAGCGTTCTACTTTCGAAAACGCCTTCAGGCCAGTCATAAATATAGTTGTAACTCAGATCCACCGTTTCGAGCGCATCCAAGCCAGTGAGATCAAACCCGAATCCAAGTCGGTTTCGACTCAGGTCCAGCCATTTCAAGTGCTTGAAGCGACGCATCACGGCATTCACAGAGTCGGAGTCCTCCAGGCCGGTGTCAGACAACTCCAGCCGCTCAAGCTGCTCCAGGGAGGACAGGGTCGAGGGCAAGACTTCCAGAGGGTTTTTGCTTAGCCTGAGTGTACGAACGTCGGTAACCGAACGCAGAAACGCCTCGCAAGCGGTAGAGGAAAGTTCCATACCGGTCATATCCAGCGTTGTAACGCCAGTCAGTGGCAACGACAGCTCAGGCAGCACGCCCAGTTTTAACCCACTCAGATTCAGCTCCTGCTCGAAACTGGGTGCAAATCTCCCCTGCGCCCACCGATAGATAATGTGAAAGCCGGCTTTTCGGACATCAACGTTCTGACGGACTTGCGAATATCGATCCAACATCCAACCATTGAGTTCGCGTGTCAGCGTTTCGAACTGCTGATTCCAAACATTGATCAACTGGTGGATTTGCGACGAGGTAAAGCCCTTTTCATTCATGGCCTCGAGCCAACCTGAAAGCCCCGCTTCCGTGAGACCAGGCAACGTTCGCCGTAATCGCCCTTCCAGTGACAATGCCCCCTCACCTTCAAGGATTTCCGGAGGCGGCAAAGTCCACAGCGTTTTGCTGAGCCGTAGGCCCGCCCTCAGTGGCGGAAAAGTCGGTGAGACCTCTGCGGTCGCCAACCTTTCCAGAGCACCTTGCGGCAAGACATTTGCGCCTTCGACACGCTGGCGTGCCACCTGCAAGTCAGACAGCGCTTGCGGGTTCAACGGCGTGCCGCCCAAATGCGTATTGAGCACGAGTTCGTCGCGGGACAGGAATACCTCTGGCAGGGTGGAAAGCCGGCTCTCACGCAAATCCAGACACATCAGGTTCGGCAGATCCTCTACCCCGCTGGGCCATTCACTCAGCTCTGTCGCCCGGAGCATCAAGGCCCAGAGATTATTCATCCCGCGCACATCCACTCTCGTCAGCGGGTTCTTGTCAAGATTGAGTATCTCCAGCGCCGGCAAGTCATCCGACACCAGCGGGACTTCGGCCAACTCACAGCGGCTCAAATCCAGGTTCGTGGTGGCGGGAAAAGCACGAATAAATTCACGTATACGTTCGGCCGGGAGGCGCAGATCGTTCAACTTCAGTATTCGTACGCTGGACAATTTTTGCCCCGACAGTACTGGCAGTTCGCTCACCAGACCATCCGACATCGCAACAAGCATGTCACCGCCATGCACGCCAAAGTGTTTCAGCACGGTTTTACGCCAGCAATTTTGCAGGCCTTGGCCCATCTGCTGCCTTGCCGCACGCTCCTCTATTTTGCCGGCACTCCACGCGTCAAGTTGCCCGCAGAGTTCGTCGTACTGTCTACTCAGCGAATCAATCTCCTCAATGGCTTTCCAGCTCTTGCTGCCCAGCATCTCGTACAAGAGCCTTAAATCCCCACGGTCCCACGGGCCAAAACGAGGCAAGACTCGTTGGCAATATTCACCTCCGATCGCCTCTCGAAGAAGTGCGCCGCCAGAGGTGTTCTTCAGGGACTCATACGCCGAGGTGAGGCCACCCTCGGTGAAATTGCTCCAATTGAGGTTCAAGCCCTGCAACAGTTGCTCGTGCGCCTTGGAGAGCTCAGTCGGCAAAGTTTTTATGGCGGTACTCTTTAAATCCAATCGTTCAAGATGCGGGAGTTCAAACAGTCCGGAAGGCCAGGTTTTCAAATGGGGTGCATCGATGGTTAATACGCGCAGCTTGTCCATGTTGCTCAGGTCCAGATTGCCTTCATCTTCGAGCGGCCCCCGAATACTCAGATTCAACTCCTCGAGGTTGGCCAATGTCCGCAGCCGTGACGAAACGCCTCTAAGCGGGATTTCCAGTTGCAGCGTAAGCCGAGTCAGCTTCTGCATCCGGCTCAATTGATGGGGCGCACTGCGCAGCACAGCATTTGTCAGTGAAAGGTCTTGCACCTCAGGGAAACGCTCAAGCATCACGTTGATAGCGTTGGGGGTCACTCCAGCCCCTTGGACATCGAGTTCAAGCACATGGGAGAAATCGGCCTCAAGGACGGGTAACGGCGCATCCAGGACTATCGACAATTTACGCAGGCCAGGATTTTCCTCGGCCAGCGGCGCATTTCGCCAGCACGTTTTTATCGCCCTTACCGTCGTGGCTCGCTGCTCGTCGCCGGCACTTGCCCACTGATCGAGTGTCCGCTCCAGCGCATCCCATTCACGGGACAGCGTTTGCAGGCGACTGAAAATTTGCGCATCGGTTTTCCCCGCCTGCACCTGCTTCAGGACAAACCCGTTGGCCTGTTGTATCGTCAGGTCGGGATAGAGGTCCAGCACACGGGGCGCCAGCGAGGGGTTCAAGCCGGAGGTACCTGCGGCACCTTCCCCGCTGAGAGGGTAGCCAAACGCTTTTTTCGTCACGCTCCTGTCGGCTGACAGCTCAGGGGCAGGCGTTAAAACAGGCTGGTGGGCGTCAGGGTCACTCGGGTGTTTGATCCGCGATTGCTTACTCGATGCATCGTAAAAAATCTCGTAGGTCTTGCCCCCTCGGCGGGCGTAGATTGTACCGTCGATCACATAGTGGCCCTGCGCGTCAGGCTGCGCACCGGTCAAATCCACGTTGCGCTCGTAGGGCTCAAGGTTCGGCTTCCAGAGTCGGACCTGACCATTGGGCAACGTGACGCGTTCCAGGCCCTCGATCACCGGCTCGGCCTTGACCGCCGTCAGCTTGGCCAGACCTTTGCCGGCCCCGGTCATCACCGCCAACAGGGCAAGGTTCTCCGCCACGTCGATCAGGTGCGCCTTCGCGGCCTTGCGATCGCCTTCGCTCCATTCGACGACACCCTCAAACGTTTCTTGAAGCAGTTGGGCGACCATCACCCCCATCATGATTTCACCCAACACCGGCACAAACATCGACACGCCGCCCAACAGCAACATGCCGATGTTCAGCAAGCCAGAGAGCTTTTTTGAACGCGCCAGAGCATCCACATCCGCCGTGGGCACGGCGTGGCTTTTGGCATCGGCAAAGAGTTGATCGCAATGGCGCTCGAACAGGTAGGCCCATACGTCAGTGTTTTCAGCCCAGGTACGTTGGTCTGCGCGATCCATCGCGTCCGGGGCAAGATAGGGATCCTTCACCGCCACCTGCTTGGGCGTGCCGGCAGGCGGCAGTTCCTTGATAGCGGTAAACACCGAAAATGCACCGATCACCTTTGTCAGGTTATTCAACAACGGGAGATACGGGCCGACCGTGTCAACGAACGGTGCATCCGGCGAGTCTTCGGTAAATTGACTGAAGTAATGCGCACGGTCGGCGTAGGCCACAAACTGACTGAAAAACCGCTGGTAGCTGGTCGGACCGTCAGCTTGGGACCCCGAAGGGTCAGCGGCAGTGAACTGGCGTTTGAACTCCGCGCGCATTTGCGTATAGGTGTACCGCTTGAGCGGGTGCTCCGGGTCATGGGGCACATACAAAATAAGCTCATTCTCGTGATGATTGAGCCCACCAATGCTGAACAGAACACAACCGGTCATCCGGTGCTTCATCAGGCTCAGGTCCTTTAACCACACCGACTTGCCGTTCAGCCGCGGATCCATCTCTCCCTGAATGACGGACTTGATCATGTTGTAGTCGGCAAGTTCGATGTGTTTTTTGTGCAGTGCCAATTCAGCGGCGGCCCACAGCGCGTCCTTTTGGGCGGCGATGAACTTCACTTGCAGCGCCGGATCGAGTACGCCGTTGGCAGGTTTGAAATAGCCCGTGAGGTAATCCTGGTACTTCGCGCCGATATCCAGAGACCGGCACAGCGCGGTGAACTGCGCCACCGTCAAGGAGGTTGCAAGGGGTTCGAACATTTCGGGAGTCGTGCCCTGGAGCACAAAGCCGGACGATTCATGGAAGGCATCGGTTTCGCACTCCCAGGCCTCGAAGTTATGTAACGCTGCCTGTAACAGCGGCAGTTTCAAGAACTCGAAACTTGCGACGTCGATGCTCAGAATCCCCATTTCCACAGGTTTCCTGAGGCACACGAAGGTTTTCTTGACGTCCAGCGTGACGCGAAACTGCTTCTCAAGCGCTGATACCAGCAGGGGTTCGGCGAAGGTGTCGATGTCCTTGAAGCCCGATAGCGCCTTGTCCAGCGCCGTCTGGGAGATAAAACTGGCGGTGCTGGCGGCGCTTATTGCATCGCGCTGTTGCACTGAGACCTGGTGATACCAATCAGGCAAAGCCAGGTTGGCGTCTTTTAGTGCCGCGCGCCTGGGCGCGGTGGCGTCGATCAGCCATTTGGGAATTTTGTCTTCAATAAACGCGCAGTGGATGCTTTCGCTGGCCAGTGACGATGTCGCAGAAGTTGTCGCGTTGGGGGTGGGGCTTGGCATGAGGCCTCTCCTTATTTGATAAGGGAGGCAGCACATCACGGCGGGTAGTGTTATCGGTGATGCATAGTTAGTTGACCCGCGCCGAGCGCGGTGAATGCACCGATCAAGCTGGGGGGCTTGCCTGCGCAGAGCGCGCTCGATCCGGTAGGCGGTCAACAGCTTCACCCTGCTGCCCTGCAAGGCGTCACCGGCCTGGGAGACGCTGCTCTCGGCGTTGCGCTCGGAATCGCGCGCACGCAAATCCAGGCCGAGGTCCCTGGCGGCGGCCTGCATGAATTGCGCGTAACTGATCTAGAAGGTCTGGGTCGAATTGCCAGCGCTGAGAAACGCCTTCGTCATTGATGACTGACCCAGAACACAGCGGCTCCCACCACCAGGATGATCAGGAACAGAATCGCCCAGGCATCCACGGTACTGTCGGGTTTACGGGCTTTGGTCGGATTGCTCATGGCATCGCCTCTTATCGGTTTTATAGGTGATTGCACTCAAACACGCTCACAGTAAAGTCGACGATTGCCCGCATGACAAATGTGGGTATCGCGATAACCGTTCTCATTAGCCAATTTGGTTATTTGCATATACTCAAACATCACTTTTGCGCATAAACGCAAACTGGTATCGTGCGCCGGCTCCGTTGGGAGTGCGCGGCCGTGCACTCCCAACGG
>Ga0247732_10000828_pt1 | contig 13331 bp, 8 predicted proteins | sample UWRJL163409C2_FD_180940 | JGI IMG/M metagenome (GOLD analysis project Ga0247732, IMG submission 180940) | Plant litter microbial communities from Arlington Agricultural Research Station in Wisconsin, United States - UWRJ-L163-409C-2 | ecosystem: Environmental > Terrestrial > Plant litter >...
CCTCGGGCGGGCGCACGCCCAGACCCAGGTAGCTCAGCGCCGTCTCGAGCAGGATCGCGGATGCGGCGAGCAGGGTCGCCGCGACGATCACGACGCCGATCGCATTCGGCAGGATGTGCTTGAAGATGATGCGGAAGTCGCTCGCCCCCGCGACCCGGGCCGCCTCGACGAACTCGCGCTCGCGCAGTGAGAGGAACTCGGCGCGCACGAGACGTGCGATGACCATCCACGACACCATCGCGAGGAAGAAGGCCAGCGGCAGCACGCCGAGGCCGCCGGTGGTGCGTCCGACGACGGCACCGATCACGAGCACCGGGATGACGATGAACACGTCGGTGATGCGCATGAGGATCGAGTCGAGAAGGCCCCGGTAGTATCCGGCGAGGGCGCCGATCACCGTGCCGACGACCGTTCCCACGATGCCGATCACGAACATCACCAGGATCGAGTTCTGGATGCCGCGCATCGTCATGGCGAAGTAATCGATGCCGATGCGGTCCTGACCGAAGGGGTGCTCCCCCAGCGCGAGGCCCGCTCCGCCCAGCCACTCGGGGACGAGCGAGAGGGAGGGCGCGCCGCCGTCGATCTGAGGATTCAGCGTCGAGAAGTCGTACTTCCACCACCCGGGGATCGGGCCGAGACCCACCGCGGAGATCGAGAAGGCGGCGATCAGCACGAACAGGATGCCGGAGACCACCGCCACGCGGTTGGCGAGGAATCGGCGGAGGATCAGCCTCCCCTGGCTGACGCCGACGGTGTCGTCGTCGGTCGTCACGACGGCGCCGGCTTCGGGGTGCGTCGGTTCGGGCATCATCTGGGTCATCGCGTGGCCTCCCCGCAGAAGCGGACGTCGGAGATCATGCCGCCACCCGCACGCGCGGGTCGAGCGCGGCGTAGGCGAGGTCGGCAAGGAAGTTGAACAGGATCGCGGTGACCGCGATGATCAGGAAGTACCCCATCACGGGGTTGACGTCGGTGCGCAGGATCGACGAGACGAACAGCTGCCCCATCCCGCTGATCGCGAAGACGCGCTCGGTGATGACGGCACCGCCGAGGAGCGCTCCGATGTCGGTCGCGATGAGCGTGACGATCGGGATCAGCATGTTGCGGAGGGCGTGACGCATCACGACCGTCCGCTCGCCCAGGCCCTTGGCCCGTGCGGTGCGGATGTAGTCCTGGTTCATGACCTCGAGGAGGCCCGAGCGTGCGTACCGCGTGTAACCGGCGAACGAGATCAGGAGAAGGGCGATCGTCGGCAGCAGCAGGTGCGTGAACGAGTCGATGCCCGACAGCCAGACGTCTCCCGTGAAGCCGGGGGTGCTCGCACCCACGGTCGCGATCGGACGACCGCCGATGCGGGGCGAGTTGACGTACGCCGGCCACGACTGCATGAAGCGGTCGAGCACGACGAGCGATGACGTCACGAATGCGACGATCGCACCGATACGGGCCGCCTGGCCACGGTCGTTGCCGCCCAGGACGAGACCGGTGACGATTCCAACAGCCAGCGCCGCGATGCCCAGGATGATCAGCGTGCCGAGCGACGAGATGTCGAAGAGTCCCTGCAGCGCGAAGTAGCTGATGTAGGCGATCGCACCGTTGATGCCGGCCACGATGAGCGCCCGACGGTTCTCGAGGCCGGCGATGAGGGCGGTGGTCAGAACCACGGTGCCGGCGATGAGGATGAACAGCCCGACGGGACCGAACCCGGGGTTTCGGAACCAGTCGGCCAGGTCGAAGTAGACCAGGAGGGCCGCGGTCGCGGCACCCGAGATGCCGGCCACGATGAGTCGGCGGCGGACGTTGCCGCCGATCATGGCCTGCCAGACGACCGCGCTGATCACCGTGATCAGGACGATCACGAGGGGTGGGATCGACGTGGCCGAGACGAGGAAGTCGTTGAACCCGATCGCCATGAACTCCTTGAGGAGAACGGCGATGAGGAAGGAGGGAAGCGAGTAGAGGAAGAAGCTGACCAACGTCACGCCGAAGTCGAAGCCGCTGTACTGGCGGAGAGCGGTGACGATGCCGACCGCGACGCCGAGGACGATCGCGACGACGAAGGCGACCGTGACGAGCTGGAGGGTCGAGACCATGGCGGCGGGGAGGATCGACGTCACCGGCGCGTTGGAGATCGTGGTGCCGAGGTCGCAGGTGCCGACGAACGGGATGAGGCACTGGGCCGCGCCGCCGAGCCAGAGGAAGTAGCGCAGCACGGGCGGGACGTCCAGGTCGAGCGCGGCGATGCGCGCGGCGATCAGCTGGTCGCGGTTGGGATCGTTGCTGCCCTGCAGATCTTCCAGCGGGTTGCCGGAGTTCGCGGACAGCACGTACATGATGAACGACGCCGCCAGCAGGACGAGGATGGAGACGGCGATGCGCCTGAGGACGAATCCGACCATCGCGGGGAACTTCCTTCGGTCGAGAGAGTGCGCATCGCAAGTGCGATCACGACAGGATAACGGTTGCCTGGAGCGGGCAAGACGAGGCGCCGGAGCCTTTACGACTCCGGCGCCTCGCTGTAATGCGGTTCAGCCGGTGGTCACCGGGCGGCTATCAGCCGGCCAGCGTCCACTCCTGGGCGTTCCACACGATGCCCGTCTGGCCACCGAAGTAGTCGACCCCGGTGACGGTGCCGTTGTCGGCGAAGATGCCCGGCGTCTGGAACAGCGGCAGACCGTAGAAGTCCTGCGCGGTCTTCGCATCGATCTCGATCTTGAGCTGCTGCAGGGCGTCGTTGTCGACCGTGACCTGGCTCTCGTCGACGAGGGTGTCGACCTCTGCGTTGCTGTAGAGGTTGTAGTTACCGCCGCCGTTGGTCTTGAAGATCTGCGGCAGGGCGGCGTTACCGGCGCCCGGCGAGACCCAGCCGAAGATCGACGCGTCGTAGCTGCCGGAGCCCAGGAGCGAGCTCCAGTCGGGCGATCCGGCGTCCTCGATCACGAAGCCCGCCTGCTGCGCCGACTGCTGGATGGCGCGGAAGCTGTCGACACGGTTCGGGTTGTTGGTGTTGTAGAGGATCCGCACGGTCGGCGTCGCGCCGGCCAGGAGCGCCTTGGCGCCCTCGATGTCGGGCTCGGTGAACGCGTCGTATCCGCTCGCCTCGACGGCGTCGGTGTACTGGGCGTCGGTCGGCAGGAAGATCTGCGAGTTGAGCACCTCCGCGTCGGGGTTGACGGGCGTGATGATCGAGTCGAGGATCTGCTGGCGCGGGATCGTCTTGAGGAACGCCTCGCGCACGTTCGCGTCGGCGAACACGCCGCCGAAGGTCAGGTCGAGGTGGTCGTAGGCGACCTGGTTGCCCGCGTGCACGGTGGCGTTGTTCGCCTCGAGCGCGGTCAGCGTGTCGGCGGACGCCTGCGGCTGGATCGCGTTGACCTCGCCGTTCTGGAGAGCCGTCACCTGGGCGTTGGCGTCACCGATGAAGCGGATGATCAGCTGGTCGTACGCGGGCGACATGGTGCCCTTGTACTCGGGGTTCTTCTCCAGCGTGATGCTCGACTCCGCCTGGAAGTCGGTCACGATGAACGGGCCGCTCGCGACGAGGAGGCTCTCGTCGCTCGGCATCGTCGTCACGTCGTAGCCGGTGTTCCAGAAGTCGGCCGCGGCCTTCAGGGTCGCGTTGGGGGCGACGGGCGCGTCGGGGTTGCCCTCGGGGAGGGTGTTGATGAGCTCGACGAACTCCTCGAGGGAGACGCCCGCCTTCTCTGCGAGCACGTGAGCCGGCTTGCCGATCGGGTTGAAGAGCTGGTAGTCGACGTAGGGCGTCGAGTACGTGATCGTCATCGACATGTTGTCGTCGCCGATCTCGGGGAACGCGGTGGTGTCGATGCCCGCCGTGCTGCCGGCGAGGGTGAAGTACTGGGTGCCGCCGTTGGTGACGTCACCGGTCGAGCCGTCGATAACGGCGTCATCGAACCAACCCGAGCTCTGCGCCCAGTTGACGAGCATGTCGTCGGCGGTGATGGGCTCGCCGTCCGACCAGGTCAGGCCCTCGTTGAGGGTGTACTTCACCGTCAGCGGGTCTTCCGAGACCGTCTCGATGGTTCCGAAGTCGTCGTTGGACAGGATGCTGAAGTCCTTGTCGAGACGCAGGAAGCCACCGAGGCCGAGTCCGCCGGACACACCGGTCAGGTAGCCCACCATGCCGTTGGTGTCGAGGTTGGCGTCGGGGGTGTCGCCGTTGAACGAGGTGAAGGCGTTCGTGGTGGCGACCGTGATGGTGCCGCCGCTCTCCGCCGGGGTCTCTTCCGCGGGCGCGGTGGTGCAACCGGCGAGGGCGAGCGCGGAAACCGCGACTCCCGCTCCGGCCACGAGGGCGCGCTTGCGCCACGTGTTCTCTGACACATTTCCTCCTGTGCAAGGGGTGAGCGCGTCCACGCCGAATCGGGGGGGCCTCGGCGGGACACAGATAGGGAAACGATAAGTAAACGATCAGCCTTGGTCAAAACTATCGGCGCAAACGTTACATACCCTTAACTCGCGGATCGTCTGATGTAGCAATCTGACAAAGACGCGCCGCTCTGGGGTCACTCGACCGGCTGCCAGCTCCAGAATTCGCTGGGAGCGGCCCAGAGCGAGCTCGTGTACGCGACACCGCTCACCTTCGCCGAGTGCGCCACGACACCGGACGCTTCGACCAGCGGCATGCCGTAGAGATCGTCGAAGAGCGCCCGGTCGACGTCCTGCCCGACCTCGATCACGTGCTCGGGATCAGTGCTCTGGCGCATCTCGAGGAGGGCGCGGACCGCGTCCACTCCCCCGGCCCCGCCGGTCACGCGCTGGCGGGCCGTCTCGTAGAGCGAGTCGCTGACGTCGGCGGAGACCAGCTCCGCATCCGCCTGATCGTCGTCGCCGGCGGGGCGGACATCGATGCCCACGGCCTCGGCCATCCGGGCGATCTCCGCGAAGAGGTGTGCGGCGACCGTGTCGGTCGGTTCATAGCGGATGCGCACCTGCGGCTCGTCCCCGTCGAGCAGGGAGGTCGCCCGGTTGACGTCCGGCCCGTCGCCGGGCGAACCGTTGTCGGCGATCAGGTCGCGGTACGCCGACCCCGACGCGGCCGAGGAGATGAACGAGCGCAGGGGCGCCGCATCCGGATTCACTCCGCCGACCGAATCCTCCACGAGCTGCTTCCTGTCGAGGGAGAGCATCAGCGCCTCGCGGATCGTGTCGTCCATGCGGTCGGCCTCGTCGACGAAGATCAGGCTGAGGGTGCGCGGGCGCGCCCCGGTCAGCACCTCGGCTCCGGAGGACTGGAGGCGTCCGATCGTCGCCTCCGAGACGTTCCCGAGGTTTGCCACGTCGACCTCGCCCGCTTGCACCGCGTCGAGCTGCGACTGCTCGTCCGGGAAGAAACGCACCGTGAGGCGATCGATGGCCGGATAGTTGGCGCCCTCGTAGACGGGGTTGCGGACGAGCTCGAGGCGGTCGCTCTGCAGCGACTCCACCATGTAGGGACCGTTGGAGACCGCACCCGACAGGTCGGGGGCGGCGGGGTCGACGTCGAAGCCCGTCGACCAGGCGCGCCCTGCGGCGAGAAGAACGGCGTTCGGCTCGGCGGGCGCTTCGGGGTCGCCCTTCGGCGCCTCGCGGATCACGCGCAGGATGTCGCCGGCGGAGACGCCCGCCTTCTCGGCGACGACGTGGAGCGGTCGATCGAGCAGCCACTGACGGTTCCAGTCGGCGAACGGGTCGTCGTAGGTGACCGTCATGGTGCGCTTGCGCGTATCGATCTCGGCGCGCTCCGTGTCGCTGTTGAGCGACTCCGTGTTCGCCGTGTCGAAGTAGCGGGTGCCGCTGACGACGTCGCCCTGCTCGTCGTAGGCGGCGTCGTCGAACCATCCGGTGTTGACGGCCCAGCCGAACAGGAGGTCCTCCATGGTGACGAGGGTGCCGTCCGACCACTTGCGCCCCTCGTGGAGCGAGTAGACCACGGTCAGCGGATCGTCGGAGATCTTCTCGACCTCGCCGAACCCGGTGTTGCCGGTGACCTGGAGGTCGTCGCCGATATAGGCGAACGACTCGTGGAGGTACTGCGAGACGGCGAGGTTCGCGTGGGTAGCACCCTGCGACGTCTCGGGGTTGAAGCTGGTGAACTGGCCCACGACGCCGACCGTCGCCGTCGTGGGCGGCGGCGTCGGCTCCGGTTCGGTCGGCGGCGCCGCGGCGGTGCAACCGCTCAGCAGCGCCACCACGGCGACGGCGGCGACCGCTGCCCGCACGATGTTCTCCGGCTTTCGTCCCGAACCCATAAAGCTTGTCGACCTCCTGCGTGAAAAACCCTCAGAATCGTCGCACATCGCGCTGTGGCACCCTGGGAGGATGCCCACGGATGCCCCGCTCACGGGACCCACCCCGATCACCCCGGCAGCGCGGACGCGCTGGATCTGGGAGGTCTCACTGGTCCTGGCGATCAGCGTCGGGCAGTCGGCGCTGTACTCGGTGCTCTCGCTCATCCGTGCGTCGCTGCGGACGACCCCCATCGGGCAGCAGCAGACGCAGCTGAATCCTGCGCAGGACACCGAGGCGCTGTGGGACGCGTTCTACCGCCTGCTCTCCGTCGGGTTCGCCCTCGCGACGGTCGCGCTGGTCGTCTATCTGCTCTGGGAGCCGGGCACGAACGCGCTGCGGCGGATCGGACTCGACTTCACGCGCTTCGGCGGCGACCTCGGCCGCGGTGTCGCCCTCGCGGCGATCATCGGCATCCCCGGTCTCGGGCTCTACGCCCTGGCGCGAGTGACGGGCTTCAACGTCGCCGTAGTGGCGTCGCCGATCGACTCCGCCTGGTGGACCGTGCCCCTCCTCGTGCTCTCGGCGATGCGCGCCGGCCTCACCGAGGAGGTCATCTTCATCGCCTACCTCTTCGACCGGCTGCGTCGCATCGGCTGGTCATGGTGGACGATCATCCTCTCCACGGCCGCGCTCCGCGGCGCGTACCACGCGTACCAGGGCCTCGGGGCGGTGCTCGGCAACTTCGTCATGGGCGTCGTCTTCGGCTGGTGCTACAAGCGCTGGGGCCGCGTGATGCCCCTCGTCATCGCCCACACCCTGCTCGACGTCGTCGCCTTCGTGGGCTACCCCCTGGCGGCGTCCCTCTGGCCCGGCGTCTTCGCCCCCGCATCCTGACCGCGAGACTTCATCCCCTATACGAGACAGCAACCCACGCGCGCAGTCTCGTATACGGGATGAAGTCTCGGGGTCGGCGGGCAGGCGGGCGGGTGGCGTGCGCCCGCGCCTGCACAGGGCACGAAGAGGCGGCGGCGATCCACAGCATTCGGAGATCGCCGCCGACGACCGGGCAGAGGGCGAGAGCCTTCCCTCATGAACGAGCCCGACGTCGCCCGGAGTCCCATCGCCCTCATCCCCACCGCAGAAGCCCGCGACGCGTCACGGGGCGTGCGATCGGGAGAACTCACGCGCGTGTTCCGTGGCGTGTACGCACTCAGCGACGAATGGAACGCCCTCGCTCCGTGGGATCGTTACGCGGCGCGCGTGCACGCGGCCGCTCTACGGCATCCCGACAGCGTGTTCTGTCTCGAATCGGCCAGCGTGCTCCACGGCCTGCCGGTGTTCGGTGATCCCGGCACCGTCCATGTCCTTCGGGACGACTCGTCGACGTCGCGCGTGTCGGGAGGCGTGCTGGTCCACACCACGTCGGAGCACCGATCGATGGACACCGCAGGTGGGATGCTGCGTACCACCGTCCGCGACACGGTGATCGATCTCGCCCGCTCGCGGCACAACGCCGTGGCTCTCGCCGTCGGCGACGCGGCGCTGCGGCGGGACACCGGGATCGCCACGGCTTCCCTCGTCGGAGAGAACGAGTCACGCGCCTCGTCGCGCGGGCGACTCCGCGCGCGGTGGGTCTTGGACCGCGTGTCACCATCGGCGGAGTCTCCGCTCGAATCCGTCGACAGAGCCGTGCTCGAATGGCTGGGTTTCCCTCGACCCGAGCTCCAGGTCCGGCTCGGGGACGAAGCATCCGCGGGGGATCGTGTCGACAAGTGGTGGCCCGAGATGCGGATCGCCGGCGAAGGCGACGGCGACCTCAAGTACGACGGTCGATTCGGCGAGCACACTACCGTCATGCGCGAGCGCCATGCCCGCGACGCCCGGCTCTTCGAACGCGGTGCTCGAGCGGTCGTGCACTGGGGATGGGCGGAGGCGATCGCCGCCACACCCCTGCGCGCCATGCTCCTCTCCGCCGGTCTGCCGCTGGTCGGCCCCGAAGACACCGCCCAGCTGTTCTCGCTCCGACGCGCTCTCCAGTCCTCGCCCCGGCGGCGAGACTTCACCCCGACGACGAAACTGCAGCGCTACGCCGCTGTCTCGTCGCCAGGTTGAAGTCTCGCGGTCACGCCCTTACTCGCGGCCTCAGGCGAAGGCCTCCGGCGGCGGGCAGGCGCAGACCAGGTTGCGATCGCCGTAGGCCTGGTCGATCCGGCGCACGGGCGGCCAGTACTTCGTGCGGACGAGCGACCGCACCGGGTACACCGCGCGTTCGCGGGAGTACGGATGCTGCCAGGGGCCCGAGATCGTCGACTCGGCGGTGTGCGGGGCGTTCACGAGCGGGTTGTCGGCGGCGGGCCACTCCCCCTCGGCGACGGCGACGGCCTCGGCCTTGATCGCGATCATGGCCTCGACGAAGCGCTCGAGCTCGGCGAGGTCCTCCGACTCGGTCGGCTCGATCATGAGCGTGCCCGCGACGGGGAACGACATCGTCGGCGCGTGGAAGCCGTAGTCGATCAGACGCTTGGCGACGTCGTCGACCGTGATGCCGGTCTCCTCGCGGAGCGGCCGCAGATCGAGGATGCACTCGTGCGCGACCAGACCGTCGGCGCCGGTGTACAGCACCGGGTAGTGCCCGCGGAGCCGCGCGGCGAGGTAGTTCGCCGACAGCACGGCGGCGCCGGTCGCCTCCCTCAGCCCGGCGGCCCCCATCATGCGCACGTACGCCCACGAGATCGGAAGGATGCCGGCGGAGCCGTGGGCGGCCGCCGACACCGGTCCGCCCTCGACGCCGTACGAAGCGCGGCGCTGGGAGAACGGGTGCGACGGCAGGTACGGCGCCAGGTGCGCCTTGGCCGCCACGGGTCCGACCCCCGGCCCCCCGCCGCCGTGCGGGATGGCGAACGTCTTGTGCAGATTCAGGTGCGACACGTCGCCGCCCAGGTCGCCGAACCGCGCGTATCCGAGGAGGGCGTTGAGATTCGCCCCGTCGACGTACACCTGACCCCCGGCGTCGTGCACCGCCTGCGTGATCTCGAGCACGTCGTGCTCGTACACGCCGTGGGTCGACGGGTACGTGATCATCAGCGCCGCGAGCTCGGCAGCATGGAGCGCGATCTTCGCCCGCAGGTCGTCGAGATCGACGTTGCCGGCCTCGTCGCACGCGACGACGACCACCCGCATGCCCGCCAGCACCGCCGACGCGGCGTTCGTGCCGTGCGCCGACGACGGGATGAGGCACACCGTGCGCCCCTCGTCGCCGTTCGCCCGGTGGAAGCCGCGGATCGCGAGGAGGCCCGCCAGCTCGCCCTGCGACCCGGCGTTGGGCTGCAGCGACACCGCGTCGTACCCGGTCATCTCGGCCAGCCACGTCTCGAGCTGCTCGATCATCGTGAGATAGCCGTGCACGTCGGCCTCGGGCGCGAAGGGGTGCACGCGCGAGAACTCCGGCCACGACACCGCGGCCATCTCGGTCGCCGCATTGAGCTTCATCGTGCACGACCCGAGCGGGATCATGCCGCGGTCCAGCGCGTAATCGCGGTCGGCGAGCTGCTTGAGGTATCGCATCATGGCGGTCTCGCTGCGGTGGCTCGAGAACACCGCGTGCGTCAGGAACTCGTCGACCCGCCACAGCCCTTCGTTCAGTCCGCGCAGCGGCAGGGCGTCGTCGAGCGGGAGCTGTTCGGAACGCGGCAGTCCGAAGGCCTCCGCCACCGCCGCGAGATCGCGCGCCGTGGTGGTCTCGTCGACCGAGATGCCGACCGTGGCGTCGTCGACCCACAGCAGCTGGTAGCCGAGCGCGCGGGCGCGCTCGATCACGCGCCCGGCCGGACCGGGGGTGGTCACGCGGATCGTGTCGAAGAACGAATCGGATGCTGTCGACAGCCCGAACGCGCGCAGCTCGGCCGACAGCGCATCGGCCTTGCGTGCCACGTCCGTCGCGATCGCCCGGAGCCCGTCGGCACCGTGGTACACGGCGTACATCGCGGCCATGACGGCCAGCAGCACCTGCGCGGTGCAGATGTTCGACGTCGCCTTCTCTCGGCGGATGTGTTGCTCGCGGGTCTGCAGCGACAGGCGGTAGGCGGGGTTGCCCGCGGCATCCTGCGAGACGCCCACCAGGCGCCCGGGCAGTTGACGTTCGAGACCGGCGCGAACGGCCATGTAACCCGCGTGGGGGCCACCGAACCCGAGCGGAACGCCGAAGCGCTGAGTGGTGCCCACGGCGACGTCGGCTCCGAGCGATCCCGGCGAGCGCAGCAGCGTCAGCGCCAAGAGGTCGGCCGCCACGACGGCGAGCCCGCCGCGTTCCTGCACCGCACCGATGGCCGGGGTCGGATCCCAGACCCGGCCGGACGCCCCCGGGTACTGGACGAACACCCCGAAGGCGTCGGGAACGGCGCGGTCGGCCTGACCGCCCGCCGCCTCCCAGACCCGGAAGTCGACCACGACGATCTCCACACCGACGGCCGCGGCGCGGTGCTCGAGCACGGCCTTGGTCTGGGGAAGCGCGTCGATGTCGACGAGGAACACGTCGCTCTTCGACTTCGACGCACGACGAGCCAGCAGCATCCCCTCGACGGCGGCAGTGGCTTCGTCGAGCATCGAGGCGTTCGCCGTGGCGAGGCCGGTGAGGTCGCTCACCATCGTCTGGAAGTTGATCAGCGCCTCCAGCCGGCCCTGCGAGATCTCGGGCTGGTACGGCGTGTACGCGGTGTACCAGGAGGGGTTCTCCAGCACGTTCCGCGCGATCACCGACGGGGTGACGGTGTCGTAGTAGCCGAGGCCGATCATCGGGCGCGCGGGCCGGTTGTCGGCCGCGAGTTCCCGCAGCTCGGCGAGGGTCTCGGCCTCGCTCGCGGCCTCGGGGATCGAGGTGGTCTCGCGGGGACGCACGTGGATCGACGCCGGGACGGCCGCCTGCACGAGGGCGTCGACCGACTCGTAGCCGAGCGTGTCGAGCATGCGGCGCTGGGCGGCGGCGTCGGTTCCGATGTGCCGGTCGACGAAGGGCGTGGTCACGCCGCGCCTCCCGTGAGTGCGACGTACGCCGCGCGGTCGAGAAGGTCGGCCGACGCCGAGGAGTCGACGCGGATCTTCAGCAGCCATCCGTCGCCGAACGGATCGCTGTTGACGAGCGACGGGTCGTCGACGACGGCGTCGTTGATCTCGACGACCTCACCGGAGAGCGGCGCGTAGAGCTCCCCGACCGACTTCGTCGACTCGATCTCACCGCAGACCTCCGCGGCTGCGACGACCGAGCCGACGGCGGGGAGGTCGACGAAGACCACGTCGCCGAGCTTGTCGGCGGCGAAGTCGGTGATGCCGACGGTGGCGACGGCGTCGTCCGACGCGATCCACTCGTGCTCGGCGGTGTAGGACAGGGCGTCGAGATCGGTCATTTCTTCCTCCGGTAGAACGGCAGAGCGGTCACGGTTGCGGGGATGCGCGTGCCGCGCACATCGATGGCGAGTTCGGTTCCGAGGGAGCTCGACTCGGGCGAGACGAAGGCGAGGGCGATCGGATGCTGCAGGGTCGGGCTCAGCGCACCGCTGGTGACCTCGCCGACCCGGGTGTCTCCGTCGTACACGGCGTAGCCCGCGCGCCCCGCGCGCTTGCCGCCCGAGACGAGACCGACGAGCACGGGCCGATCCGCGGTGTCGGCGGCGAGTCCGTCCTTGCCGACGAAGTCGTCCTTGTCGGGAGCGACGGCGCGAGCGAGTCCCGCCTGGGCGGGGACGACGGTGCGCGAGAGCTCGTGGCCGTAGAGCGGCATACCCGCCTCGAGACGCAGCGTGTCGCGCGCCGCGAGGCCGGCGGGCACGAGCCCGAACGGTTCGCCCGCGGTCAGCAGGGCGTCCCAGAGGGCGACCGCCACCCGGTTCGGCACCAGCAGCTCCAAGCCGTCCTCTCCGGTGTACCCGGTGCGCGCGACGAAAAGGGAGGCGCCCGCGAAGGTGCCACCGGTCCAGGCGTAGTACCCCAGGTCGGCGAGCGCGGTTCCGGTGATGTCGATCCCCGCCGTCGCTTCGACGATGTCGCGGGCCCGTGGCCCCTGGACGGCCAGGAGCGCGGTCTGATCGCTGACGTCTTCGACGCGGGGCAGCTCGCCCCCGAGCACACTCGCGAAGTCCCCCTCGACGGGGCCGTCGAGGAAGGCATGCACGCGCGCCCAGGCGGCGAGCGCCGCGTCCAACGCCCCCGCGACGGCTGCACGATTGCCCGCGTTGGCGATCACGAGGAAGTACTCCTCCGCCGTGCGATACACGATGACGTCGTCGACGATGCCGCCGTCGTCGGCGAGCACGAACGAGTACTTCGCCTTGCCGACGGGCAAGGCCGAGACGCGACCGGCGAGGGCGTAGTCGAGGAAGTCGGCGGCGCGGCCGTCGTGCACCCAGAACTCGGCCATATGCGAGATGTCGAAGAGTCCGGCGGCCTCGCGAACGGCGTGGTGCTCCGCGAGGTCGGAGGCGTAGCGCACCGGCATGAGCCACCCGCCGAAATCGGTGAAGGCGGCGCCGAGCGACTCATGTCGCTCGCGAAGCGAGGTGTAGCGGGGTTCTGACATCGAGTTCTCCCGGTGGTCGGGTGCCACCTCTCGGTGGCAGGAACTCCCCCTCTGTCATGGGCCTGAGAGTTTCAGCTCGGCATCGAAGAGCGGATGCTGCGCCTTTCACCGTCGGCGGACGCCGAGCACCGCTCGGCATCGCTTTCCAGAGTGGCCCGATCGGCGCGGTACGCGTACCTGAGAGATTGGCGGGGAGGCTTGCTCCTTCGGTGCCCGGCTGGATTCTGCCGAGGCTCTCCCGCAACGATCATGGGGCCGTATGGACTTGTCGCGATCAGCATAGCGCTCGGGGCTCGCGACACCAGGTCAGGCGGTGCAGGCCCCGGAGGCGACCGGGGCGCCGAACTCTCCCAGACGCGCGATCACGGGGTCGAGTTCGACCGGGGTCATGGCGTATCCCACGTCGTCGTCGCTGTCGGAGCGCGCGAAGACGACGCCGGCCACCTCGCCCGACGGAGTGAGGAGCGGCCCGCCCGAGTTGCCGGGACGCACGATGGCCGACAGGGCGTAGATGTCACGGGGTGCCGAG
>Ga0247732_10000831_pt1 | contig 13304 bp, 10 predicted proteins | sample UWRJL163409C2_FD_180940 | JGI IMG/M metagenome (GOLD analysis project Ga0247732, IMG submission 180940) | Plant litter microbial communities from Arlington Agricultural Research Station in Wisconsin, United States - UWRJ-L163-409C-2 | ecosystem: Environmental > Terrestrial > Plant litter >...
CTCGCCGACAGAGACCGTGTAGAGCGGATCGACGAAGAAGAAGTCGAGCGTGAGTCCCGAGAGCAGCGCGGCGAACAGGGCCGGCCAGATGCCGCCGACCAGCGCCACGAGAACGACCAGCAGCTGGAACGTCAGCACGTCCGAGGTGATCGACTCGTCCGACCTCAGCGAGACGAGCAGCCAGGTCACCAGCGGCCCTCCGCCGAGGGCCAGCACGAATCCGAGCACGCGACGGCGCACGGTCAGCGATCCGGTGAAACGAGGAAGAGAGAGCCGCCCTCCGGCCGCCGCGTGCGTCACGATGTGCACGTCGATGTCACCGGATGCTCGGATCACGGTCGCGCCGATGCCCGGCCCCGACAGGGCCGCGCTGAGCCGACTGCGACGGCTCACGCCGATCACGAGCTGCGTCGCGTTCACGCCGCGGGCGTAGTCGACGAGGGCGGCCGGGATGTCGTCGCCGACCACCTGATGGAAGGTTCCGCCGAGCGATTCCACGAGCGAGCGCTGAGCCGCGAGCGCGCCGGGATGCGCCGCGCGCAGGCCGTCCTGACTGGTGACGTGAACGGCCACCAGCGTGCCGCCGGCCGACCGGGCGGCGATGCGGGCGCCGCGCTTCAGCAGCGTCTCCCCCTCCGGTCCACCGGTGAGGGCGACGACCACGCGCTCCCGGGCCTCCCACTTGCTCGCGATGCCGTGGTCGGCGCGATACGACGTGAGCGCCGAGTCGACCTCGTCGGCCAGCCAGAGCAGAGCGAGCTCGCGCAGCGCGGTGAGGTTGCCGAGCCGGAAGTAGTTGGAGAGTGCGGCGTCGATGCGCTCGGCCGGGTAGACCCGCCCGTCGGCCAGCCGGTCGCGCAGGGCCTGGGGCGCCAGGTCGACGACCTCGAGCTGGTCGGCCGCGCGCACGACCCGATCGGGCACGGTCTCCTGCTGCCGAGCGCCCGTGATCTGTTCCACGACGTCGCCGAGCGACTCGAGGTGCTGGATGTTCACGGTCGTCATCACATCGATACCGGCGTCGAGCAGCGCCTCGACGTCGTTCCAGCGCTTCGGGTTGCGGGAGCCGGGCGCGTTGGTGTGGGCGAGCTCGTCGACCAGCGCGACGTCCGGATGCCGCTCGAGAACAGCATCCAGATCCATCTCGCTCAGCGTCACCCCGCGGTGGGTCACCGAGACACGCGGCACGACCTCGAGACCGGCCACCATGCGAGCGGTGGCCTCGCGGCCGTGGGTCTCGACCACGGCCACCACCACGTCGCGCCCCTCGGCCGCAAGCCGCGAGCCCTCTTCGAGCATCGTGTAGGTCTTGCCCACGCCGGGCGCGGCGCCGAGCAGCACGCGCAGCCGACCCCGCGACATCGTCAGTCGGCCAGCGCGGCGAGCGCGAGGTTGAGTTCGAGCACGTTCACGGTGGGGTCACCGAGAATGCCGAGGTCGCGGCCCTGGATGTGATTCTCGACGAGCTCCGTCACCTCGTCTTCGGGAAGATCGCGGGCCTCGGCGACGCGTGGCACCTGAAGGCGCGCGTACTCCGGGCTGATCTGGGGGTCGAGGCCGGATGCGGATGCGGTCACGGCATCTGCAGGAACCTCGGACTCCGACACGCCCTCCAGTTTAGCGACCGAGGCCAGGCGGTCGCCGATGGCGGCGATGAGATCGGGGTTCTCGGGCCCGTAGTTGCTGCCGCTCGAGGCGGAGGCGTCGTATCCGTCGCCGGCCGCAGACGGGCGCGACTGGAACCACTCGGGCAGGGCCGCCCCGTCGGCATCGGTGAACGACTGGCCGATGATGGCCGACCCCACCACCCGGCCGTCGGCATCCTCGACCAGCTGGCCGTTGGCCTGCGCCGGCATCGCCAGCTGGCCGACCCCCGTGATGACGGCGGTGTATCCGACGCCGAGAACGGCGGTGAGAACCACCATGGCGCGAATCGCCACCCAGTACTGCCGGCCGGACCGTGAACGTGAACTCATCTTCTTAGCTTCTCTCTTTCAGAATGCGGCCCTTCGACAGGCTCAGGGAACGTTCCCTGAGCCTGTCGAAGGGAGTGTGACTAGAAACCGGGGATCAGACTGACGACGAGGTCGACCAGCTTGATGCCGATGAACGGCGCGACCACCCCGCCGAGTCCGTAGACCAGCAGGTTGCGGCCCAGAATGCGCGAGGCCGACAACGCCCTGTACTTCACGCCGCGCAGGGCCAGCGGCACGAGCACCACGATGATGACCGCGTTGAAGATGATCGCCGACAGGATCGCCGACGCCGGCGAGTGCAGCTGCATGATGTTCAGCAGTGCGAGCCCCGGGAAGACCCCCGCGAACATGGCAGGGATGATCGCGAAGTACTTGGCCACGTCGTTCGCGATCGAGAACGTGGTGAGCGCACCGCGGGTGATGAGCAGCTGCTTGCCGATGCGCACGATGTCGATGAGCTTCGTAGGGTCGCTGTCGAGATCGACCATGTTGCCGGCCTCCTTCGCGGCCGAGGTGCCCGTGTTCATCGCCACGCCCACGTCTGCCTGCGCGAGAGCGGGCGCGTCGTTCGTGCCGTCTCCGGTCATGGCGACGAGGTTGCCGCCCTCCTGCTCGCGCTTGATCAGCTCGAGCTTCTGCTCCGGCGTCGCCTCGGCGAGAAAGTCGTCGACCCCCGCCTCGGCCGCGATCGCCGCGGCCGTGAGCGGGTTGTCGCCCGTGACCATCACGGTGCGGATGCCCATGGCCCGCAGCTCCGCGAATCGCTCGGCGATGCCCTCCTTCACGATGTCCTTCAGGTAGACGACACCCAGGATGCGGGCTTCGCCCGGCTGCTCCCCGACGGGCGCCGCCTTGGTGGCGACCACCAGGGGCGTGCCGCCCGCGTTCGAGATGCGCTCGACGTGCTCGTCGAGTTGCGCGATCGTCGACGACGCCGCCCTCCCCGACTCCTCGACCCAGGCGAGCACGGCAGAACCGGCGCCCTTGCGGATCTGCGACCCGTCGGGCAGGTCGAGCCCCGACATCCGGGTCTGCGCGGTGAACGGCACGATCACGCCGTCGATGTCGACCGGCCGGTCGAAGCCCTTGGTCTCGGCGAGCGTCACGATCGACTTGCCCTCCGGCGTGGGGTCGGCGAGCGACGACGTGGCGGCAGCCTGGATCAGCTCCAGCGGTGCGACGCCGTCGAGAGCCGAGAACTCCGCGGCCTGCCGGTTGCCGTAGGTGATGGTTCCGGTCTTGTCCATGAGCAGCGTGGTCACGTCGCCCGCGGCCTCGACGGCGCGCCCCGACATGGCGAGCACATTGTGCTGCACCAGGCGGTCCATGCCCGCGATGCCGATGGCGGAGAGCAGTGCGCCGATGGTGGTCGGGATCAGGCAGACGAGCAGCGCCACGAGCACGGGAACGCTGACCGACGCGGCCGAGTATCCGGCGATCGGGTTGAGGGTCAGCACGACCACCACGAAGATCACCGACAGGCTGGCGAGCAGAATGTTGAGGGCGATCTCGTTCGGCGTCTTCTGCCGGGCGGCCCCCTCGACGAGCGCGATCATGCGGTCGACGAACGTCTCGCCGGGCTTCGACGTGATGCGCACGACGATGCGGTCGGAGAGCACACGGGTGCCTCCCGTGACGGCGCTGCGGTCTCCGCCTGACTCCCGCACGACGGGCGCGGACTCGCCGGTGATGGCCGATTCGTCGACCGAGGCGATGCCCCACACGATGTCGCCATCGCCGGGGACCAGCTCCCCCGCCTCGACCACGACGTGGTCGCCGAGGGTGAGGTCCGCGCTCGAGACGGGGCGGGTCTGCGCGCGCAGGCCGCCGGCATCCGTCTCGGCGTCGTACGAGGCGATCACATTCGCGGTGGTCGAGGTGCGGGTCTGGCGCAGGCTGTCGGCCTGGGCCTTGCCGCGGCCCTCGGCCACCGACTCCGCGAGGTTCGCGAAGATGACGGTGAGCCAGAGCCAGACGGCGATGCCCGCCGTGAAGGTGACCGGCACGGCCGAGCCACCGGATGAGGCCGGCCCGCCGAGAAACGGCTCGGCGACGGCCAGCAGGGTCGTGAGCACGGCGCCGACCTCGACGACGAACATCACGGGGTTGTGCCACATCTGGCGGGGATCGAGCTTGCGGAACGCGCCGGGGAGCGCGGGAACGAAGGTCGTGGTGAGGGTGGACATGAGTGTTACTGCAGCCCTTCAGCGAGCGGTGCGAGTGCGAGGACGGGGAAATAGGTGAGGGCGGAGACGATGATCGTGACGCCGACGAGCAGCCCCACGAACTGCGGTCGGTGCGTGGGCAGGGTTCCTGCCGTGGAGGGGATCTTCGGCTGGGCGGCGAGGGAGCCCGCGAGCGCGAGCACCAGAACGATCGGAATGAAGCGGCCGAACAGCATGGCCACGCCGAGCGCCGTGTTGAACCACGGGGTGTTCGCCGTGAGTCCCGCGAAGGCCGACCCGTTGTTGTTGGCCGCCGAGGTGAACGCGTAGAGCACCTCGGTGAGTCCGTGCAGGCCGGGGTTCCAGATCGACGTGCCCTCGACATCCTCTCGAATGGCGGGAATCGCGAAGCTCAGGGCTGTTCCGGCGAGAACCAGCGTCGGGGTGACCAGGATGTAGAGGCTGGCCAGCTTGATCTCCCGCGGGCCGAGCTTCTTGCCCAGGTACTCGGGGGTGCGTCCGACCAGCAGACCGGCGATGAAGACCGCGATCACGGCGAGGATGAGCATGCCGTAGAGACCCGAGCCCACGCCGCCGGGTGCGACCTCGCCGAGCATCATGTTGATGAGCGGCATCATGCCGCCGAGCGAGGTGAACGAGTCGTGCATCGAGTTGACGGCACCCGTCGACGTGAGCGTCGACGTCGAGGCGAAGAGCGTCGAGGTGGCGACGCCGAAGCGGGTCTCCTTGCCCTCCATCGCTCCGCCCGCGAGCTGCGGGGCTGTGCCCGCGCCGTTCAGCTCGAACAGCGTCAGCGCAGTGAGCGAGACCACGAAGATGGCGGCCATCGCCGCGAGGATCGCGTAGCCCTGTCGCTTGTCGCCGACCATCACGCCGAAGGTGCGCGGCAGGCTGAACGGAATAGCGAGCATGAGCACGATCTGCAGCAGGTTGGTGAAGCCGGTGGGGTTCTCGAACGGGTGCGCCGAGTTCGCGTTGAAGAAGCCGCCGCCGTTGGTGCCGAGCATCTTGATGGCCTCCTGGCTGGCCACGGGCCCGCCCGGGATGCTCTGGGTGCCGCCGGTCAGGGTCGTCACGTCGGTGAAGCCGGAGAGGTTCTGGATGACACCGCCGGCGATCAGCACGATCGCCGTGAGGGCCGCCAATGGGAGCAGGAGGCGCAGGGTTCCGCGGGTGAGGTCGACCCAGAAGTTGCCGAGGGTGCTCTGCCGCGTGCGGGCGAATCCGCGCACGAGGGCGATCGCCACGGCGATGCCCACGGCTGCCGAGACGAAGTTCTGCACCGCGAGGCCGGCGAGCTGCACCGTGTAGCCCATGGTGACGTCGGGCGAATAGCTCTGCCAGTTGGTGTTCGTGACGAAGGAGATCGCCGTGTTGAACGACAGGCCCTCGGGGATGGCGGGGAACCCGAGCGAGTACGGCAGGATCGCCTGCGCGCGCTGCAGGGCGTAGACCAGCAGCACGCCGACGAGCGAGAACGCGAGCACGCTGCGGAGGTAGGCCATCCAGGTCTGCTCGCCCCGGGCATCCACCCCGATCAGCCTGTAGAAGCCGCGTTCGACCCGCAGGTCTTTCGTCGACGAGTAGATGCGGGCCATGTAGTCACCGAGCGGACGGTGGATGGCCACGAGGATGAGAACGAGCGCGCCGACCTGCAGAATCGCGAGAAGAGAGGAGTCCATGTCTAGAACTTCTCCGGCTTCACGAGGGCGTACACGAGGTAGGCGAGGGTGGCGACGGCCAGCACGGCCGAGAGCACGTCGAAGACGATCACAGCTTCGACACCCCCCAGGCGATGAGGCCGACGAGTGCGAACGCGGCGAAGATGCCGAGAACGTAGACGAGGTCGAGCACGGAGAACTCCATCGGATGATGTGGCAGAACGCGCCCCGGTCGGGGTCGCACATCCGAGTAGATACCCGCTTTCGCGCGGGTTTCCGGGCCCTAACGGATCCCTAACGGGCTCCCCGCGCATCCATACGGTCTCGATACGCCGGCGCCCCCGCTCCCCGAGCCCCGTTCCCTGAGCCCGTCGAAGGGAACCCTTCGACAAGCTCAGGGAACGACTCCTCTACACGACGAAGGCCCCGGGTTCGTCACCCGGGGCCCTCGTTCGATCGGCTGCTGCTAGTCGCGCAGCTTCTCTTTGTAGTCGTTCTTCGCTTCGGTGGAGTCGCGCTCGGCCTCGGCGCGCTTCACATCGGCCTCGGCCCTCTTGACCTCCGCGTCCGCACGAACCTCGTCGACCTTGTCGCCGATGCGGTCCTTCGCGTCGTCGACCGCCTCGCCGATCTTCTTACCGGTGGCCTGTGCAGCGTCTTTGGCGTTCTCGAGAAAACCCATGAGTTCGTTCCTTCCGGTTGCTTTTCTCAAACGTATGAGCGTGCGCTGGGAGTTGCCGGGGAGGCCTCTGCGCGTCAGCCGTCGAAGCGGCGCCGGCTCTCCTCGATCTCGGACTGGTGCTGCTGGGTCCATCGGATGAACGCGCGCACCGGCTCGCTCAGGGTCTCGCCGAGCTCGGTGAGCTCGTACTCGACGCGCGGCGGAGATTCCGGGTAGCTGGTGCGGCTGACCAGGCCGTCCCTCTCGAGCGAGCGAAGCGTGCGGGTGAGCATCCGGTGCGAGATGCCCTCGACCGCGTTCATCAGAGCCGTGAACCGCATCGGGCCGTCGTCGAGGGCCCTGGTCACCTGCATCGACCAGCGGTCGCCCGTCATCGTGAAGATGTCGCGCACCAGGTTTCGGGTGCCCGGAACCTCGCACGCCTTCTCGAACCCCGCAATGGATTCCGCAGCGGTCGCGATAGACAATGCCGCCATCTCGGATTACTTCCCTTCGTGTGCGTGACGCACTCGAAAGTGCGCGGTGAGAGTCGGGACTAAAACGCACTCTCGACCTCTTCGTATGACTGACAACGTGCGTTAGGCACGAAAAGTTCCTAAGGAGAGAAACCAGATGACCAAGATCGCAATCATTCTCGGCAGCACGCGCCCCGGACGCAACGGAGAGGCCGTGGCGAAGTGGGTGCGCGACATCGCCGTGAAGCGCGACGACGCGACCTTCGAGCTCGTCGACCTGGCCGACTTCCCGCTCCCCCACCTCGACGAGCCCGGCTCGGCTGCCTGGGGCAACTACCAGAACGAGCACACCAAGGCATGGTCGGCGAAGATCGCCGAGTTCGACGGCTTCGTCTTCGTGACACCCGAGTACAACCACTCCACCTCCGGTGTTCTGAAGAACGCCCTCGACTACCTCTATAAGGAGTGGAACAACAAGGCCGCAGCCTTCGTGAGCTACGGCGGTGTCGGCGGCGCACGTGCGGTCGAGCACCTGCGTCTCATCGCGTCCGAGCTGCAGCTGGCCACCGTTCGCGCCCAGGTCGCGATCTCGCTCGTGACGGAGTTCGAGAACTACTCCGTCTTCACGCCCAACGACTACCTGCTGCCCCAGGTCGACACGATGCTCGACCAGCTCGTGGCCTGGTCGAAGGCGCTCGCGCCGCTGCACACCGCGGCCGCCGAGAGCGACGACGCCACCGAGGATGCCGCCGCCTGATCGACTGAGATCACGGCCGGCCCGCCATCGGATGCGACGGGCCGGCTTCGCTCAGCCGCGCACCTTCTCGACGCGGCGGCGCAGCCCGGCGCGCACCGACGGCCACTCGCTCTCCACGATCGAGAACACGACCGTGTCGCGGAGGGTTCCGTCGGCCGTGCGGGTGTGGCTGCGCAGCACACCGTCCTGCTTCGCGCCGAGCCTGGCGATCGCCTCGCGCGACTGCTGGTTCATCCAGTTCGTGCGGAACTCGACGGCCACGCATCCGAGAACCTCGAAGGCGTGCCCGAGCAGCAGCAGTTTCGAGTCCGGGTTCGTGCCTGTTCCATGCACCGAGGCGGCGTTCCAGGTGAAGCCGATCTCGAGCCGGGGCGTCGTGTGATCGATGTCCATGTAGGTGGTCATGCCGATCACGCGTCCCGGCACTCCCGTCTCGCGGTCGCGCAGGCGGGTGACGAACGGCAGCATCGAGCCCTCCTGTTGCAGACCGAGTCGCCGATCGATCTCGGCGCGCATCCCCTCGGGCGACGGCACCGTCGTGTACCAGAGCTTCCAGAGCTCGCCGTCGCGCACGGCGTCGACGAGGCCATCGTGGTGATCGTGGCTGAGCGGCTCCAGAACGACGTGGGTTCCAGACAGGGTGACGGGGGTGATCGCGAGTGTCATGCGATCGAGTCTGCCCGCCGCAGTGGATCATCGACTATGCCACTATTGACCGAAACGATGAGACCAGTTTGGAGGAGCCTCATGCGGCACGCGCGCGCCATCGACATCGCGGAACTGATCGCTGCCGACGGCCCCGGCAGCCCGCGCGAGCGCCTGTCGATGGGGCTCCGGGCGGCCATTCTGAGCGGGCGCATGCGGCCGGGCGATGCGGTGCCGTCGAGCCGCGCCGTCGCATCCGCCGTCGGAGTCGCGCGAGGCACCGTCGTGCGCATCTACGACGAACTCTCGGGGGAGGGATACCTCGAGACCGTCGCGGGCTCGGGCACCTTCGTGTCGAGGAGCGTGCCCGTGCGCACGCCGCATCAGGGCGCTGGGCCCCCCGACGAGGTTCCCCAGGTTCATGGCACGAACGATCCGTCTCACTCCCCCGGCCGATCCATCGAGCTGCGCCCCGGCATCCCCTCGACCGCGTCGATCGCACGCGGCGACTGGGCCTCGGCCTGGCGTCGGGCGACCGCCGGCGAACCCGCCGCCGTCTACCCGCCTCCCGCGGGCCTTCCGGCCCTTCGCGAGCAGATCGCGCGGCACCTGTTCCACTCGCGCGGCCTCGCGTGCGACCCCGACGACGTGATCGTCACCTCCGGGGCGCGCGAAGGTCTGGCCCTGGTCGCGCTCGGCCTCTCGGCGCGGCTCGGCGGGCGGCTGCGGGTCGGATGCGAGAACCCGGGTCACGTGGGCAGCCGTGCGGTACTCGGTCGCCTCGGCGCCGAGATCGTGCCGATCGAGGTCGTCGACGGAGGGGTCGACTTCTCATCGGTGCAGAAATCGACCCTCTCGGCGCTGCTCGTCACACCGAGCCACCAGTATCCGCTCGGGGGCAGCCTCGACGTGGGGCGGAGGCTGCAGCTGCTCGAGTGGGCCGAGCGAACGAACGCGATCATCGTCGAAGACGACTACGACAGCGAGTTCCGGCACGGGCGCAGTGCACTGCCGTCGATCGCCTCGCTCGACGACTCCGGCCGCGTCGTGCACGTCGGCAGCTACTCGAAGGTGATCACGCCGTGGCTGCGCTGCGGCTACGTGGTCGCGCGCGATCCCGAGGTGCGGGCCCAGATTCTGGATGCGCGGGCCGACCTCGGCGAGACCGTGTCGGGCATCCCGCAGCAGGCGCTCGCGCACTACCTCGAGAGCGGCGGACTCAGTCGGCACCTCGCTCGAACCCGTCGCGCGTACGCGCACAAGCGCACCCTCGTTCTGGATGCGCTCGGTGGCCGCGTCGGCTCATCGCACGAACTGAGCGCGGTCGACGGCGGGCTGCACGCCGTGCTGTCGTCGCCCGTCGACACCGGAAACGCCGACCTGGCCGAGCGGCTGCAGCGACGCGGAATCATCGTGAGCGGCCTGGCCAGGCACTACCTCGCGCCCACCCCGCGAGCGCGCGAGGGGATCGTCTTCGGCTACGGCGCCGCGACCGATCTCGAGCTGCAGTCGGCCCTCGCCGCCATCCGCCGCGAGACGACCTGACGAGGGCACGCGTCCTGTCGATGGGGAGATCTGCCCATTCACGAATCGGAGGCGCTCGATACGCTGGCCGCATGACTCGCACGCCACGACCGCGCCGCCGCTGGTTCGCCGCGGGAGGCCTCATCGCCCTGCTGGGAGCGGCCCTGATCGTCGCAAGCATCGTCTGGCAGTGGCGCCATGTCCCCTACGGGCTGGGGGTCGCCGCGCTGGCGATCGGATGCGCGGTGGTCGCCGTGGTCGTGATCCGGCGAGCGGTGTGGAAGGCAGTCGCAGGCGTCGCCGTGGCCGCGCTCATCGTGACAGGTGGTGTCGTCGCCGTCACCGGCATCTCGCCGAAAGACCTGCCCCGGTGGGACAGGAGAGTCTTCGAGGGGGTGTCCGGGCTATCCGCCCGAACAGGCGATCTCCTCGTCTCAGGAGGCACCGCGTACGACGCGGCCTCCGGAGACGTGGTGTGGAGCGTCGACCGCGGGATCGTCGACCCGATGCTCGTCCGCTCCGACATCGTTGTTCTGGGCACCCCCGACGAGACCATCGCGCTCGACACGTCGTCCGGCGAAGAGCTCTGGCGCTCACCGGTCTCCGGGCGAGGAATCGTCGCACGCGGTGACACCCTCGTCGTCTCGCACGCCGTCTCCGACACGGCATTCGAAGCCGTTGCGCTCGATGTGACGACCGGTGAGGTCGTCTGGCAGCGCGCCGGCCGCCCGGTGATGGAATGCGATCTCGGACCGACCGACCTGTACTCCGTAGCTCTCGACCAGACCCACGTTCTCGTCGATCACGACGGCGGCCAGACCGAGCTTCTCTCCGTGGCCGACGGAAGCACCACAGTTGCAGATGTGGACTGCTCCGTCACCGCGCGAATGGTCGGCGACGTTCTCGTCGAAACGAGTGGAAGGACTCTGCTGGGCAGATCTCCCGCTGACGGCGCACGGCTCTGGTCGACACCCATCGACGAGTCCTGGACAGTCGAGGGCGCCGGCTCCGAGGTCTTCTCGACGGGCCAAGCCATGGGCGACTCGATCGAACTCACGGCAACCGACGTCTCCACGGGGCGGTCTCGCCCGGTCGAGCCGCCCGCCGGCACGATTCGGCAGATGTCGAGCACCGAACGGTTCCGCACTGCCGACGTGTGGGTTCCGCTCGATCTCGAGTCGGGAGCCGCCATGTGGAATCCCGGCACCGACGCGCTCGTCGAGATCCCCGACGCCGAATTCATCGATGACTACAGCGTCGACGCGCGCTCGGGATGGATCGCCCTGAGCGGCCGGACTCGAGACATCACGGGTGACGTGAACCGCCTCTGCTGGGCCCTCTCACCCGACGGGGAGCTCTTCGGCCCTGCGCCGGGACCGGGTTGCTACGTGGATGAAGGCATCATGGACGCCGGCCACGCGGTCTATCCTCTGACGTGATCGTCGGAGCCACCTCGAGCCTGTACCGCGCGGGCGTCGTGCCGAACCGCACCTTGAATGCGGCGATGAAGCTGCTCACCGATTCGTAGCCGACCGCACGCGCGACGTGCTGCACCTCGCCGCCGCCCGCGAGCATCCGGGCCGCCGCATGAAGCCGAGCCCGCACTCGCCACTCGCGAAACGAGCTGCCCGTGTCGGCCACGAAGGCCCGCGCGAGGGTCTTCGAACTCACACCCAGAGAGAGGGCCCACATGGCGAGCGAACGCTGATCGGCCGGATGCGCGAGCAACGACGACGCGACGGCTCGGGCCCGCGGGTCGCCCGGGAGGGCCACCGCATCGTGCTGCGCGGGCGAGTCGGCCAGCAGGTCGGCCAGAAGTCGCCGCACATGGTGACGCCGCCCGTCGGCCAGCGCCGTATCGGCGAGGTGCGTCATGAGCGCCCCCGCGAGCGCCTCGGCCTTCAGGGTGCGCGGTCGGTGCCAGGAGTCGCCGGGCGGTCGCAGAGCGGTGTCGGCGTAGACGCTGATCAACTCGCCGGGTTCATCGAAGGCCATCTCGTGCAGGATGCCGGCCGGGATCCAGGCGAGATGCTCCCTGCGGAGCTGCCAGCGCTCACCCTGCACGGCGAGCTCCATCGAGCCTGACGCCATCCAGGCGAGCTGATCCTCCTGGTGCCGATGGGAGTCGAAACGTGTTCCCGAATCGACACCGGAGCGTGAGGCGAAAAAAACAGCTGATGTCTCTTCACCGGCATCGGAAGCCTCGGAGCGTGCCCTGTCGGGCTCCAGATGTGCGGCAGCAGACATGCGGATGTCGTTCCTCGGCTAGTTCTGTCTTCTCACGGCGATAGCGCCTCGAGCTTAGGCAAGGCTAACCTGTGTTCGGCTTCACGACGAACCCGACGATGCCACTCACGACGAAGGACCCATGAATACCATCTCCCCGACCCGCCCTCGCGGGGCTGCCCTCACCCGTCGACTCCTCACTCTCAGCGCCATCATCGGCCTGAGCGGCGCCGCCCTCACGGGCTGCTCGACCACTGCCGAGGCCGCGGCAGAGAACCCGAACTACACGACCGAGCCGAGCGACACCTTCCCGGTGACGGTCGAGCACCAGTTCGGCGAGACGGTCATTCCCTCCGAGCCGCAGCGCGTCGTCGTGGTGGGCCTGACCGAGCAGGACATCCTGCTCGAGCTCGGCGTCTCTCCGATCGCCACCACCGAGTGGTACGGCGAGCAGCCCTACGCCGTATGGCCCTGGGCCACCGAGCTGTTGGGCGATGCGAAGCCGACCGTGCTCGACCAGACCGACGGCCTCGAATTCGAGAAGATCGCATCGCTCAAGCCCGACCTCATCGTGGGCACGAACGCGGGCCTCAGCGAGGGCGACTACACGAAGCTCGCCGCGATCGCGCCGACGGTCACGAGCGTCGAGGGCTCCGGCCTCTACTTCTCCGACTGGCAGGATCAGACCCGCCAGGTGGCCAAGGCGATGGGCCGATCCGCAGAGGGCGAAGCGCTGATCGAGGGCGTCGAGACCGCGTATGCCGAGGCGGCCGCCGCGCATCCGGAATTCGCAGGGCTCACGGCGAGCTTCTCGCAGGGGGTCCCCTACGACGGCAACATCTATGTCTACCCAGACGGCCTCAACACCGACTTCCTCACCGATCTGGGCTTCGTCATGACGCCCGGCCTCGAGAAGTACGCGCCTCAGGAGGGCCAGCAGGCGCTGATCTCTCCCGAGAACATGAGCCTGATCGATGCCGACGTGATCGTGTTCGCCACCGAGAGCGACGACGGGGTCAACGAGATTCTCGACTTCGGCACCACCTCGAGCCTCAGCGCTGTCACGGGTGGGCACGCCGTGTTCACCGACCCCGAGCTGTCGGGCGCCATCTACTTCCTCACCCCGCTGAGCCAGAAGTACGTGCTCGAGAAGCTCGTGCCGCGCCTGGTCGACGCCGTCAACGGCGCAGCG
>Ga0247732_10000832_pt1 | contig 13300 bp, 11 predicted proteins | sample UWRJL163409C2_FD_180940 | JGI IMG/M metagenome (GOLD analysis project Ga0247732, IMG submission 180940) | Plant litter microbial communities from Arlington Agricultural Research Station in Wisconsin, United States - UWRJ-L163-409C-2 | ecosystem: Environmental > Terrestrial > Plant litter >...
CGACGGGCGCGCCGAGATAGACGTCGCCGAGGCCGAGGGTGAGGTATTCCGCCGAGAACACCGTCGCCATGACGTCGTCCTGACTCGCCAATCCGTTGATCCTGCGGATGAATTCGATGTTGGACGGGCACCACGGGGCGTCGTCGCGCACCCCGGAGGTGTACCGCGCGATGGCCTCCCTGGTCGCGGGGTCGTCCCAGCTCAGCGGCAGCCGTACCGATCGGCTCGGCACCACCAGTTCCGACGTGGCGGGCAGGTCGTCTTCGAGTTCGGCGAGCAGGCCGAGCAGCCGGTCCACCGAGAGAACGTCCGGATCCAGATGCACCTGAAGGGATCTGATCCCCGGGGTGAGGTCGAGAATGCCTGCGACGGAACTGGATTGGAGGCGTTCCTCGAGCGCGTGCACCCTGGCACGCAGCGCGAGGTCGAGCACCATGTCTCCATATTCGATCAGCACGTTGTCGTCACCGCTGCGGCGATAGGTGACGGCGGGTGCGTCCCCGCCGTCGCGGCGGCGCAGGACGCCGTCGTCACCGTCGCGTTCGGTGTGCCGAACCCGGGGGTTCGCGGCAAGGCGTTCGGCGCCCACCTCCGCTCGTGACGGCGCATCGGCCGCCCGGATCGGAACGAACCGGACCGTGTCCCCCGGCCGCAACTGCCCGAGTTTCCACCGCTCGCCGGCCACCACCGTCACCGGACACACGAACCCGCCGAGGCTGGGGCCGTCCGGGCCCAGCAGGATCGGGGTGTCGCCGGTGAAGTCGAGAGCGCCGACCGAGTAGGCGGTGTCGTGGATGTTGGAGGGGTGCAGTCCCGCCTCTCCGCCGTCGGGGCGGGCCCACTTCGGGCGGGGTCCCTCGAGCCGCACCCCCGTGCGGGCCGAGTTGAAGTGCACCACGTAGTCGGCCGCGAACAGTGTGTCCATGTCCTCACGGGTGAAGAACTCCGGGGCGCCGTGCGGGCCCTCGGTGACCGCCAGTTCCCACTCCGACGGCATGGCGGGCCGAAGATTCTGCGGGACGGCGGCTTTCGACCCCACCGAGGTGACCGGCGCCGCGCGCAGGACGTCGCCGACGACGAGGTGGCGGCCGCCGTGACCGCCGAAGCGTCCGAGGGTGAACGTCGATGCACTGCCGAGGTAGGCAGGCACGTCGAACCCGCCTTCGACGAGGACGTAGGTGCGCAGCCCGGCGGTCTCGGCGGCGCCGATGGCGAGCACTCCGCCGGCGGGGACGTCGACCGGTTCCCACATCGGGACGGGAACGTCGTCGACCGTGACCGGGCAGTGTGCACCGGTGACGCAGAACGTCGTCGGATGCGTCACGCGCAGCGTCGGTCCCGACGCGGTGCATTCCAAACCCGGTGCGCCCTCGGCGTTTCCAAGGGCGCGGTTGCCCATCCGGAAGGACAGGTCGTCCATCGGTCCGCTCGGGGGGACCCCGACGCTCCACAGGCCGACCCGTCCGGGGAGGTCTTGCACGGTGGTCGACAGACCGGGGTTCTCGACGGTGATGCGCGGCCGCGGGTCGACGACACCGGCCAGCGTTCCGGTGTGATGCCGGGCGGCCCGCACGTCGTCCAGCGTCAGCGCCGCGCGGAGCAGTCCGACGTTGACTTCGATGCCCTGAAGGACGGTGGCGTCCAAAGCCCTGCCGAGCCGGTCGAATGCCTCGTCGCGGCCGGCGCCTGCGGTGATCACCTTCGCCAGCAAGGGATCGTAGGAGGCCGTGACCTCGGTGCCCGACTCGACCCAGGTGTCGACGCGCGGCGCGGGGTCCCCCGCCACGGCTTCGGGAAAGTGCACGGCCACCAGGGTTCCGGTGCTCGGGCGGTAGTCGCGGGAGGGGTCCTCGGCGTACACCCGGGCCTCGACCGCATGGCCGCGCACCGGCACGGACCCGACGTTGGTCCCCGGCTCGAGGTGCGGTGCCAGCACGTCGGCCTCGCCGCGGGCAAGCCGAAACATCCACGCCGCCAAGTCGACGCCGGTGACCGCCTCGGTCACGGGGTGCTCGACCTGGAGACGCGCGTTGACTTCGAGGAAGGACGCCTCTTCGCGGCGCGGGTCGTAGACGAACTCGACCGTGCCCGCGGAACGGTAGTCCACCGAGGCCGCCAGCGCGCGCGAGGACGAATGCAGCTGGGCGCGAACCTCTTCCGGAAGGGCGGGAGCTGGCGCCTCTTCGATCACCTTTTGGTTGCGGCGCTGCAGCGAGCAGTCGCGGTCACCGAGGGAGACCACGCGGCCGGCACCGTCGCCGAAGATCTGGACTTCGACGTGGCGGGCGTCGTCGACGAAGCGTTCGACGAACACCCCGGCGGAACCGAAGCTGCGGGCGGCCAGCCTGGACACCCGGTCGAAGGCCGCCCTGAGTTCGGCGTCGTCCCGGCACACCTGCATGCCGATGCCGCCACCGCCGCCGGTCGCCTTCAGCATCACGGGGTAGCCGATTTCGGCCGCTGCGGCACGCGCCGCTGCGGCGTCGTCGAGCAATTCAGACCCCGGGAACACGGGGACCCCTGCGGCGCGGGCCGCGGCCCTTGCGGTGTGCTTGGTGCCGAAGATGCGCAGTTGGTGCGGGGTCGGCCCGACGAAGGCCATGCCTGCCGCCTCGACCGCCGTCGCGAAATCGGCGTCCTCGGAAAGGAATCCGTAGCCGGGGTGAACCATGTCGACGCCCGTCGCGGACGCGGCGGCCACCAGCGCGTCGACGCGGAGGTAGCTCTCACTGGGCGCCGCGGGACCCAACCGGACGGCGACGTCGGCGAGGCGCACGTGGGGGGCGCCGCGATCAGCGTCGGAGAACACCGCGACCGTGCGCAGGCCCAGCAGCTTCGCGGAGCGCACCAGCCGGACGGCGATCTCACCGCGGTTGGCGATCAGAACGCTGTCGGTCACGCCGCCTCACCCGGCCGGGTGACGATCATGCGGACCGGCGTCGGATTGAACGCGTTGCAGGGATTGTTGACCTGCGGGCAGTTGGAGACGAGCACCAGCGCGTCGACGTCCGCGCGCAGGGCGACCCGCTTGCCCGGCGCCGACAGTCCGTCGACGATGCCGAGTGCGCCGTCGGGGTCCACCGGGACGTTCATGAACCAGTTGATGTTGCTGGCAAGGTCTTTGGCGCCGAGTCCGTGGCGGGAGCCCTCCAGCAGGAAGTTCTCCATGCACCCGTGCTGGGCGCGGGTGTGCTGGCCGTAGCGCAGCGTGTTGGACTCCTTGGAGCACGCGCCGCCGAGGGTGTCGTGTACGCCGACCTCGTCGCCGACGACGGTCATCAACGCGGCTCCGGTGTCGGCCCGCAGCACCGATCCCGTGGTCAGCACGATGCCACCCTGGCGCGCGATGGTCTCCGACGCGCTATAGCGGACGCCGGTGTCGGCGGCGGAGTAGAGGAGACAGTCGACGGCCTGGTTGCCTTCGAGGTCGACGATCGTCAGCACGTCACCGGCGGCGACGACCGCCGACCACGCTGCGCGCGCGTCGACCTCTTCGTCGAGGACGACGGGTCCGGGCACCAGGGGGGCGTACTTCACTGCGGTCGGGGCGTTCACAGGACTCCTCGGGCGATCAGGTCGGCGTCGGTGTTGGCGGCGGCTTGCCGGTGCTCGGGACGCAAGGGCCCCACCAGGTCACCGCTGATCAGCAGGTCGAGATCGCCCGCGGCGGGCCACGCGTGCATTCGCAGGGCCGAACACGTGAACTCAGGACGTGGGTCGAGCGGGTGGGCCGTATTGGCCAGGGAGACGATCGCGTCGACGTGCAGAAGCAGGTCGACATGGGTGCCGGCGCCCGCGGAGCCCTGCCACTCGAACCGACCGTCGGAGTCCACCCGCACGCCCTTGAACAAGGACGGCGTCGGCGGCAGGTCACGCGGTCCGAGACCGTTCTTGAGTGCCGCCAGCAGCAACAGCTCACGTCCCGCGGGTGACGCGGATTCGGGTGCCCCCGCGCCGTAGCGCGCGTGGTTTCCGTCGCGAGTGGTGGTGCCCGCGAGCGCGTCGTGGCGTCCGGAGGTGTCGGCGACGACGGTCGCCAGCAGCCGTCCGAACCCACTTAGCAAGGGATGCCCCTTTCCGAGGTATGCCTGCCAGGGCACCTTCACGGTGTCGGCGACGTTGAGGCGCTCGTGCGGACCGTCGGCGCGGTGGATCAGAAGGTGGGCACACGCGTCACCGTCGACGTCGGTCAACCGGATGCGCGTGCCACGGGCCAGTACGGCAGTCGTATATCCGCCTGGTGCAACGGTTTCCGACCAGACCAGGCCGGCCGCCGGCACTCCGTCGGGTGCCGTCGGGCTGCTCGTCGCCGGGACGTGGCGCATGACGTCCGCGGTCCGGCCGTGCTGGGCCCGCGCGTGCGCCTTGGCGCCCGCGGTCGTGGCGGTATCCGGATGCTCGCTGTGGTGCGAGTCGCGCACGTGGCTGGTCACTGCTACTCCATGGGCTCGTGGCGTCGGTCGTCCCACCGACATATCTGTCAGGTGACAGTTTTCTCGGCCCGTCGCCGTTGGTGGTTGCCGCGGTGTAACCGATCCCAGGCGGCTGGTTAACAACAGGCTGCGCATGTGACCGGCGTGTGACGAGTTCCGGGGCGGCCCCACGTCGTGGTTGGATCGATGGGGGTGCCGAGCACTGGAAACCCGCCGCCGAGACCCCGGCAGCTGTGAATTACTCACGCTGGGGATTAATCCATCGACGGCCCCGGTTGGCACTCAACGGGGGCGCAACGGTGCGCCCAAATTTTGGTGCCGCTGCCACGACTGGCGGCGACGAACGCTTGCAAGAGACGACAAGAGGGTACGAAGAGAAGATGACCACGACTGTTTCCGCCATCGCCGCGACCTCGGCGACCGAGCCGCTGACCAAGACCACCATCGAGCGCCGCGACGTCGGCCCGCACGACGTGGCATTCGACATCAAGTTCGCCGGTATCTGTCACTCCGACATCCATACCGTCAAGGCCGAATGGGGCCAGCCCAACTACCCCGTCGTCGCGGGCCACGAAATCGCCGGCGTCGTGACCGAAGTTGGCTCCGACGTCACCAAGTACAAGGTCGGCGACCACGTCGGCGTCGGCTGCTTCGTCGACTCTTGCCGCGAGTGCGACAACTGCAAGGCCGGTCTGCAGCAGTACTGCACCGGCCCGGGCGGCATGGTCGGCACCTACAACGCCACCGAGCGCGACGGCACCCCGACCTACGGCGGCTACAGCCAGGCCATCGTCGTCGACGAGAACTACGTCCTGCGCATTCCGGACAGCATCCCGCTGGACAAGGCCGCTCCCCTGCTGTGCGCCGGCATCACCCTGTTCTCCCCGCTGCACCACTGGGGCGCGGGACCCGGCAAGAAGGTCGCCATCGTCGGACTCGGCGGCCTCGGCCACATGGGCGTCAAGATCGCGCACGCGATGGGCGCCGAGGTCACGGTCTTGAGCCAGTCGCTCAAGAAGATGGAGGACGGCCTGCGCCTCGGCGCGGACGAGTATTACGCCACCAGCGACCCGGACACCTTCACCAAGCTGGCCGGAAAGTTCGACCTGATCGTCAACACCGTGTCGGCAACTCTCGACCTCGCCGCCTACATGGGCCTGCTGGCCACCGACGGCACGCTGGTCGAGGTAGGTGCGCCGGAGAAGCCGATGGTGGTGCCGTTCTTCCCGCTCGGTGCGCAGCGCCGCAGCCTGTCCGGCTCGATGATCGGCGGCATCCCCGAGACCCAGGAAATGCTCGACTTCTGCGCCGAGCACGACATCACCCCCGAGATCGAGGTCATCGCCGCCGACTACGTCAACGAGGCATACGAGCGCGTGCTCGCCAGCGACGTGCGGTACCGATTCGTCATCGACACTGCGACTCTGTGACGCCAGGCGTCATCTAGCTCCACACACGTTGCGGCCCAAGCCCACCGGATGTCATCCCGGGGCTTGGGCCGCTTCGTCGTCCGGTGCCGAGTCACCCAGGCCGGACAGCGGCCACCCCGCCGCGGCAAGCCTGGCGGCGACCCTGCGCACGTTCTCCGGGCCCGCGTCGTGATGGGTGACGTCGCTGATGAAGTGCTCGATCTCGTCGACCGCGATGCCACCGTCGCTGACGACGGGCGAGTGCGCGGCTGTGAGGTTGCCGACGATCTCCTTGATTTGTTCCTCGGTGAGCGGCGTCGCGCGCAGCAACGCCAGCAAAGGGACCCGGTCGGGCCCCGGCACCCCTTCCGGGTAGCCAGCCCGGAGCCAATTCAGAATCGACGTCAGCAGATTGGTGAGGGTCACGGCACCCAGTCTCGGGGCTGAGACCCGCAATCACCAGCACTCTCGATGATCAACTTCGCCGTTCGAGTTGTCGGATCCGGTGGTGGATGCGACGCTCTGGAACAGACCGCAGCGTCGCGGACGTCATTATGCGTTGATTCCGAAGCTTGGAGGCCCTAGTGGGTGCCGATTCCGCAACTACCGATGATCCGGCGGAGGTCCGGGCGACCGGCCTGAAGAAGGGGTCCATCGGCATCGTCGCGGTCATCTTCATGGCCGTCGCCAACGCCGCGCCGATCACCGCGATGACGGGCAACGTGCCCATCGCGGTCGGGTTTGGCAACGGGCTCGGCGCCCCGGCCGGATTCCTTTTCGCGACGATCATCCTGACCCTGTTCGCCCTCGGATACGTCGCGATGGCTCGGCACATCACCACCACGGGCGCGTTCTACGGCTTCATCTCCCACGGCCTCGGTCAAACCTGGGGCATGGCAAGCGGAATGCTCGCCACGTTCGCCTACGTGGTGTTCGAGGGGTCGCTGATCGGCGGTTGCGCGTACTTCGCCAACGACGCCCTCAAGACCATCTTCAACGTCGACGTCTCTTGGGTCTTGATCGCCGTCGTGGCGATCGTCGCCATCGCGGTGCTGTGCTACTTCGACATCAGCCTCACCGCAGCCATTCTCGGCATCACGCTCACCGCGGAGGTGCTGATCCTTCTCGCCTTGGCGTTCTCGGTCATCTTCTCCGGCGGCGGTCCCGACGGCATGATGCTGAACCAGACGGTGCTTCTCAACAACGCGTTCGAGAGCCTGCCCGCCGGCGCGTTCGGCACGGCCGCGGCGGCGGGATCGATGGCCATCGGGCTGTTCTTCGCGTTCTGGTCGTGGGTCGGTTTCGAGACGACCGCGGTGTACGGCGAGGAGTCGCGCAACCCGAAGAAGATCATCCCGAGGGCCACGATCATCGCGGTGGTCGGTCTCGGGCTGTTCTACACGTTCATCTCGGCCATGGTGATCGCCGGCAACGGCGCGAAGGCATCGGTCGAAACCTCCATCAGCGCTTCCCCTCTCGACCTGTTCTTCGGCCTCGTCCAGACCAACCTCGGCGGCGTCCTGCTCGACGTCTACAAGGGTCTGCTGGTAATCGGCTCCTTCGCCTGCGCGCTGGCCTTCCACAACGCCGCGTCGCGCTACCTGTACGCACTCGGCCGCGAGGTCCCGTCGGAGAAGGTCAAGGCCACCCTCGGCGGCACGCACCCCACGCACGGCTCGCCGTACATCGCGTCGACGGTTCAGAGCGTCATCACGCTGCTGATCGTGCTGTCGTTCGCGTTCTTCACCGCGGTCCAGGTTCCCGACGCCGACGGCACGCCGGTCGACACCCCCACCCTGGTGCCCTACGTCAACGTCTACGGACTGCTGGCGCTGATCGGCACCGCGGCGATCCTGCTCGTGCAGGCCATCTGCTCGGCGGCGGTCATCTGGTTCTTCTGGGTCAAGAAGACCCACCGCGGCAACGTGATCACCACACTGCTGTGCCCGTTGGTCGGCGGTCTGGCGATGCTGTACGTGGTGTGGTTGCTGTGGGACAACCGCGAATTCGCGGCGGGACTCGCGGCGAAGTCGGACGTGTTCAAGGCCGCCCCGTACATGATCCTGGCGGTCTTCGTGATCGGCCTCGGCTACGCGGTGTGGTTGCGCACCACCAAGCCGGCCGTCTACGCCGAGATCGGCCGCACCGTCATGGAGGATGCGCACGAGCGCAGCGACGCCTGACCTGACATCGCTCGAGCCGAGATCCCCGCACGCCCTGGCGTGCGGGGATCTTTGGCGTTCTCCGCAATTGCCGTCGACCCGCGCCGGTCGGACTCAGCTGACCCCGACCGCGAACACGATGACGGCCACGATGCCGAACAGCGCCGCCGCGAACGCCCCTTCGGCCACCGGCCACACCCGGTTTCTGAAAGCTGCCAGCAGGGTGAGCGCACCGGCGAGGATCAGCGCGGCCACCGGCGCGAAGATCCAGTAGTAGAGCACTGCCCCCGGCGACATCGCCAACAGGCCGAGACCGAATCCCAGTAGCATCCACGGCGTTCCGGGCTCCCTGCCGCGACGAGACATGGCGCGGTCGACCTCCGACGACATCAGACCATCCCCCAGCCGAACAGCTGGCTCTGCACGGCCAGCGACGCGAACATCAGCCACCCGCCCGTCGGTCCGACGACCAGCATCAGGCCGACGGTGCGCAGGATGCGGTGGCCTCCGAACGTGGCCAGTGCCGACCCCACCAGGGCCAGCACGATCCAGACGACCGTGGCCAGCACCAACCGGTGACCGTCGGTGGCGGCGTGCGACGCCGCGTCCCCTGGCGCACCGATCGTCACGGCCGCGACCAGACCCCAGAACAGTCCGCCGACCACCGCGCCGCCGAACACGCCCGGCCGCCACGCGAGTTCACCGGCCATGGTCACGAGTCCCGAGGTTTGCCGGTGGTACCGCGTACCACCAGTTTCGGTTCGAGGACGACGTCGTCGTGGAGGTCACCTGTTTCATCCTCCATCATCTGAACCGCCAGCCGCACCGCGTGTTTGGCGAGACCCGACGCGTCCTGATGCACCGTCGTCAGGTCGATCAGCGGGTAGTCCGACAGACGACTGTCGTCGAACCCGATCAGGGAGAGCTCCGACGGCACCTGCACCCCGGACCGGATGAAAACGTCGAGCAAGCCGAGCGCGCATCGGTCGTTGCTCGCCAGGATCGCCGTCGGCAGAGGCGATTCGGCGAGCATCGTCCGCGCCGCGTGGGCACCGGCTTCCTCGGTGTGGGCGCCGGCGAGGACCCTGGCGACGGCATCCAGTCCGTGACTGCGCATCGCGGCGCGGTAGGCACGCCGGCGCTCGGCCGATCCCGGACCGCGGCCGCCGTCGACGTGGACGATGTCGCGATGCCCGAGTTCCACCAGGTAGTCCACGGCCTGACGGATTCCCTTGGCGTCGGCGGTGCGCACCGAACTCATCCCGCGAACCAGCCGCCTTCCGGTCACGTCGGCGCCCACCACGACGACGGGCAGCCGGTCGGTGAATCGTTGCAGCGCAGTGCGATCCGACGTCGGTCCAAGGAGGATGAGCCCGCCGCACCGATGGCTGATCAACGACTCGACGGACTCCGCCTCGTCACGGTCTGGCAGGTTGGCCGTCAACAGCACGTCGTAGCCCATGCCTTCGGCGGCCGGGTAGACGTCGGTGACCATCTCGGCGTGAAACGGCTGCCGGATGTCCATGAGCACGCCGACCGTCCGACTTCGGCCGCGGGCCAGCAGTTGCGCCGCCGAGTCCGGGCGGTAGCCGATCTCGTCGGCGACCTCGAGCACCCGGCGACGGGTCTCCTCGCTGGCGCCCGGCTTGCCGCTGAGGATGAACGACACCAACGTCCGTGACACCCCGGCACGCACGGCGACGTCGGCCATGGTTGGTCGATGGGTGGCCACGGGCAGTCCCCTCGCTGTGACGCTTGACACGTCTCGGTCGTCGCGTTCATAGTAGACCTCACGCGCGTTACTAACGCGCTTTAGCACCGAAAGGACTCGCACCACGATGAGCAGCATCCTGGTCGGATCGGCCCCCGACTCCTGGGGCGTCTGGTTTCCCGACGACCCCCACCAGACCCCGTACACCCGCTTCCTCGACGAGGTCGCCGCCTCGGGCTACGAATGGATCGAGCTGGGCCCCTTCGGTTATCTGCCCACCGACCCGGCGCAGCTGTCCGACGAACTGGCCGCGCGCAACCTCAAGTTGTCGGCGGGCACGGTGTTCGAGCACTTGCACCAGGACGATTCCTGGGACTCGGTGTGGACGCAGATCGAGGACGTCGCCAAGCTCACCGCGGCCGTCGGCGGCAAGCACGTCGTCGTCATCCCCGAGATGTGGCGCGACCCCGCCACCGGCGCCGTGCTCGAGGACCGCAACCTGACAGAAGATCAGTGGGCCAAGAAGACCACCGGCATGAACGAGCTGGGCAAGGCCATGTTCGAAAAGTACGGCGTCCGTGCGCAATACCATCCGCACGCCGACAGCCACGTCGACACCGAAGAGAACGTCTACCGCTTCCTCGACGGCACCGACGGCGAGTTCGTCAACCTGTGCCTGGACACCGGGCACATCAGCTACTGCGGTGGTGACAACATCGCCATTATCGAACGAGCCCCCGAGCGCATCGGCTACCTGCACCTCAAGCAGGTCGACCCGGTGGTGCGCGCCAAGGTCGAGGCCGAGGACCTGCCGTTCGGCGAGGCCGTCAAACTCGGCGCCATGACCGAGCCGCCACTGGGCATCCCCGACATGCCGCCGCTGCTGGCCGCGATCGACCGCCTCGGCATCGACGTCTTCGCGATCGTCGAGCAGGACATGTACCCCTGCGCCGTCGACGCACCCCTACCCATCGCTCAGCGCACCCGGAATTATCTCGGGTCGTGTGGCGTACCGTCCGTTCGCTTCAGCTAGGAGTGTAAGAGCATGTCTGACTTGAGAATTGCCGTCCTCGGCGTCGGAATGATGGGTGCCGACCACGTCGCACGCATCGGTTCCAGAATCGCCGGTGCCCGGGTCACCGTCGTCAACGACTTCGTGACCGAGAAGGCCGAGCAGCTCGCCGCGACCATCCCCGGCTGCCGCGCGATCGCCGATCCCCTCGACGCGATCGCCGACGGAGAAGTCGACGCCGTCGTCCTCGCCACCCCCGGCACCACCCACGAGAAGCAGCTGCTGGCGTGTCTGGAACACGGCAAGCCGGTGATGTGCGAGAAGCCGCTGACGACCGACGTGGCGACGTCGCTGGAGGTGGTCAAGCGCGAGGCAGAGCTCGGAAAGCGGTTGATTCAGGTCGGTTTCATGCGCCGCTTCGACGCCGAGTACGTGGAGCTAAAGGCGCTGCTGAACGACGGCGCGCTCGGCACGCCACTGGTCATGCACTGCGTGCACCGCAATGCCGAGGTGCCCCCGAACTTCGACAGTTCGATGATCGTCAAGGACTCACTGGTGCACGAGGTCGACGTGACGCGCTTTCTGTTCGAGGAGGAGATCACCTCGATCCAGGTGATCAGGCCCGCCGCCAATCCCCATGCGCCCCAAGGTCTTCAGGATCCGCAGATTGCGATCTTCCAGACCGCCTCCGGCAAGCACGTCGACGTCGAGGTGTTCGTTACCACCGGCGTCGCCTACGAGGTCCGCACCGAGGTCGTCGGCGACCGAGGCAGCGCCATGATCGGTCTCGACGTCGGGTTGGTGCGCAAGAGCGCGCCGGGGCACTGGGGCGGTCAGATCACGCCCAGCTTCAAGGAGCGGTTTGGTCTGGCCTACGACGTGGAGATCCAACGCTGGGTCGACGCCGTCCGCTCCGGGGTGAACGTCGACGGCCCTGGCGCGTGGGACGGGTACGCCGCGGCTGCGGTGTGCGCGGCAGGCGTCGCCTCGCTCGAGTCGGGCCTGCCCGTCGCCGTTGAGATGGTGTCCCGGGACTCGACCACGGGCGCCTGACGCGGGGCGTCCCCACCGTGTGAAGACCACGGGCGAAGAAGGGTCTTTGGACTCCATCGGCGACGCCCGCTGTCGACATAGGTTCGCACCATGACTCAGACGCTCGATTCACCGACCACACCGCAGACCGTCGACACGATGCGCGCCGCGGTGGTCACCACATTTGGTGACGCGCTGGAGGTTCGGGACGTCGAACTACCCACGCCCGGCTACGGCGAGGCGCTGGTGAAGCTGGAGACCTCAGGCATCTGCCACACCGATCTTCATGCCGCACACGGGGATTGGCCGGTCAAGCCGCAGCCGCCGTTCATTCCCGGCCACGAGGGCTGCGGTATCGTCGTCGCACTCGGCGACGGCGTGACCGACCTCGAGATCGGCGACAGGGTCGGCAACGCCTGGCTCTGGTCGGCGTGCGGGAGCTGCGAATTCTGCCGCACCGGTTGGGAGACGCTGTGCGAGAGCCAGCAGAACGGCGGTTACAGCGTCAACGGCAGCTTTGGCAGCTACATGCTCGTCAACGCCGCCTACGCCCCCCGGATCCCGGCCGACGCCGACCCGCTGGAGATCGCACCCATCCTGTGCGCAGGCGTGACCGTCTACAAGGGTCTCAAGGTCACCGACACCCGCCCCGGTCAGTGGGTGGCGATCTCCGGCATCGGCGGCCTCGGCCACATCGCCGTGCAGTACGCACGGGCGATGGGGTTGCGCGTCGTCGCCATTGACGTCGACGACGCCAAGCTCGCCCTGGCCACCAGTTTCGGCGCCGAAGTCGTCGTCAACGCCCGCACCAGCGACGTGGTGGCCGAGGTGCAGAAGGCCACCGGCGGCGTGCACGGGGTACTGGTTACCGCCGTCCACCCCCAGGCCTTCGGGCAGGCCATCGGGTTGGCCCGCCGCGGCGGCACCATCGTGTTCAACGGGCTGCCGCCCGGCGACTTTCCGGCGCCGATCTTCGACATCGTGCTCAAGGGCCTGACCATCCGTGGGTCCATCGTCGGAACCCGCCAGGACACGGTCGAGGCGCTCGACTTCTATGCCCGCGGTCTGATCCATCCGACGGTGGCCAGCGCGGGACTCGACGACGTCAACGACGTGTTCGGCCGCATGGAACGCGGACAGATAGACGGCCGCGTCGTCATCGACTATCGGACGCCGTGACGGCGTCTCGGGTTAGAAGTCCCAGTCCTCGTCGGTGGTGTTGACGGCCTTGCCGATGACGTAGCTGGACCCCGAGCCGGAGAAGAAGTCGTGGTTCTCGTCGGCGTTGGGACTCAACGCCGACAGGATCGCCGGGTTGACGTCGGTCTCGTCCTTGGGGAACAGCGCCTCGTAGCCGAGGTTCATCAGGGCCTTGTTGGCGTTGTAGCGCAGGAACTTCTTGACGTCCTCGGTGAGCCCGACCCCGTCGTACAGGTCCTGGGTGTACTCGACCTCGTTGTCGTAGAGCTCGAAGAGCAGCTCGTAGGTGTAGTCCTTCAGCTCGGCCTTGCGCGCCTCGTCGGCCAGCGCCAGACCCTTCT
>Ga0247732_10000834_pt1 | contig 13282 bp, 12 predicted proteins | sample UWRJL163409C2_FD_180940 | JGI IMG/M metagenome (GOLD analysis project Ga0247732, IMG submission 180940) | Plant litter microbial communities from Arlington Agricultural Research Station in Wisconsin, United States - UWRJ-L163-409C-2 | ecosystem: Environmental > Terrestrial > Plant litter >...
TCGTCGATCAAGTGCGGCACGTCAGCCATGGACCACTGCGCGAGACCCTGCATCTCGGGCTGTATCAGGACGATGGAGCGGTCCGCCGCAAGCTCGGCGCCGCTGGAGGCGACCCGCATCATGCGGACGTTCTCCCACTTGGCGTGCAGGCGCACCACGATGAGCGTCGAAGCGCCCAACTGACGCGTTGCACGGATGGGCACGTTGTCAGTCATACCTCCGTCCATGAGCACCTGGCCTCCTCGACGGACGGGCGGTAACAGCCCGGGCACGGCGATCGTCGCGCGGAGGGCGATGTCCAAGGGGCCTCTGTCGATCACCACGGCTCGGCGGGTTCGCAGGTCGGTGGCGACGGCGGCGAACCGTCGCGGAAGATCCTCGATGACCGGGTCATCACCGAGGGTGCGACGGATGGCGTCCGTCAGCGCGCTGGAATCGAGCAATCCCAGCCGCGGGCTCAGCGACATCCGGGCGATCGAGCTCCATCGGAACGCGAGGGCGGCTCGTTCGATCGCCTCCTGCGGAACGTCGGCCGCGTATGCCGCGGCGACCAGAGCTCCCGAGCTCGTGCCCGCGACGATGCCGGGCCGGATGCCGCGTTCCCTCAGTTCCTGCAGGACGCCCACATGCGCCGCGCCATACGCGCCGCCGCCGCTGAGCGTCAACCCCAGCGAGCTGTCATCTCCCCCGATCGCCATCGGCTGCCCGTGTGCGGCCGCGGATCCGCTTCCACACGACATCGAGGAGGACGACCACGACAGTGATGACGACCAGTGCGACCGCGGTCTTCGGCTCGTTCACGAGGGTCGTGGTCGGGAAGACGACGACTGTTCCGGATGTCGCGGATTCACGGCCTGCCGACTACTCGACATCGCGCATCTCACGTCCGTGGACGATCAGCGCGAAGATGACCAACACGTCGATCGCGATGACGATCAGCGACCACAACGGCTGGGCGGGAACGAGCAGCAGCTGCCCGACGGCACTGAGAATCGCCAAGATGATGGCGACCACGCGCGCCCACGTCTGGCCGGCGAACAGCGCCAGCGCGGTCAGCACGAGAAGCAAGCCGATGACGATGTTCCACCACCCCCACCCCGCCACATCGAGCAGCCAGAGAGATCCCTCGGCGACCACGTAATAGGCGTTCGGTCCGATCACCGCGACCAGCCCTTGGATGACACTGAAGATTCCACTGACCATGAGGATCACCCCGGCGAAGACGATCCACCCGGTCCACCCCGTCGACTTGACTGTGCTCATCTCGACATCCCCTTTCAGACGCCCCAGTTCGACTGTTCGCTCCACCCCGGAGCGTCGATACGACGCATTGCACCGCAGGCTATGGCCGGGCAGTCCTGATGCGCATCACCCGCAATTAGTGATAATCGAGAGCCGCTCCGTGGCACGGATTCGGCACAGTCCGGCTCGTCAGTGGGTGCGGCGTTCCTGCGCGGCTCGACGACTGGCGACGTAGCGTCGCATCTTTTCATCGGTGCCGCAGTCCTCCATGCTGCACCAGCGTCGAGTGCGGTTGCGGCTTTCGTCGACGAAGAGATAGCGGCATCCCCCGCATTGCTTGACACGGTCAAGCGGACCGGCGAGCAGCAGGTGGATCGCCGCATGGACCACGGGCCACAAAGGACGTGCGAGAGATCGGTCCTCGCCCCAGGTCCAGGCGAAGACGGCGCCGGCTTGCAGTCGTGCGGCGCGAAGCGCCTCTGATTCGTCGTCGCGAAGTCTGCCCAGCACCGCATCGCCGGCCTCGCGGCCATCCGCGATTGTGCGGAACACCTCGTCGAGATCATCTCGAATGCGGCGCGATCGGGCGAACACGGCATGCGAGGTGTGCGGATCGTCATGCGCGCCGCGGCGAAGCTCGACTGCCGCCTTCTCCGAGACGACTCCTGCGTATACGGCCCAGGACACCAGGCCGCCATACCCGGCGAGAAGGTCGTCGCCGGGCGCCCCGTCCGGCGGGCCGCTGCGTGTGTTCACGAAGTCCAGTGCCAGGTCGCCACCGACCAGACGCATTCTGGCGACGTCGTCCGATGCGTTCATCTGCACTCTCCTCGCAGCAATGTCGGAGGCCCTCCGTAATGTTTCCATCATAAGACGTTTTGATGGAAACATCGAAGTGGAAGGAGTTCGCGATGGACAATCTCGCTGGTCTGGGCGCCGCGGTCGCGGCCATGTCGAGCGATGACGGACACCGATACGAGGGCTGCGTCATGCTCAGTGCGCTTCCGGACGCACCGACCATCGATCGGCCGACACTCGTCGAACGGATCCGCCGCCTCCGGCGACGAGGACCTCGGGTTCACTAGCGCATCGATCGCGAGGCACAGCTCGGCGGCAGCGATGCTTTCATCGCGGTGGGCATAGGTCGTTGCGGCCGGGATGGCGAACGGCGGACTCATCATGGCCGCCCACGCACTGCCAGTATTACGACACGGCGGCCTGCTAGACCGACCGCTTGGAGCCGGCCCGAAGGAGGCGCCCCGGCGCACCGGGAACACAAGAGGATGATGGATCCATGCCTGCTGCCCACCGTCCCGGCCTTCGGGTCGGCTCGGGAATCACGATCCCCGAGTCCGAGCTGTCCTGGCGGTTCTCGCGGTCGTCGGGCCCGGGCGGGCAGAGCGTGAACACGGCCGACTCCCGAGCGGAACTCGTATGGGATGCTGCGCGCTCAGCCGTCCTCTCGCCGATCCAGCGCGAGCGATTGCTTGAGAATCTGAGCGGGCGTCTTGTCGACGGCGTGCTGAGGATCACCGCATCCGAGCACCGCGCACAGTTGCGTAACAGAGACGCCGCCCGCGCCCGGCTGGTCGCTGTGGTGGGCGACGCTCTACGGCCGCCGTCGCCATCACGACGACCGACGACCCCGAGCCGGGGCGCGAAGGAACGGCGTCTGAAATCGAAGAAGCAGCGCACCGACCTCAAGCGGCTGCGCCGACCGCCCCACGACTGATTCGCACCCGCTCCCTACGGCCCCTCGGACGTGCTCGAAGCGCCGGTGGCGACCACTCCCTTCTCAGGGGCGAGCGCGATCTCCAGCACGGCTTGTCGCGGCATCCGACGGCCCACGACGCGCGCTGCCTCGAACTCCGCGGACCGGTCGGTGGCAAGGACGGCGTCGACGAACGCCTGGTAGGTCACGTACGAGCGCTGCTCGCGCAGACCCGTGCGGGCGCGCACCGCTTCGGCGGCGCCGAGAAGGACACCAGCGCGCTCGACGTCGCCGACCACGGCGGCTGATCCGGCGAGGCCTTCGAGCGCGTACGCATCGCCATCCTCGTTGCGCAGGCGCAGCGAGAGTTCCAGCGCTCGAGTGAACAGCGCGGGTTGCGGTTCGCCGGCCGCGATCCGCGCCCACCCGATCTGATTGAGTGCGATGCGCTCAGCGAACTCGTCGCCCGCGCCTTCCGCGAGCTTTCTCGCGCGCTCGAAGCACTCGACGGCTCCCGCGTCATCGCCACGGAAGTGCAGGATGCGCCCGAGCACGCTCTCGAACAGCGAGTGGAAGGTCGCGTCGTGTCGAACGGCGTCCGACGCGAGCGCCGAGCACTGCCGCTGCTCTGCGAGGGCGAGGTCGGCGGGGGTGGCTGACATGTACGTGAGCGACGCGATGCTCAGGGCCAACCCCACGCTGAACTCGTCGCCGTCCGCGCGGAACAGCGCGATGGCATGCTCCATACGCTCGGTGCTGATCTGCGAATCGGGCTGCCAGATCGCGACCCATGACGAGAAGGCGAGCGCGATCGCCCGGGAACGGGGTGACAGCTCCTGGCCGGATTCCAGGACAGCCTCCATCCAAGCCTTCACCTCGGGCAGCAGGTTCCGGATCCACCAGTAGAGGAACAGGCGCCACACCACGTCCGCGACGACGTCGGCCTCTCCGACGGCGATCAGGTGGCGGCATCCGGCGCGGAGGTCGTCACGTTCCGCCTCCAGCCGGTCGACTGCGGCGGACTGCGTCGCGCCACGGAGCCGCAGCTCGGTATGGGTCGCGAGCCGGGCGTAGTACTCGGCGTGTGCGCGGCGCACGGTCGCGGCATCCGGGTCGAGCTCGAAGCGGGCGGCTGCGATCTCGCGCACTGGGACGAGCATCGAAAAGAGCGGCAGGGCGTGCTCGTCGCGCTGCCGCAGCAGGCTGCCGTCGACGAGCTCGAGGAGGGTGTCTAGCAGGTCGGTGACCCACGGTTCACCGGCGGTGACGGCCTCGACCGCGTCGAGGCTGAAGGTTCCGGAAAACACCCCGAGCCGCTCGAAGAGCGCGCGCGCGTCGGAGCTGAGCAGGTCGATGCTCCACTGGACGGTGGCCTGGATCGTACGCTGGCGCTCGGGCACGTCCCGGGCCGCGGTGACGAGCAGGGACAGCATCCGGTCGAGCCGCTGGAGCATGGCCGCGGGGGTGAGGACGCGGATGCGGGCGGCGGCGAGTTCGATCGCGAGAGGGACGCCCTCAAGCGCCCGACAGATGCGGGCGACAGCCTCGGCGTTGTCATCGGTCACGTCGAACCTGGGGTCCGCGGCCCGCGCGCGATCGCGGAACAACATCACGGCAGGAGCCTCGAGGATCACCCGGGTCGATGTCTGCGAGGGCTCCGCGGGCAGACCGAGTGGTTCCACGTCGAAGACCTGCTCGCCGCGCACCCGAAGGCGCACGCGGCTGGTCACGAGGAAGGTCGCGCCGGGCAGATCGGTCAGGAGCGCGACGACGTCGGCGGCGGCGGCGACGAGCTGCTCGAAGTTGTCCAGCACGATCAGGTCTCGTCGTCCGGCTCGCGCGATCCCCAGCTGCTCGCTCAGCGGCGCATCGCCCGAGTCGCGCACCCCGAGCGCCCGTGCGATCGCACCCAGCACCTCGTCGGGATCGCGCACCTGCGCCAGCGAAACGAACGTCACCCGGTCGAAGCGTTCGCCGGCGTTGTGGGCGACCTCGATCGCGAGGCGGCTCTTGCCGATCCCGCCGGGGCCCACGAGCGTGACGAGCCGTCTGGCGTCGTCGCGGACCCAGGCGAGCAGCGTCGCGAGGTCGCGCTCGCGACCGATCGCGTTCGAATAGGGCGCAGGCAGGTGCCCGGCCGGGATCGCGTCGGCGGAGTGTGCCGAGGCGCCGCGCGACGTGTCGAAACGTTCGGCGAGCAGCGTCGCGAGGTCGGCTGTCACGAGCTCGGCGAGCTCTTCTGCCGTCGAGAACGGCGTGTACGACGCCGTATCGTCACTGCGCACTCTTTCCATCAGCTCGGCGAGCCGCGCCTCACGCTCGGCGGGCTGCTTCACGTAGATGAGCCTCGGCATCTCACGTGGCGCGAGGACGTACTCGTCCTCCAGCCCCGACACCTCCTCGCCCGGCGCGATCCACCCGTACTGCTGCCAGTACACCCCGACGAACACGTCGCTCTGCTGGAGGTATGCACGGTAGAGCTGTCGCGGCGGGTGCGGCCGCGCACCGAGCTCGAACATCACCGGGGCGAGCCGCAGTCGTTCGATCGCGGCGCGCACGGCGCGGCGCTCCGGCTCCAGTTCTTTCAAGGTCGAGCTGACGAAGACCCGCAGGCGTTGATCCGGCGTGCGGATCACGGGGGCGCTCGCACGCTCCATCACGGCGACCTCGCGGGCGTCGCCGGGATGCCGTCGCATCGAGCCGCCATCCTGCCATTGTCCGGCCGCCGACGATCGTCGTCCAGCACCCCCAGAGCACAGCGGGCGACCTGCCGGGGTGCGGCTACGCGGCGCCGCGACCCGCGCGCATCTCCTCGATGAGCGCTTCGACGCGGCCGCGGATCTCGTCGCGGATCGGGCGCACGGCCTCGATGCCCTGACCGGCCGGGTCATCGAGCACCCAGTCCTCGTAGCGCTTGCCGGGGAAGATCGGGCACACGTCGCCGCAGCCCATCGTGATCACGACATCGGACTCCTTGACGGCGTCGACGGTGAGCACTTTCGGGGTGTTGCCGGCGATGTCGATGCCTTCTTCGGCCATCGCCTCGATCGCGACCGGGTTGATCTGATCCTTCGGCTCCGACCCGGCGGAGAGCACCTCGATGGCGTCGCCGCCGAGCGCGCGGAGATATCCGGCGGCCATCTGGGAGCGTCCCGCGTTGTGGACGCAGACGAACAGGACGGTGGGCTTTTCGATCATGGCCGCCTCGCTTTCTCACTCCAAAGCATAGACCCGCATCTATTGATCGAGGGAAACAACACGTGAACGACGCACGTCAGACCAGTTCCACCAGGAGTGCACGAACGCGGGACTCGATGTCGTCGCGAATCTCCCGGACGGTCTCCAGCGGCTTGCCGACCGGGTCTTCGAGCTCCCAGTCCAGATATCGCCGCCCGGGGTAGACGGGGCAGGCGTCGCCGCATCCCATCGTGACCACGACATCGGCCGCGCGGACGGCTTCGTCGGTGAGGGGTTTCGGAAACTCTCCGCCGAGCGGGACACCGATCTCATCGAGCGCGGTCACGATGTTGGCGCGCACTGCACTTGCGGGTGCGGAGCCGGCCGTGCGAACCAGCACGCGGTCTCCGGCGAGCTGCCGGAGGATCCCGGCCGCCAGCTGGGATCGGCCGGCGTTCTGGACGCACACGAACAGCACCTCGGGAACTGTTCGGCGGGGCCCCTGCGCCCTGCCCAGTGCGTCGAGGCGCACCGTGGCGAATGCGGCCGTCCGCGAGCCGATCAGTGCGGTCGGGTCGCCGGCCGACAACAGGATGTGGCTCTCCCGCACGTAGCGTTCGACGGTTTCGCGGCTGAAGGCGCCGCGGTAGCGTTCGGCGAGGTCCTCGACGATGCGGGGCACGTCGGGTCCCGTCTCTGGTCCTGCGTCGTCCCCGAGGAGAGCCTCGACGCGGTCGGCGTTGCGCGGGTCCAGCGAATACCAGACCCTGCGCCCCTCGGGGCGGCGCACGACGACGCCGTCCGCCAGGAGCGCCTTCATGTGGTGGCTGACCGTCGGCTGACGCAGCCCCAGCGTCTCTGCGAGGCGCCCGACCAGAGCGCGACCGTCGGGCGCGTCGCGGATCAACGTCACGATCCGCGCACGAGTCGGATCACCGAGGACCCTCAGCTGCCGCGAACCCCCGCCGCTACTCATAGACCGCAGTCTATGCGCCGACGCGGGAGAGCCGGCGTGTCAGCGGGGACTCAGCCCGAACCGTTCACGGCGCTCCAGCGTCCGGGCGTCACGAACAGCATCCACCGCCGTCGCTCGCCCCTGTCGAGCACACTCCCGTCGCCGGCAGCACGAGCTCGACGTTCGCCGCCGATGCCATGTCGCCCGCCAGCCACGCGGTCACCGAGCGGACCTGCTCGTACCCCGTCGCAAGGAGGAAGGTGGGTGCGCGTCCGTAGGACTTCATCCCGACGACGAAGAATCCCTTCTCCGGGTGGGCGAGTTCGCGGAAGCCGTGCGGCTCGACGGTGCCGCAGGAGTGCACGTTCGGGTCGATCAGCGGTGCCAGCCGCTTGGGCGCCTCGACGATGTCGTCAAGCTCGAGGCGGATCTCGCGCAGCATGTCCAGGTCCGGCCGGAAGCCCGTCGCGTTCACGACCACGTCGGTGGTGTGGGTGACGACGGTGCCGCGGCGGTGGCCGACGAGGTCGACCGCGTCGCCGGCGCGGCGGCCGCGGATGATCTCAAACCCGTCGACGACGGCGATGCGTCCCTCCGCAACCGCCTGGTCGACCCGGCTGCCGAGGCGCGCCCGGTCGGCGAGCTCGTCATCGGCCGAGGACGAGACGCGCACCGCCTGCGCATTGCGGATCAGCCACGTCACTGCCGTCCCGGGCTCCTGGCGAGCGAGCTCCACCAGGCCAAGCAGGGTGTTCGCGGCGGAATGGCCGGCGCCGACGACGGTCGTGTGCCGACCGGCGAACAGCGCGCGGTCCCGGCCGAGCACGTCCGGCAGTGCGACGGTGACCCGGTCGGAGATGTCGGACATGCCGAGCAGGTCGAGCCCGCCCGAGGACAGCGAGTTCGGCGATCGATAGGTGCCCGATGCGTCGATCACCGCGCGTGCGGGGACGTCCTCGATCTCTCCGGTTGCGGCGCGGACACGGAGGGAGAACGGCGTGGCGAAGCGTCCCCTCGTGCGAGTGCGGTCCATCCCCTCGCGGGTGACCCCGAGCACTTCGACGCCGGTGCGCAGACGAGAGGAGATCGGCTCGAGTGCGGCCAGCGGGGCGATGTACTTCTCGACCAGCTCGGTGCCGGTCGGAGCGCGCTCGGGATCTGGAAGTGTCCAGCCTTGCGTCTCGAGGAGTCGACGCGAGGCCGGGTCGACGAGGTGCTTCCACGGCGAGAACAGGCGCGTGTGCCCCCACGCGCGAATGCTCGCGGCAGCCTGATCCCCCGCCTCCAAAATCACGGAGTCGATGCCGCGTTCATACAGGTGCGCGGCAGCGGCGAGCCCGATCGGGCCGGCGCCGATGATCGCGACCGGAAGGGTGGTCAGTCGATCGCTGTCGACGACACGTGGCGTCAGGTCAAGCAGGGTCACAGCATCCTCCAACGGAATATCGATGAACGTCGATACCTCATTCTGCGTCGCTATATCGACATCTGTCAATATCGACTATTGTCGATGCATGACCACGATGCTCGAGGTGACGGATGTCACCGCCGGGGCGTGCTGCACTCCCCTTCAGCGTGAGCCGCTGTCTGCCGAGGAGGCGGAGCAGCTCGCCGCGACGATGAAGGCTCTCGCCGACCCGACGCGGCTGCGACTGCTGTCCATTGTCGCGGCATCGGACGGCTCTGAGGCGTGCGTGTGCGACCTGATCGAGCCGGTCGGGTTGAGCCAGCCCACCGTGTCGCATCACCTGAAGGTGCTCACCGCGGCAGGGTTCCTCACGCGCAGCAAGCGCGGCACGTGGGCGTATTTCAGGCTCGTGCCGGGCGCGCTCGACCGCGTCTCGCAACTGCTCACCGCGTCGTGAGTCCGGACACGACTCGCGCCCTCGGGGGCGAGTTCCTCGGCAGCGCGCTCCTCGCCGCGGTCGTCGTCGGCTCGGGCATCGCCGCTCAGACGTTGTCGCCGTCGGATACCGGGCTGGCGCTCTTGGAGAACGCGTTGGCCACCGGCCTGGGTCTGGCCGTTCTGATCCTGGTCTTCCAGACGGTGTCAGGGGCTCACTTCAACCCCGTGGTCTCCGTCGTCGACGCTCTGCTCCACCGCAAGGGGTGGGCCATCACCGCGGCCTACATTCCCGCGCAGGTGCTCGGATGCATCGCGGGCGCCATCCTCGCGAACCTGATGTTCGCCGCGCCGGCCATTTCGTGGAGCACGAATGATCGAGCAAGCTGGCCGCACCTCCTCGCGGAGGTCGTCGCCACTGCCGGTCTCGTGCTCGTGATCTTCGCCCTCGTCCGCACCGGTCGGTCGCACCTGGCCGCCCCGGCCGTAGGGGCGTACATCGGCGCGGCGTACTTCTTCACCTCATCCACGAGCTTCGCCAACCCCGCGATCACGATCGGCCGCGCCTTCAGCGACACCTTCGCCGGCATCGCGCCCGCCTCTGTCCTGCCGTACATCGCCGCGCAGCTCGTGGGCGCAGGACTGGGGTGGCTGCTTGTGCGCGGCTTCTTCCCTGCCACGACCGCCGCACCCGCGGCATCCGGCGGCCACTGACCGTCGCCTGGTACGGCCGCTATGGCGTCGAACCCGTCCCCGGACCCGCCTCCGTGCCGTGCGTGTGCATGCGCGCGCCCTCAGCGTTGAAGATGCTGAGCACCTCGGCGGGACGCGATCCCACCGCGCTCATCGCGTGCGGGGTGCGGGTGTCGAACTCCGCGGCTTCGCCGCGCCCGAGAACGAGATCCTGCGTGCCCAGCCGCAGTCGCAGCTTGCCGCTGAGCACGTAGAGCCACTCGAAGCCGTCGTGCACCCGGAGCGCGGGGAGTTCGCCGACCGGCGGATAGGTGATCTTGTAGCTGCTGATCGGGGAATCCTCGAGGGCGAGCGGCGCGATCACCAGGCCACCCCGTCGCACGGACGGCCGTCGCACGCGCGGATCGGGCGACTCCTCGCGGACGAGATCGTCGATACGGATGCCGAGCTGCCGGGTCACCGGGACGAGCAGAGCCAGACTCGCCTGCCGCTTGCCGGACTCCAGACGTGAGAGCGTGCTGACCGACATCCCGGACCGGCCGGCGACCTGCTCCAGTGTGAGGCCCTTCGCCTGACGCGCGGCGCGCAGGCGAGGCCCTACATGGTCGAGCTCTTCCGGCATCCGATCCCCTCCTTGCCAATACTGCAAACCAGCTTGCGGTTATGCCATCATCGCACGCACGCTGGTCAGCATGGAAACAGCACAGTGGGATGCCATCGTGATCGGGGCCGGCGCGGCGGGGCTCAGCGCCGCCCAGATGCTCGGTCGCTCCCGCCGTCGCACCCTCGTCCTCGACGCGGGTGCGCCCCGCAATCGCTTCGCCGCGCACATGCACGGCGTGCTCGGGCACGACGGCGTGGCACCCGGCGACCTTCTCGCTCACGGGCGTGCCGAGGTCGAGGCGTATGGCGTCGAGCTGCGTACCGCATCGGTCGCGAGGGTCGATGACACGCCCACGCGCGTCGAGGTCACCCTCGCAGACGGCACCAGCGAGACCGCCCGCGCGCTCGTCGTGGCGACGGGGATCTCAGACGACCTGCCCGACATCCCCGGGCTGGCCGAGCGCTGGGGCAGCGCCGTGCTCCACTGCCCGTACTGCCACGGGTGGGAGGTGCGCGATCGCCGACTGGGCGTGGTGCTGGTCTCGCCGCGCCAGCTGCATCAGGCGGAGCTCGTCCGGCAATGGAGCGACGATGTCGTCGTGTTCACCGGGGCGATGGGCACACTGGAGCCCGATGCCGCCCGCAGACTGCGTGCGCGGGGCGTCGAGATCATCAGCGAGCCGGTCGTCGAGGTGCTCGGGGACGACCGGGAGGTTTCGGGCGTGCGCCTCGCCGACGGCCAGGTCGTCGAGATCGACGCGATCTTCACCATGGGTGAGGCGCGTCCGCACGACACCTTCCTGGCACACCTCGGGCTCGATCGCGCCGATACGCCGTTCGGGGCGTTCCTCGCTGTCGACGCGACCGGCAAGACGAGCGCCGAACGGATCTGGGCGGCGGGGAACGTCGTGAGTCCGACCGCGAACGTGCCGCTGTCGATGGGTGCCGGCGCGATGGCGGGGGCTGCGGTCAACGGGGCACTCGTGCAGGAGGACTTCGCCCTCGCGTGCGAGGAGGCGGGAGCCGACCTGGCACCCGACGCGTACTGGGATCACCGATACGCGGATGCCGAGCGGATGTGGTCCGGCCGACCGAACCGCGCCGTCGTCGACGCCGTGAGTCAGCTCCCGCCGGGCCGCGCGCTCGATCTGGGCTGCGGGGAGGGTGCCGACACGATCTGGCTGGCGCAGCGGGGATGGGACGCGACCGGCGTCGACATCTCGGCGATCGCGATCGCACGGGCGCAGACCGCTGCCGACGCCGAGAGCGTGAGCGCACGCTTTCTTGCGACGGACCTGTCGGACACGGATGCCGCGGGCGAGTACGACCTCGTCACAGCGAGCTTCTTCCACTCCCCCGTCGCACTGGACCGCACCGGGGCTCTCAAGCGGGCGGCGCAACGCGTCGCGTCCGGCGGACGACTGCTGATCGTGTCGCACGCCGGCCCGCCGCCGTGGGCGCCACCCGGCCACGGCGGCCACGTGTTCCTGACCGCGCCCGAGGAGCTCGCATCTCTCGAGCTGAGCCTCGACGAGTGGACGGTCGAGATCGCGGAGACCCGTTCGCGGGAGGTCGTGGCGCCCGACGGCGCCCCGGCCATGATCGACGATGCGGTAGTGATGGTCCGTCGACGCTGAAAGCGCCCGGGCCACGGCGAGCCTCCGCGGCCGTCCCGGTCTCAGTCGAAGATGCCCACCGACTCGGACAGGCCGGCGATCTCGACCGAGCCTAGTTCGAGGTCGGCAGCCTTGACCGAGTCGAGAATGGATGCCGCGCGCCGCGCACCCGGGATCGGGATGACGTGCGGGCCGAGGGCGAGTTCCCACGCGAGCACCACCTGCTGCGGGCTGACGGCATGCACCTCGCCGACCTCACGGAAGGTCGAGAACCGCGCGCCCACGCTGCGTCCTCCCCCGCCCGTGCCGCCGAGCGGGCTCCACGGCAGGAACGCGATGCCGTGCTCTTCGCAGAACCGCAGCTCGTCGATGCTCCCCGGATGCTTCGGCGAGAACTCGTTCTGCACGCTGGCGAGGTTGCCCTCGCCGAGGACGTCCAGCGCGATCTCGATCTCCTCCACACTCGCGTTCGAGATCCCCACCGCGCGGACGAGGCCGTCCTCCCGCAGCGATGCCAGCGCCTTCATGCTGTCGCCGTACACGCGCGAGCGGTCGGGACGGTGGTACTGGTACAGATCGATCTGGTCGACGCCGAGGATCTCGAGCGACCTCTCGACCGCCTGGCGCAGATACGCCTCCGAACCGTCGCGGCCCCAGACCTCGCCCTCGCTCCGCGTGATCCCGCCCTTGGTTGCGACGAAGATGCTCGCCGCGTCGCCGTCCCAGGTGCGCAGCGCTTCGGCCACGATCCGCTCGTTGTGGCCCATCTCGTTCCACGTGGGGGCGTAGATGTCCGCGGTGTCGACGATGGTGACGCCGGCGTCGAGCGCCGCATGCACCGTCCCCACGGCATCCTCGAACGAGGGGATCTGCTTGTCGTTGTTCATCGACAGGGGCATGGCGCCCAGACCGATCGCGGAAACCTGTCGTCCTGCCAGAGTGCGCTGCTTCACGGAGCCTCCTTCTTGTCGTTGCTCACAAGCTTGCCAGGAGCGTGAGAAAACCGTGGATGGACAACCGCGTCTCGCGCCGTACGGGGTGGGAGGGCATCGGCCGACCCTGGCGCCGGCCCGGGGTGCGATGGAGGAGTGCGCGCGAAAACTCTGAATCGCAGCGACGACGGTCGATGGCGATGTCCGCAGCCGTGGCAGTCTGCGGGAGTCGGTCCGACGGGCGCACGGCGGCGGGCCGGGGCTACCGCGGCGACGGCGACTGAGCCAGCTCGTTCGGGTGGTTCGGCGTCCATCCGAACCACCCCTCGTCGGAGGGGATCACGCTCCACGGCCCGCAGGCGAACACCGTGTCGGCACGATACGCGTCCGGCGCACCGTCGATGGTGTAACCGGCCCCGGATTGGCGGATCACTTCCGCGCACAAGGCGGGATCGAGCGCGGTGTCGCTGCTTACCAGCAGGACGGCATCCGAAGCTCCGGCGACAGTGG
>Ga0247732_10000837_pt1 | contig 13266 bp, 12 predicted proteins | sample UWRJL163409C2_FD_180940 | JGI IMG/M metagenome (GOLD analysis project Ga0247732, IMG submission 180940) | Plant litter microbial communities from Arlington Agricultural Research Station in Wisconsin, United States - UWRJ-L163-409C-2 | ecosystem: Environmental > Terrestrial > Plant litter >...
AGTATTTGGACCAATCCGACTTGAAGCAGTATCTTTCGGCCGTTCTCGATCGCTCAGACCATTTTATCAACGATCCTTCGTACCTTGACATTTTTCACTCGGAGTATATTTCACGACAAAAGGACGTCAAGAAGAAAGAATCTGAGTGAGTCCAAAGGTCCTTTCGTTTTCAACTTACTAACGTCATGTATCTACAGCTACAAGCATCGCATCGCTTGCTTCTTACTCTCACATGTCAATGCTTTACCGTCTGACCATCCCCGTAAAGCCCTTCTGGTCTCGCTGTCATCAATCACCGAAAAGTCCAGAACCACTATCCTCTTACCTACCCTTCAAGCATTAGCAGATCCATCATCTCCCAAAGCGATGGACACCAATCTTCTTGCGCATTTGCTCTCGTCTTTCGATGGCAGCTCTGCGAATGCTCTCAATACCGATAAGGTGTGGGATGCATTCATGAAGATTCTGCACGTTTTCCTGCGTCCTAGTGAGTCATATGATCACTTTGATAGGTCGATGCTCAACCCCTTGAGCAGACATTGAGCCAACTGCACAAGCAGCTCTGACCAAACAACTACGACTTGGCGTATTCGACTCGTTGAACAACCACAAAAAGCTTCTTCTCTGTGAAACCATTCTTTCTATTGGTGCTGGCGACTCTTCCAACGTAGGTGGCCATTTCCGAAGTCTGCATGTTATTTACCTTTTTATAGCAGGCTTGCCGAGACGTCTTGTCCGCAAATTTGAAGGACGCGAGCATCATCATCAATCTTCTCAAGTCTGCTACACCGCAGGGCACGCATTCAAGCTCTCCTGCAGTCAAGAGAGTGAAAACATCTGAGTCGGTTATTTCACCTTCTCTCTTTTGATATTTTCTGAGAGACAATTTTAGCTCTGAGACTCAAGACGACCTATCCCGCCTGACCACTCTTGCCGAAATTCTTGCAAACAAAGAACTTCCCGGCTCTCTCGACCTTGTCACTTGCCTCCTCGACTCTTTGAACGCTGTTACTCAAAACTTATCACTGCAATATGCAAATATCAGCTATATTCAGCAGCTCTTGATGTCTGCAGTCGAAAATTGCGCATCTAACGTAACGGTAAGGCATAAAATCATTGATGCAAATGAGCCTAATCGAATTTTCAGTCCGTCCCCAACATATCTCCTTCAGTCATCCGTCTCGAAATTCTTGTCGACCTCATTAGAGGTAACCTATTTTCTCATAAGCTGGCGCGATCTAATAATACATGCCTTTTAGTTTCTGGGAACCCTCAAACATTCCAACAAGCCTTGCTTCTCATGGCTAACCTTGCCCGTTTGGCCCCAGAATCGGTGCTATTCAACATCATGCCCATCTTCACATTCATGGGCTCGAATGTGTTCCACAGAGACGATTCGTATAGCTTCAAGGTCGTTCAGCAAGTAAGAATTAGTTTCTTTAAGGTTGACACATCCTCATCGATATCTAGACAATCGACGGAATTGTTCCTGTCATGGCAGCTTCCCTAAGACGTGCCCACACCACCCCATTGGAACTCTACGTCGGCTCGCGCGAGTTCTTGCGCGTTTTCACAGACGCGGCAACACATATCCCTCGTCACCGTAGAAACAAGTACGTTCGACAACACGACATATGCTGTTTTGCTTACAGCGGTCCTCTTTCCAGCTTCTTTGCCCATTTCGTCGATGTGCTCGGCGTTCGCGACTTTTTAGCCCCAGTGTGCATGCTCCTCATCGAGAGGTCATCAAATAAAGTCATCCGCCAACCAACAGAGGATGTGCAGGCCTCACTGTCGCTTCCAACCGCCATTTTCCAGCAAGCTCCTGCCGAAATTCAGAGATATGTGTGTTGTTAAAGTACCTGAATAACTGGGTCTATATTTACCTTCATTCAGGTCGCAAACCAATGCCTATCCGAAGCTCAGCGACTTGTTCAACGCATGATTCAACATGACAGCAGTCCATCTCCCTTCCTCGAGGTGACTTCGTAAGTCCCACTCCGAAATCCACATATCATCTCCTCACTGTCTTTAGGGAAGGAGATCATAGCGTATCACGCTCCACCCTTCTGAAGAGGCGCGCCCAGGCTCTAATCCTCTTCGTCGGTTATGCACTCAAAGGCCGACAAGCAGCTGTCGTCTCAGGCTCTGCCACCACAGACGATACATTGAGCCATGTCGTCGCATCGCTCATCTCATTGTCTTCAGTCCAAGGGGGTTCGACAGTTGAAACGAACTTGGACTCTATCACAGGTGCCGCTCGCTCGTCCATTGGTCGTCTGCTCAGGTCCATGTCTGCGGCCGATTTCATCGAATCCGTAGAGGCTATCCTACCCACTGCCGATGTCAAGGTGCGACCCCACATTATTCATTCAACTTCCTTGCTCAGTCCTGTTTATGTAGGTTCAGACAGGAGCCTTGGAATTGCTGGCTTCACGCCTACCCGATATGTCAACAAAAGCAAGAGGGGAAGGATCTTCAAGTGTCATTCACATCCTAGGAACGATCAAAGCAATCTTGGACAGTCACAAAAAGGACGCGACGGCTATTGCTGCGTTCAAGTCCCTGCGCTCTGTCGCTGAGACCCTTCAACCAGGGGAAGAAGGTTCCCTCGCCGCCATTCTGCCCATTGTGTCAGCTGCAATGACAGAGGAAGAGACTGCGCCTGTAGTCTACGGCGCTCTTCCTGTTCTTTGGTACGTTACCTTAGATCTCCATCTTACTGAGTTGACTAGATTTATACGTCTCTCTCAGCACTAAACTTGGTCCAAGAATTATTCCGTTCTTCCGAGGCATTGTCTCCCAAACCGTCAAAGCCCTTCGAGGACCAGCGCCTACCGTCTCTGAACATGGACTCGAGACTCTTACTGGCCTTCTATCCACGATACCAACTTTCTGGGGCAACGCCGAGGTTTCTCAGATTGTTTACCTACAAATTGACGCGGCTTCCGCCAATCCGAGCCTTTCAGCTCCGCTCTCCAAATTGATCAAGACAGCTACGAAGAAGCTCCCTGCGAAGATCTTCCTACCCACCCTCCTTGAGATCTGGTCGTCGCTTAAGGCAGGAGAGAATGCGGGGAGAATCGAAGTTTTCTGCGGCGTTGTCGGAAGATGCTTCCAGCATGCGGAACGCAGTGTTGTGATGGAACATTTGAGAGCTGCGTTCGGGATGTTCCTGGAGGCATTTGACGCTGTGGCGGATCAAGAAAAAGTACAGTGCCTGCTTTTAGGATGGTAGTTCACGTTGCTCATGTGCATTTACCTAGGCTGAGACCGCTGCATTTGCGGCGTTTAAGGAGCTCGTTGTCAAGCTTAACGAGACAAGTTTCAAACCTTTGTTCAGGCGATTGTATGACTGGGCTTTCGCAAGTGACCAAGGCAAGTCTTTTCATTCTTACTATTTACATTGAACTCACCGTCTATTCAACAAAATAGCAACGAACCAACGCAAAGCTCTATTTGGACGTCTCTACTCCTCCCTTCTCGACTTCTTCAAGGTGCGTCCCTTCCTTCATCCACGGTGTATATTCTCACTGATTATTCACAGAACCTGCTTGTGCCATATACCTCCTTCTTGCTCACTCCCTACATCGACACCCTTCAAAATTACCTATCCTCCAAATCCAAACCCGAATCTGATGTCAAACTGTGGCACAGTATTGTGAAAACACTCTCTCGGACCTTCGAATACGACGATGGTCTCTTCTGGCGGTCGGACAGGCTCGACAGTTTGCTTCACGTCTTGTCCAGCCAGGTGAACGTTTGCGTGCGGCTCTTGGCTGACGTGGAGCAAGACAAGCTCAACTTGAAGGAAGCCCTCAAAGGGTGCTTGACGGCGTATGTGGAGAGCGTGTCGGACCATACAACCTTGAAGAAGGTCAACGTGGATGTGTTGATGCATACAAGGAACGAAGACGCTCGCGTGAGGGTTTATGCGCTCAGTTGCGCTGAAACTCTTTGGAGGGATCATGGCCATAAACTTGTTGGTACGTTATGATTTCGTTGTTATCTCAGTGAAGATGCTGACTCCGATTTTGTAGGATTTGTTGCGGAAACATCAACGTTCATTGCAGAATGCAGCGAAGATGAAAACGATTTGGTGGTGAGAGGGTCATTCAGGCTCAAGGAGGCAGTCGAGAGCGTCGCAGGCAAGATCGACGACTTCTAGTGTACACAGTTCTTATGATATTCTATCCTTATCTTTGCTCCGGAACCACCTGAGCTGACTAAACACGCCAGCCAAGATCAGGAAGAAACCCCGCAAGCCATGCGCGTTCAACCCAAAGTTGCTTCGTCCACTCTATTAAAGCGAGACACGCACCGATTTCTGGAGATTGCGCGAGATCCTTCCGCCGTCGAATTGGGCGAAACGAGGACGATTAGACTCTTTCTTGTCAGAGCAGCAAGCATGATTATTCATTAGCGTTAAGTGGTCTTCGACAAATAGAGATAATGTGTATGAGATAAATCGTATGAGGGGTATACCAGCACCAGCACCAGACTCCACAACAAGATAAGGAAGAAAAGGAAAATCGAAAGCACAAAGAACGAAAAAATAAACAGAGCCAACATAGAAAAGAAGTTGCCACAGCAAGCATTGGGTTCCAGTCCGGTTCCAGAATGTGGGTAAGGGGGGTGGATGTGGGAATGTGGAAATGAAAATGAGTACGTCAACATCGTTGGAGCATCGTGAATGCAATCGTCTTGTCCTTTGTCGCCTACGCCTGTTCCTCCTCTTCTTCTCGGAGGGTCTCCTCAATCGCCAGGCACTGCGAAAGTAACTGCACAATCACAGCTCTCCCACATGCATTATTAATAAACGGATTCTGAGGATTTTATTCAGTTCAGATACTCCCCAGACATAGAATCCAGGACGAACCTTGATCAAGGCCCCACTCCCCACCCTCCCAGGTTCAGGTTCGGAGCATTTCCTTAGGAAATCGTGCATCGCAGGAGGGTACATTTGCGGCTGGCTCAATGCGGGCCACCGGTCACTAGCGATATTTGTCTGCGAGAAGGGAGGCTCAGACTCAGCGAGTTCCCAAACCGTGGCGCCGAGGGACCAGATGTCCGCTTTGAACGGGTTGTATGGAATACCCCGGATGATCTCGGGGGCTTGCCAATAGAGAACACCTGCGGGGTCTGTGACAGTGTTAACTGTTGGTGGTAGTTGTACTGCGCATGAGAAATCGGCTTTGAGGAGACGTTATTAGTGAAGATTGAAAACGGAAGGACGAGCACGCGTACTGAGTTTGAGGATCCCGTGTTTGTTGAGGAGCATGTTGTCCGAGCGGACGTCACGATGGGCGATGCGGTTTCTATGGAGGAAATCAAGAGCGTTGGCAATCTGTACAAATCCACTAAGTATAATCCACAATGGAAAGAAACGAAAGACTCACATCGCTCGCGAACCTGGCGATCATCCGATCGTGTAGAATCAATCCACCGCCTACAAGTCCCACCACATCCGCCAAGCTCCTCTCCATCAGTTCCATACGAATCCACAAAGCATCATCCTGTAAATCCACATACACCGCATCCCACCAAAGTATATTCTCTTGCCTCACCATCGCAGACGAAAGCTCCTTCAACAATGTCAATTCTTTCCGCACGTCCTCCAACTTCTCACTTCCTCCAGGCAAGATTGCAACGCTCTTGATAGCCACGAGGGTCATGATGCCCATAGCCTTCTCCTTTTCGTCCGCTTCTCTGACACATACAGGTAGCTTCGTCAAGGTTCCAATAAGGGAAGGGTCGGGGTGCTGGTTGACCATGGCTTTATACACACTGCCACTGGCACTCTCTCCGATTTCCTGCAAATCAAGGTAGTGGTTTCTGGGGTCGACGCATTCATCGATGAACTCGGAAAGGGGTTCGACAACCTTGGTGACCCAGCCTTCGTAGCGTTGGTACGGAGAGAGAGGGGAAGGTGTTTGAAGCGACGTCGAGGTTGTCGAGAATGCAGTGCCCGGCGTCTCTGACCCCTGTGCTCCTTCTCCGCCTGGGTTAGGTGTAGGAATAGGTGTCGTGTCTGTTGAGAGCGAAGCCGGATGGTCGTTGATGACGATGGTTGGGTGGTGGCCCTTGCGCGACGGGATTCCCTTCTTCTTCACTTCCTCCTCCAAGTCCTCAAGATCGTCCCCATAATCCGGATAAACCTCTCCCTCAAGTCTCGGCGGAAGCACCCCGCCCGATCCAGCCACGACTCCCCTCGCACCAAACATACTGTGCCCAGTTGGTATCGGCGAGCCATCCTGATAATAGGCCAGGACAGATGGACTCGCTGTTCCAGTCTCCGACTCAGCGCTGAAACCGGCGCTGGTGGGCGTCTGGATGATACTTCCGTATGCCCCATGGGCACGCGGAGAAGGTAGAGGGTGCCCATAGGGCTGGAGTCCACCAGCTTGCGCCTGCCTCAAATGAACAGCAGGGTCAACGTGGGCGACAAACGGTGGTGGTGGTTCGGAGTGGGTATGAGTGCCAGTCTCCCCGTTCCGTGATCCCGGCATCGGTTCTTGGCTTGGACTGCGCGAATGCACAACTCGGTACGCTGCGCCTGTTCTTCTAGCTATGGAAATCGAAGAGCTCCGTACGATTGTGGTGGGAATAGCTGCTGCAGTGGACATACTGCTCCGAGCTGAGCCGCGATTCATCTCTCGTCCTCTGGATTGTGTGGAGTCGGCAGATAGAGTACTGTCCCGCTGGTTGTAGTAATCGTCGATAGAGTACTCGTCATCATCTTCCTCATTCCAGTAACTTGAGTTGCCTCTCTGGTCCGCACGATCTAGGGAAAGCGCCCGTTTCTGCCTTTGAGCAACCATGCCCCTATCGTCTTCAATAAGGCTATTTTCGTCCCCATAATCACTTCCGTCGCTCTCATCTCCCTCGGCTCTAGCTTCCACTCGCCCACTTTGACCCACTCCGGCACTACCTTGAGTGAAAACGGCCGGGCTCAACCCTGGAATTGCGGAAAGGACCACTGGATCCATCATGGCCTCGATTTGACTCCACAGCTGCGCCGAATCTGGACCTCCAGAGGAAGGGGGGGAAAAGGCAATAGTTGCGTTCGGGGACTCATCATCCAGCGCCTTCTCAGAACCTTCCTCGGTGCTTGGCGCCTGCCGAGCTGGAGCTGCGCTTTCACTTGTGCTGGGCTTTTTCCGATGACCTATGCCTTGTCCTTGGGCTCGGCGCCAACCGGCAGAAACAGGAGGAGGAGGGGAGAGAAGACCATCCGATCCAACAGCTACAACGTTGGCAGGTTTGTTTCGGAGAGGGAGGACTATGGGCGGAGGAATAGGACTGCCGTTGGGCGCCGTCGCGGAAGCCGATCGAGCTGAAGGTGCCGTAGGAGGAACGGCAGCTATGGTCGATGGTACAGTCGGCAATGAAGATGGAATCGTGGATCCTGGATAAGGACCTAAGGGCGGCGCTGGAGCAGGCCTGGGTGGTGGTGGTAAAATTGGTGGCAAAGGCTTCGAACCTTTCGTCAACGGCGAGTCGTCTATAGCTCCGATAGGTGCAGAGGACGAGGGTGGCGGTGGCAAAGGTGCAACTGGAGCAGGTAAAGGGTTCTTCAACAATGCGCTCAGATCTCCTCGCTCTCTGCTCCCTTTTGATCCTGACCTCGACAATGACGCTCCAGCAGAGCGTGATCCAGATCCAGACCCCGAACGAGATAGGGATCCTGTACGGGTCAATGACTTTGCTCTACCTGTCACAACTCCTGCTCCTGTTCCTGCGCTTGTGCTAGGCGTTCGTCCAGCAACGGTTGCGACGAATCCTGGGGTTCGGCCTGGTACACCTCCCAATGCAGGTGGAATCGGAAGTGGTGGTGCATTATTGACCCAGGCAGGCACGGAGGGGAGGATCTGCCTTGCAAGGGGGAGGGAAGACTGGGAATGTCGGGGCATAAGAGTTTTGCTTGAGGGTGAAGTCGTTGAGGAAGAAGGAGAGTAAGAGGAAGGAGAGACACTGGCACCAGAGTCAGGAGCAGGGGTAAGAGCGCTGGGCAACGTTGACCAAGGTGCAGTGGGCGCGGGTGCAGTTCCTTGCTCGGGTACAAGGGTTGGAGTGTTTACACTCGACAGCCCGGATTTCCCAAGTCCAGCTGCGGGAGACGCTGCTCTTTGAATACGGGCACCGGCAGGAGATGCTGTTCGCTTTGGTGTTGGTGCTGGTGCAATCTTGGGCACAGCAGGGGCAGGTGGTAATGGATTCGCTTTCGGCAAAGTCTTTGCCTGAGGTTGCGTTTCCACTAGTTCCTGTGCTTGTATCTGAACCAGCTCCTTGGTCCGCGGCTGCGGCTGCAGTTGAGGTCGAGGTTGCGGTTTCTGCTTCTCCTGTTGGGGTTGTGAGACTTTAGCCTTGAGAGGCGGAGCTACAGCTGTGGCAGGTGTCTCTATCTTCGACTCGATCCCTCCAAAGGGCTTCGCCGTGTCCGCGCCACCGTCAGATGACCCAAACCGCATATCGAATTCCCGCTCAAGATCTAGGCCAAGGTCCATTGATAATCCCAGCCCACCGGACAGCAAGGAATCGCTCCATGCTTTGAGATCCCCACTGTTCTTGGACTGATGTAACGATAGGCGCGGAGGAAGTGCTTGTGCTTTTCTTGTCTTCGTGGCGGGCCCAAGGGGTTCGTAAGCCTCGTTTCTGAGAGAATGTGACTCCAACGACGCGAGGGACTCTTCTGTGGTATCCATACTAGGTCTTGTCTTTGTGCTCGAAGAAAGATTCGTTCTTGACCCGTTCGCGCCGGTACCAGCTGTACGATCGTGTACAGTCCCCAACTGAGGCACATCAGCCTCCGGTATACTATCCAAGCTCGTTGCGCTTGCACTTGCGCTTCCCGATCCATGTGGGGGTGCTGGGCCTCGCCTTGGGATCCCCCGACTAGATCCAGCAGACCGCAGGGAACTCTTGGAGTTGGCACGCGAGCGCTGTAGTGATGGAGAGGCAGCTCTTGAAGATGGACTATTTCCGTTGGTGGCAACACTCGGTTGGGGGCGGGCAGGGGAATTCCACCCAGCTCCGGCGTACTGAGCCCGGAGTTGGCCTTGAGAAGGGGATTTGCCAATAGGTTGCGCCTGCTTGGGTGGTTGGGTCGAGCCAGCTCCGCTATCCGCCCGTGGACGTGTGTAGATTTCCCAAACCGTTGGGTTGGAGGTCGAGGCTTGATCTTGTTGGGCATGAGAGATATCCAGCGTGCCGCCATCGACCACCTGTCCCAAACTTCGTTGCGCCGGCGCGTATCCGCCATTTCCACTCGTAGCAACATTGGCATATGATTCCTCCACACTACTCCCTCCGACGCTGCGTTTCCCTTTTTTCACTTTGGCCTTGACTTTTTGCGCTGCGCTCGCGATTGAAGTAGACCACGAACTACTCGTGCTCTGCGCCGGCGGGGGTGAGATGGAAAAGTGGGATACGAGGTCGAGTGGATCGGGGGAGTGCTGGCCCTTGCCTTGGTCACTGCCTGGCGTGCTGGGTGAAGGCAAGTTCAAGTGGGGTGGCCCGCTCGAGCTTGATGATGCAGCCTGCGTGTCATTGGTCCGTTTCACACCCCAGAAAGTAGGTTTCTCTTCCAACGGCGTGCGGTAGGGGTCGGGATGATTGTATGCGTCGCTGTTGACAGATCGTCAGACAAATCACAAAAAGGAATAAAGAAATATACCGTTGGGGTTGTGATTGTGATTGGCCTTGGGATTCGGATGATATCGATCGCAGTGTGCTACTGACACTCTGCTGATACGGGCGGTGCTGCTGTCCATGCTGGTGTTCGGGCAAAGAGGTCGACCGTGGGGCGGGGTGCACTAGCACGGGTGCACCACCGCTCGATGCGCCCTGAGACGACCCTTCTTGAGAACTCGCTGACCGGTCGGAGTAGAGGTATCGGATGTCTGGTCTTACAGGTGTTCCGTTTGCTGCTGCAGTCCCCCCTGTGGTTCCTGCTGGTGGACGAAAGTTGGCAGGAAGATTCATCCGACGGGATTGGATAGCTTGGATCTCCTCTTCAGAAAATCCGAGCTGTCGGAGAGATGTGCTCCATGAGGGAGGCAAGCCTACAAGGCCTTCGTCGACGTGGATGTTATGCTGTTTCGAAGGTAAGAACAATATAGAGGAGAAAATGGAGACGGACTGAGAATCCCCACGGCAAAGAAATGTTTCCGTCCTCCTGCGGCGGCGGCGGCATGTCCTCCATCTCTTCGGATCCAGTCATCGTCTGCGTCTGACTTTGCGCACCACCAGGACTCCTCGGCCCACTTTTTCTCCCAAACTTCCCGAATAGTCCACTCGCAAGTTTCCCCCCTGCAGATACCATCGTTGATGTAGCGGCCGGAGCGGTGTTCGAGCGTATCTTTGGGCTGGATGCAACGCTGGTGCTCGATTTGTTCTTCGACGAGTCAAGTAAGGGAGAAGGGCCTGGAGAGCTGTTTCCTGTTCCTGAACCGCCAAAGTAACCTTGTCCGTGTCTCGAATGACCATTGGTGTTGTTGAGAGTGGTTGGTGATGGCGAAGGCTCGGGTGAGAGAAGACTGCCGAATGAACGATTTGCGTTGCCGCGTTGCATGTAGATGGGGTCCTTGGGTGGCAGGGGCGGCGGCTTTGAGGAAGAGGACGAAGTGAATTTGAAAGCGTTCATTGCGTGCTGTGCCGTTCAATGAGTGGATCGTCGACGTTGGCTGTTGGGTTGTGGCTGTCGTTGGTGGCCACTCGTTGTGGACGAGGCCCGTTCGTAACGTTAATCTTCCGTCGCAGAGTCGGCGGCAGGTCGACTTTGGTTTTGACTGCGGTCACTTGCGACTGGGCACAGGTCTGTGTCACGGGCGGATGCAAGGAGTGTGTGTTTGTGTGGGTGACGTTACTAACAGGTTGATAGTCAAGTAAGTAAACAAATGTCCAACTCATCAGAAAATGCAGATGCCGTTGTGAGATTGTAACAAACTCTTCAAACTTTTGTAGTTTCGTAGCTGCGCAAATCAAGCTCCACGCACAGTAACGTTCTTTTCTATCTGGGGCACGTTTCAGGCGAATTTGCGCGTCTTTCGGCTATGTTGCAGATCGCATGACGCAGCGCGAGTCCACTGATCAAGTGTTGTTGTCTGCACTAACGAATGCCGGCAAATCTTTCGTAACAGCGGGAGTGTTTTCTTCTAACAAAAGGGACGCACGATCGATAAACGATGCATGAAGAGGCCAAGAACTTACCATCTTTATCATTCTTGCAGCAACGTCTTCCAAGGTTTCCCATGACCGGTCTTGCCGAACTGGAGAGGTTATGGAGTCCTTCTATTCCGTGCGTCTATCCCGGATCGTATAAATCGTAACTAATGCATTAATGGGTGCTAATAGTACACATATTACATGTAGAAGTTGCACAGAACGCATGCAATAACATACTGGGTACAAATAACAAGTGATCATGAACTCTGACTCTGACAATAACTTGACCATGCTTCCCGCCAATACCAATCTACTCTCGCAGCCTCGTGCTCAACCATCTTGACTTCTTCCCTCCTCCTTTTTCTTACTCCTGCATCTCCCCAACTCTCAATGGCATCGAGCGCTAGCAACAGTTTGTCCAGGGAGTCGGCGTACTGATGGAGAGAATAGTTCGTCGATGTATACGCCAGCTTGCCCTTCGGTTTGGTCGAGCCTTCCTCCTCTTCTTGATCGGCTTCGGTGAAGTCGGATGGTGGGTGGACGGCGCGGACGGAGACGATTCCTCCATCTCCTTTGCTGTCCACCTCCATCTCGTCTGATGATTTCGGAGGCGAGGGTTTGACGAAATCTATCACGGAGGGATAGACGAACCCTCGTTTAACGTCTTCGAATCGATGGCAGACATCGTCAAGGGTTTTGTAGGCCTTGTGGATCCGCCACCGCTGTTGGATGGTGGTGGCCGCGCTGGCTAACTTCTCTGGATCAACAGGCGGATGCAGTGGCTCTGCAGCGGGCGGAGATGAGGAAGACGAGGGTGTCTGGGTAGATGTTTGCTGCGGTGTCGATTGGGGACGTGGAGTTGGCGGTCTCGATGCTGGCCGGGCTTCTGTTGTCTGAGAAGAGGCAGCAGTTGGAACTGGGGTCGGTTGTTGAGGTTGAGACTGGCGTTGTGCGGCCACCCTCGAGTTCGAGCGTGCCCGTTTCCCCACTTTCGGCGAAAGCCTTGCCTTTCTCTAATGAATATGTCAGCTAATGCAATAACAGATATCTGATTCACTTACTTGTTCTTCCTCGACTTGTCTTCGTCGAGCCTCCTCTGCAAGGCGCAGTCTTTCGCGCTCTTGCTCCCTCTGTCGCTCAGCTGCCTCCTGACGCTTGACCCCCTGCAAATATGCGCGCTCTCTTGGGTCCATATAGGCGTCCATCATCATTTCGTCCTCGTCCGAGTCTTCATCTGGCAACCATTGGCTCCGTCGCTTGCGTGCCTCTGCAAGGGCCCGGGCATGGTCGATATTAAAACCACCATAGTATGGGTTGCGTCGAGGTTGTGCATACGGCTGCGCATATTGTGGCACACCGTGTTCCCATGGATGTATAGGGCGGGGAGAATAGTAAGAAGAGTATGGCTGGCCGTACATTGGCAAGAGAAGATCAAGTGTATGCGTGTGGTGAATGTGGTGTGTGACGATTAGTAGACAGAATGAAGGCTGGTTCATCTTATTTTATATGACCCAGACGACGAGACATTCCATGTATTTGGGAGAAATCGCTAGAACATCCGCCTAGTTTCCTTTTCGAGTTGGACCGACTTTTTCAGTGATGACGTCATGCTTCTGCTGAGTTCTCTGCTTAGAGGACCAGCAATGAACATTTGGACGCGCGTTCAGTGCTTTTATTAAGCATACGACTCGGAAGCAGCACTTCTAAGCAGAAAAATATGCTTATACACCACTTTGACTTGGAAGCTGCTTTGCAATTTGCAATGACCGGCATCACTGCCCGTTGCCTGACCGTTCAAGTTTCTTGATCCTTTAATGGCTGGAAGGAATCTCATGGACTCCATACTTGTCTGATATCAGATGTGTAGTTGATGGGCCTTTGGAAGGTCTCTGGATTTTGTGATGCTCATACGCTTCCCTCGTCCGAGTCCGAAAAATCCTAATAGAATGAATGGTATACAAGTAAGGTTGGTTATCTATTAGGCACAAGGCGTAGCGGTGTCTGTAGTTGCTGCGGTGTCTTCGTGCTCAAGGCAGAAGAGGCAATCGGGGTTGGCGAGCCTGGCGATTCTGCGTACCCAGGCGGCGGCTCAGAGGGTAC
>Ga0247732_10000839_pt1 | contig 13227 bp, 18 predicted proteins | sample UWRJL163409C2_FD_180940 | JGI IMG/M metagenome (GOLD analysis project Ga0247732, IMG submission 180940) | Plant litter microbial communities from Arlington Agricultural Research Station in Wisconsin, United States - UWRJ-L163-409C-2 | ecosystem: Environmental > Terrestrial > Plant litter >...
CAGGAGAAACTTACTGCTATGGATGCGTCGCTCGCGTCTAAAGCTAGAATTCTACTTAATTCTTTATCGCGAACGTTTGAGAATCTATTTAGCGTCCAATCGAGCAGACTAGCTGAAACTATGGTTGCGGGAGCGAGTAAAACCAGCTCAACCGCCGTGCATAAGTCGCTTCAAGAATTAACGGGTGGCCTATCGCTTAATACAAGTGTGGTTAGCGCGGGACAAGAAGAAGTTGCAACAGCGTTAATTGCTGAAAATGTATCGTTAATTAAATCCATACCTGAACAGTATATGAAAGATGTGACGGGTTCGGTTATGCGTTCGATTACAACTGGTCGGGGCCTTGCGGATTTAGTCCCAGAGCTACAGAAGTATGAAGGCCAAACCTACAGACGCGCAAAAAATATTGCACTCGACCAGACACGGAAAGCGTACAATACTATAAGCCGTCAGAAACTACTGAAAAATGGCATTAAAGAATTTAGATGGGTTCATTCAGGGGGAGGGCTACACCCCCGTGAGTCCCATATAGAGATAGATGGCAAAACGTTTAGCTTTGAGAATGTCGTAGCAGAACAAGCGGCATTAGGCGTACCCCTAAATGACCGAGGTATGCCGGGGGAGCCGATAAACTGCAAATGCACGATGCGACCTATAATTGTATTCGAAACAGACGATGAGGAAGTGTGATTATGCCATTAAAAAAAGGCAGTTCTGAAAAAATAATCGGTGAAAATATTGCTGAATTAGAAAGAGCCGGGCATAAACCGTCGCAAGCAGCGGCTATTGCCTACTCAAAAGCCGGAAAAGATGAAGCTGGAACCGCTCGGGAATACGATATTAACGGTTGGGCAGAAATTAAAGGAAATAACATTTCTAAAGTGGGCGTATTTCCGTACAGCGGAGCCCAGATATCAGATGACTTAGAACCCGACCGAATTTACAATGTTTATCGACCCGAAGAAGAACTCGCAGACCCTGAAACCATCGAATCATTTAAATTAATTCCGTGGACGGATGAACACGAGATGCTCGGTGACGGTGACGGCCTAATGGCCGCTGAACGCAAGGGCGTTCACGGGGTAATCGGCGAAGATGTGTATTTCGAGGATGGGTACTTAAAAGCAAATTTAAAAGTATTTTCAAATAAGTTAGCCGATTTAATTGACTCGGGTAAACGAGAGCTCAGCATTGGATACCGTTGCTTGTATGATATTGTAAGTGGGGTATACAATGGGGTGAGTTATGACGCAATTCAAAGACAAATACGCGGTAATCACGTGGCATTAGTCGATGAAGGCAGGTCAGGACCAGAGGTTGCGGTTCTTGACCATTTTAAAATCACGTTTGACACGAAGGGGTTAACGATGGAAGAAGAAATTGTTGAAGGCATCGACGAAGAGATGACGCTTGAAGAATGCTTTAGAATGATTAAAGAAATGCGCGAAGAAATGCGCGCCATGCGTCCGGTGGTATCTGAAGAAATCGTTGAAGATGAAGACGAGGACGAAGATAAAGAAGTTGAAGTTGAGATCGAAATCGAAGAAGAAAAAGAAGATGAAGATAAAAAATCCATGGATTCTATGAAAACTGTAATCCGTGAAATTTCTCAACGTGATTCTTTAGTTAAACGATTGCTTCCTCACACCGGTGTTTTCGACCACAAAGAGAAAACATTAAATGAAGTAGCGCGTTATGCTGTTGACCGCTTGAAAGTACCTTGCAAAAAAGGCCATGAACACGCAGCAATCGAAGGTTTTTTGTTCGGTGCTCGTCGTAGTACTGCGGCCGTTGGTCAAGACTCTAAACCTATTGTATCTAGTTGCGTAGATGCATACCTTGCAGGAGTTAAATAATCATGGGTTTTCAAAGTACTGTTTTTATCAATCAAGCGGTTGGTGTACCTGGAGAGTTATCATTTGAAGGCCCATTGCGTGCCGAAACGTTTACTATCGTTTCCTCATCTGCGGCTTTAAACATCATTGGCGCGACTGCGTGCTCAGTAACCTCTCAGGGTTTTTGTGCAGCGGGTAACGTTGGCGGGGCTCTTCCGTTCGCAGGGATTTTAGTTGACCCGAAAGCGGTTGCATTGTTTGGCGTTGGCGGAATTCCGTTGAATCCTACTCTTACCGTACCAAACAACACTATTGTTGAATGCGCGACTATGGGCAGCTTCTACGTGACTTTACCAGCAGCAGCGGCTATCGGCGATTTAGTTGTGTTTAACAACACATCGGGCGCGTTATCTACTATTGCACCGGGCGCACCATTAGCAGCCGGAACGTCATTTGCAAATGCCGTTGTTGACTACTTTACGGTAACCGCTGCGGGCCCCGCCGTTATTACTATGACACCTGCGTTAGTAATCCCACAACCAGCTTAATAAGGACTAAAACATGAGAGCAACGGATAGTAGGTCGTTTATACCTGCGGGTAAGGGTAAAGCTATGGTCGGTTTCGACCATAAGCAATACGAAAGTTTGCACGCTTTGGGTATTAATTTAAATAGACACGTAGTTGACCGTATGTTTAATGGTCATCAATCTATGCTTAAAATGCAATCAATGGCGATGGATGCTTTACAGCCTTTGATTACTACTGCAAGCGTTGGAACACCTGTTCAGTTCTTGCAAAACTGGTTGCCCGGTTTGGTTAATACGATTACAGCTGCACGAAAAGCAGATGATATCGTAGGTATTAATACAACTGGTTACTGGGAAGACGAGCAAGTTGTGCAAGGTATTTTAGAGCGTACCGGTACAACTCAAGTGTACGGCGATTATACCAACGTACCTTTGAGTTCTTGGAACGTTAACTGGAACTACCGTACCGTCGTTCGTTTCGAGGAAGGTATGAAAGTTGGCCGTCTTGAATCTGCACGTGCTGCTAGAATGCGTGTTGATGATTCAGGCACGAAGCGTGAAGCGGCGGCTGATTCTCTTGAAATCGTGCGTAATACTGTAGCATTTTTAGGATTCAATGCGGGTAGTAATAATACATACGGTTTCTTGAACGACCCCAATTTATTGGCGTACACAACGGTAGCCACAAACGCCGCAGGTACCTCTACTTTGTGGTCTAACAAAACGTACCTTGAGATTTGTAAAGACTTACGTGTGGCTATCGCTACATTAAGAACACAATCACAAGATACGATTGACCCTGAAACAATGGATTTGACATTAGCGATTGCTACGAACTCCGTAGACTTCTTAAGTGTTGTGTCTGACTTCGGTAATTCTGTACGTGAATGGTTAACAAGCACATATAGAAACATCCGTATCGTTTCAGCTCCACAGTTGAATGCGGCCAACGGCAGTGCGAACGTTTTCTATTTGTTTGCGGATAGAGTGAATGACTCCAGTACTGACGGCGGTCAAACCTTCATTCAAATGGTTCCTGCGAAATTCCAAGTTTTGGGCGTAGAGCAGAAATCTAAAGCATACATTGAGGACTTTTCGAACGCTACTGCGGGTGTTATGGTTAAAAGACCTTTTGCTTGTACACGATGGTCTGGTATCTAAAGTAGAGAAAGGCTACCAGCCGGGGGGTGTTGTTTTATTCCTGGCTGGTATACTATAGTAAATATCGTTACAAAAGAGATTAAAAAATGCCCTACATTTATTCGACAATGACGTGTGATAATATCTTCCCGGTTTACGCGCCTAATCCCGACCCTAAAGCAATGCTGCATATCGTTCAGCGCATTCTTATCAACGGCGGCCACGGGATGAAAAACTCCAAGGGATTAGATACTCCCCAAGGCGTCGTGACTAAAATAACAGATGATGAGTTAAAATTGTTAGATGCGATGCCCGCTTTTCGCCAACAAGTATCTGATGGATACCTAGTGGTCGATGATAAGAAGGTAGAACCATCTAAAAAAGCGGAGACGATGAATCCTAAAGATGGTAGCTCTCCTCTTACACCTAAAGATTTTGAAAAAAGCGAACATAGCACCGAAGAATCTACGATTTATAAAAAACGGGCGAAGCCATCACTATGACCCCTATGATAATTCTGTTTGATTATGATAAGTACATAGCAAACCCACAGTTTGTTTTATATTCTAATCCTACGGATTATCCTGAGGCACTATTACAAATTTATTGGGACGTAGCTTTAAATTACATCTCGCCGGTTAATTGGGGTGATTTGTGCGACGGCTCACGTGAATATGCTATTCAGCTGATGATGTCGCATATTATATTTCTTACGAATTTAACAAATACGGGAAATGGAGCGGGTACAGGTTCTGGAGGCACTCCAGGTACGATACCGTATCAGATGCAATCAGCCACCATTGATAAAGTAAGCGTTTCAGTTGTTCCGCCCCCTAACCCCGACCAATTCCAATGGTGGCTAGGCACAAGCCCGTTCGGCATGATGTTGTTGGCACTGCTTCAAATAAAAACCGTTGGCGGCCATTATGTCGGGGGTTCCAATGTACGCGGGGCTTTCCGAGGGTCAAACGTCGGGGGCTGGTGGTGAGCAGTGTGACTATCCGGCATGGCACTACCGATACAATCGGTAATTTAAACTCCGGGGAGCTGCGAGTGGGTTGGTTTCCTAGCGCGCGTTACGATGATGAAAAAAATACCCCTGTGGCCTCAGTCGCCGCGCAAAATGAATACGGGAATCCCAACAAAAATATACCCGCCCGTCCGTTTATCCGCCCAGCTATAGCTGCCGATAGTCAGAAATGGCAAGCTACGGGGCGTCGAGGATTTAAATCGGTGTTAGCGGGTCAGTCTACAGTAACTCAAGTCTTAGAGAATATAGGTGAACAGATCGTAGGCGATATACAGTATTCTATCTCCCGCGTATATGAACCCGCTTTATCTAAACGGACAGTAGACGAACGGTTAGCTAGACGTAATGCAACACGAAGTCGGGTAAATAAAACTCAAGCCCGGTCGATTACAAAACCTTTGATTGATACAGGCCATATGCAAGCCACCGTTTCGTATGAGATTGGGGGTGGCGAATGATTCCAGGCGCAAATATTTTAAACATGGCTTTTAGTTTGATTTCGAAACAAGTGGTGAATTATTACCAATATGTATCTCGGTCTACGAATGCGGTAGGGCAAGACGTAACGGTATACGCCGCAGCCGTTTCAATGGCCGGAAGTTTCCAGCCGGTGCCACGAAATTTGTATCAAACATACGGATTAGATTTACAGAAAGATTATTCAACGTTTTACACATCTAATAATTTATTAGATATAACGCGAGACGTATCCGGTGACCAAATAGCATATAACGGAAAACGGTATCAGGTTCAATCGGGCAATGATTGGTTTGCGCAAGACGGTTGGAAAGGCGTTTTATGCGTGAATTTAGGGGCCGATAATGGCTAATCACACGGACAACAGCCTGATACAATTGTTTCTTCCGATTATGCAAGCGGGTTTAATAGCTGATGGTTTTACAACAACCGTGGTTAAACAATCAAATCAGCCTACAGCTCAGGGGATACCCACGGCTCCAATGGTTTATTTTTCCAAAGTTTATAATAAGCGTTATGGGTTCTTGGGTCGAAAAGACGTGTGGGACGAAAACGCATTAGAATTCGTGCATACAGAATCACAATATTATGAAACAGCGTTTCAAGTTTCAGCCCTGGTATTACAAAACCCGACAGACTTAACCATCCCTACGGCATCAGATTTAGTAAATGAAGTTGCAAGTATAATGCAAAGCGATTCGACACGAGATATACTAAATAAATCAGGTGTGGGGATATTACGAATTACGGACGTTACAAACCCCTATTTTGTAGATGACCGCGATAATTTTGAGGCGTCACCGTCGTTTAGTTTTACTCTAACGTATTTAAATACTAGAGTCACGACCACGCCGAAAGTTACGCCCCCAGTATTACAAAATATCTATGGAGTATAATAAATGAGCATCCCGGTTACGCGATATGTCGATATTACCTCAGGAGTGGGGGGCGCGAGTACAATTCCTCAGCGTTCTTTAGTAGCGCGAATATTCACTAATAGTTTTTTATTGCCACCTAAAACATTTGTATCATTTAGCGACGCAGCGAGTGTAGGCACGTACTTCGGCACATCGTCAGAAGAGTATTTGAGAGCGCTATTTTATTTCTCGTTTATTAGTAAGAATATTACGGTTCCGCAAACAATTCAATTTGCACGATGGACAGTTTCAGCTGTTGCGCCTAGCGTTCAAAGCGCATCAACTACTATCCCAGTTCCTGTAGCTACATGGGCCGGTATTACTAACGGTTCACTAGGCATCACGCTGGGCAGTTTAGTCGGTGTGTTTACCGATTTAGATTTCACAGGCGCTATGAGTTACGCCGCAATCGCCGCGATTATTCAAACCGCTATCCGTGCTGAGTATAGTGTCAATGAAACAGGCTCATTGACTGCCGGTTCCGCTAACGTTAGTGGTTTAGCTGACACTTCGACGCTCACAGTGGGCATGAATGTATCCGGCGTTGGAATCCCAGCCGCAACAACTATTGCCACAATTACTGACGGTACTAATATTGTTCTAAGTAACCCCGCTGTTGGTATCAACCAGACTGGCGTATTAACTAGCGGGGATGAAACGGTTACAGGGTTGAGTGATACCAGCAGTTTAGTCGTGGGGATGAAAGTTACCGGCACAGGTATTGCAGCCGCAACCACGATTGCGACCATCGTAAGCCCGACAAGTATTACATTGTCCGCAGATGCAACGTCGTCAGGTTCTCAGAGTCTTACATTTATTGCAGCTACTACGGCCCTTGAGTTTTTCACTACAGCTAACGCAGGATTTGCTAGCGCTACAGTAACCGCTGTTGGTACAAGTTTCGTATTCACTGGCGGCGTAGTAGGCGCGGGTTCGCTATCGATTCAAGCGGGCGCTACAGGCACGGATTTAACAGGTCTGACGTACTTGGGTTGGTTGCCAGCTGCGGTTTATACTGTTGCCGGAACGTATACAACTGGTGCGATTACATCTCAAGGCAGTGCGGCTGAAACGGTTACACAAGCACTAGAAGCTTCGGCTAACGTGTCTAATAATTTCGGTTCATTCTTGTTTTTAAATAATTTGAATTTATCACTCGCGGACGCGGTGCTGGCCGCCGCTTGGAATGTTACGAAAAACAATTCGTATATGTTTTGTGTGCCTGTAACTGCAAGCAATTATGCAGCATGGTCTGCGGATTCGGGCGGGTTAGGCACATATGCGGGAACAGCGGTTACGTTATCAGGCGTATCATTTAATTTAACAGGCGTTCTGGCATCGGGTTCAACTCAGATTACAGGGCTCGGAATTGTTGAAGACTTATCCCCAGGGATGCCGGTTAGCGGTACAGGGGTTCCCGCTGGCACAGTAATCGTGTCTATCGGTGCCTCACCGACTAACATCGTAACTATGTCTAATGCTGCGACTGCTTCCGGTTCCCAGATATTAACTTTCACTTTTAGTCAATTCCCGGAACAAGTGCCTACCATGGTTTTAGCGGCTACTGACTATTCATTAGCCAACTCCGCTCAAAACTATATGTTCCAAGGGCCGTTTCAGGGTTTGTTTCCGCTAGTTCTGAATACAGTTGATGCAGACACATATGACAATGCCCGAGTGAATTACTATGGCAGCACACAAGAAGCCGGACAAGTAATCAATTTTTATCAAACTGGCGTATTGATGGGCGGCGCTACAAGCCCTCGTGATATGACGTCTTATACAAATGAGATGTGGCTGAAAGATGCGATTACAGTACAGATTATGAATCTATTTATAGGTTCATCCCAAGTACCTGCAAATTCAACAGGTCGTAGTTTGATACTAACAAGCATTCAAGACCCGATTAACACGGCGTTATTGAACGGTTCAATCAGCGTGAATAAAATATTAACGACTGCGCAGAAACAATTTATATCTTCTGTAACAAACGACCCAGACGCATGGTTCCAGGTTCAGAACTCAGGGTATTGGATTGATTGCGAAATTGTTCCACCGGTTAGTCCAGCTGTGAATTACTCTGCCGCATTTACTTTAGTGTATAGTAAAGACGATGTGATTCGTAAAGTTGTCGGCCGAGACATACTAATTTAAGGGGCGTAACATGAATAATATTTCAGCGTTTGGTGTCAAAGCGACGTTGCTTGCGTCTAATACCTTTCCGCAGGGTTTAATTATCACCGAATTTTCGGATGATACCGACGCCATTGATGTGCCCGTACTTCAAATCGCGGATTCGGCGATGGGTATCAATGGCGATTTGATTACATGGTCTAAAGCTAATCCGATTAAATTCACGATTAGCGTAATCCCCGGTAGCGCGAATGACCGGAACCTAGGTATCCTATTTGAGGTTAATCGACCTGGCCGGGGGAAAATCGGTTCCCGTGATGTAATCACGTTGAACATTGAGTACCCGGGTGGAAGTTTCGTGCAATTGGTAAATGGCATTATTACTGATGGGTTCCCGTTCAGCGGAGCCCAGAGCAGCGGGCGTTTGAAAACAAAAACGTACAGTTTCACGTTCGAGTCAAGAGTGGGCGCTTAATGATGTTAGAATCAAAAACAGTAGAAGTCGGCGGGAAATCGTTTATTTTAAGTAAATTCCCATCGTGGGAAGGCGTCATGTTAATGAGTCGATTACCTCCCTCGATGTTACCTAAAGTGGGCGACTTCGGAATTTACAAAGAGTGCTTCGCTGAAGTCATGAGATATGTATTCGTGCCTATGCCTTCAGGCGCTCCTTTAAGTCTATCCTCACCGGAATTGATTAATAATCACGTACCGGACTGGGAAGCGACCGCCTTACTGTTTAAGATGACCGTTGAATACAATACAAGTTTTTTGCGAGATGGCAGGTTGTCAAGTTCCCTAAATGGGATAACATCGAACAGTCTGCCGGAATTAATTGCAAAAACGTTCCATCTATTCTCGCAACTATCATCAGCGAAGGACTTGCAACCCTTAGAGAGTTGAAGACGATTTATACGATTGAAGACGCTTATGTGCTTTGGGAAATTATTGCAGTTAAAAAATATAATGAATTTTTAGCAATGGAACAACAAAAAATATGAGCGTATTGGAGTCGTTATACATCCTCGTGAAATTGGAAACCGAAGAACTTAAGAAAGGTTTAGCGGATACCAAAGCACAGGTTAAGGGTCTTGAATCCGAATTTGAGAATCTTGGCAGAGCCGGGGATAATGCCGCTCTTTCATTCGACCATGTTTTAAAATCGGCGGTTGGTCTATTTGCTGGGTTTGCATCTTTCGGTGCAATACTTAGCGGAGCTAAAGGAACAGTTGCAGGTATTAGAGAGGTAGGCCAAGCTGCCCGTGAGTTAAATGTAGATGTTTCAACATTAGACGCATGGGGCGCGGCAGTAACTCGCATGGGCGGAAGCGCCTCAGGGTTTCAAAGCTCGATTGAATCACTATCAAAACATTTTGGAAGTACAAACGCTACCGCACTTCAAGCGTTGCCGAAACTTGCGGATGCGTTCAGCAAATTAAATTTCACACAAGCACAAAACTACGGTAAATCGTTAGGGTTAGACCAGTCTACGATACTGTTGCTACAGCAGGGACGACGAGAAGTAGAAGCTACGATTCGTCAGCAACGAGAATTGGGTGTTGTGACTAAAGAACAAGCGGAAAACACTCGTAAGTTTGATTTAGCGTTAGATTCACTGGGTCGCGTATTTCAGAGTATTCAACGTGAATTTACACTGCCCGGGTTACCGTTACTCACCGAAGCGTTCAAATATATTGTGCTGCATAAAGATCTAATCACGGGGGCGTTGATTGGCATCGGTTCCGCCGTAGCGATTATGGGGGCGTCTTTTTTAGCCGCAAACCCCGCTTTGGTTGCAGCGGCAACAGCTATCACGGCTATATCCCTTGCGTACGAAGATTATCAAGCCATGAAGCGCGGAGATGATTCATTTATCGGCGGAATTATTAAAGATAGTAAAACAGTGTCCGCTGGTGCTCCGGGAACACCGGGGTACGTAGAACCCGACATAGGGCGGTATTTCCATCTACCTAGATTTTTAGGCGGCGAGGGTTACGATGGAAAATCTTCCAGCGCCTCAGCCCGGCCCACATCTGTGACTATAGGTGAGATAGTTATTAATACTCAGGCTAGAGACGCAGCCGAAATATCTAAAGAGCTAGGCGTGCAAATAGGTCAAGCCCTCAGCCAGATAGACAACGGAGTGCATAAATAATGGCATTCACTAGAAATGAAATTTTCAATATCGCCGCGTCATTTATCCCCTCATTTAATATTGATAACGTGGCGGTGTTTTCACAAGAATACGTTCAGTTGTTCAGAGACGCACGGCCGATAAAAGCTGTGATAAAAGAATCTTCTAAATTAATGGAGCACCCCATCGAAAATGGTGCAGTAGTTACCGACCACCGTATAGTGCTGCCCATTGAAATACAGCTATCGATGATTTTGACACCTGATACATACCGCCAAACATACGATGAAATACGTCAGCTATACGCGGAGGGGACACTGTTAATCGTGCAGACTCGTTCTGGCGTGTATATAAACCAATTAATACAAGATATGCCGCACGAAGAAGACCCCACGATTTTTGATACGATTACGCTTGCACTAAGTTTAAAACAAGTGCAAATGGTAACGGCTCAGTATACTACTTTACCTCGCAGTCCGAAGAACACTAATACCGTTGACCGTGGCGCGCAGAATACTACCCCACTTACTACCGATAGACCTTCTGCCTTGGCACAAACCCGAAATTATTTATTAAAGACGAAGAGGTAGGTATGCAAATAATCCCATTACAAGCCATACCTAACCAATCCCTTTCAGTACAACTGGAAGACAATACTTTTGATATCGCCATACATGACTGCGGGGATATTATTAGCGTGACTATAAACGTAAATAATACGCCGTTGATTACCGGGCAACGTGCAGTCAATGGGTTCCCGATACTCCCGTATGCATATTTAGAGGTTAACGTAGGAAACTTTGTGTTCGTAAGCACGAATGACTCACAAGATGAGTACCCGGATTGGCGCAGATTCGATACCGATTTGATTTTAGTATACGCATCCCCCGCAGAACTGGAGGTACTTCGTGCCTCAGGAACTTGACCCCCGGATAATTAAAATTAGCATCGGAGTTAACGGCCGTCTGAAAACATATTCGTCCCCGATGAACTTGCGGGCTACAGGTACGAAATATGCGAACGCGTTGCAGAACGAATGCACGGTAATTTTATCTAACCTAGATAAACCTACGCAAGATTTCATACTCACAGAAACCTCCCCATATGTGCTTAACCGCACACCGAAACTTGTGATTGTTGAAGCGGGGCGAGTATCTACAGGAACAACTGTTATTTACCGTGGAAATGTAACAAAAGCTGTTGTTTCTCAACCGCCGGATGTATCTGTGACCCTCAATTGTCTGACAGGTAATTTTTTGAAGGGTAATATAATCACACGAAACTATGGCGCGCTCACGCCTCTTGAAACAATATGTCGTGGAGTTTCCCAGGATACCGATACTATTTTAAATTTCCAGGCAACTAACCAAAACGTCGGGAATTATAGTTACGGCGGGGGAGCGTTGAACCAAGTGGAGCTATTGAATGGCATGGGCGGCGTAAACGCATTCATAGACGATAACCAATTAATTGTTAAAAATTCCATGGTGCCGTTGACAGGTATCGTGCGTATATTATCGGCACGAACGGGCATGATTGGTATCCCGGAATTTACAGAACAGGGTATTAAAGTTAAGATGCTGTTAGACAATCAAACACGCCTAGGCTCGGGGTTGCGTATCATAAGCGAACAATACCCTGCGGCGAACGGAGACTATGTTATTTATAAACTAGGTTTTGATGTGGCTAGTCGCGACGTTCCATTTTATTACACTGCCGAAGCTGCGAGGGTATCATCTAATGGCAAATAATAACCCATCATTAGACCCCGCAAATAATGACACGCTGGCCGGGCTGCTGAATACATATTTCACAAAGTCGATGCAGAACGTTAACGGGATGCTGCCCGCTACCGTAATTTCATATGACCGAGACAGTAATCGTGTGCAAGTACAGCTGCTTATTGATATCGTAGGTACAGACGGGTCACAATATAACCGGCCCGAACTTGCCAGTATCCCCGTATTCGTGTTTGGGGGTGGGGGTTTGAGGTTGAGTTTCCCGCTTAAAGCTGGAAGTATGGGCTGGGTTATGGCTAATGACCGAGACATAAGTAACTTCTTACAGAGTTATAAACAAACGGCTCCCAACACGGCGCGTATCAAGCAATTTTCAGATGGCGTATTTTTCCCCGACGCAATGAATGGTTTAGATACGATTGCGGGTACAGACGCCGATAACGCAGTATTGCAAAACGATACCGGAACTGTGACTATCTCGATAAGTTCAGATACGATTACATTGACAGCCCCCAATATAAATATTAATGCCGGAACTCCTGCCAGTTTAATTTGGATTAACGGCACGTTGAACGTTTCGGGAACTGTGGCTCAAGGCGTTCCTTATACGCCACCGACTTAAGGATAACTATGCCGTCTTTAACTATATCTGCAAATGTAAACGGGAACCAGTTTGGTGTGGCGTATAACGACATTTATTTAGATGATTTAGGAAATATTAATTTAAGTAACTCATTGCAAGCGATATTAGAAAACTGCGCCCAAGCAGCTAAAACAAGGTTAGGCGAGTTAGTTTTCAATACAGACCTAGGTATCCCGTATTTCACTACATTGTTTATCGGAGTACCGTTAGTTGAGCCTTTTAACGCGGCATTGCGCACAGCGTGGCTAGCGGTTAACGGCGTTATTGAGGTATTATCTTTAGTAACAACGCGCGAAAGTAATGTGTTTATGTACACCGCGACCATCCGAACAACAGACGGTATAGGAGATTTACGTGCCAGTTTATAACTACATTAATGAGACGGGCGTAATTGTCGTTGATGCCGCATTTATATTAGAACAAGTTCAAAATGAATACCGCGCTATTTTTGGTGCAGATTTAATAGTCACACCGAATACCCCCCAAGGAATGCTGATTACTGCGGAATCCCTTGCACGTATAGCTCTGGCTGAAAATAACGCCAAACTTGCTAATCAAATCAACCCTAATCTAGCGGGCGGCGTGTATCTTGATTCGATAATGGCGTTGACTAACCCATTCAATCGTTTGCCCGCTTTACAATCGGTCGTA
>Ga0247732_10000843_pt1 | contig 13155 bp, 16 predicted proteins | sample UWRJL163409C2_FD_180940 | JGI IMG/M metagenome (GOLD analysis project Ga0247732, IMG submission 180940) | Plant litter microbial communities from Arlington Agricultural Research Station in Wisconsin, United States - UWRJ-L163-409C-2 | ecosystem: Environmental > Terrestrial > Plant litter >...
TGGCCAGCACCCGAAAGAAGCACCACCCAACGAAATTGGGGACTTCTTCGTCAGCGTGGAGCAGTTCTGCTGTCAGCGACGAGCCCTGGCGTGGGATGAGGCGAGAGGGTCAGCGGTAGAAGTCGGCGAGCGCCGCAGCGAACGTGACCGGTTGCTCAACCCACGGATAGTGGCCAGCGTCGGGAATTGACACACATGTTCCGCGCGGGAACAGATCGGCGACTGCCACGACGGGTGCATACCCGGTGAGGCCATCGTCAACCCCCGCGACCACCAGCACTGGGCAGTCGACTTCACTCAGTCGAGCCACAATGCCACTCGAATCAACACCAGCGAAGAACAGTTTTTGCGCTGCGGGATACCACTCCCCCAGACTCTCGTGAGTGCGAGCCAGGTCCGTCCAGTTCGACCACGCGGAATTCTCATTCCGCGCGACGATGGCACCGCTGTCATCCGGCAGGTCAACCAACCACTGCGCGGGTGGTGTGACCAAGCACAGGGTGGAGAGTCGCTGCGGATACCGTGCCCCATACGACACCGCGATACGAGTGCCAGCGGAATGGCCGAGAAGCTCGATCGTTTCGAGACCCAGGTGCATCCGGAGCGCCTCGATGTCTTCGGCAAGTTCTGGCCAGGACGCCGCCTCCGCAGTGGGCGACGGATCGGACAACCCCACACCCCGCTGGTGCAGCACAACAAATCGGCGCCGCTGCGACAACCCTGCAAGGTCGCCGAGGTATTCGGGATGCCGAGCCGGACCGCCCGCCTGCACAACCAGCGCGGGAAGTCCTTCGTCGCCAAAAATATCGAAGTGAAGTCGCGTGCCATCGTGGGACAAAAAGGTGGGCATGCTTTACGGTAGCGGTCACCGCGAACCGATTCGGGAGTGCCGCCGGCCCGCGGTGGCGTCAGCGTGGGGCGTCAGCGCGTGGTGGCGGCAACCCGATCGCGCAGTGCCGCGCCCACGCGAGGCCAATCCTCTGCGGTGATCGAGAACATCACGGTGTCGCGCACCGTGCCATCGGCGCGACGCTGGTATCGCCGAAGGGTTCCTTCGTAGGATGCCCCGAGGCGCTCGATCGCCCGCTGCGAGCGCTCGTTGCGAATGTCGGTTTTCAGCTGCACCCGGCCGGTGCCCAGCACGTCGAACGCGTACTCGAGCAGCAGCAATTTGCTTTGCGGGTTCACTGCGGAGCCCCAGAACGGACGCGCATACGCGGTCGACCCAATCTCGAGGCGCGCATCGGGCACCGAGATGTCGAGGTAGGCGGTTGTTCCGATCACAGTTCCGGCCGCGAATCCTTCGCGGTCCCGAGTCAGCGTCACAGCCCAGGGGTGCATTCCGGCATCGATCGCACGCTGGAGGTTCGCGGCATACTCATCGGGCGTGGTTGGGCGCCCGGCGAGATGAGCCCAGACCGCATCGTCATCAAGGGAAGTGAACAGCTGCGGAGCATCCCGATCCGGCGCAAGCGGAACCAGCGTCACCACATCTCCGGCGAGCGCGACCCCGGGGCGGGGCGGCCAGGCGAGTGCTGGCCATTCGGTGTCATTGGGCCTCGAATCGGTTAACGCCACAAAAACGGAAGGATCGGATTCCGGCAAATGTGAGTTGACGGCGCTCATGGGGTCTCCTTGTGTGTGACGATCGAGGCGTGACGAGACTATCGCCGACAAACCCACCCTGCTTCGCCGAACTCACCGCTCACCGTCAGGTCGTTTCGGCCGCGGACCGTGTGGACTATGCGGGCCTTGAGACGGGGCAACCCACATGACAACTCCCGCTCCCCAGCTGGCACGACGACTCGGGTTGACCGATGCGGTCGTCATCGGTCTCGGGTCGATGCTCGGTGCCGGAGTGTTCGCGGCGTTCGCCCCTGCCGCTGCGGCCGCAGGCGGAGGTTTGCTCATCGGTCTGGCAATCGCTGCGCTGGTGGCCTATTGCAACGCCACGGCGTCTGCCCAACTGGCGGCGCAATATCCTTCGTCCGGCGGAACCTATGTCTACGGCCGCGAGCGACTGGGACACTGGCCGGGTTTTCTCGCCGGCTGGAGTTTTGTTATTGGTAAAACGGCAAGCTGCGCCGCGATGGCACTCACCTTCGCGGCCTACGCGGCGCCCGCCGGCTGGGAAAAACCCGTCGCGGTCGCAGCCGTTCTAGCGTTGGCCACGGTGAACTATTTTGGGGTCACCCGAACGGCCGGGCTGACCCGGATCATCGTCGCCGTGGTGCTCGTTGCCCTGGTGGTGGTGCTTCTCGCTGGTGCGTTTGGCGGCACCTCCGCGCCACACGATCTCGGGGCTGACCTGTTCGAGCACGGCTGGTACGGCATCCTGCAGTCCGCGGGCCTGCTCTTTTTCGCTTTCGCCGGGTACGCCCGCATTGCGACCATGGGTGAAGAGGTAACAAACCCCTCGCGCACCATCCCTCGCGCGATTCTTACCGCGCTCGGCATCGTTCTTGTTATTTACGTGCTCATCGCGATTGTGGTGCTGCGATCGCTCGGCGCCGATCAGCTCGCGGTATCCGATGCGCCGTTGGTGGATGCCGTGATCGCCAGCTCCTGGAGCTGGGCCTCCCCCGTGGTGCAGATCGGTGCAGCCGCCGCAGCACTCGGTGCGCTTCTCGCCCTCGTTGCCGGGGTCGGACGGACGAGTCTGGCGATGGCGCGGAACCGGGACCTTCCCCCGTGGCTTGCGGGAGTGCACCCGAAATACCAGGTTCCCCACCACGCGGAGATCGCCCTCGCCGTGGTGGTGAGCGTCATTGTGCTGACGGTCGACCTGCGCGGTGCGATCGGGTTTTCGTCATTTGGTGTGCTGGTGTACTACCTCATCGCCAACGCGGCGGCCTTCACCCAGGAATCGTCGCAGAGACGTTTTCCCCGCGCGCTGCAGATTGTGGGGGCACTGGGATGTGTGGTGCTCGTTGCGACGCTTCCCCCGGTATCGATTGCGATCGGTCTCGGTGTGCTCGTCCTTGGGCTGGTCTATCGCCTGGTTCGGATTCGACGTGGATAACTTCAGCGACGCGGCATCCCGATCCCACCTCGTTTTTATCCACGGCGCCGGGATGGGGCCCTGGATGTGGGACGCGCAACGTGCCGCCTTCGGCGAGCGCTTCCACGTGCACACCCCCACACTCCCGGGGCACGATCTCACGACGAGTGAGGATTACACCACCCACGCGCAGGCTGCCGAATCGATTGCCGAACAGATACAGCTCGACGCTCTCGAGGGAGACGTCGTGATTGTCGGATTCTCCGTGGGCGGGCAAGTCGCCATTGAATTCGCGACGAAGTTTGCCAGTCGAGTGACCCACACCGCGGTGATGAGTTCGCTTGTCAGACCGTGGCGGTTGGCTGCGCTGTACGTGTCACTCGCCGGGCTGGCCGCACCGCTCGCCAAACGCCGCGACTTTGCTCGCCTGCAGGCGAGCCAAATCGGACTCCTCGATTCCGACATCGATGCCTACGTCGAGCTGTCCCGACACCTGTCGACCACCACTCTGCGCAACATCGTACGAACGAACTTCTCGTTCAGCCCTCCGGCGGAGTTCATCCGGTCGCCCCGACCCGTACTTCTTCTTGCCGGCGACCGCGAACAGCGCACACTCATCAACAACCTTCGGACGTTGAGCGAAAGAGTGCCCGCCGGTCGATTCGAACTCGCTGCGGGGACGGCACACAGCGCGCCGTTCACCGCACCCGACTACGTCAACGGGGTGGTCTCAGATTGGCTTGCGCTCGATCGCGTCTAGCCCAAGGCATCCACTCCGGTCCGCCGCTAACCGCCAAAACCCGTCTCTCGCCCGGCAAGGAGATTGCTGGTGAAGCGTGCAATGTCGTCGCGGAGCCTCGGGTAGGCGCCCTCAACAGGGTTTTCGGTCTCGATAAAATCGCGGATGCTCTCAAGCGTCGACGTCACGAGCTCACGCGACGAGCGAATCTTCCATGACTCCCCCTCCGCAACGAGATCGTCGAGGGTGATCGATCCGTGGACGTATTCGCGGTTGACGGCCAACGCCATCTTCCCTCCGCTGTCGAGGTGAGTCTGCGGAACCACGTCATAGGCCGGAGTCAGCCGGGTACTACCGTCGCGCAAGCGAAGCAGGCTGATGTTTTTGCCGTGCATATCGAGGTTACCCAGCGCCTGTGACACCGTGACTAAGCGCAGCAGCTGCTCCGCCGAACGTCGGTCCCCGCCCTGGCCCACCACGGCAGCGATGCGCGCGAGCGACATCAATCCGCCGAACTCCTGGTACTTTTCGTTTTTCGAGGCGCCGAGGGCCTGGTTCATGTCTTCCTGGTGGATGCGCCCCTGCGGAGCGTCGGGCATCCGGTCGTACCGTTCGATCACAAGCGCCCGCACACCACTGAAGTCTTCGATCCAGGCGTCGAGATCGGTCAGACCTGCTGCCTTCGCTGCGCGGAAACCGTACTCCTCGTCGAACGTGATGGTGGGATGCCGGCTCGACGGCGGTTTCACAATGTGGGTCGACGGATACCCCTCGACCACCTGGAACCACTGTTCCTCGGCCCGAGCGAGAACGATTTTGTTCTGCACACCGGCCAGAGAAGTGCGACCGGACTGCGGACGGTTGCCGAGCGGAGCGGCCTGGGTGTTCATCAGCATCCGTGCGACTTCGTCTGCGTTAACGGGGATGCGCTCGGGCTCGCGCGGCTCGCCCCGAGCATCCGGATCATAAATCTGCACGGCACCCGCAACATCCCGCCCGAAGCGCGCAAGGAGCGGCATGACGTCATCCGTCGACACTCGGATCTCGGCGGCGAGAGTGTCGAGTGCGGTGCCCTCGGGGAGGAGTTCGGCAAAATAGTTGCCCCGGCGGCCCGCCCTACGGCGGTTGCTCACCAGCTCAAGCGGCACGGATTGCGACAGGATCGTGCTGCCGAGCCCGAACACCGAAATCGCGTGGGGGTCGGCGACAAAGTCGAATGACCGTCGGTCGGTACCCACGAGGTGCCCGACCAGCTCGCCATACAGTTCGACTCGCAAGTCACCCACGCGAGGCGTCCGCACTATCGCTCTCGGTGGCGCCGGCCGCCGGTTCGTCGACCGCAGGTTCGTCGATTTCCATGTACATCCGCACACCGGTCTCGCGCATTATCGCGAAGATGCGCTCAAGGATGATGGCGTTTTTGCCGGATTCCAGGCTCCAGATGTATTTCTGGTCGGTGTCGATACGGTCAGCAAGTTCTCGCTGCGTCAGCCCGGAGACCATTCGCCCCTGCTGCAGCATCCGTCCCAACGCATCTGTGTTCGTCACTTCACCGCGTGCCGCCATAGTCACTCTCCCTGATGGACATATTCCCTTCAGGTTAGGTGACGGCGTTATGTCCGTCAAGATATTTGACGGAGATATTCCCGTTGGCGTGCGGCGCATCGGTCACGCAAACGACCCACGCACCGACGTGGAGGTTGTCGGAAATGGGCTGTTCTTCGCTTTGCGCTGGATTTCTGAAATCGCTCTTTCGCCTGATCAACTGATGCCGGTGCCGGGTTGGAGCGGAATCGACGTCTCATATCCGATGGGTTATGAGGCATTTTGGTTATGAGACGGTCTGCGGCCCCGCTTGAGGGTGGGCCGCTAACGCCATTCCCTACGGGGAACCCTCAACGGGCCTTCGGGGAAGTCGAGTTTCATTGCGCCAGGGTCGTGGGTCGCCATGGCGACTTTTGCGATGGGAGTCGCACCGACCGCTCCGATAGCATTTCCGGCAACTTGGAGACTGGATATCCGCCCAGCCCGCTAAGTTGAGCCAACACGGAATGATCCGATCTCGTGCGCAACCGAGCCAGGCTCGACGGCGACATGCAGAAAGAGTAGGCGATGTCGAAACGCTCGATCGTAATCACGACCACGACAATCACGCTCGCTGCCGCCGTCATTGTGGCCGGTCTCTGGGTCACAGGCGGCGACCCGCTTCGTGGGATTCACGAACTCGTCGCGCCACGATCGACTATGACGGCGGAAGACGTGTTCAACGGCTTCGAAGGACAACCGGGCCTTCCCGTCACCAATCCACAGGACATCACGGCCGAGGCGTGTTCTGATGAGGTTAGATGCTCCCAAGCCCTCCGAGCGGACCAAATCACTGTCTACCGGTTCGACGACCAAGACGATGCCGAAGGGTTCACAACCGCTCTCGGCGATAACGGATACCAATCCGGCTGGATCGTCCTCGAATACCAAGGTGCGAAGTACGACACTGACTCGGCGGAGAGTAGCTACGCCACAGTCGTCGACGCGACTTGGACAAGCGAGTAATGCTTTGCCGGGAGAGGTTCGACCCTGCAGACGACTTCACGCTAAGACAATGAGCGGAAAGACGAGGCACCCCGCGAACGATCAGTCGGTTCACTCGTCGGGTCGGATCTCACGCACTCGATGGTTGCATTAGCCGCGCGCAAGACTGACCCCCTACGCACACTCCTTCGCGACAACTCAGCTCCGCGTCGCGCTTGGGCGGGAGGTGCCCGTCAGATCCGCCCGTTGAGGATTCGCGCTCAGGCGCCTCTAACGCGACAGAATTCCGACCGGTCAGGCCATCTCATAACCGTTACCTCGTAAGGCGCTTAGTGTGCGAGACACCGATACCTCGAAGAGGAAGGGATGCGTTGCGAGCCATGACACGGCAATCATCCAGCCATCAAGGGCTAGAGCGCAGACCTGCGAAGTGAGATTCCTGCGAGGAATCTGCTGCGGCTAGAGTAGGTCGTCTGCCCAGGGACAGAATCACGTTCCTCCGAGCAGCTGCCAGCGCAATCTTAGGAAACATCATGTCTTACCCCTCACAGTCACACTCCGCCGCATCGCCCACCAGCGAGACCTGGCCTGTAGAAGATGTGGCGGAGCACAACGCAGCGGCCTCAGAGCGGCCGACAAGTACGCTTCAGCTCAGCCTCGAAGGACTCGTCGAAGCCGGATTCCCCGCAGCGATAGGAACTCGGACCTCACGAGAAGGCGGCCGTGAATCCCTAGCCGCCGGACTTGCCGATCTAGCCTCCGGGCAGGTGGCCGAGCCCGACCGGATGGTCCGGATGGGCAGCAACGCGAAGATGTTCACAGCGGTTGTCGTGATGCAGCTTGTCGATGAGGGGCGAGTCGAGCTCGATGGGACCATCGAGGCGCAGCTGCCCCGTCTGGTGAGCAGTGAGGGAGCCGACAACTCGCGTGTCACTGTGCGGCAGCTGCTTCAGCACACCTCTGGACTGCCGGACTACGTGCAGGCGCTACTTACCGACGACTCCGCGTTCCGCAGGAACACCCCGCCTCGCGACCTCCTGGACCTTGCGCTCACAGTGCCCGCGGTCTCCGGCCCGGGAGAGCGCTGGGCCTACAGCAACACCAATTATTTAGTGCTGGGCATGCTCATCGAGCATGCGTCCGGCAACTCCCTCGAGGATGAAGTCACTCATCGGATCATTCAGCCCCTGAAATTAGAGCGGACTTTTATGCCTCGCGGCGGAGACCGGCAGATCCCGCACCCGCATCTCCGCGGCTACCATATCGATTCCGGCCGGGTAGGGCTGGTGGACTGGACGGAGACGGATCCGTCAACATCGTGGGGGTCGGGCCAGATTATCTCAACTCCAGCAGAGCTAAACATCTTTATGCAAGCTCTTCTCCTAGGCGAACTCACCAGCGCGGACGCGCTACAGCAGATGAAAAAAACGGTCCCTGCCGACGAAACATTCTGGCCGGGAATGCGGTACGGCCTCGGCCTCCAACGCTACCCCTTGAGCAACGGCGGCACGGCATGGGGCCACGGTGGGGATTTCCCCGGCTACCAAACCCGCAATGCAGTAAACGAAGACGGCACAGCGGTGACAATCAGCGTGACGGCCCTGCCGCCAGCATTTATAGATCCCACTGACGTACCTGCGCTTATGCAGACGTATCGTCGCGTGACCGCCGCACTGAATGCGGCGCTGGGCTGATGAGCTAGGCGCTACTGCTGGAAGGCCACGCACTGCCGCCTGCGCCGACGTGCGTATGAAGTTCTTTTTGCAAATCTGGGGACTGTGACGACGCTGAAGAGCTGCGTAGTCCGCCGATGTTCAACGCGGCCGCCAAACGCCGCGATGGAGGTTCTTCTCGTCACACTGCGGGAGACGTCGTCACCACACCACGCGGATACACTGTCAGTGGCCATGAAAAACTGCCCATAGGCGGCCAGTAAACCTGCCCGCTGGTGGCCACGAAGAGTGCCCACTGGTGGCCATGAGATCTGCCCACTTCTTACTCGCCTCACCCTGTCGTTAACGGGTGAGGGCCCCTTCCCGGGGTTTGATGACGGTGTCTAGTCGCACCAGTTGCCCGGGAAGAGGCCTTGCTATGAAGTCTGACGGAGAAATCATGGAAATACTCGCCGCATATGACCTGACGGGATCGCTGCGCGCCGCCGCAGCTCTCGCCGGGTGTTCGCATCACACCGTCGCGAAGCATGTTGCCGCGCGCGACGCGGGCCGCCCGCTGGCGCAACCCGTGGACCGGGACAAAGTCACCGACGAATTCCTGCCCAAGATCGAGGAATGGGTCGAAGCCTCCAGGGGCAAGATCCGTGCCGACAAAGCCCACGACCGCCTCGTCGCGTTGGGATATAACGGCTCACCGCGGTCGACCCGCCGTGCTGTTGCGAAGGTCCGCGCGGCCTGGCAGTTGGGCATGCGGCGCGTTCATCGGCCCTGGATCACTGAGCCGGGGATGTGGTTGCAATACGACTTCGGCGACGGGCCCGTGATCGACGGCAGAAAGACGGTGTTGTTCGTCGCCTGGGTGGCTTGGTCGCGGTTCCGGATAGTTATCGCGTTGAGAGACCGGACGGCGCCGAGCGTGTTCGCGGCGTTGGACCGCTGCTTCCGCATGATCGGCGGAGCGCCAACATACGTGTTGACCGACAACGAGAAGACCGTCACTGTCTCCCACGTCGCCGGCGTTCCGGTCCGCAACCCGCAGACGGTCGACTTCGCTCGCCACTACGGGGTCACAGTGTTGACCTGCCAGCCGGCCGATCCGGCTTCCAAGGGTGGCGTCGAAGCATCGGTGAAACTTGCCAAGGCCGACATCGTCCCGAAAGACACGAACCTGCTCCCCGAATACACCTCGTTCGCTGCCCTTGAGGCGGCCTGCGAGAGGTTCATGGACGAGATCAACCACCGCGAGCACCGCGCCACGAAACGCAAACCCGTGGTGATGCTGGAGGAGGAACGGTTGCGCCTGCACCCGATCCCCGACACCGCTCACACCGTCGCGTTCGGTCTGTCCCGCCGAGTTCCGGATAACACCCCGATGGTCACCTTCGAAAACGGCCAATACTCCGTCCCGGCCTATCTGTTGGGGGCGAAGGTGTTCGTGAGGACCCATGGTGCCGGGCCCGACGAGCAAATCGTCATCGTCCACCTCGCCGCCGACGGCCCCCTCGAAGTCGCCCGTCATGGCCGGGCAAGGCCCGGATCCCCGGCGATCGACGATGCGCATTTCCCGGACCACAAACCGAAACAACCCGGCGACTACGTCATCGTCCCAAAGTCGAAGGCCGAGGCTGAGTTCCTAGCCATCGGTGAGGGAGCGAGGTCCTGGCAGGTGGAGGCAGCGTCGGTCGGCGCGAACCGGATCACAATGAAGATGGCCGAGGCGGTGACGCTTTCGAAGATGGCCGGACGCGACGAGGTCGATGCAGCATTGGGAACGGCGGCGATCCACCACCGCTTCGCTCACGGCGATCTGGCGTCGATCCTGAACGCGGCCACCAACACGGCGGTGACGTGGTCGGCGACCGAGTCCAAGTCTCTCGCCCAAGGGACCGGTGGTTGGGCCGCCGCGGGCCAAAACCCGGCAGCACCCAGCGAGATGGAGGAGAGCGCATGAGCGTCACCGCTAACACCGCCCCCGCGCTGCCGGCCGAGCTGGAGGCGATGATGCGGCAGCTGAAGATGCCCTACGCTCGGGCTCTGGCGCCGGAGCTGATCGCGACCGCTAAAGCGCAGCGTTGGGACCCGGCCGAGGTCATCAAAGCGTTGTTCGTCGAGGAGATCACCGGCCGGTCCCGGTCGATGCTCGCCTCCCGACGCAAAGCCGCCGGGTTTCCGACGGGCAAAACCTTCGACACCTGGGACGAGTCGGTGTCCTCGATCCCCGCACCGACGCAGCAAGCATTACGGACGCTGGAATGGGTCGGGCGGAACGAAAACGTCGTCGTCTGCGGACCGTCGGGGACAGGGAAAACGTTCTTCCTCGAGGCCCTCGGCCAGCACGTCGTCGAAGCCGGCATGCGCGTCGCGTGGTTCCGGCTCGAAGATCTCGGGGCACTGATGCGCGCCCACCGGTCGGACGATTCCATCACCCGGGTAGTTGCCCGGATCCTGCGGGCGGATTTGATCGTGATTGATGACATCGGGCTGCTACCCGTGGGAAGCGACGCCGCTGAGGGACTCTATCGACTCGTCGATGCCGCCTATGAAAAACGGTCCATCGCGGTCAGCTCGAACCTCCACCCGGCTGCTTTCGACGAGCTGATGCCGAAGACGTTGGCGACAGCGACGGTCGACCGCCTGCTGCACCACGCCCATATCTGTCAGACCACTGGTGAGTCCATCCGCCTGACCGAGGCCCTCGCCGGGAAGGGAGTCACACCGATGAGTTAGACCGCGAGCTGCTTCTGGCCAACGCCACCAGAAACCGGGTGGGCAGATCTGTTGGCCATAGATGGGCAGTTTTCATGGCCACGAGCGGGCACTTCTATTGGCCGCCAGTGGGCAGAACGGATTGGCCATTGACAGACACCGTGGCGCGAAATTCGGTGGGGCTCTGTCCCAAACGACGTTTGAACGCGGAACTCAGCGCGAACGGGCTGCCGTAGCCCACATTCGTCGCAATCTGCACGGTGGTGAGGCGCGGCTCGGCGAGCAATTCACTCGCAAGCGTCATCCGCCAGTGGGTCAAATAGGGAATGGGCGCCTTGGGCTCAGCGCCGCAGCGACAAGTGGATCGGACCGACCAGCCAGCCAGCCGCGGGCGCTCTCGGGATGAAGGGTCGCCCACGCCCGCACAGAGTGGAGCAGTACGTCGAGAAGGCGGTCGATCGAACTGCCCTGGCCCGGCGCATCGCTGGTAGTCTCGCCCTCGAGAAATCGCAGCAGTGCGGGATCGATCTGCCCGCCCGGCACAATCGCCACCCTCGGCAGCGCCGCGGTCACGGCCGAGCTCACCTCGGCATCGGTCTCGTAGGTGCCGATCAGCATCGTGGTCTCGCCCTCGAGCCACCAATGCACTGGTCGACGGCGGCCCCACCGGTCGAGTGTACGAACTAACCGGGCCGCGGCTACTGTCGTTCCACAGCGTCGCGGCCATCATGTCGGACGCTACGGGTGACACCATCGGCTACGTCCCCAGTGCGGCCGAACAGTTTGTGGCAGACGTCGCGCTCGACGGTATCCCTCGGGACGATGCTCAGCGGCTGGCGGAACTGTTCGAGACCGTGCTCGACGGGCGCAACTCGTCCCTCACCGACCATTTGGGGTCTGCCCTCGGCCGGCCGTCAACGGACTTCGCGCAGTACGCGCGCCGAGCCGCCGCGGTTGGGAACTAGCAGGGAGCAGCTGCCTAGGCTCCGCGTGCATCCACCTCGTAAATGATCTCGAGGCCGTCATCGTCGTCCCACTGTTCGCCCACTTCGACGAATCCGTACTGGTCGATCAAGCGTTGGGATGCCGTGTTCTCCGGGCTGATCGTTGCTCGCACAATGCGCACGTCGGGGTGCTCCGCGGCAACGGCCAGAAGAGTCTCAAGTGATGCCCGCGCAAACCCCTGGCGTCGATAGCCATGTTCGACTCGATAGCCGAACTCAACCATGTGATTTTCGTCGGGCGGCCCGTGGAAACCGCAGACGCCAACGGTGGAAGCAGTGATGGGATCAACGATGAGGCGGGTGATCCAGGGCGCATCGGTCGGGCTTGCCTCCAGCTGGCCGCTGCGGTATTCCCACAGACGCTCACACTCGGCACCGCGAACGTAGGCGCTCAACTGATCGTTAGTCAGAGCCGCAATTCGCTGCGGGTCGCCGCTGCCGAGCTCGTGTATGTCTGCGATGGGAATCTGAACCAGCCGTACCGCGCGCTGGCTGGTTGCCGGGGAGAGCCAGGGCCCGCTAGTAATCGTCACACTCGAATCCTCGCAGAGAAAAGGACGGAGACGGATTTCGCGATGCTGCAGGGTTCGGGATGCTCCGGTGTTTGGGATGCTCCGGCGTTTGGGATGCTCCGGTGTTTGGGATGCTCGGGGTTAAACACAAATGCCCCGATGTTAGTCGGGGCAAGTACTGCTGAGCTGTTGTTTGTTCCTCGCCAAACAGAACAACCCCCGACAGTAGTTGTCAGGGGTTCGTGCTGCTGTGCTGCTGTGGTGCCGTGGTGCCGTGTGGTGGACATAATCCGTTAACGCAGAATGGCCATCCCCGAAGGGATGGCCATTCTGTTGTTACTAAAGTAAGTCCGGCGGTGTCCTACTCTCCCACAGGGTCCCCCCTGCAGTACCATCGGCGCAGAGAGTCTTAGCTTCCGGGTTCGGAATGTAACCGGGCGTTTCCCTCTCGCTATGGCCGCCGAAACACTATCGATTCCCACCCCATCCATAACGAATGGTGGTGGTTCAGGTCTGTGTATCGCGCCTCCCGAACGATGCTGCTGTTCGGGTAGCTGATATTCAATTATCCCACACACATCACCGATAACCGACCAACCAGCAAGCCCGAAAGCTTTCCGATAGATAGGTCTCCGTGATGGAGTACTCCTTTATGGAGTGCGTGGGGTCCCGACCGTAAATCGGGAACCACAAAGTGGACGCGTGCAGTCTCTCATTCACCCTCACAACCAAAGTTGTGGTGGGGTGGTGTGTTATCAAGTTATCGGCTTATTAGTACAGGTCAGCTCCACGAGTCTTTAGTCCTCGCTTCCACATCCTGCCTATCAACCCAGTAGTCTAGCTGGGAGCCTCTCACCCGAAGGTATGGAAATCTCATCTTGAAGCCGGCTTCCCGCTTAGATGCTTTCAGCGGTTATCCGTTCCGAACGTAGCTAATCAGCGGTGCTCCTGGCGGAACAACTGACACACCAGAGGTTCGTCCATCCCGGTC
>Ga0247732_10000844_pt1 | contig 13154 bp, 13 predicted proteins | sample UWRJL163409C2_FD_180940 | JGI IMG/M metagenome (GOLD analysis project Ga0247732, IMG submission 180940) | Plant litter microbial communities from Arlington Agricultural Research Station in Wisconsin, United States - UWRJ-L163-409C-2 | ecosystem: Environmental > Terrestrial > Plant litter >...
CCCTCGAGACGTGAGCGTGAATATGCGAGGGAAGTGAGAGAAAAAAGGTCGAAATATCCCTTAAAAAACAATGCCGGTCACCTTAAGTGACCGGCATTAGCCGCCCGGGGCGCTTTTTCAGGCCAAGAAAACCGGATTAATGGTCATCTTTAAATTTTGGTTCGGGTAATACCGCTGGCGTTGAATCCTGATATTGCAGCCAGTTGCTCCAGATATCTTTAACACGCAACTCGATGAGTTCCATTTTCCGCGACAGCGACATCACGCCTCTGATCGTCCCGCCCTGATAGTCGGTGTACGTCGCAAAAGTGGCTTTCTCTTCAAACGCATCCCACGCCTGAGTTTCCTCATCAAACGCTTTCAGCACAGCTGCTGCGTCAGGATCCGGGTTCGGACCTGTAGCCGTTTGCTCAATACGTTTTCTGGCCGCCACAAGGTACGTCTGTTTCACCCAATTCAGCTTGTCGATTTTTTCCGCATAACAATCGTTCATATCCAGCGTCGTTTGCTGAGGGTTGCCTGCACAGTCAATGGCAAATGTCTCAGCACCACTATCCAGAACACTGCTGGGTTGTTTATCAGCGGCAAATAATGAGTGCGTAAATCCCAACAGCGCGAGAGTAATCACTAACTTTTTCATGTCCCTGTCCGGCGGTAACAATTTGATGAGCAGACAGATTATCCGAATCAATTACGCAACGACAGCAGAATCAGGAGCACAAAAAAAGCCCCGCCAACATGACGGGGCCTGGTACTTGCGCAGGGCGACGCAATAAGGGTCGTGTGACCCGGTTAAATCTTTGAGTTATTACGCCGTGCGGGATATTTCATCGTCAAACTGCAATGTGCTTTTCATTGCAGCAACAATATCGCCATCCACGCAATAACGACTGAATTCATCAAAGTCAGTATCAGAACTCATAGTGACACCGGCTTTCCGGTAGCGCATGGCGGATTTCACCTGACGCCCTGCTGAACTGTGTAACTCCGTCAGCCCGATATCCACAAACTTCTGCAAATTCGTCAGACGCACACCCGCGCCAGCCATAATAATTGGACCACGCGTCAGCTGATTGAGTTCCCGAAGCATCGGTAAACCGACTTCAGCATTTTGTTGTTGCCCGGAGGTCAGAATGCGCGCCACCCCTAACTGAGTCAACTGTTCCAGTGCAATCTTCGGGTTAAGGCACATGTCGAATGCGCGATGGAATGTTACGGCCATATCGCCGCACAGCGCCATCACCTCCCACATTCTCGCCATATCAATATGCCCTTCAGCATCCAGCATGCCGACCACCAGACCCGGATAGCCGAGATCGCGAATACAAGCGATGTCGCTTTTCAACACCTCAAATTCACTCTGGCTGTAGCAAAAGTCACCCCCCCTTGGACGGACAATCGGATGTACAGGGATGGTCACTTTTTCCCTTGCCAGTTTGAGGGTACCGTAACTCGGCGTAATGCCCCCGTCAGCCTGACTGGCGCACAATTCAACACGATCGGCCCCGGCTTGTTCTGCTGTCAATGCACAGTCCACGCTGTAACAACACACTTCTAATTTAGTCATGTGATCTCTCCTGATTACGGCATTATGCTACAACACTTGTCTGCAGCCGGCCATGTCGCGTAGGCTTTGAGATGAGCATCCCCACCCAATCTGTTTGCTTAGGAAAGCTAACTATGACACTCAATTTTGATTTATGGGTAGACCGCAGTCACAGTGATAGCGTTAAGTGGAATAAATACAATAATCAGGATGTGATACCGCTTTGGGTTGCCGATACCGACTTCACTTCTCCGCCTCAGGTTATCAAAGAGTTGCAGCAACGTGTCGCAGAAGGCGTATTTGGGTATGGTTTCACACCGCCGGAACTCATTGATTTAGTGGTAAAACGTCTGGCGGATCGTTACGAATGGGCTATTAAGCCCGAATGGATCGTCTGGTTACCGGGCCTGGTGTGCGGATTAAACGTCGCCGTTCGCGCCACTGTTGCACCACAAAACTCCAGTCTGATGCCCATGCCCATTTATCCGCCGTTTATGCAGGCGGCTCAGGCTGAAGGGCGTCAGTTTAAATCCATTAATGTAACTGAGCAGCAACAGCGCTGGGTGGCCGATTTTTCCACGGCCGACAATCTACTGGATGGCAGCGAAAAGCTGCTGATGCTCTGCAACCCGTATAACCCCGGTGGCACGGTGTATCGTCGCGAGGAATTACTCGAACAGCAGGCCTTCGCGCAACGTCACGATCTTGTGGTGTGTTCGGATGAAATCCACTGTGACCTGATCCTCGAACCGGGCCTGAAACACATCCCGTTCGCCTCACTCAATGCCGATGCCGAACAGCGTTCGATCACGCTGATGTCACCGTCCAAAACCTTCAACCTTGCCGGTCTGGGCGCGTCGATGGCGATTATTCCTGACCCGGAACTACGCCGGAAATTCCTTGAGGCCAGTCACGGCATTGTGCCGCACGTCAATATTTTGGCGTATGTCGCCGCGACCGCCGCTTATCGCGATGGCGAGGAATGGCTTAACGCACAGCTCGAATACCTGCGAGGTAACCGCGAACGGGTGACAGCCAGAATCAACGCTATGCCAGGATTGCGCATGCTGGCGCCGGAAGGCACATACCTTGGCTGGATTGATGCCAGCGCACTGCCGGTGCAGGACCCTTACCATTTCTTCGTGGACGCCGGGGTCGGTTTCTCAGGTGGCGCTGATTTTGGCGCACCGGCTTATGTGCGTATCAATCTGGGTTGCCAGCGCGCGTTACTGGAAAAAGCGCTGGATCGCATGGAAGCGGCGTTACTGACGCTGCAACGTTAACCGTCTTCCCTTTCGCTGGCGACAATCGCCCGCAGGCTGTGCGGGTGAAATTTGATGGTCACAGAGCCGTCAGTGATCGCCAGCGTCGGGTTAGGCAAACGCTCGTTCTCCCCTTTGGGCGCACTTTGTTTCAGCTTAATACCTGGCGTCATTAGCGCTTCATCAGCAATCAGCGCCAGCGCACGTGTATATAATTCGTCTTCAGCACCGGGCAGGACAATCTCAATATGTTCCCAGCCTTCGTGCGGGTAACGTTTATCGCCGGGATATGGTAACTCGACCAGATCAATACTCAGCGGCCCGACCTGCAAAGGTTTGTTGAGCGAAAACAGACAAATTGGCCGGCCGTTAATCAGGGTCTCATTCAACAGGCTGCCGCACTTTTCCAGGCCGGTTTTCCAGCGATCCGCCGTCGTGTTCTGATGACAACGCACTGAAATATGATCTGCGTGAAACCCACCCAGATTAATGTGCAATTTTGCAGCGAACGCCGTCAGTATGTCGACAAAGCGCGGTAAATCATCAGCTAAATCCTGTAACTCCGGCACGTGATTCATGGCGGTCATCCTATCTTGTTTTCGTTTGCAGATCTTCAGGGTCGGGTAATTTACACAGCCTTTCATCCGGTTGCCAGAGACATGCCGCACAATCGCGTTTTCCTTACCCCGGACGTGCGGTGATACTGACGCCGCAAGGCTAATATGATATAAACACGCATCATTTTAGGTTCGTCCACCATGGGATGAACAGCAAACAACCACATTCCTAAATAAAGGTACTTCGGTGAATATTCAGTCACTTCTTTCAGAAAAAGTCAGCCAGGCGCTGATCGCTGCAGGCGCCTCAGCCGACAGCGAAGCGCAAGTCCGTCAGTCCGCTAAAGCTCAGTTTGGCGACTATCAGGCTAATGGTGTTATGTCCGTGGCAAAAAAACTCGGTATGCCACCGCGACAACTGGCAGAGAAAGTCGTTGAACTGTTAGACCTGAGCGGCATCGCGAATAAAGTCGAAATCGCCGGGCCGGGTTTCATCAATATCTTCCTGGATCCTGCTTTTGTTGCTGCGCATGTAGACAGCGCCCTTAACGATGAAAAACTGGGTATCACACCGGTTGAACCCCAAACTATCGTCATCGATTATTCTGCGCCAAACGTGGCGAAAGAAATGCACGTTGGCCACATCCGCTCCACCATTATCGGCGACGCGGCTGTGCGCACCAATGAATTCCTCGGCCATAAAGTGATCCGCGCTAACCACGTTGGCGACTGGGGTACACAGTTCGGCATGCTGATTGCCTATCTGGAAAAAGTACAGAACGAAAACGCCGGTGACATGAATCTGGCTGATCTGGAAGAATTCTACCGCGCGGCGAAGAAAAACTACGACGAAGACGAAGCCTTCGCCGAGCGGGCGCGTGGCTACGTGGTGAAACTGCAAGGCGGCGATGAATACTGCCTGCAGATGTGGCGCAAGCTGGTTGACGTGACCATGAAGCAAAACCAGCTAACCTACAATCGTCTGAACGTCACCCTGACCGAAGACGATGTGATGGGTGAAAGCCTGTACAACAGCATGCTGCCGGGCATCGTTTCCGACCTGCAGGCCAAAGGTCTGGCCGTCGACAGCGAAGGCGCAGTTGTTGTCTATCTTGATGAATACAAAAATAAAGAAGGCGATCCGATGGGCGTCATCATCCGTAAAAAAGATGGCGGCTACCTGTACACCACCACCGATATCGCCTGCGCGAAATACCGCTACGAAACACTCGGGGCCGACCGCGTGCTGTATTATATCGACTCCCGTCAGCACCAGCACCTGATGCAGGCATGGACCATAGCGCGTAAAGCCGGTTACGTGCCGGATTCTGTGGCGCTGGAACACCATATGTTCGGCATGATGCTGGGCAAAGACGGTAAGCCGTTCAAAACCCGCTCAGGTGGCACAGTGAAACTGTCTGATCTGCTGGATGAAGCGATTGATCGCGCACGTAAGCTGATCACCGAAAAGAATCCGGAAATGAAAGACGCCGGGGAGCTGGAAAAACTGGTTAACGCGGTGGGTATCGGCGCAATCAAGTATGCTGATCTGTCAAAAAGCCGTACTACCGATTACATCTTCGACTGGGACAACATGCTTGCGTTTGAAGGTAACACCGCGCCGTATATGCAATACGCCTATACCCGCGTAGCCTCTATCTTTAAACGTGCAGATATCGACGTGAACAGTCTGACTCAACCGGTTGTACTGAGCGAGGAACGTGAAGCTGCGCTGGCGACCCGTCTGTTGCAGTTCGAAGAAGTACTGACCGTTGTCGCCCGCGAAGGCACGCCACACACCATGTGTGCGTATCTGTACGACGTGGCTGGCCTGTTCTCCAGCTTCTACGAGCATTGCCCGATCCTTAATGCAGAAGATGAAACCAGCCGTAACAGCCGCCTGAAACTGGCACTGCTGACACAACGCACGCTGAAAACCGGTCTGGATACGCTGGGTATCGAAACCGTAGAACGCATGTAACGCACGGTCGCAGATATTAAAAAAGGGCGCTCATGCGCCCTTTTGTGTTTCTGTAATCTGCGTCAGTCCAGCTTACGGGCAAATTCTTTCACCCTGAAGCCCAGCAGGCCAAGCACGGCAAAGTAAGCGACTACGCCGACAGCAACCACTGCCGCCAGACGCGCCAGACGATACGCCATTCCCCCCACATCCCATGCAGGCATCAGCCACATCATGCTGAGCAATGCTGCTGACATGGCAACCACCGCGACAATCAGCTTAATCAGGAACACTCTCCAACCCGGCAAAGGCTGGAAGATATCCTGCTTACGCAGTTGCCAGTAAAGCAGCGAAGCATTCAGACAGGCGGCCAGACCAATCGACAGGGAAAGCCCCGCGTGTTTGAGTGGGCCGATAAAGGCCAGGTTCATCACCTGCGTCATCAGCAAGGTAATGATGGCGATTTTCACCGGCGTTTTGATGTTCTGACGTGAATAAAAGCCCGGAGCCAGCACTTTCACCACGATCAGCCCCATCAGCCCGACGGAATAGGCCACCAGTGCACGTTGCGTCATCGAAGCATCAAACGCGCTGAACTTGCCGTACTGGAATAATGCCACCGTAAGCGGTTTGGCCAGAATCCCCAGGGCGACGGAACTTGGCAACGCCAGCAGGAAACACAGACGCAAGCCCCAGTCCATCAGGCGATTGTATTCACCGTGATTTCCGCTGGAAAAGCTTCGCGCCAGCGAAGGCAGCAAAATCGTGCCCAGCGCCACGCCCAGCACACCGGAAGGAAACTCCATCAGGCGGTCAGCGTAATACATCCATGAAACTGAGCCGGAGACCAGAAACGAGGCAAAAATCGTGTTGATGATCAGTGAAATCTGGCTGACGGAAACACCCAAAATCGCCGGTCCCATCTGGCGCATTACGCGCCATACACCGGCATCTTTCAGGTTCAGGCGCGGCAGCACCAGCATGCCGATTTTCTTCAGGTGTGGCAGCTGATAACCGAGTTGCAGCAAGCCACCGGCCACCACGGCCCAGGCCAGCGCCAGCACCGGCGGGTGAAAATACGGCGCGGCAAATAACGCAAAACCGATCATGCTGACGTTCAGGAAGGTCGGCGCAAACGCCGGTATCGAGAAGCGGTTCCAGGTGTTGAGTATCGCTCCGACCAGCGAGGCCAGAGAAATAAGCAGGATATACGGGAAGGTGATCCGCAGCAGAGAACTGGTGAGCGCAAATTTGTCCGGTGAATCCACAAAACCCGGCGCAGTGATATAAATCACCCACGGCGCCGCGAGCATGCCCAGCACGGTGACAATCGCCAGAACCAGCGTCAGCAACCCGGAGACATACGCAATAAAGGTGCGCGTAGCTTCTTCGCCCTGCTGAGTTTTGTACTCGGCAAGAATTGGCACGAACGCCTGTGAAAATGCACCTTCGGCAAAAATACGTCGCAACAAATTGGGCAATTTGAACGCCACAAAAAAGGCGTCGGTGACCATTCCGGCGCCAAATACACGTGCCACAATGGCATCGCGGGCAAAACCTAATACACGTGAAAACATCGTCATGGAACTGACGGCTGCCAGAGATTTAAGTAGATTCATGTCACTTTTCTTGTTTACCGGTTTACATGTATATCAAATAGTTAAACCATCACGCCTGCATCAGCAGGCGTGAGAGATGAAGCCGCATGGCTCAAAGATGCGCTTAGTCTACGCATCCGCAATACAATAGCCACCGGCAGTTGTTTTATGTTGTTATAGAGTGTTAACCACGCCATCCCGCGCGGCTTTTTTGTTAAGAATTCAGAATCTTCTCGATCATTGCCTGCGCATAAATCGCCTGCTCGCCGCTGGTTTCCGGCGCCGTCTGATTACTCACGCAGGCCACAAAGTGTTCAATGGCACCAACAAATCCGCGCTGTGTCAGGGTACTTTGCCAGCCCGGTACCGGCAGTTGTGTGAGAATATCCTGCTGTTCCTCGCGCCAGATTTGCATATTGTCCAGCTGATACACCGCGCCTTCAGTCACCGCCTGCACGCTCTCGCGGAAAGTCCCTGCCCGGCGATGCATCGATGTCGTCACCAGCGTTGAGCCACAGAGGAAATGATGTTCGCCGTACAACATCTGATTCGCTTCGTTAATCTGAATCAGACCGCTTTCCAGACTGGCATTACCGCCTGCCAGCCACAGCGCGGTATCGACCACGTGCAGATAATCGTCCAGCAAGGTGAATCGCAGATCGTTTGGCCCCACGCTATCCGTCCGGTGTTTGTCCATGCGCAAAGATGCAGCGCTCTGCATGTTATCTTTGAGCTGACGATACAACGGTGCAAAGCGACGGTTGAAGCCGACCATCAGCGTTTTGCCTGTCTTGCGCGCCTGTTCAACCAACTGCTCAGCCTGCTCAAGCTCAGCAGCCAGCGGTTTATCGACATACACATGCACGCCCTGCGCCAGCAATTGCCCGACCACTTCAAAATGGCTGGCGGTGCTGCTGTGCACAAAAACCGCGTCGCACTGGCCCGCCAGTTCATCCATGCGGGAAAAACACGCCATACGATAACTGTCGCAAATGGTCTGCGCCTTTTGCTGATTCGGCGAAAACCCGCCGACCAGCGTCCAGTTTTCAGCGTGACTCAGCACCGGCAGATAGGCTTTTTGCGCAATCCCACCCAGCCCGATAACACCAATACGTAATTTACTCACAACCCGCTCCTGTTAATCAGCCAGATGTTGCAACAAATTTTCCAGACGCTGTTTCAGCTCCGCCACTTCAGCTTCCAGTGTTTCCACGCGCGCGGTCAGAGTCAGATCAGCGCTTTGTGCCTCGGCGCTGAACAGCGGTTCTTCATGGGTACTGGCCACATTGCTGACTTCGCCGCTGAACAGATGCATATAGCGGCTTTCACGTTTCCCGGGTTCTCGGGCCAGACGCACGCAGAACGGGCCGTCTTCGCGGTTTGTCAGTTCAGTCAGCGTTTGTTCAACTTCGGCAACGTCCGAGAAATCATGCAGACGGTTAGTGCGGGTACGCAACTCGCCCGGCGTTTGTGCGCCGCGCAACAACAGCGTGGTCACCACCGCCACTTCCTGCGGGGAAAATTTGAGATTGCCGAATTCAGAATTACAGAAACGGTGCTCATACTTCATGGTACGTGAGCCGCTCAGGGTGCGGATAATGTGTTTGCGCAGCAGCAAATCCAGCGTTTGCTGAACGTCACTTTCGCTCAGTTCCATCACCGGCTCGCGGTTCGTCTTCTGATTGCAGGCCGTGGTCAGGCCGTTAAGGGTCATCGGATACTGTTCTGGCGTGGTGAGTTGTTTTTCCAGTAAACAGCCCACAACACGGGCCTCCCGGGCGCTGAGTTCGTGTTTCATGTTGCTCTCCTTATCGGGACGGGGGTGTCCATTCTTGCCAGGTTAATGCCGTCAGCACGTGATCCTGCCATTTGCCGTCAATCAGCAGGTAATCTTTGGCGTAACCTTCGCGTTCAAAGCCGAGACGTTCGAGAAGCTGGCCGCTGCGTTTATTGTGCGGCATGTAATTGGCCATGATGCGGTGCATTTTTTGCTGGCGTTGCATATAGCGGATAAGCGTCTGCAACGCTTCCTGCATCAGACCTTTACCCTGCCATTCCTGGCCGAGCGAATACCCGAGGAAACAGGCATGGAAAGAACCGCGCAGCACATTGCTGAAATTCGCCACGCCCATCACGCGATTTTCATCGGGGTCGAGCAGGATGAAGTAATACGCACTGCCTTGTTTTTGCATCTCGGTAATCAGCCCCAGACGCGCCTGCCATCCTGAGGGATAACAATGGCTTTCATCCCTGACCGGCTCCCACGGTTTCAGAAACGCGCGGTTCTCAGCGTAGTATTCAGCCAGCCGGTGCGCATCACGGTCATGAACCAGGCGCAGGACCATCCGATCAGTGGTAAGCCGCACCTTTGGCACGGCAGATTTGTAGCCAAACATCCCTTCCCTCCACATCCCGCATGGGTCGATAAATAGAATTTATAGGAAACGACAGATCACCGCTAATTCTGCCAGTCAGAGCGCGGCTTGACGATAAAAAAATATTATCAATAGCGCCCTATCTAAATGCCTGTTTCCGGTTCAGACTGGAACGGTCTTTTCTCCTTTCTGTATCTGCCGGACAGGATACATATAATCGCTCATGGTGAAGCATGTCTCTGGTATCACAAGCTCGGAGCTTGGGTAAGTATTTTCTGTTATTAGACAACGCGCTGGTTATTTTAGGCTTTTTCGTGGTTTTTCCGTTGATCTCGATCCGATTTGTCGATCAGCTTGGCTGGGCGGCAATGGCCGTCGGCCTGGCACTCGGCGTTCGTCAGCTTACGCAACAGGGACTGGGCATTTTTGGCGGGGCGATTGCTGACCGGTTTGGGGCGAAACCCATGATTATCACCGGCATGTTATTGCGCGCGGCGGGCTTTGCCACGATGGCGATGGCCGATCAACCGTGGATTCTGGTCTGTTCGTGTATTCTCTCCGGTCTTGGCGGCACGTTGTTTGATCCGCCGCGTACCGCGCTGGTCATAAAACTGACCCGTCCGCACGAGCGCAGCCGCTTCTTCTCCCTGATGATGATGCAGGACAGCGCGGGTGCCGTCATTGGCGCACTGATCGGTAGCTGGCTGCTGCAATATGATTTCCATTACGTCTGCTGGACCGGAGCCGCAATCTTTTGTCTGGCCGCGGCCTGCAACGCCTGGCTGTTACCGGCTTACCGCATTTCCACCCTGCGCACCCCTATGCGCGAAGGCATGATGCGCGTGCTGCGCGACCGCCGTTTTCTGGCCTACGTGCTGACGCTGACTGGCTATTACATGCTGACCGTGCAGGTGATGCTGATGTTGCCGATTGCGGTCAATGATGTCGCGGGCAGCCCGTCGGCGGTGAAATGGATGTACGCCATTGAAGCCGTACTGTCGCTGACGCTGTTGTATCCGATTGCCCGCTGGAGCGAAAAACGTTTCCGTCTTGAACAGCGCCTGATGTTCGGTCTGCTGATCATGACACTGAGCCTGCTGCCGGTCGGGCTGGTTACCTCAATCAATCCGTTATTATTGCTGATTGGCTTTTTCTACATTGGTTCGATCATCGCCGAACCGGCGCGTGAAACCCTGGGTGCATCTCTGGCCGACGCCCGCGCACGCGGCAGCTACATGGGCTTCAGCCGTCTGGGACTGGCTCTGGGCGGCGTCATCGGTTATACCGGTGGCGGCTGGATGTACGACACCGGCCGTGCGCTCGAACTGCCTGAATTGCCGTGGTTATTACTCGGCGTCGTTGGCTTCATCACCCTCACCGGTTTGTACTGGCAGTTCAACCTGCGCCGCATCGAACCGGCCATGCTCAGCGGCAGTTGATCTTCCGTAATTTCTTATGCAGTACCCTGATGGAAACCGCGTTCCAGAGAATGCGGTTTGATCTCACATCCATCTATACCCATACTGAATCATAGCGTTAGACAAAATCCGAACCTACATCCGGCAGTTTTCATGCACCCTACAGGTCACCGCCGGCGATAACAGGAGCTACGTACTATGAGACTTTACGTTTACGAACATTGCCCTTTCTGCGTGAAAGCCCGCATGATTTTCGGTTTGAAGAACATCCCGGTTGAGATCAAGGTGCTGCTCAACGACGATGAAAAAACACCCATTTCAATGGTGGGTAAAAAGATGGTGCCTGTCCTGCAAAAAGAGGATGGCGGCTTCATGCCGGAAAGTATGGATATCGTGCATTACATCGACAAAAGTGACGGTAAACCGCTGCTGACCGGCCCGCTGAACGCGTCTGTTGCCGCGTGGTTGCGTCAGGTTTCTGAATATACCGGACGTCTGTTGTTGCCGCGTTTTGCCACCGCACCACTGGAAGAATTCTCCACGCCGGAAGCCCGTAAATACTTCGCCGATAAAAAGCAGGCTGCCAGCGGCAGTTTTCAGGAGCATCTGCAACATTCCGAAGGTCTGGTGAAGAAAATCAGTCAGGATTTGCGCGCACTCGACAAACTGATCGTCGAGCCGAATGCGGTGAACGGCGAGCTTTCCGAAGATGACATTAATCTCTGGCCGTTGCTGCGTTCGCTGTCGATTGTGCAAGGCATCGACTGGCCTTCACGGGTTCAGGCCTACCGCGATAATATGGCGAAACAGACTCAGGTAAATCTTCTCTCCCGTCTCGCAAGCTAAGCCCGTTATACTTTTTGCCGGAAGTCCGCTTCCGGCAATTTTCCCTTTTATTCCCTCCCTTCAGCACTTAGGCTAATCAGCGTTGTCTGATTGGAGCCATGATGCTTTACGGTCATGCTGACGAAATAGTTTTTACGTAATGAGGGAAGAATGACAAAGCGATTTCTGGGTGCCGCAGTACTGATGTGTGCCAGCTTACTGGCAGGCTGTAATCAACTGACGCAGTACACCATCAGTGAGCAGCAGGTGAATGATTACCTGCAAAAGAACAACAACTTTGAAAAACAGTTGGGCGTTCCGGGACTGGTGGATGCCAAACTGGTGCTGACCAATCTCAGCAGCCAGATTGGCCGGGCTGAACCCGGTATCGTGACGCTGACCGGCGACGCCCATGTCGATGTATCCTCACTGTTCGGCCCGCAGAAAGCCGATATGCGCCTGACCCTGAAAGCGCATCCAACTTATGATCGCGAGAAAGGCGCCATTTTCCTGCGGGATATGCAGGTGGTGGATTACACCATCAAGCCTGAGAAAATGGACAACGTGATGAAAGGCCTGATGCCTTATCTGAACAATTCGCTGAACACCTATTTCAACCAGCGTCCGGCTTATGTGCTCAATGGCGATCACAGCAAAGGTGAAGCGATGGCGAAGAAACTGGCGAAAGGAATTGAAGTGAAACCGGGTCAGTTGGTGATACCTTTTACTGATTAGTCTGAGTAAACCGATAATAAGAAAGCCCGGCGTGATGACTCACCGCCGGGCTTTTTACATGCTGTGTTCAGGATTACTGGTCGTCTTCTTCCGCGTCATCCAGATCCGGCGGCAGTTGCTCTTCCAGTTCGTCGCGCATCGCCTGCAAGGCTTCGCGGCTGATTTCAGACAGCGTGCGGTAGAAACCGCTGGTTGCATGGGCTTCCACTTTACCGAGGAATTTACCGCACCACGGGAACAGGTAGTCATCAAACAGCGTAATTTGCGCGCTGACTTCATCTTCCTGCGACTGATCTTCCAGCCAGGAGGCGGCCAGTAACATGGCACCGAAATGATCAGCAGGCGTTTCGCCCAGCGGCATACCGCGCTGTTGCAGGAATGTGCGCACATCCATTTCATTTGCGCCGTCAACGTAATCACTGCGGAACGGCGATACCGCACATTCTGAACCGACAAACAGACGGTTAAATTCAGCGGCCAGCGCTTGCGGATTGGCACTTTCCTGCAAGCGGATCAGCAACGCATCCTGCTCCAGCGGCCAGTGTTCACGCAGCTTTCCGTCCTGAATCAGACCAAACAACGGAACCAGCAACGGATCCTGCGGCTGACGGTAAAACAACGTGCCCAGCACGCGGCAGACAATCGAAAATTCATTCATAACAGTAACCTGATCAGACAATGAAAAGGGTTAATCCCCCGCAATTTGGTCGCGACAATGTCACAGTTCGCTTAATTCAGCAATGGGCGCGCGACCCCGGGCCTCGAGAAAATCGAGGAAACGACGCGGGCTGACATTAAGAATACGGTCTTGCGGAAAATCAATTTCACGCAGGATACGTTCGCAATGTTCAAAGCCCCCGAGTGAATAAGCGATGTGC
>Ga0247732_10000849_pt1 | contig 13126 bp, 16 predicted proteins | sample UWRJL163409C2_FD_180940 | JGI IMG/M metagenome (GOLD analysis project Ga0247732, IMG submission 180940) | Plant litter microbial communities from Arlington Agricultural Research Station in Wisconsin, United States - UWRJ-L163-409C-2 | ecosystem: Environmental > Terrestrial > Plant litter >...
ATCATCTTTCGACGACGCTCCGGCGTCGTGCTCGGAAGCGCCGTGATCATCGCCGACATCGCCGTGAACTGGACCGTCTTCGCTGTCGTCGGCGGACTCTCATACTTCGGCGTCATCAGTCAAAGCGTGTTCGCGTTGCTCATCGTCGTCACGGCTCGCTCCCTGTGGAAATGGTTCGGGCAATCGTCTTCGCGACAACGCGCCGACATGAACAAGGTGACCTGACCACCCACGATGGTGAGGCGCTCGACCGGTGCCCGGGAGTCAGCCGAGCGCGGCGACCCACTCGGTCGTGCCGTCGGTGAATCCCTGTTCTTTCCAGATCGGCACGCGCGCCTTGATCTCGTCGACCAGCTCTGCACACGCGGCGAAGGCCGTGCCGCGGTGCGCCGAGGCGACGGCGCAGGCGAGAGCGACGTCGGTGATCGCGAGGTCGCCCACCCGGTGGGCCGCGGCGATCGTCGTTCCCGGATGCGCGAGGGCGACCTCGGCGGCGACCTCGCGCAGAACGGCGTCGGCCGTCGGATGCGCGGAGTACCGCAGCCAGGCGACGCCCCTGCCCTCGTCGTGGTCGCGCACGACGCCGGCGAACGTCACCACGGCACCCGCGTGATCGTTCTCGACCGCGGCCACGCACTCGTCGACCGACACGACCCCATCGGTGACGTGGGCGAAGGCGACGACAGCCGGTGCGGATTCGCCGAAATCGTCAGCCGCAGCCGCAGCAGCAGGCCCAGCCGCGGACACAGGCTCAGACGCAGCGGCCTCCGAATATTCAGCGCTCATGATCCCCTCCGTGCAGCTGATCGATCACGTGGTCGAGCAGTTCGTCCAGAACGGCCAATCCGTCTTTCACCCCGCCGGTCGACCCCGGCAGGTTGACCACGAACGTGGTGGCCCCGGCGATGCCCGCGTGCCCGCGCGACAACGCGGCGAGCGGCGTCGCCGCGGCTCCTCGCAGGCGGATCGCCTCCATGACCCCCGGCAGCTCGCGGTCGAGCAGCGGGAGTGTGGCCTCGGGCGTGCGGTCGCTCGGGTTCACGCCCGTTCCGCCCGTCGTCACGACGAGATCGGCGCCTGACGCGACGGCATCCTGGAGCGAGGCGGCGACCTCGTCGCCATCCGGAACGACCTGCACGACGGGCTCGGCCCACCCGCGGCCGCGCAGCCACTCGGCGATAACCGGGCCGGTGCGGTCCTCGTAGACGCCCGCCGCAGCCCGTGTCGATGCCACGATGACGCGGGCGGTGCGCACGCGGGCGCCCCCGGGCCCGCCGGCGTCGACCGTCATTCGGCGACCCAGTCGCCCGACTTGCCGCCCGACTTCGCCGTGACGTGGATGTCGGTGATCACCACGTGCTTGTCGACCGCTTTGATCATGTCGTAGAGCGTGAGGGCGGCCACGGATGCCGCGGTCAGCGCCTCCATCTCGACCCCCGTCACGCCGCGCGTCTTCACGGTGGCCGTGATCACGACCCGGTCGTCGCCGGGCGCGAAGTCGATGGTGGCGCCCGACAGGGGCAGCGGATGGCACAGCGGGATGAGAGACGACGTCTGCTTGGCCGCCATGATTCCCGCGACCCGCGACACCGCGAGGGCCTCTCCCTTGGGCAGCTCGCCCGCGAGCAGGAGCTCGAGCACGTCGGGGCGCGTGACGACCGTGGCGACGGCGCTCGCGCGCCTCGACGTCTCGGCCTTGTCGGTCACGTCGACCATTAGCACGGCGCCGTCGGCGCGCACGTGGGTGAGGGCGGGTTCGTCAGTCATCGATTCTCCAGACGTCGACCGGGTCGCCGACATCGGCGTGGCCGAGTCCGACCGGCAGGTGGACCAGCGCGGTCGAGGCCGCGTAGGAATGCAACAGGTGCGAGCTGGGCCCGCCGACGAGTCGCACGCGCCCGTCGGGGTCGATGGATGCGCGGCGCACCTGATGCTTGCCGGCGGGCGAGTCGACGGCCTCGGCCAACGGCAGCCGCAGCGTCTCGCGTTCGGTGCGGCTGAAGCCGGCGAGGCGGCGAAGAATCGGGCGCACGAAGATCTCGAACGACACGAGGGCGCTCACCGGGTTGCCGGGGAACGTGACCACCGGGATGCCGTCGTGATGGCCGGCCGCCTCGATGAGACCCAGGCCCTGCGGTCCACCGGGCTGCATGGCGACGTGCGAGAACTCGACGCCGAGCGGGCCCAGGGCGTCGCGCACGACCTCTCGAGCGCCGGCGCTGACGCCTCCGACGGTGATCACGAGGTCTGCCGTGGGGGCGCCCTTCTCGATGATGTGCAGCAGGTCCGCCGCGTTGTCGGAGCGGCATGGCCAGGCCACCACGGTGCAGCCGCACTCGATGAGCGCCTGGCTCAGCACGGCGCTGTTCGAGTCGTAGATCTGGCCGGGTTGGAGCGGCGTGCCGGGCTCGCGGATCTCGTGACCGGTGGCGACGAGCAGCACCCGGATGCGCCGGAGCACGTCGATCCTGGTGAGCCCGGTCGCTGCGATCACGCCGAGCTGTGCCGGACCGAGAACGGAACCCGCCGTCAGCAGCAACTCTCCTCGGGCGACGTCGCTGCCGCGGCGTCGGACGAACTCGTCGGAGTCGGGGGCGGCGGTGAAGTCGACCGTCAATGCGGCGCTGTCCTCCGCATCGACCGCCGAGCGGAAATGATCGGGAATCGACCGCTCGATGGGAACGACGGCGTCGGCGCCGGTCGGCAGTGGCGCGCCCGTCATGATCGGGGCGGCGGTGCCGGGCTCCAACTCCGAGATGGTGTCTCCCGCGTTGATCTGGGGATCGACGCGAAGCCGCACCGTCGCATCCGGTGCCGCACCCGCCAACTCGGCCGCGCGCACGGCGTAGCCATCCATCTGCGAGTTGTCGAACGGCGGCAGGTCGGTGGGGGAGGCGATGTCCTCCGCCAGCACGCGATGGCGGTAGGCGTCGGGAGCGCCGGCGATGCGCGCGGCAGAGATCGAGATCGACTCGGCGGCGCGCCCCTGCGAAAGAGGCGCGAGCAGCGCCTCCACCGCGGCGCGGTGCTGATCGAGCGAGAGCGAGGCCATGTTCTCATTCTCGCTCATCGACTCTTCCCCGAGCGCGAGTGGATGACCGGATAGTTCGAGCCGGGCCCCGAACGCGGGGGTGACCGGACCACCGCGCAGCGCCTATGGTCGACAGCACAGCGTCGCCCGGTCTGTTCGACTCTCTCACCGGTACGCAGCCAACGAGGAGTATCGAATGTCGCCTGCAGAGCCCGTGGCCGCTCACCCCCTGCCCGCTCCGTTGCGGGTCGTCACCATCGTGTTCACCGTGCTGGCGTCGATCGGGCTCGTCGTGGCAGTGGTCCTCGTCATCGCCACGCTCGTGGCGCTGGGTGACGCGAGCGAGGATGCGGCCTGGTATCTCGGGTTCTCGGTGATCGCATCCGTTCTGAATGTGGTCGCGGCAGTGGTCGCCCTCGTGCTCGGCATCGTCGGCCTGCGCCGAGTCAGGAATCGGGTCTCGTTCTTCGCGGTTCTGGTGGGGGCCGCAGTTCTTCTGGTGCTGGCGGCGCAGCTGATCATTGCGGCTGCGGGATGACACCAGTGACTCCGCACATGAGGAGCTAAGCTCGCATCTGTGACGCAGATACGGATTAGAGACGCCGCGCTCTTTCTCGGGGTCAGTGACGACACCGTTCGGCGCTGGATCGACAACGGAGCGCTGGAAGCATCCCTCGACGAGGTGGGGCGCAAGGTGGTCGACGGCGTCGACCTGGCGCGCCTGGCCCAGGAGCATGCGGCCAACCCCGTCGATCCCTCCGACATGAACAGTTCGGCGCGCAACCGCTTCGTCGGTCTTGTCACGCGCGTCACCAGCGACGTCGTGATGAGTCAGGTCGAGCTGCAGTGCGGCCCCCATCGCGTCGTTTCGCTCATGAGCACGGAGGCCGTGCGCGATCTCGACCTCAAGCCCGGGTCCGTCGCCGTCGCGGTGATCAAGTCCACCAACGTCATCGTCGAAGCATCTCGGAGCGCCTCGTGAGCAGACGACCCCTTGTCGCGATACTCGCTCTGGCCGGGGTCGCGACGCTGCTGGCGGGGTGCGCGTCCCCTTCGACAGGCTCAGGGAACGGGTCGAGCGAGTCAGGAAGCGAGACGAGCGCCACGCCGGTCGTGGAGCAGACCCTCACCGTCTTCGCCGCAGCCTCGCTGAAAGACACGTTCACCGAGCTGGCCACCGAGTTCGAAGAATCGCACCCTGGAGTGACCGTCTCGCTGAACTTCGCGGGCTCCGCCGACCTGGTGTCTCAGGTCACCGAGGGCGCGCCGGCCGACATCGTGGCGTTCGCCGACGAGAAGAACATGGCGAAGCTGACTGACGCGGGCCTCATCGACGGCACGCCCGAACTTTTCGCGAGCAACACCCTCGAGATCGCGGTTCCACCGGGGAACCCCCGGGGCATCACGTCGTTCCGGGACCTGGCCAAGCCCGGGGCGAAGGTCGTCGTCTGCGCCGCGCAGGTTCCCTGCGGCTCCGCCACGGTGAAGATCGAAGAGGCCACCGGCATCACGCTCACCCCGGTGAGCGAGGAGTCGGCCGTGACCGACGTGCTCGGCAAGGTCTCGTCGGGCGAGGCGGATGCCGGGCTCGTCTACGTGACCGACGTCGAGGCCGCGGGTGACACGGTCGAGGGCGTCACCTTCCCCGAGTCCTCCGGTGCCGTGAACACGTACCCCATCGGAGTCGTCGCCGCGTCGACGCTGCCCGAGCTCGCATCCGAATTCTCGGCGCTCGTCACCGGCGCAGACGGCCAGAAGATTCTCGCTGCGGCCGGCTTCGCGAAGCCCTAGTGCCTGAGACCGATCGACGGCCGGGCTCCCGTCGCCAAGCATCCCGCCGCGTCACCCTCGGCGGCATCCCCGCCTGGGTCGCGGCCGTCGCCGTCATCGGCGCCCTGCTCATCGTCGTGCCGATCGTCAGCCTGGCGACGCGCGTCGACTGGGCACACTTCGGCTCGCTCATCACGAGCGAGTCGTCGCTCGCGGCCCTCGCCCTGAGCCTGCGCACCTCCGTCGCGAGCACCGCGCTCTGCGTCATCCTTGGCGTGCCCCTTGCTCTGGTGCTCGCACGCACGAGCTTTCCCGGCAAGCGCATCCTGCGGGCTCTGATCCTGCTGCCTCTCGTGCTGCCCCCGGTCGTGGGCGGAATCGCCCTGCTGGCCGCCTTCGGCCGACGCGGTCTGCTGGGCGCGCCGCTCGAGGTGCTCGGAGTCACCATCGCGTTCTCCGCCGTCGCCGTCGTGCTCGCGCAGACCTTCGTCGCCCTGCCGTTCCTCGTGCTCAGCCTCGAGGCCGCCCTGCGCGCGGCCGGATCGCGGTACGAGGCCGTCGCATCCACCCTGGGCGCATCTCCCAGCACCGTCTTCCGCCGGGTGACCCTGCCCCTCGTTCTTCCCGGCCTGGTCACCGGGGCCGTGCTCGCGTTCGCCCGCGCGCTCGGCGAATTCGGGGCGACGCTCACGTTCGCGGGCAGTCTCGAGGGCGTCACCCGCACCCTTCCGCTCGAGATCTACCTGCAGCGCGAGACCGATCCCGAGGCCGCGGTGGCGCTCGCCCTCGTGCTCGTGGTGGTGGCCGTGATCGTGATGGTCGTCACGTACGGACGGCGGGAGATCCGATGAGCCTCGACGTTCGCGCGGTCGTGGAACCCGGCCGGCTCGACGTGAGCTTTACGCTCGGTGAGGGCGAGACGCTGGCCGTCCTCGGACCGAACGGCGCCGGCAAGTCGACCCTCCTCGACGTGCTGTCGGGCCTCGTGCGGCCCGATTCCGGCCACGTGCGCCTCGACGGCACGACGCTCGTGTCGATGGCAGGCGGCGAGCGCGACAGCTGGGTCGCGCCTCACGCTCGCGGCATCGCGCTCCTTGCGCAAGAGGCTCTTCTCTTCCCCCACCTCAGCGTGCGCGACAACGTCGCCTTCGGCCCTCGCAGCGCGGGAGTAGACCGGGCCGAGGCCCGACGCATCGCCGAGCGATGGCTTCGCCGGGTGGATGCCACGGGGCTGGCCGACCAGCGCCCGCGCCGGCTGTCGGGTGGCCAGGCCCAACGCGTCGCGGTGGCCAGGGCGCTCGCGACGGAGCCGAGGCTGCTGCTGCTCGACGAACCGTTCGGCGCCCTGGACGCGGGCGTCGCCCCTGCGATGCGCCGCCTCCTGGCCGAGGTTCTCGCCGAGCGCGCGGTCGTGATCGTGACCCACGACCCCCTCGACGCGCTGGCGCTCGCCGACCGGGTGATCGTTCTCGACGAGGGGCGCATCGTCGAGGAAGGGCCCACCCGCGAGGTGCTCCTGAACCCTCGCACCGAGTTCACGCGACTCCTCACCTTCGGGCTCGGCACGATCTGAGCGTCGTCTCTTCGACGAACGTCGCATCTTCGACGGATCTCGGGGGCCGCGGCACGGTCCACGTCGCCGCGAACGACGTAGGCTGGGCAAATGAGCATCACGCTCGGCATGCCGACGATCCCGATCCGCCTGGGCCAGCCCCAGGCATCCGATCGCCCTGCCGTGCCGGGCCTGCTCGACCGCTTCGGTCGCACCGCCACCGATCTGCGCATCTCGCTGACCGACAAGTGCAACCTGCGCTGCACCTACTGCATGCCGGCCGAGGGACTCCCGTTCCTCGCGGGCCCCAAGCTGCTCACCCGCGAGGAGATCGCGCGTCTGGCGCGCATCGCGGTGGAACACCTCGGCGTGCGGCAGATCCGCTTCACCGGCGGCGAGCCGCTGCTGCGCAAAGACCTCGTCGAGATCATCGAGGACTGCGCGGCTCTCGAACCGCGACCCGAGATCTCGCTGACCACCAACGCGATCGGGCTCAAGAGTCGTGCCGCGGCACTCGCTGCCGCGGGCCTCGACCGCGTCAACGTGTCGCTCGACTCGATCTGTGCCGAGACGTTCGCCACGATCACGCGGCGTCCGTTCCTCAACCGGGTGCTCGAGGGCATCGACGAGCTGCGCACCGTGGGGCTGGAGCGCACCAAGATCAACGCGGTTCTGATGCCGGGCATCAACGACGACCAGGGCGTGGAGCTGCTCGAGTGGGCGCTCGCGGGCGGGCACCAGCTGCGCTTCATCGAGCAGATGCCGCTCGATGCAGACCACTCGTGGACGCGCGACGGCATGATCACGGCGGCGCAGATCCGCGAGAAGCTCGAGGTGCGCTACGTGCTGACGCCCGACGAGGCTCCGCGCGACGGCGCCCCGGCAGAGCTGTACCAGGTGCGAGAGAAGTCCGATCCGACCGGCGCGCTTCTCGGCATGGTCGGCATCATCGCGAGCGTCACCGAGAACTTCTGCGACGACTGTCGGCGCACGCGCGTCACCGCCGAGGGCGGCGTTCGCAGTTGCCTCTTCTCCGAGGGCGAGACCGATCTGCTCGGATCGCTGCGCGGAGGGGCGACCGATTCCGCCATCGCCGAGCTCTGGCGCGCGGCGATGTGGGCGAAGCCGTCCGGCCACGGCATCAACGCGGCGGGGTTCGAACAGCCGGCCCGTTCCATGAGCGCGATCGGCGGCTGACATGCAAGTGCAGGTGAGGTACTTCGCCGCGGCCAAAGCCGCCACGGGCGTGGCCGAGGAGACCAGGGAGATCGGCGAGGCTCAGACGATCGGCGCCCTGCTCGACGAGCTCGGCGACGACCCGCGCGCGGTGTTCGCCCGCTGCTCGTTCATTCTCAACGAGGTCACCACCACCGACCGCGACATCGTGCTGCGCGACGGCGACCGCCTCGACGTGCTGCCCCCGTTCGCCGGGGGCTAGGCACTCGGCGCCTAGTAGTGCCCACTGCGGACAAGGGGTACCGGTGCGCCGGTAACTCTTGTCCGCGCCGGTAACTACTGGAGCGCGGACGGCGGAGCCGCCTGGGCTCGGCGGGCTTCGGCGTCGACTCGGGCGCGGTACGCGGCCCACTCGTCGGCGGAGCGGCCCGGAATGTTCGGGTCTCCGGCGCGCAGGCCCACCTCGCCGTCGAGGGTCTCCCGCAGAATGTCGGCGTGTCCGGCATGCCGGGCGGTCTCCGCGATCATGTGCACGAGGATCTGATGCAGCGTGACCCGGCGGCGATCCGGCTGCCACCACGGAACCTCGCCGCCGGCATCCAGATCGAGCGCCTCGATGGTAGCGTCGCTGTGCGCCGCGGAGTAGTGGTGGAACTCGACGATCTCGGCGCGCGACTCCGCGGCGGGAACCCACATGTCGGCATCCGGTTCGGCGCCATCGGCAAGCCAGGGCACAACGCGATCCGCGGGCCTGCCGAAGGTCTCACCGAAGTAGCCCAGCTGAACGCTCGCCACGTGCTTGACCAATCCGAGCAGGTTCGTGGCCGTGGGTGTCAGCGGCCGGCGCGCGTCGTAGTCGTTGAGCCCCTCGACTTTCAGCAGCAGGCTGTCTCTGGCCCGCTGGAGGTATCCGTGCAGAATCGCCTTGTCGTCCATGAAAGACCCTATTGAAAGACGCTGCGGAGGACGAGAGTCCGACCGTCGGAAGACAGGTGCACGGTGCTTCGGAACGTGTCTTGTGAGAACGCGGCGTCGAGCTCGGGCGACGCGAGGTACTGGCCGTCTGGCAGCTGCTCGTCCAAGGGTGACTCCACCGTGGGTGGGGTCGTGGACTCGACGGCCTTGTAGTCAGCGAGAAGGGCCTGATAGTCGGCTTCGGGAAGAGTGACGATCGCGTCTATCCAGTAGGTCGATGGTCCGGGTACCGAGTCGTCGCCCATGCGCCCCGACAGCCAGGTGGCCGACTCGGCGGCCTCCAGCAATCCGAAGCGCGAGGTGAGCGGTGGGAGGTCGGTTCGCAGGTCGCCGGTGCCGCTGCGCTGCATAGGAGTCTCTGTCGTCATCGGGCTCTCCGGGTTTCGTGAAGTCGAGTCATGAGGAATGATCGCGCACCCGCCGAGCAGGAGACCGGCGGCCGTCACCACGGCGGCGGCCAAGCAGATCACGGCCGCGGCGGGTCGGCGTGAGGGGGTCTGTGCGGCGTCAGCGTTCACTGGGCTTCTCCGGTTCCGAGATGTCAGCCGAGGTCGGGTCTCCGATGGTCCAGGTGACCGTTCGGGTCACAGACCCTGAGCTGTCGAACGGCTTCGCCCATCCGAGTTCGGTGAACCTGCCGTTCTCGTCATCAGGTTCGCCAGACGCGATGTCGTTCTGCCCGGAGTTGAAGTTGTAGTGATCTTCGGCGTGCACCGTGACCGTCATCGTCACCTGGTCTCCCGCGACGGAGACATCCGCGCTGCTCCACTGCTGGTAGCCGCCGATCGTCTTCGCCCAGTTCTCGGTCTCGGGGTACGCGGACGACGCCGTCGGCTCACCGGTGAACTCGAACGTGTCGTGCCCCGATGCGATCAGCTCTTCGGCCGCCGCCTGAGCCCTGGTGATCTCGTCGTCGACGTTGCTGGCGATCGAGGAGTCCTCCCGAACCGCTTCCTCGTAGTCGAATTCGAGCGGGTCGCCGTTGTTGTCCCAATAGTGCCCGTACGCGTCCATCGCATCGTCCAGATCACGTTTCAGCACGCCTGCTCCCGTGAGCATGGCCTTCCATTTCGCAGCAGACGCGTAGTCTCCCGGCCCTGGATCCTTGGAGTCGTACTCGAAGTCTTCGTCCCACGGAATGTCGGGTCGAGAGGGCGGCCCCACGGTGTACTTGCCATCGGCTGTCGTCGACGGAGTCTCGTCCGATCCCGAGGTTCCCGATCCCGGGCTGAACGATGCCGGCGTCGCGCCGTGGGGCGAGCTCGAATCCGACCCGCCTTGGCTCGTCTCATCCTGCTCGTCAGCGTTGCGCTGCACGGTCTCGTTCGCCGCGGCAAGCAGCACGCTCGCACTCTGGAGCCTCGGGGCGAGCGTGCTGTGCCAGAGGGCAGTGAAGTCTGCGCCATCGGGGCCGACCCATGCCGACTGTCCGACGGTCACCGACAGCGAGGCGCGAATGCCGGAGAGCTGCTCACCACCCTGTGCCAGGGTGCGCGCGAGGCGTCGGAGTTCGGCGACGTCCGCGCCAACGAATCCAGACATTCCCACCCCGTCTCCTCGCCCTCGGATTCCTGTGACTCTACGCACCCGAGCAGAGAAGGTCGATGGGGACAACTCCCCACTCCGACGTTCCGGTCGGGCCGGTTGACGTCTCGGGCCGCTCACCCGTGACCGACGAATGCCGATCAGTACCGCGCCTTCTCCGGCTCCACCTCGGCGACCCACGCGTCGACCCCGCCGCCGAGGTCGGAGATGTTCGACCAGCCGTTCTGCGCCATGTAGTCGCGGGCCTGTCCTGAGCGCCCGTCGTGGTGGCAGTAGAGGATCACGCGATCGTCCTGCGGCATCTTCTCGCGCGCCTCGTCGCTGAGCAGCTGGCTCATCGGGATCAGCTCCGAGCCCTCGATGTGCACGATGTCGCGTTCCCACGGCTCGCGCACGTCGACCAGCACGAAGCTCTGCTCGCCGCGCTCGCGGGCGTCGAGCAGGGCCTTCAGCTGAGTGGGCGTCATGCGCTCGGCGGTCGGTTCGGGCAGGGCGGTGGATGCGTCGGGCTGGGTCACGGGGGTGCCTTTCGTTTGGTCGGTCGCGGGGAAATCCGGGGGTGTCGGGGTGGTCTGCGGCGAGAGCTCCGAAGCGGACGTCGGCACCGCCGCGCGCTCGCGCGGAGCCGAGTCGCGAGCGGCCGGGCCGAAGCGGATCTCGCGCCACGTCGCATCCAGGCCGTCGTGCACGAGCAGCCGGCCCAGCAGCAGTTCGCCGAAGCCGAGCAGCAGTTTGATGGTCTCGGTCGCCATGACCGAGCCGATCGACGCGCAGATCGAGCCGAGCACTCCTGCGGTGGCGCAGGTCTCGCCCTCGACGGCAGGGGGCTCCTCGGCGAACAGGTCGCGCACGGTGACGCCCGCCCCGAGCGATGCCGGAGGTGCGGCCCAGAACACCGTCGCCTGGCCGTCGAACCGCAGAACCGACCCCCACACGTAGGGCTTGCCCAGCAGCTTGGCCGCGTCGTGGGCGAGGTAGCGGGTCTCGAAGTTGTCGGTGCCGTCGACGATCACGTCGTAGTCGGCGACCAAGGCGAGCACGTTCGCGCTCGTCACGCGGACGACCAGAGGGAGGACGTCGACCAGAGGGTTCAGCTCGGCGAGGGCCGATGCCGCCGCCTCGGCCTTGCGCCGGCCCACATCCGACGTGCCGAAGAGGGTCTGGCGTTGCAGGTTGGAGGGCTCGACCGTGTCGGAGTCGACGACACCGACGGTTCCGACGCCCGCCGCGACGAGAGAGGTGAGGATGGGCGAGCCGAGCCCGCCCGCGCCGAGCACGAGCACGCGTGAGGCTTTGAGCCGGCGCTGGCCGTCCATGCCGATCTGCGGGAGCGTGAGCTGCCGGGCGTAGCGGCTGAGCTCGGCCGGCGTCAGCGCGGGGCCGGGCGAGACGAGCGGGGGATGAGCCATTCCGGCGGGAGTCCTATCGGATCGATGCCCCGGTGCGACCGGGAGCGAGCAGACGGTTCAAGCGTACGCCGCCTAGCATGAGCGATATGCAGGCAAGGATCTCGACGGCGTTGGCCGCAGGCGCAGCGACCGTCGCGATTCTCGGGCTGCTCGCGGCCTGCACCTCGGATGGCGCATCGGTTGGCCTCCCGACGCCGACGGGCAGCGCTGACCTCATTGCGACATCCGACCTCACCCTCCCGCCCTTCGGCGAACCGGCCGACTACCAGCTGGGAGGCAGCTACGATGTCGACGCCGACGTGAAGATCGTCACTCGCGACAGTACGTCCGAGCCCGCCGAGGGCATCTACTCCATCTGCTACGTCAACGGATTCCAGTCGCAGCCGGGTGACGACGAGCGCTGGGTCGTCGACAATCCCGACCTCGTGCTGCGAGACGACGACGGCGCGGCGATCATCGACCCGAACTGGCCTGACGAGTTCATCCTCGACACCTCGACGCCCGAGAAGAGGCAGCGCATCTCGCGCATGATCGGCGCCTCGATCGAAGCCTGCGCCGATGAGGGGTTCGACGCCGTCGAGATCGACAACCTCGACACCTACTCGCGCAGCGAGGGCCGGCTGAGCATCGACGACAACCTCGCACTCGCGAAGCTCTTCGCCGACCGCGCGCACGGCCGCGCCATGGCCATCGGCCAGAAGAACTCCGCCGAATTGGGAGATCGCGGCCGCACTGCCGCGACCTTCGACTTCGCTGTCACCGAGGAGTGCTTCCGGTATGAGGAATGCGGCTCGTATGCAGACGTCTACGGCGACGCCGTCATCGACATCGAATACACCGACGATCTGCCCGTGCCGTTCGACGAGGTCTGCGCCTCCGACGACAGGCCCGCCACGACCATCCTGCGTGATCGCGACCTGGTCGAAAAGGGCGAGCCCGACTACGTGTTCGAGCATTGTTGACGAGCCTCGCCCGCGCAGCGGCGCGGGTTCGGTACCGTAGAGCAACCACTGGCAGCCAGAACGAAGCGGAGGGTCCCGGGTGTATCTCAAGAGCCTGACCCTCAAGGGCTTCAAGTCGTTCGCGCACCCCACCACCTTCGCCTTCGAGACGGGCGTGACCTGCGTCGTCGGTCCGAACGGATCCGGCAAGAGCAACGTCGTCGACGCCCTCGCCTGGGTCATGGGCGAGCAGGGCGCGAAGACCTTGCGCGGCGGCAAGATGGAGGACGTGATCTTCGCCGGCACGGCGACCAAGGGGCCGCTCGGCCGGGCCGAGGTCATCCTCACGATCGACAACAGCGATGGCGCTCTGCCGATCGACTACTCCGAGGTCACGATCAGCCGCACCCTCTTCCGCAACGGGGGAAGCGAATACGCGATCAATGGCGAGGGCTGCCGTCTGCTCGACGTTCAAGAACTCCTGAGCGACTCCGGGCTCGGCCGTGAGATGCACGTGATCGTGGGCCAGGGCCAGCTCGACGCCGTGCTGCACGCCACCCCCGAGGGGCGACGCGGCTTCATCGAAGAGGCGGCCGGAATTCTCAAGCACCGACGCCGCAAGGAGAAGACGCAGCGCAAGCTCGAGGCCATGCAGGCGAACCTCACGAGGCTCAGCGACCTCGCGGGCGAGATCAGGCGCCAGCTCAAGCCCCTGGGTCGCCAGGCC
>Ga0247732_10000850_pt1 | contig 13119 bp, 12 predicted proteins | sample UWRJL163409C2_FD_180940 | JGI IMG/M metagenome (GOLD analysis project Ga0247732, IMG submission 180940) | Plant litter microbial communities from Arlington Agricultural Research Station in Wisconsin, United States - UWRJ-L163-409C-2 | ecosystem: Environmental > Terrestrial > Plant litter >...
GGCCTGCCCGTGGTGCTCGGCGCCGCCGTGAGCGCCCTGGTCATGAGTGCGGGGGTCGGCATCGTCTCGCGCCGGGGCCGGCTCTCGAACGACACCACCATCGGCCTGCTGTTCGTGGGCATGCTGGCCCTCGGCGTGATCATCGTGTCGCGCTCCCGCTCGTTCGCCGTCGACCTCACGGCGATCCTGTTCGGCGACGTGCTCGCCATCGGCTGGCGCGATGTGCTGCTGCTCGCCGCCGCCCTCCTCGTGACCCTCGTAGTGGCGACCCTGTTCCACCGCCCGTTTGTGGCGCTGGCCTTCGACCCGAGGGTCGCCCGCACGCTCGGAATGCGACCCCGCCTCGCGCAGACCGCGCTCACCGGCCTCGTGACCCTCGCGGTGGTGGCGTCGTACAGCGCGGTCGGCACGCTGCTCGTCGTCGGGCTGCTGCTGGCCCCCGCGGTGGCCGCAGGCCAATGGATGCGCGGAATCCCCGCGACCATGGCGCTCGCTGCGGCGATCGGCTCGCTCGCCGTGCTCATCGGCCTGCTCGTCTCGTGGCACGCGTCCACGGCGGCCGGTGCGTCCATCGCCCTCACAGCCATCGTCCTCGCCGCACTCTCGGCCGGAGGCCGGGCTCTCGTCACACAACTCCGCTCGAGAGGGTCGGCCCGCCGTTCGCTCTCGCCGCATCCGACCGACTCACCGATCACCGCCTAGAAAGGCCCGCGTGTCAGCATCATCCAGCCATCGCCCCGCTCTGCTCCTCACCGCCGCCCTCATCACCTCGCTGGCTCTACCCGGCTGCGCTGCGCCCGAAGACGCCTCGAGCGCTGAGGCAGGCGACGGGGCCGCCGAGAAGCCCCACGGCTACGTCGAGGGAGCCGACGAGATGCCCGAGGCGCAGGTGCACCTCACCGGCATCGACCGCTCTGGCGCCGCGACTCTCGTCGACCTGCTCGACGAGACGAGCGTCTCGCTCGGATCGGTCGATGCTCCCTCCTCTGTCTCGACCGACGGCCGATTCGTCTTCGCCTCGTCGGCCGAGACCGGCACGCTCACCGTGCTCGACTCGGGCGCGTGGACGGTCGACCATCAGGACCACGTGCACTATTACTCCGCACAGCCTCGACGTGCCGGCACCGTCACAGAGCAAGGCGAGGCCGTGGTCGAGGGCGGCCCCTCGCTGACCGGCGTGTGGTTCGGCGACAGCGGGGTGGCTCTGCTGCTCGATTCGGAGGCATTGGGCCGGGGCGAGATCGTCGAGACCGCCCGGTTCGAATCGTCACCGCACACGGGCATGGTCGTTCCCTTCTCCGACGGCGCACTCGCGACGGTCGCGGCAGGCGACGGCGTGGCATCCGGTGTTCGCGCGATCGACCGCGACGGCGAAGCGATCGACGGTCTCGAGGCCGACTGCGCGGAGCTCGCCGGGTCGATCACCACGAACGTGGGTGTGGTCTTCGGATGCGCCGACGGCGCGCTGCTCGCCACGAGCACGGGTGACGGCGGCATCGGCTCCGGGGTCGACTTCGAGAAGATTGCCTACCCCCAGGCCGTGGATGCGACCGACCGCGCGACCGACTTCGACAACCGCCGAGGCCGCCCCGTCGTCGCAGCCGTCTCCGGCGATCGCGGGGCCTGGCTGCTCGACACCCGCGCCCGCCGGTGGAGCTTCCTGCCGACAGAGGTTCCGCTCGCCCGGGTGGTGGCGGCGTCCGACAGCGACGACCACACCGTGGCGCTCGCTCGAGACGGCCGAGTTCTTCTGCTCGACCCATCGACCGGTGCGACGGTCGCGGCCACAGAGCCGCTCGCGGCCACGAGTCTGGCCGATCCCGCAGTGGCGGCGGGCGTCACCCTGCAGCTCGACGCCGACCGGGTCTACCTCAACGCGCCCGCCGCGGGTGTCGTCTACGAGCTCGATTATGGTGACGGGCTGCGCGTCGCTCGCACGCTCACCGTCGGGGCCGAACCCGCCTTCCTCGCGGAGACCGGGCGATGAGGGTGATCCGCGCGGCCCACGTGTCCGTCGGTCTCGCGCTCTCGGCGACGCTGCTCACCATCACGGGGTGCGCACAGGCATCCGGCGCAACCGACCGGCCGCTCGTGGTCGTCTCGACGAACATCCTTGGAGATGTCGTCGACGAGATCGTCGGCGACGAGGCCGAGGTTCTTGTGCTGATGCAGCGGGGCGCCGACCCGCACTCGTTCGAGATCTCGGCGAAGGAGGCCGCCCGCATTCAGGATGCCGACCTCATCGTGTCGAATGGGCTGGGGCTGGAGGAGGGACTGCAGAAGAACCTGGATGCGGCCACCGACGCCGGAGTTCGCTCGATCACGGCCGGAGAGCTCATCGAACCCCTCGAGTACTCGTCGGGCGATGCGGCCGGAGCGCCGGATCCGCACTTCTGGACAGACCCCGAGCGCATGGTGGAGGTCGTCGCCGGAATCGCGGCCGAGCTCGAGAAGACGGACGGAGTCGATGCATCGGCCATCGCTTCGAACGTGGCCTCCTACACGGCACAGCTCGACGAGCTAGATACCGAGATGACCGCCGCCTTCGCCGCCATTCCCGAGGATCGCCGCCAACTCGTGACGAACCACCACGTGTTCGGCTATCTGGCCGCCAGATACGACTTCACCGTGATCGGCGCCGTGATTCCGGGCGGCACGACGCTCGCCGCTCCGAGCGCATCCGATCTCGACGACCTCGTCTCCGCCATCGAGAAGGCGCAGGTCTCCACGATCTTCGCGGACTCGTCGCAACCCGACCGGCTCGTGCAGGTCCTCGCCGACGAGGCATCCATCGACGTCGACGTCGTCGCGCTGTACACCGAATCGCTCGGCGAACCCGGCGGGGGAGCCGGCACCTACCTGCAGATGATGCGCTCGAACACCGAGCTCATCGCCACCGGGCTGTCTCCATGAGGCATGCCCACCCCACCCCAGAAAAGGAAACAATGAAGAAGCAGTTCCACTCACGGCAAATCGCGCTCATCGCCGTCACCGCGTCGGCCCTCCTGCTGACCGCCTGCGCGACCGATGCCGCTCCCGCCCAGACCGCCGGCGCAGCCGCATCCGACCCCGCCCCGCGGGTGTCGCTCACCTACGACGGCGGCCTCCTCGTGCTCGACGGCACGACCCTCGAGCTCGAGGCAAACATCGCGCTGCCGGGTTTCAACCGGATCAACGCGGCCGGCGATGGGCGCCATGTGCTCGTCTCGACGGCCGACGGATTCCAGGTGCTCGACACCGGAACCTGGACGGCCGACGGCGGGTCTCAGACGGCCGAGCCCGAACTGACCGATCTGGTCTTCGATGCGCCGACCCCGGGGCACGTGGTGCGGCACGGCGACAAGACCATCCTCTTCGCCGACGGAACCGGCGACACCACGATCTTCGACACCGACGCGCTGCTGACGGCGGCGGATGACGGACTACCCAAGACCGAAGTCGTACCGGCACCGGCGGCGCACCATGGGGTGTCGATCGAGCTCGAAGACGGCACTCTGCTGACCACGATCGGCACATCCGAGGGGCGCAGCGGCGTTCGCGTGCTCGATGAGTCGCGCACCGAGATCGCCCGCAACGAGGAGTGCCCCTCTGTGCACGGCGAGGGCGCGGCGAAGAACGAGGTCGCGGTCTTCGGATGCTCCGACGGCGTGCTGGTCTACGACGACGGCGAGTTCACGAAGATCCAGGCGCCGGATGCCTACGGCCGCACCGGAAACCAGTACGTCACCGAGACCTCGTCGATCGCGGTCGGCGACTACAACTCCGACCCCGATCGCGAGGGTGTTCTGCTCGAGCAGCTGACCCTGGTCGACACGGTCGCCAAGACGATGGCAATCGTCACGCTGCCCGGCGGCGCCGGCTACACCTGGCGCGACGTGGCCCGCGGGCCGAGCGACGAGGCGATCATCCTCGGCTCCGACGGCGCCCTGCATGTGCTCGATCCCGAGACCGGCGAGTTCGGCGCCAGCTACCCGGTGATCGGCGCGTGGGAGGGTCCGGCCGAGTGGCAGGACGCCCATCCGGCGCTCATGGTTCTCGGAGGAATCGCCTACGTGACCGAGCCGGCGACCGACTCCCTCTTCGCCGTCGACGTGAAGACGGGCGAGGTCGTCACGAGTGCCGACCTGCCGGCGACGCCGAACGAGATCGCGGTGGTCAGCGGCTGAGTGCAGCGCGTGTTGCCGGTTCGGGTCCATCGAACCGGCAACACGCGTTGGTCACAACGCGTGAAGCGTCACCTCGCGGAGAGCACGCAGAACTCGTTGCCCTCCGGGTCGGCGAGCACCACCCAGGTCTGTTCTCCCTGGCCCACGTCGACCCGGGTGGCGCCCATGGCCACGAGGCGGTCCACCTCGGCAGCCTGGTCGTCGGGAACGAAGTCGAGGTGCAGCCGGTTCTTCACGGTCTTGGCCTCGGGAACGTTGAGGAACAGCAGTGTCGGGCCGGCACCTGTCGGGTTGCGCAGTTCGATGCCTTCGTCGTCTTCGTCGATGATCTCCCAGCCGAGGGCGTCTGCCCACCAGTGACCCTGCGCCACGAAATCCTCGCAGTCGACGACCAGTTCTTCCCATGTGAGTGTCATGCCGCACACGCTACGCCGGGGCGAGGGCCGGTCGAAAGCCCCTGAGTATGCTTCGTCGTATGACTGAGTTCGTGACATCCGCAGACGGCACGCGCATCGCCTATGACCGGCTGGGCAGCGGCGCGCACGCCATCATTCTCGTCGGCAGCGCCATGAACTATCGGGCGTTCGATCCCACCACGGTGCAGATCGCCACGCTGCTCGCCGATCAGGGGTTCTCCGTCATCAACTACGACCGGCGAGGCCGAGGTGAGAGCGGCGACACGCTGCCCTACGCGGTCGAGCGCGAGGTCGACGACATCGCAGCCCTGCTCGATGTGCTGGACGGATCTGCGGCGCTCTACGGCAACTCCTCGGGTGGGGCGCTCGCGCTCTGGGCTGCGGCCACGCCCGGCGTCGGCGAACGCATCACGAAGCTCGCCCTCTTCGAGGTGCCGCTGACGCTCGAGGGGGAGGGCGACGGGGGCGCCGACCTGCGAGCGATGAACGACCTCGTCGCCGCCGGTGACCGGGCTGCCGTCGTCGAGTACTTCATGAAGGACATGCCTCCTCAGTGGCTCGAGGGGGCGAAGAACTCGCCGGCGTGGCCCGACATGCTCGCGATCTCGCACACGCTCGCCTACGACGTGGCCGTTCTCGACAAGGCCGACCATGCCCCGTGGGCCGAGGAGTGGGCATCCGTCACCCAGCCGGTGATCGCCATGGTGGGCGCCGAGACCCAGCCCATCTTCCCTCCGGCCGCGGCCGCGTTGGCCGAGGCGCTGCCTCACGCGCGCAGCGTCGAGATCGACGCGGCGCACCACAGCGTGCGCCCCGAGGTGATGGCCGCGATCCTGGGCGGCTTCATCAGCGGGCACGAAGAGCTGGCGACCTTCCCCGAGTACCCCGACGAACCGGAACAGCAGGTGTGATCATGGTCCCCGACATCAACTACCTCGCCGTGATCCTCGCGACCCTGTCGTCGATGATCGTCGGCTCGATCTGGTACACGCCGAAGGTCTTCGGCAACTATTGGATGCGCGCGGCGAACATCACACCGAGCGGCAAGGCGTCGGACGCGGTGCGCCCCATCGTCATCACCGTGATCGTGAGCTTCGTCACCGCGTGGGTGCTGGCGGGGGCCGCGTTCATCTCGTGGGATTTCTACGGTGGCAGCTTCTTCGTGAACACCCTCGTGACCGCGCTGATCCTCTGGGCAGGCTTCACGGCTGCCCGCTTCATCACTCACGACGCCTTCGACGGCCGCCCCACCGGTCTCACGGTGCTGAACGTGGCCCACGAACTCGTCACGATCGTGATCATGGCCATCATCATCGGAGTGTTGCCGGCCTAGCGGACGCGGACGCGTCAGCGCTGCCCGCGAAAGAGCCGCACCAGCACGATCACGGAGATCACCGCGATCGAGATGCCGGCCAGGCCGAGCAGTCCCAGGTAGATTCCCTCGAGCCAGGTGTAGTCCATCAGATGCGCTCCCTGCGGTCGGCGTCGTTGCTCACGGGGCGAGGCTACTCCGTCGAGAGCGCACGACCGGACCAGTTGACTTTCGGCAGATGACAACCCGCCGATTCACGACGTGATCGACAGCCCGCTGAAGTGGTGGTCGAACACCAGGCTCGTGCGGGTCGACGCGACGGCCGGATGCGCCGAGAGGTTGTCGAGCACGAAGTCGCGCACGGCGGCGCTGTCGCGCACGGCCACGTGGATGATGAAGTCCTCGGCGCCGCCGAGGAAGTAGAGCTGCACCACCTCCGGGAACTGCCGGATCTCCTCGCCGAGCTCCATCATGAGGTTGCGGGCGCCCGCGCGGATCGTGACGCTGATCAGCGCCTGCAGGCCGAGTCCCACCGTCGAGGGGTCGACGTTGGCCGTGAACCCGGTGATCACGCCCCGGTTCACCAGCGACTTGACTCGCGCGACGCACGTCGACGGGGCGATGCCCACGAGTTCGGCCAGACGGTTGTTGGGCGTGCGGGCATTGGCCCTCAGGATGCGCAGGATCTGGCGGTCGATCTCGTCGAGTTCGGCGGGTGACCCTGTGGCGCGACGATCATTCGTCGCGCCTCGTTCTGCATCGGTCATGACCGAACTATTGCACAAGATCAGTGCTCGAGTTCGACAATCCTGCGGTTCTCCGTCGTCGTCCGCGAATTTTGACAAGGATTGCCCCAGAACTTCCGGCATGGAGTGTGCGCACCCTGCCGGCGACGCCGCCGACGAACGGAGAACTCATGCACATCGGAGTGCCCAGAGAAGTGAAGAACAACGAGAACAGGGTGGCTGCGACCCCCGCCGGTGTCTTCGAGCTGGTGCGACGGGGCCATACGGTCGTCGTCGAGCGAGGCGCGGGTGTCGGCTCCCGCATCAGCGACGAGCAGTACACCGACGCGGGTGCCCTCATCGCGGACACCGCCGACGACGTCTGGGCGGGCGCCGAGCTCGTGCTCAAGGTGAAGGAGCCGATCGCCGAGGAGTTCCCGCGCATGCGTGCCGGTCAGACGCTCTTCACCTATCTGCACCTGGCCGCATCCAGGGCCTGCGCCGACGCGCTGCTCACGGCCGGAACCACCGGGATCGCCTACGAGACCGTGCAGCTCGCCGACCGCTCGCTTCCGCTGCTGCAGCCCATGAGCGAGGTCGCCGGGCGGCTGTCGGCACAGGTCGGCGCGTACCACCTGATGAGCGCTGCCGGCGGTCGCGGAATCCTTCTCGGCGGAGTCCCCGGAACCCCCAAGGCCAAGGTCGTCGTGATCGGCGGCGGTGTCGCTGGCGAGCACGCCGCGGCCAACGCTGTGGGCATGGGAGCCGACGTCACCATCATCGATCTCTCGATTCCGCGCCTGCGCGAGCTGGAGATCCGATTCGGGGGCGCCGTGCAGACGCGCGGATCGTCGGCCTACGAGATCGCGGCCCAGGTGCGGGAGGCCGACCTCGTGATCGGCTCCGTGCTCATTCCCGGCGCGCAGGCTCCCAAGCTGGTGACCGACGAGATGGTGGCGACCATGAAGCCGGGCAGCGTGCTGGTCGACATCGCGATCGATCAGGGCGGATGCTTCGAGGGATCGCACCCCACGACCCATGACGATCCCGTGTTCGCGGTGCACGACACCGTCTATTACTGCGTGGCGAACATGCCCGGGGCCGTGCCCGAGACATCCACCCGGGCACTCACCAACGCGACGCTGCCCTATGTCGTGGCGCTCGCCGACAAGGGCTGGGCCCGTGCCCTGGCCGACGACCCGGCGCTTGCGAAGGGCCTGAACACGCACGACGGTCGCGTCTACAACGCGGGCGTCGCCGCTGCTCTGGATGTCGTGGGTCACGACACCGCGGAACTCCTGGCCCGTACGGCCTAGGCCCGGTCGGGCCCGGTCGATCGGGCCTGGTCGGCCGGGCCCAGTCGACCGGACTCAGTCGACCAGGCTCGTGGCGGGCACCCAGCCCTGCCGGCCGTCGAGCGATCGGCACCACAGCCATCCGCTCGCCCGGTCCTCGCGCACGACCTCGATCACGTCGCCCTCGCGGGTGGGCAGCTCGCTCGTGTCGTAGGGGGTGTTGACCACCGCGACAGGCCGGGCGCGCGAGAGGTAACGGACGGGAACGCGGCCCCTGCCGGAGTCGCCGGTGACGAAGACGAACGCGGGCCAGTCGGCGTCGCGGTCGCCCACGACGACCCTGTCTCCGATGTCGACGCGCATCGGGTGCGACTGCGAAACCTCGTGCGACACGAGGGCGGTGGTGATGCGCATGGTCAATTCTGAGGAGGTCGCCGCGGCCCGCGCAATGGGGTGGTGCGTCGATCGATGTCGGCGGGCGGCTATAGCGTTGCCTCATGCGAATCCTGCACACGTCCGACTGGCACATCGGTCGAACGTTCCACGGTCACTCCACGCTCGCCAACCTCGGCACGGTGCTCGACGCGCTGGCCGACATCGTGCGCGAGAAGTCGATCGACGTGGTGGTGGTGTCGGGCGACATCTTCGACTCGGCCACGCCCGCGCGCGAGGCCTTCGACGTGTTGAGCAGGGCCATCCGGCAGATCCGCGAGGCGGGCGCATCCGTGGTCATCACCAGTGGCAACCACGATTCGGCCACGCGACTCGGCTTCCAGAGCGAGTGGGCGGGGCTGGCGGGCATCCACGTCATCACCCGCCCAGAGCAGTTCGACCAGCCCGTCGTCATCGACGACGAATACGGGCCGGTGCTGTTCTACGGCATCCCCTACCTCGAGCCCGCGCTGGTCAGGCACCTCTTTCCCGAGATCGAGATGAGGCGGCACTCCCAGGTTCTGGGCTACGCCATGCAGCGCATCCGCGACGACATCGCCCGGCGAGACGGCGCGAGGTCGGTGGTGCTGTCGCACGCCTTCGTCGTCAATGTTCCCGGTGCTGATGGTGGTGTGGGCGCTGCCGTCTCCTCGTCCGAGGCCAGCGACGTCGAGCGCGACATCACGGCCGGCGGCCTCGACCTGGTCTCCGTCGACGTCTTCGCCGGCCCCGACTACGTGGCGCTCGGGCACATCCACGGCCGATCCACCCTCACCCCGGCCATCCGCTATTCGGGCGCGCCCCTGCACTACTCGTTCGGCGAGGCCGACAAGCCCCGCGGCGCCTGGCTCGTCGACCTCGATGCGGCCGGTCTCGACACCGTCGAGTGGATCGACCTTCCCGTGCCCCGGCCGCTCAGCATCCTCACCGGCGATCTCCACGAGCTGCTCGCCGACCCCGCCCTGTTGACCGCCGAGGGTCATTTCGTCTCGGTCGTGCTCACCGACCAGGCCAGACCCATCGACGGCATGCGTCGCATCCAGACGCGGTTTCCCTACGCGGTGCAGCTCACGCACCAGCCTTCCGTTGTGGCAGAGGGGCCTGCGGCGAGCTACGCCGAACGACTGCACGCGCGATCCGACAACGAAGTGATTGCCGGCTTCCTCGAGTTCGTACGCAACGGGGTGGGCCCGAGCGACGACGAGACAGAACTGATCGTCGAGATCATCGCCGAGCAGGCCGGCCGGGAGTCGACCGCGTGAGAATAAACCGCCTCACGATCGCCGGATTCGGCCCGTACAAGACGGCACAGCACATCGACTTCGACGCCTTCTCAGACGACGGCATCTTTCTGATCACCGGCAACACCGGCGCGGGCAAGTCGAGCATTCTCGACGCCATCTGCTTCGCGCTCTACGCGGGCGTGCCGCGCTACGAGGGCACGCAGCAGCAGCTGCGCAGCGACTACTGCGAACCGGGCGACCCCACCTATGTCGAACTCTGGTTCAGCACGGGCGGTCAGCAGTACCGGGTGCGGCGCTCGCCCGACTACGAGCGGCCCAAGAAGAGCGGCGTGGGCACGACCAAGAGCCCGGCGGCTGCGCAGCTCTTCGTGCGGGTCGGCGACGCGTCGGGGGCGCCGATGCCCGATGCATCCGGCGATGAGGGCGAGTGGCAGGGTGTGGCCGCGATTCCTCGAGAGGTGGGCATCGCGCTCGACGGCATCCTCGGGCTCAGCAAAGACCAGTTCCTGCAGGTCATCCTGCTGGCCCAGAACCGCTTCCAGAAGTTCCTCCACGCCAAGAACGACGAACGCCAGTCCGTGCTGCAGAGCCTGTTCGGCACGCGCCGCTTCGCCGACATCGAGCGTGCCCTCGTCGAGAGGCGCAAGGCGCTCGAGGTGCGGCAGCGCGAATCCGCCGAGCGCATCGCCGAGCTCGGCAGCCAGGTGGCGGCGATCGTGGCGGTCGGCGCCGCCGGGGGTGAGGGCTCTGCTGAGGGCGAGGGCGCCGCCGACGACGGTGTCGAGACTGAGGCTCCCTCCGAACCCGAGTCTCCCGCCGCGGGGCACGCCAGTGACCGCGCCTTCTTCGAGCACGCCCTGGCCGACCTCGACCGTCAACTCGAGGCTGCCAAGCAGCGCGTGGCTGTGGCAGACGCCCGGTTCAGCGCCGCCGAGGCAGAACTGCGCGAACGCGAGAACGTCCGTCGCCTCCAGACGCGCCGCGATGAGGCGACCGCTCAGCTGGCCGAGCTCGTTCGGCTCGACGAGTCGGTCGACGACGACAGGCGTCGGCTCGATGCCGCGACCAGGGCTGAGATCGTCTGGGCCCATGTCGCCGCAGAGCAGGCCGCCCGATCGGCACTGGATCGAGCAGCGGTCGCCGAGAAGGCAGCCCGGGTCGCCTACGCCGAGGCCATCACTCTGTCGGGTCTCGGAGAGGCGTCGTCGGGGCCGGGTTCGTCTGCGCACCCTGCCGACTCGGTCGCGACTCCCCACCCCGTGCCCACTCCAGACTCCCTCGCCACCGACGCCGATGAGCTCTCCCGTGTCATGGGCGGGCTCGACGTGGTTCTCGCCGACGAGAAGCGCGTACCACGCCTCACGGCGCGCGTCGCCGAATACGATGCCACCGAGAAGGCGCAGCAGGCCGACGTCGACGAGGCGATCGAGCGTGCGAAGATGCTTCCCGGCCTCATCGACGAGGTCGTCGAGCAGCGCAACGCGCGCCTCGTCGAGGCATCAGGGCGCTCCGACGACGAGGAGCGCGTCGCGCGCCTGGTCGCGGCGCGCGAGTCGGCCGTGCTCGCTGCCGCCCTGAAGCTCGATCTCGACGCCGCGCGCGCGGTCGAGAAGGCCGCGAGCACGGCGAACAAGGCGGCCGCCGGTCGATACGACGACCTGCTCACCCGTCGACTCGAGGGGCACGCGGCCGAGCTCGCATCGAAACTGGTCGACGGCCAACCGTGCGCCGTCTGCGGTGCCACCGAGCACCCCGACCCCACCGCATGGACGAGCGAGCTGGGCGAGCCGATCTCCGACGCCGAGATCGACGAGCAGCGAACCCTGCTCGCGGCCGCAGGCGATGCCCTGGCCGAGGCGGGCGTCGCGGTTCAAGACCTGGCCGCCCGGCACGCGTCGGCGACCTCGGCGAGCGATGGGCGCTCGCCCGCCGAGATCGACGCCGAGCTCGACGCAGCCCGGGCCGCGCTGGCGTCGGCCGTCGATGCCGACAGTGCCGCGCACGCCCTCGAGTCGCGCATCGCCGAACTGCGCGCAGAACTCGAGTCGATCACCGCCACCGTCGACAAGCTGACCTCGGCGCTGCACTCCACGCAGAACGCACGCGCCGCGCTCGTGAATCAACTCGAGTCGATCACCGAGCTCGTCGAGCAGCACCGCGGCGACCACTCCTCCGTGGCCGAGAGAGTGCTCGACCTGCAGCACCTCCTCACGGTCACCCGCGAGTTCGAGGCGGCCCTGCTGTCACACGACGACAAGAAGCTCGCGCTCGAGCGCGCACAGCAGACGCTGCGCGAGCACCTCGACGAGCAGCGGTTCTCCGACTCGGACGAGGTCACCGATGCTCGACTCGCGGCTCCGCAACGCGACGACCTCTCCGGCCGCATCAGCGCCCACGAGGTGGCCCGCGCCACGGCCGCGGCGATCCTCGCCGAACCCGAACTGCAGGGGCTGCCCGAGGCATCCATCGAGATCGAGCCCGCCGCCGAGGCCCGCAGCGCGGCCGGCGCCGACCGCGACGAGGCCCGGGTCGCGGCGGGCTCGGTGGCCGATCGCCTCGGCCGGCTCCGCACCCTCGTGGGCGACGCGCTCGAGCGGCTCGACGCATCCGAGACCCTGCTCGCCGAGTACGAGACCATGCGGTCGCTGGCGAACTCCGTCGAGGGCGCCGAGCCCAACACCATGCGCATGCGGCTCGAGTCGTATGTGCTCGCGGCTCAGCTCGAAGAGATCATCAGGGCGGCGAACGCGCGGCTCGCGGTGATGACCGGCGGCCGCTACTCGCTCGAGCACGACGACTCGGTGCAGTACCGCAACACGAGGTCCGGACTCGGCATCGCCATTCTCGACCAGCACACCGGCAGGGCGAGAGCCACGCATTCGCTGTCGGGCGGCGAGACCTTCCTCGCGTCGCTCGCCCTCGCCCTGGGTCTCGCCGAGGTCGTGTCGAACCAGGCGGGCGGCATCACGCTCGACACCCTCTTCATCGACGAGGGCTTCGGGTCGCTCGACTCCGACACGCTGGCCATCGCCATGTCCACCCTCGACAGCCTGCGATCGGGAGGTCGAACGATCGGACTGATCAGCCACGTCGAGGCGATGAAGGAGCAGATCCCGTCGAGGCTGCGCATCACGGTCGTGCCGCAGGGATACTCCGAGATCGACCAGCGGGCGTAGGGTCCGGGGCGCGCGCATCTGCCAGCATGGTCGTATGACCGATGCGAGCACCGCCCTCCGCTACACAGCTTTCTCCGACGCGCCGGGCGGCGGCAACCCGGCGGGTATCGTGCTCGATGCCTCGACCCTCGCCGACGCCGAGATGCAGGCCATCGCGGCCGAGATCGGATTCGCCGAGACCGCGTTCATCACCGAGAGCAGCATCGACGGCGACAGCCGACACGTTCGCGTGCGCTACTTCTCGCCGCTCGCCGAGGTGCCGTTCTGCGGCCACGCCACGGTCGCCACGGCGGTTGCACTCGCCGACCGAGGCGGCGAGGGAGTCTTTGTGTTCGAGACGCCGGTCGGCCCGG
>Ga0247732_10000853_pt1 | contig 13083 bp, 8 predicted proteins | sample UWRJL163409C2_FD_180940 | JGI IMG/M metagenome (GOLD analysis project Ga0247732, IMG submission 180940) | Plant litter microbial communities from Arlington Agricultural Research Station in Wisconsin, United States - UWRJ-L163-409C-2 | ecosystem: Environmental > Terrestrial > Plant litter >...
AAATGATCGCGGAAGAAATGGGACGTGGTGTAACCATTTACAAAGGAGAAAAAGGATTTGGAAAAAGAGGCTACCAGGACGGAGAAGTGAAAATCCTTTACACGGTTGTTACCAGGCTTGAAATAAACAAGTTAAATTTGGAAATAGAAAAGATCGATCCATATGCCTTTGTCGTGATGAGCAGCATCAAAGATACCAAAGGAGGAATGATCAAGAAACGCCCGATGGCACATTGAAAACCTAAAGAAGAAGAAATGGTAAAAGTAAATTTTTTAGCTTTAATGCTGATATTCCTGAACCTCCATGTTCTTGCCCAGGGCAAATATGAAAAGGATCCGCTGGGAGAAGGATTCCTGAAAATGACCATCGAGCAACCTGTGGATTATGAAGGAAGGGTCACTTGCACGCTTATCAGGAAGGAATCCGATCCGGCAAATAAAAATGCGGTACTGTATATCCACGGTTTCAACGATTATTTTTTCCAGCAGGAAATGGCTTCTGAGTTCAATGCGCACGGCTTCAGGTTTTATGCACTGGACCTTCGTAAATATGGACGCTCATTCTTACCGGAACAAAAATTCAATAATGTCAGGGATCTTACCGAGTATTTTGCGGACATTGATACTGCGTTGCGCATCATTCAACAGGAAGGAGCCGGAAAAGTATTGCTTTGCGGGCATTCTACTGGCGGATTGATCTCCACGCTTTATGCAGGCAGTCATGCGAATTCTGATTTGTTCGATGCTGTTTTTCTCAATAGTCCGTTCTTCGACATGAATATGAATAAGGTCTTGGAGAAAACAGTACTTCCTTCAGTAGCCCGCAAAGGAAAGAAGAAGCCAGACAAGCTGCTAAGCGGTGGCCTTACGAAATGGTATGGATGGAGCTTGCACAAAGGACAGAAGGGCGAATGGGATTATAATCTTGCCTGGAAGCCACATACGCCTCCTGCTGTAAATTACGGGTGGATCAGTGCCATCGTGACAGGACAGAAAAAGATAGATGCAGGCATTGCAATCGATAAACCGATGCTTGTCATGCATTCTGATAAGTCTGTTTATACCAGGAAATGGACGGATGAACTGTTTAACGGTGATGCAGTTCTGAGCGTCAGGGACATTGCGAGCCATGCCCGTAAACTGGAAGGAACTGATATCCGTGTGCAGGTAATTCCCGGAGGGATGCACGACCTGGTGCTTTCAAGGCCAGCGGTCAGGGAGAAGGTTTACAAAGATCTTTTTCTGTGGACTGCGGAAAAACTTTGATCAGATGGTTTCCCCGGTTGCGAGGCTGTACTACAGGTCTTTCAGCTCCGCGACATGTGTTTTGAGCTTGTCGTCAGCAGTCATAGCTTTTTTGATTCCGGACAGCAGCTCGGGCGAAGGCTTGGGACTTCTACAAATAATATCAACACCTTCAGGCGTAAAAAGCGTTTTGGAAAAATGAATGACAGCCCATTGTCCCTGTGGGTCCTGCAAAACGACCTGCCATTTGCTTTTCGCAATCCGGAGCAGCCCCTTTCCGCGCCAGGTAAATTTCGAAGGATCTTTTTCATCTTGGTAATCATACCCGCGTATCGACTTTTCCTTTCCTTTTTTGACGTATTTCACTTCATCAAAAAGTACAGGTTTCTCCATTGCTTCGGAATGCAGAGAATAATTGAAAGTGGGAGCCGTCTTATCTCCTTTGGTCCACATCGGAAAATTCGTGCTGCAAATAAACCAGGTACCCAGGAGAAACTGTATCATCATTTAACGTTTTGAGTTCAATTACTGTTATTGCATTTTTTGCCGCTTGAGCAAGTATTTGAGCAACACCTGGTCGTAGCCGCCTTCTATGTCCGCAGACATAAAATCTATCTTGTAGTTGGCACACTTCAGCTGAATGCCGTTGAAATATTTGCGTACAGCTTCAGAATACTTTTCCTTCATGGCAGAAGGCTGTAGCTTAAGCCGTTCGCCGGTTTCCATATCCACCAGTGTATACGGGCGGTTTTCCAGCTCAAAGTCGATTTCTGTCTTTTTATCTGCTACATGAAAAACGATCACTTCATGCTTGTTGTGCTTCAAATGCTGCAATGACTGGAAAAATGCGGCCTCCCTTTCAGGATCATCTATCAGATCGGTAAAAATGACGATCAGGCTCCTTTTGTGGCACAACTCAGCTACATCGTGGATAGCTTGTATCGAATTGGTAGATTTTTTTTCGTTTTCGTTGTAGATCTTCAGGTGTTTTTCGAGCTCAGTATACAGGTATCGGTGATGCACGACGGAAGATTTGGCTTGTGTATGCAGGTCCAGCTTGTCTGTAAACAAGGAGATACCGACAGCATCCCGCTGTTTTTTCAGCAGCTCTATGATCGAGGCCGCTGAGTATACTGAAAACTCCAGTTTGGAAATGTCTTTGTGCTGCGGGAAAAGCATGGAGCTGGAGCAGTCAATCACAATCTGGCAGCGAAGGTTGGTTTCTTCCTCGTACTTTTTGGTAAACAGTTTTTCGCTCCGGGCGTATAGCTTCCAGTCAATGTGCCGGGTAGATTCCCCACTGTTATATAGCCTGTGCTCCGCAAATTCCACAGAAAATCCATGGAAAGGACTTTTGTGCAACCCTGTAATGAAACCTTCCACTACCTGCCTGGCAAGGAGCTCGAGGTTGCCGAAATCAGCCAGTTTGAGACGATCTATGGTCTTGTTCATGTTCCGAATTTACTAAAAATTGGGTTTCCTGCCGCCTGAAATCTTTTTTGAAACGGGAACAAGCGCTATTCCTTACGATTGAAAACCTTCTTCAATTTAACCATGCTGCTATCTTCCAGCCGGGAAATACTTATTTTTATGACAAAAAAATCAGATGCAGGCTAGGGAATTTTACAATTTACGCATAGAAACAGCTCAGAACCAGATCGTGGAACGGTTAAAGCGAGTAAGGATGTTTACCTTCCTCAGGTTTACAGTATTTCTGGTCTTTGGAATGGCATTGTACTTCGCCCTTGGAAATGGAACCTTATTTCTTTCGCTGTTTGTAGCGGGCGCTATTGTATTTCTCTGGATGGTCACCCTTTCCGTAAAGGCAAGGTTGGCGCTTGAAAAATCCAGGACGCTGAAAAAACTCAATGAAGATGAGCTTTCCGTATTGTCCGGCGACTGGTCGATGTTTGACTCCGGTGCGATGTACACGGATGGGAAACACGCTTTCTCCAATGACCTGGACCTTTTCGCACCGAAAGGTGTTTTCGGATTTATCAACCGCACTGTGAGCCTGCAAGGAAAAAATGCCCTTGCATCGCTGATTTTGAATGGCAGTGAAAATCCCGTAAAGAACAACGAGATCATCAGCTCTCTTTCGGAAGAGATCGGCTGGACCCAGACATTCAGGGTGGCGGGCACGATCAATAGCAGGAAAAGTGGAGTGGATAAATCCCTGGTTGAATGGTTGGGCCAAAGCGTGAAGAATCCTTCCTGGGCTAAATGGATGATATACCTGATCCCTGCGGTCATGGTTCCTGCATTTGTACTGCTCAACCTCAACCTGATCTCTGAAAGCATTTTTACGGTTTTGCTGATCATCACCGCTTACCCAACTTTGAAACTGGTTAAAAAAACAAATGTCATGGCAGAGCATCTGAGTTCTCACGGGTCCAAAGTGGCAGTAATGCTGGAACAGATACAGTCCCTCAGTGAGTTGGGAGAAAGGCATGCGGAGATCAATATTATCAGGGATAACCTTTCTAAAGGAACACTTTCAGCTGAGAAAGGATTGAAGGAGTGGCAGAAGATTAATGAGCGTTTTGAATTGAGGATGAACGTAATCGTATCTATTCCGCTGAATATTTTCTTCGGATGGGACTTCAGGCAACGTGTAGCTATTGAACGATGGACAGAAAAATACAGAGAAGTTGTTCCTGCCTGGGAACATACGCTGACTACGCTGGAAGTATTCATCTCCGGAGCCACCATGAAATACAATTATCCTGGAACCACTTTCACACAGTTTTCTGCGGGTGATGAGGTAGATATTAGTGGCATGCTGCACCCGTTGTTAGCCGCAAATAAAGCTGTTTCAAATGATGTTCAGATGAACGGGCAAAACCAGTTTATGATCCTTACCGGGCCGAATATGGCGGGGAAAAGTACTTACCTGAGAGCGCTGGGACTCGTGTTTGTATTCGCGAATGCCGGGTTTCCTGTTTTTGCAAACTCCGTAAAAATCCCCAGACTGAAGCTATATTCCAGCATGCGTACTTCCGATGACCTGTCGAATGAAAGCTCTTATTTCCATGCCGAGCTCACCAGACTTCGCTTCATCATGGATGCACTTGAGCGGGATCAGAAGATTTTTATCCTGCTCGATGAGATCTTGAAAGGAACCAACAGCAAAGACAAAGAAGAAGGCTCCAGGAGGTTCCTGAAGAAATTGCAGGCTAAAGGAGCGAAAGGGGTGATAGCCACCCATGATTTGTCGCTGTGCCAGCTTTCTGAAGGGAACACGGTGTTTTCCAATGGCTGCTTTGATTCCACGATCGAAGGTGAAAATCTGTATTTCGACTATTCGTGGAGGCCCGGTATCTGTCAGAATATGAACGCATCCTTCCTGTTGAAACAAATGCGACTCGTAGACTGATGACCGGAAAATCCAGGAGGTAGAAGTTAAATCCGCTATTTTTTGTATTTTCGGCTTAACAAATAAACTAATTGAGTCCCTATGAAAGCAAAGCTTATATCAATCAGCTGTTTTTCAGTATTGTTCTTTTCATCCGTTTATGCCCAGGATGATTCGGATGAGAATTTTTACGATGACATTGTTCCTAAAAATGCATTTACGATCGAGCTCGGGTTACCCAATAGTACAGCCAACAAACCTTATAATTCTATGATGCAGGGATTGGTGAAAGTAGCGCCATATTACCAGTTCTCACTCAGGAATCACCTGACATTCGGCATAGGGGCAAATTATACTTATTTCAAGTTGAACCGGCTCAATATAAATGAACAGATCAATGGAGGGATCCATTCTGTCGGAGGATTTGTAAAAGTAGGATATGAAAAATTCCACTCGATGCGTTTCGGTACAGACATTGGCCTCAAGCTCGGATACGGGCAATCTATATTTGTATCGGATAGCAATAGCGTGAACGGCGGGCCTAAAATGGTAAATGCACCTTACGTTGAGCCTACTTTTGCCGTGATACTGACAGCCAATGAAGTTTCTTCTTTCAGGTTTGTTGTCGGTTATGCCTTCCAGGGATATGGATTCAGGCCTTCCATGCTGGGATATAATTCCAATGCAGGTTATGACCCTTCGAAATTCTCCACTGCCACGCAATACTTTACTTTCGGCTTTGGATTTACTTATTACATCAATCAGTATTAGATACATATTGAATAGCTGGAATACTTTAGCTACAATCGATTTTTAAAAATTAAGAAACCGGTTCGGGAAAAACCGGTTTTTTTTTGGATTTTTGCCAAAAGAAATCTACCCATGTTTGTCCAGTCCAATACAGTGCGTGCAGTAAAAGAATATTTCCGTGACCGGCTGTCGGCGCTTTTAAGCGAATCCGAGATCCGGCAGGTACTGAACCATGCATTGCAGGTGAGGCTGAATCTCAGCCGGGCCGATATGCTGCTGGCAGATGACATCCGGTTGTCTGAATCTGACCTGTTGCATTTCAGAAGCATTGTAAAGCGGTTGCAGGCTAATGAGCCGGCACAGTACATTTTTGGAGATACCTTGTTCGCAGGGCTTGTGATCCGTTGCGATCCAAGGGCATTGATCCCAAGGCCGGAAACAGAAGAACTGGTAGAATGGATCTCTGCGGAAACGGATCCGGAGGCAAATCACCGTATCCTGGACGTTTGCACAGGAACGGGGTGTATCGCGCTGGCGCTGAAAAATGCCCTTCCGGGATCAGAAGTCCACGCACTGGACCTCAGTTCCGAAGCATTGGCGCTTGCCGGAGAAAATATAAAATCCCTCAAGCTAGATGTGAAGTTGCATGCACAGGATGCTTTACAGTCGCCTGAATCGTGGCCTTTTGAAAAAGAATCCTTGGATATTATCGTGTCCAATCCACCGTATATTCCGGAAGAAGATAAGGCCCGCATGCATGCAAATGTATTAGAATTCGAACCGGAAATGGCACTTTTTGTCAGTGATGAAAACCCACTGGTATTTTATGAAGCTATTGCAAGAGCTGCAAAATCGTTATTAAAATCAGAAGGAAAACTTTTCTTCGAATTGCACGAGCATTTTTCCAGGGAGACATTGGAATTAATTCAGTCTTTGGGCTTCCGGGACGTTGAAATAAAATTAGATTTACAAGGTAAAAAGAGAATGCTGAAAGCCATCAGGGAATAATATCAGCCAATAATTTTGAATAAACAAACAAAAGTATCCATGAATCCACAGGCAGAAATCCAGCGATTGACCGACGCGCTGAACAGGCACAATTATTTGTACTACGTTGAAAGTGCGCCGGAAATTTCTGATTATGATTTTGACCAGTTGCTCGAGCAGCTTCAAAAGCTGGAAGCCGAATTTCCTGAATTCGCATCTGACCTGAGTCCTACGAAAAGGGTAGGAGGGGATATCACCCGGAAATTTGAAACGGTAGTGCATCGTTTTCCAATGTTGTCGCTGAGTAACACGTATTCTCAGCAGGAGATCATCGATTGGGGAAATCGTATCCGGAAGTCTATCGAAGTACCTGTGGAATATGTCTGCGAGCTGAAATATGATGGCGTTGCGATTGGGATCTCATACCTCAATGGGAAACTGCACCGAGCCATCACACGCGGAGACGGAACGCGCGGGGAAGATGTGACAGGAAACGTAAAGACCATCAAAACAGTTCCGCTTCAGCTGAAAGGTGATTTTCCGGATGATTTCGAGATCAGGGGAGAAATATTTTTTCCGATCAAGGCATTTCAGAAAACGAATGAAGAGCGCAAGCTGAACGGAGAGCCTGAATTCGCCAACCCGAGAAATTCAGCTTCCGGGACGCTTAAGTCACAGGATTCCAAAGTAGTGGCTTCACGCGGACTCGATTGTTTCTTGTATGGTGTTTACGGGGATGATCTTCCGATGGAAGGCCACTTTGAAAGTGTTGTAAAAGCCAAAGAATGGGGATTTAAGATTCCCAGCCCGGACCATAGTTACATGAAAAAAACAGATTCTGTAGACGGTATCATGGAATTCATCAATTACTGGGATGAGCACAGAAGTACATTGCCTTTTGAGATCGATGGTATAGTAATCAAAGTAAACGATTACGGGATCCAGTCAGAGCTTGGGTTTACAGCGAAATCACCGCGTTGGGCCATCGCTTATAAATTCAAGGCGGAACGTGCGGAGACCATCCTCGAAGCAGTTACTTTCCAGGTCGGAAGAACGGGGGCTGTTACACCTGTTGCGAACCTGAAGCCTGTACACCTCGGCGGAACGACTGTAAAACGCGCATCGCTGCACAATGCCGACCAGATCGCCAGGCTGAATCTCCACCTTGGAGATGCGGTCTATGTTGAGAAAGGAGGAGAGATCATTCCTAAGATCGTAGGCGTAAACGAAGAAAAACGCGTGCACAGCGCAGAGATAGTGACTTTCATTGATTTCTGTCCCGAATGCCAGACCCAGCTTATGCGCAGGGAAGGCGAAGTACAGCATTTCTGTCCGAATGAAAAGTCATGCCCTCCGCAGGTTAAAGGGAAAATAGAACATTTTATTGCGCGCAAAGCGATGAATATTGACGGGCTGGGAGCTGAGACGGTGGACCTTCTTTTCTCCAAGCACCTGATCTCGAATGTGGCAGATCTTTATGATTTAACATTTGACCAGGTGGTCAACCTCGACAGGATGGCTGATAAATCCGCGGATAATCTCATCAAAGGCATCGAAGCTTCCAAAGAAGTTCCGTTTGAACGCGTGCTTTTCGCGCTCGGGATCCGGTTTGTAGGGGAAACAGTAGCCAAACAACTGGCAAAAGGTTTCCGCAGCATAGAAGCGCTTGCGCAAGCCAAATACGATGACCTGATCGCTGTTAATGAGATCGGAGAGAAGATCGCCATTTCCGTACAGAATTACTTCATGGATGCCGAGAATGTAGAGATCATCGAACGGCTCAAAGCAGCCGGATTGCAATTCCGGATGGAAGAGAAAATAACTGCTTCCGATAAGCTGGCGGGTAAGAACTTTGTTGTTTCCGGCGTATTTACGCTCTTCTCAAGAGACGAGCTGAAACAGCTTATAGAAGACAATGGCGGAAAGAACGTTAGTTCCATCTCTTCCAAAACAAATTACGTGATCGCAGGAGAAAACATGGGGCCGGCAAAACTTGAAAAAGCCACACAGCTCGGAGTGCAAATCATTTCCGAAACAGAATTTTCGGAAATGATTGCAGAGTAAATGTTGTTATTCTTGTGATTTCCCTCCTGAGCAGGGATTGACTACGTTCGCTGCCTGTGGCGGTAAGGGAGGTGACCATTGTAGTCAGTCCTCCCTCAAAAAAAGAGAAAGGCTATTGCCATCCTCCTCCAAGTGCCCTGTACAATTGCACGTTGTTATTGTTTTGTTTGTCAAATACACGAAGCAGCTCCATTTGTGTCTGGAGGTAATGCTCCTGCGCAGTAATGATCTCCAGGTAACTGGCCCTTCCTGAAAGGAACAAAGCTTTGGAAGTTTCTATGGACATCTTTAAAATATCCACTTGTTCTCCTTTCAGATTTTGAATTTCTTTCATCTTTTCCCGCAACAGGATCAGCTCATAGACTTCTGTAAACGAACCCATAATGACTTTTTCATACTGGATGTAAGCTACCCTTTGTGAAGCTTTGTTTTGCATAAGTTCCGCCTTCAGTGTTCTTCTGTTCAGCAACGGAGTAACCAGTCCACCGGCGACGTTGTAGGCGATAGAAACCGGGGTTTCAAACAGGAATGCTGCCCGAAAAGACTGGTAGCCAAGGTTCGCGTTCAATGTAAGGGCAGGATAAAACGCGGCTTTCGCTGACTTTACATCCGCATTCCGTGCCATCAGCTCATATTCCGCAGCCTTGATATCAGGCCTGTTTTCGAGCAATTCCCCTGGAATTCCTGTTGCAGGTATCATCGTGATCGATTTTGTGCGGTCAAAGACAGCCCGTTCGATTTTCTGCGGATATCTGCCCAGCAGGAAGTTGAGCCTGTTCTCTTCGGAAATAACAGCCTGTTCCGCTTCAGCTAAAAGTGCCTTTGCACCTAAGACCTGTGCAGAGATCAGCTCGATCGCCAGTTGGTTGGTTTTACCTGTTTCCTTTTGTGCCTGCACGCTTAGCAAAGCGTTTTCCTGCAATACAATGCTTTCCCGGATGATCTTGATCTCTTCGTCCAGCAGCATCAGGCTGTAATAAGACTTCGCTGTTTCTGCGATTACATTGGTAAGCACCAGGTTTCTTCCCTGCTCACTGGCAAGATATCTTGCAACGGCGGCTTTCTTCCTGTTTTTCAGTTTGCCCCACAGGTCTATTTCCCAGGAGGAAAATAAGCCGGCATAGAAATCCGGCACGGGATTCGGCAGCTGTTGTTTCTCTGTCAGGTTGGGGGAGAACTGCGTGTCATAGTTCCCCACACCATCAATGGTATAATCACCGAATTTCCGTGTACCAGCAGACAGATTCAGTCCCAGGTCAGGAAGGCGAATACCTTTCGTCCAGCGCAATTCCGCCTGTTGCTGCATGATCCGTCCGTAAGCAGTTTGTACATCAAAGTTCCGTACGAGAGCCGTATCGATCAGCTTTGCGAGCATCGGATCCGTAAAGAACGTTTTCCAGTTGGTACCGGGAACGATCGAATCATTGCGGAGTGAATCTATGAAAACGCGGTTAGCATTGTCCGAGAAAGTTTCCGGGATAGAGATAGTGGTCTTCACCGCCTCCTGCTGTATTTTGCACGCCGGAAGCAAGGCGATTACAACCAGCGAAAAATAAAGGGATTTCCTTTTTAAATAATTGATCATGATTTCTTTGTTTTGAGCTGGATGGTTGCAAAAATGACATATAAGCCGGGGATGATGATGACGCCGAAAATCGTTCCGAACAACATACCTCCCGCAGCTGCGGAACCAATGGTCTTGTTACCGATCGCACCTGCACCGGATGCCATCATCAGTGGGATCAGTCCTGCCGTAAAGGCAAAAGACGTCATCAGGATTGGTCTCAGACGTGCAATCGCACCTTCAATCGCCGCAGCGATGACCGTGCGTCCTTCAGATTGCTTCAGGATGGCAAACTCTACGATCAGGATGGCATTTTTCCCCAGTAACCCGATCAGCATCACCATGGCAACCTGTGCATAAATATTGTTTTCCATGCCGAATAACTGTAGGAAAAGCAGGGATCCACAGATACCCGTCGGAAGGAAGAGCAGTACAGGCAACGGCAGCAGGAAGCTTTCATATTGGGCTGCCAGAAGCAGGTACACGAATAGCAGGCAAATGGCAAAAATATAGATCACCTGGTTTCCGGAGAGAATTTCCTCACGGGTCATTCCTGACCATTCGTAATCATAGCCTCTTGGAAGGTATTTCTCCGCAACTTCCTCAATGGCGCTGATCGCCTGGCCACTGCTGTATCCTGACGCAGCTTCACCGTTCAGCATGGCAGAGATATACATATTGTAGCGCGTCAGCTGTTCCGGGCCGTAAACGCGTTCAATGCGGGTAAAAGAGCTGTACGGCACCATTTCTCCATCGTCGTTCTTGACACGTAGTTTCAGTACATCTTCCGGCTGCGCACGGTATTTCGGATCAGCTTGTACCATTACCTTATACATTTGCCCGTACCGGATAAAATTGGTCGCATAGAAACTGCCGATCAGTGATTGCAGGTTCCCGAGTGCCTTATCTGCGGAGATTTTTTTCTGCGCGGCCATGTCCGGATCTATATGGATGAGGTATTGAGGGAATCCCGGGTCAAAACTGGAAAATACATCCTTGATCTCCGGTCGTTTTCTTAACGCTTCCATAAATTCACCCGTAACACGGGCGGTTTCCTGCAAGTTTCCTTTGCCCGTTTTATCCAGTAGCCGGACTTCAAAACCATTGGCATTTCCAAACCCCGGAACTGCGGGAGGAGGGAAGAACTGGATGTCGGCATCCTTGATGTGCTTGGTTTTATCTGCAAGTTCTTCTATTAGCTCATTGGCATTTTTACCGCGTTCTTTCCAGGTTTTCAGGTTAATAGTACTCATTCCGAAGGAAGAGCCGACACCTTCTGTCATCATGCTGTATCCTGAAAGGCTCGAGATAGACTCGATTTCCGGCAATGTGCGGGCTGTCCTGTCGATCTCATCCATGACGGCTTCTGTACGTTCGAGCGTTGAACCTGCAGGCGTCGTTACATTGACATAAATTGTCCCCTGGTCCTCCGAAGGGATAAAACCTCCGGGAACGATTTTACCCAATCCCCATGTTCCTGCCACAAAGACCAGCAGGACGCCGATGGTGATCGAGCGGCGGTTTACGATCACTCCCAGCAGGCGCCTGTACCTGTCAGAAAGCCTGTCGTACCTTCGGTTGAATCCATCGAAAAAACGCTGGAGATAGCTTTTCTTACTGCCTTCGCTGATCGGTTTCAGCATGATGGCACACAGCGCAGGAGTGAGTGTAAGTGCATTGATACCCGAAATGACAATAGAAACGGCCATAGTTACAGAGAATTGCCGGTAGAATACACCAACGGGGCCAGACAGGAATGCGACCGGGATGAACACGGCAGACATCACCAGTGTAATGGCGAGAATGGCGCCCGTCATTTCCTTCATCGCCGCAATAGTAGCTTCCTTCGGGCTCATGTGCTCTTCATGCATTTTGGCGTGGACGGCTTCTACGACGACAATGGCATTATCGACCACAATACCTATGGCAAGCACGAGGGCAAATAATGTCAGCAGGTTGATGGAAAACCCGAACATTTGTATGAATGCGAATGTTCCTACAAGCGCCACCGGCACTGCGAGTATCGGGATCAACGTGGAGCGGAAATCCTGCAGGAAGAGGAACACCACCAGCGCTACGAGTATAAATGCTTCTATCAGGGTTTTGATGACCTCGCTGATGGAAGCTTCCAGGAAACGGGAAACATCATAGCTGATCGTATAATCCATGCCTGGGGGAAAGGTTTTTTCCTTCATTTCATTCAGGCGCTCTTTGACCGTCTCGATGACATTGCTCGCATTCGAGCCGGGCCTTTGTTTGAGCACGATCGCCGCTGAAGGACTTCCGTTTTCTTTGGAAAGCACATCGTATTCCACTGAGCCGAATTCTACTTCTGCAATATCTTTCAGGCGTACCATTTCTCCGGTTTCCGTCACTTTGATAACCACTTTCTCGTATTGTTCCTGCTCTGTAAGCTTCCCGGTGTAACGCAGTACATACTGCATGGACTGGGCTTTTCTACCTGAGCTTTCACCGATTTTTCCCGGGGCTGCTTCGAGGTTCTGCGCCCTCAGCGCTTCGATAACTTCTTCAGCCGAGATCTCATAAGCATCCAGTCGCTGTGGCTTAAGCCAGATCCGCATCGCGTATTCGCGATTTCCCAGGATGTCTGTAAAACCAACACCTTCGATCCTTTTCAGCTCCGGCAGGACATTGATATCCGCGAAATTGTAAATGAATTTTTCATCTAAAGTAGGATCATCGCTTTTCAGGTTGATGTACATGAGCATACTGTTGATCTCTTTTTCAGTCTGTACACCCGCTTTGATCACTTCTTCAGGCAGCTCGTCCAGTACGGTGGCTACCCGGTTCTGTACGTTTACCGCAGCAAGGTCCGGATCCGTACCAACTTCAAAATATACCTGTATGATACTCGTCCCGTCATTTCCTGAAACAGAGCTCATGTAAGTCATGCCTGGTACACCGTTAATCGCTCTTTCAAGCGGTGTTACTACGGCTTTAGAGCAAACCTCCGCATTGGCGCCTGTATATTTGGTGGTGACAGATACCGCAGGTGGGGCAATATCAGGGTACTGTGTTACCGGAAGTGTAAACATGGCCAGCAGTCCCAGTAAAACAATGAAAATGGAGATGACCAGTGACAACACCGGCCGCTCAAT
>Ga0247732_10000854_pt1 | contig 13067 bp, 8 predicted proteins | sample UWRJL163409C2_FD_180940 | JGI IMG/M metagenome (GOLD analysis project Ga0247732, IMG submission 180940) | Plant litter microbial communities from Arlington Agricultural Research Station in Wisconsin, United States - UWRJ-L163-409C-2 | ecosystem: Environmental > Terrestrial > Plant litter >...
CCATTCGCGGCCCGCGCCGCGATATCGTGGGCAAGGGCCTCGAGCCCGTGCGCCGCGGGGTCCTCGACCTCGTGCGCCAGGGAGTCGACGCCGGGCAGCTGCGAACCGACATCGAACCGGGCACGCTCGCCCGCCTCATCGAGGGTGCCGCACTGTCGGTGCTCGACGAGGCTGTGCGCGCCGACATCTCGCGCGACGAGGGCCACCGGCTGGTGATGCTCGTCGCGCTCAGCACCGCCGGGCTGTCGTGGCGCGAGGCCGCGGAGCTCATCGACGCGTCGCCCGAGCTCGCCCTCGACGCCCAGCCCGACGCATCCCACCACGCAGGAGACACCGAATGAGAATCGACCTCGTCGACGTGACCGCGGGCGAGGGCGCGGATGCGCTGCGCCCCACGACGGTCGGCTTCGAAAGCGGCTCCGTCACCCTCGTGGCGACCGAGACCGCCCAGCGGCCGACGCTGCTCGCGCTGATCGCGAGCGGGCGCATGATCCCCGAGCACGGCTCGGTGACCCGCGACCCCGAGGTGACCGGCGACGAGCTGCGCGCATCCGTCGCCGTCGTCGATGCACCCGACATCTCGGAGCCGGCCGCCGGGCTGCGTCTCGACGGCATCGTTCAAGAGGAGCTGATGTTCGCCGAGCTGCCCTCGTCGTCGAAGGCCGTTCTCTCCACGCTCGACACGCTGGGTGCCCGCGAGTTCGCCCGCACCCCCATCGAGCACGTTCCCGTGACCGTGCGGCTGCGCGTTCTCGCCGAGCTCGCAGCCATGAGGGAGGACGTCGACGCGCTCGTGCTCACCTCGCCCGACCGGCACGGCGGCGACCCGCTCGAGTGGTATCCCATCGCCGAAGGGCTGGCCGAGCGCGGTTACGCCGTTCTCGTGATCGCGGGAGCCGCCTCGGTGGCGCTGCTCGATGCCGCCCTCGCCGAGCCGGAGCCCACGGTGGCGCCGAAGCACGTGCTGCCTCCCGAACCCGAAGACGTCTCCCCCGAACCCGAGCCGGAAGCCGAATCCGAATCCGAGCCCGACCTCGAGCCGGAACCAGATCCTGAACCCGAGCCCGACCTCGTCGAGCTCGACATCCCTGCACCAGCAGAAGAAGAAGACACGAAATGACCATCGTCACGCTCGTCCGCGCCGAACTGCGCCGACTCACCTCATCGAGAATGGGAATCCTGGCGCTCGTCGCGCTCATGTGCGTTCCCATCATCTACGCGGGGCTCTACCTCTGGGGCAACAACGACCCCTACGGCAACCTCAAAGACGTGCCCGTCGGCCTCGTCGTCGAAGACACGGGAGCCACGCAGACCGACTCCGACGGCACGACCTCGACCGTGAACTACGGCGACGAGGTGCGCGACGAACTGCTGAAGGACAACAGCGTCAAGTGGACCGAGGCCACCGCGGCCGAGGCGAAGACGGGCGTCAGCGACGGCACCTTCGACTTCGTGCTCACCCTGGGCAAGGACTTCTCGACCGACCTCACCTCGCCCATCACCGCGTCGCCGAAGCAGGCCTCCGTCGAGCTCACGACGAACGACACCAACAGCTTCCTGGCCACCACCATCGCCGGCAACGTCGCCGAGAAGGTGCGCTCCTCGATCGCCGAGAAGGTGGGCAAAGAGGCGGCGCTGCAGTTCCTCGACGGCTTCGCCGACGTGGGCACCAGTCTCGAGACCGCCATCGACGGCGCGAACCAGCTCGCCGACGGCACGACCACCGCGGCGAACGGCGCGGCGACCCTGAGCGCGGGAGCGGCGACCGTCAACGACGGGGCCCAGCAGCTCGCGACCGGCGCCTCCGAGGCGAACTCGGGAGCCTACGACCTCAGCTCGGGGCTGCAACAGCTCGCCGACGCGACGTCGACCCTGCCCGCAGACACGGCGACGTTGAACGAGGGCGCGCAGAAGGTAGCAGCGGGAAACGCCGAGCTCGCAACCACCGGAGCGACCTACGCAGCCGAAGCGAACACCATCGCAACAGATCTGCCGCAGACGAAGGCCAAGCTCACCGACCAAGTGGCGACGCTTGTCCAAGACAAGGTCATCACCCAGCAACAGGCAGACGAGCTCCTCGCGGCTCTCGACCCGATCGGGCAGCAGGTCATCGACGCCAATACGAAGATTCAGACCCTCAACGGCGACCTCGCCGCCCTCGCCTCCGGCAGCCAGCAGGTGGCCGACGGCACGGCGACCCTCGCCGCCTCGGCCCCGACGCTGGCCGGAGGCATCTCCGACGCGTCGACCGGAGCATCCACCTTGGCCGCGGGAACCCAGCAGCTCTCCGACGGCGCCTCCACGCTTGCGGCCGGAACGCCCGCCCTCGCGACCGGCGCCGCCGATCTGCAGACCGGCATCCTGAAGCTCGACGACGGGGCGCACACGCTGGCGACCGGACTCACCGAGGGCCTCGGCAAGCTGCCCATCGAGACGGCCGCCGAGCGCGAGAAGAGCGCGTCGATCATCTCCGACCCGGCCGCGATCGACACGAGCGCCGTGACCAAGGCCAGCACCTACGGCGCGGGAATGGCGCCGTTCTTCATCAGCCTCGCCGCGTGGATCGGCATCTACGCCCTCTTCCTCATCATCAAGCCGCTGTCGAAGCGCGCGCTCACCGCCCTCCGCAAGCCCGTGCGCGTGACCGCGGCAGGCCTGATGACGCCCGGCATCCTCGGCGCGGTGCAGATGATCGCCGTCTTCGGCATCGTGACGCTGGCCCTCGGCTACTCGGTCGCGAACCCCCTGGGCATGCTCGGATTCATGATCGTGACCTCGGTGACGTATGCCGCGATCATCCTCGCGCTGAACGTCTGGCTCGGCAGCGTCGGGCAGTTCCTCGGGCTGGTGCTGATGGTGCTTCAGCTCGTGACCGCCGGCGGAACGTTCCCGTGGCAGACGCTGCCCGGCCCGCTCGCCGCGCTGCACCACGCGTTGCCCATGGGATACGCGGTCGACGGAATCCGGCAGCTCATGTACGGCGGCAACCTCGCGCTGGCCTGGGCCGACGTGGCCGTGCTGCTGGCGTTCCTTCTCGGCGCGCTCGCTCTCTCGTGGCTGGGTGCCCGTCGCATGACGAGAACACGCACCCTGAGAGACCTGCGCCCCTCGCTGATCGGCTGAGGTCAGCTCGCGTCGATCGTGGCGCGGACCTCCGCCGCCTCGGCGTGCCGACCCAGCTGCTCGAGGGCGTCTCCCAACTCGAGCGCTGCGGCGACGCGAGCCTGCGGAACGTCTCCGAGGCGCTCGAGGGCGCCCCGGTAGATGGTGACGGCCGCCTCGGCGTTCTGCTGAGCGACGAGCATGCGCGCGGCGAGCAGTTCGGCGAGACCTGCGGCCACCTCATCGCCGGATGCCGCATAGCCGTCGGCCGCCGAGAGCGCCACGGGCACGGCCTCGGCGAGGCGGTCGAGCTGCTGCAGCGCCCGCGCCTTCGAGTCGCTGACGTCGGCGGCGAGCCACTCCGCCTCCTCCGCTTGCGCGATGGCGAGCACCTCGTCGAGCTCGGCGAGCCCGGCCGAGTCTCCGAAGCTGCAGCGTGCGCGGCCCAGCGTGTGCAGGGCCTCGACGAGCAGCTGCAGTTCGTCGGTGCTTCGGGCCGAGGCCAGAGCCTCCTCGAGCACCGAGACCGACTGCTCGTCTTCGTAGGCCAGCAGGAGTCCGCCGAGCGCGATACCCGCGTGCGTCGCGCCGATGGGGTCCTCCGCCTCGGCGTAGAGCTCGATCGCACGGCTCCAGGCGCCGTAGGCCGACGACCCGTCGCCGGACTGCCTGTGCGCCTGGCCCAGCCAGAACAGCGTCTCGGCACGGGCGCCGGCTGCAGCGTCCGACGAGACCTCGGAGGAATACGCGTCATCGAGAACCTCGGCCGCCGCCTCCGGCTGGCCGGCCTGCACGAGAAGTCGACCCAGGCCGTAGCGCAGGCCGTCGACGTCAGGCCTCTCGGCCAGTTCGGCCTCGCGCACGGCGAGGCGCCACCGGGTCACAGCCTCGTCGAGGCGGCCCGCGTCGCGCAGGAGTGACGCGCTGAGAACGGCGGAGTCGACCATGCCTGAGCGGTGGCCGAGCCGGGTCCACAGGGCCAGCGCCGCGTCGGCAGCCGCCAGACCGGGTTCGAGTTCGCCCTCCGCGCCGGCAAGCTGGGCCAGCAGATGATGAGCGGTGGCACGGAACGCCCGGTCGAGGTCGAGCTCGAGAAGACGATCCAGCGTCGAGACCGCCTCGGCGAGCTCGTCGGTTCTCGCGAGCGCGTGCGCCAGGAACATCAGAGCCGAGATCCGCATGGGGCTGTCGGGCGTCTCGTCGAGCAGCTCCACCGCCCGGCGGAAGAGAACGAGGGCCTGTTCGGCGCGCCCCTCCTGCAGGTGCACCGAGCCGAGCGTGAGCGCGAGGTCGGCGCGGGTCTCGCTGTCGGCACCCCGCGCATCCGCCGCCTGCAGGGTCATCTCGAGAACGTGCACGTCGTCGTCGACGGCCGTGCCGAGCATGATGAGCCCCAGCACGACCTCGATGTCGGCCTGGTCGTCGCATCCCATGTCTCGCAGCACCGCGATGCGATCGATCTGCCGGGCCGCTGCCTCGTCGGTGTCTCCGGCCGCGATGAGAGCCTGAATCAGCACGGCGTAGAGCAACGACCGGATGCGCCCGGCCGGGCTCCGATCGAGAGGCACGTCCTCGAGACGGCCGGCCTCCAGACCGTGCCTGGCGGCGGTCACGGAGTCGCCGTAGGCGCCCGTGCCCATCAGCTCCCGGGCGCGCACGAGCCAGCCCGAGGCATCCACCGGGTCGGCCTCCGTCACCGACGGGATGGTGGGGAGGAAGCCCTCTCCCTGCAGCGGCAGGTCGTAGTGCTCGTCGGCGAGGGCACGGGACTGCTCGACGAGCCTCGCGTGCCGGTCGTTGCCGTTGCGCTCGTCGAAGGCATGGGCCAGGCGTTCGGCGGCACGCCAAGAGGCCGCGGCGAGCTCGACGGCGCTCCACTCCCCCTCGTGCGGCCCGAAGAACGGCTCCAGCGCCGCCGCACCCGCACCGCGCACCGCGGCATCGCCGTGGCCGCGTCGAACGACCGCATCGAGCAGCACGCCGAACGAGCGCAGCGCGGCGAAATGCGCGCGAGCGTTGAGCGAGTCGTGGGCGAGCCAGCCGATGTGGCGCTCGAGCAGGGTGAGACCGCGGGCAGCATTGCCGGTCACCGCGCAGAAGACCAGGTGGTTCGCGATGATGCCGATGTTGTCGGAGTTCGACCGCGCGAGCCGGTAGCTGCGCAGGTGAGCCGCCTTCGCGGTCTCGAGTTCGCCGGCGCGCAGCCACGAGAGAAGTCCGCGGCTCAGTGCGGTCTCCGGCTCCTCGCCGCAGCTCAGATTCTGTTCGACGATCTCGTCGAAGCGCTCGATCGCCTCCGCCTCGCGCCCGACCGACGCGAGGTAGGCGGCATCTTCGCTTCGAACGCAGGCGTCGCAGTGGCTGTACTCGTCGCGCGGTTCGCGGCGTAGCGCAGCCCGCGCGGTCTCCGCCTCGGCGTCGCTCAGGTTGTCGACCGCGTCGTCGAAGCGCGCCTGGAGCACGCCACTCAGGCCGACTCCGGCCCTGCGGTACCGCGTCTCCATCTCGTCGAGCACGGCCTCGATCTCGGCGCGCGGAAACACGGGTGACGCACCGAGCGTGCCGGCCATCCACTTGAACTGCCACAGCAGATCGAGCTCGCCGATCTTCAACGGAAAGCGGACCGGGTCGCTGTCGTGCTTGCCGAGGCACCAGCCGAACGAGGCGAGCATGGCGTCGGTGTCGCCCGTCATCTTGGCCGACGCGGTGAGCCTGAGTCTGGCCTCGTAGGCGAGTGCATCTTCGCCCGCCTCGTCGGCCGCTGCGATGGCCTGGTCGATGAGCGAGCGCTCGGCCGCGGCGAAGGGCAGGGCGTCGATCTGCGTGAACAACTCCAGGATCGTGCTGCGTGACATCTAGGACTCGTCGCTTTCTCGAGAGGGGGAGCCGGGCAGGCCGACGCTGAGGTGCACAAGGTCCGACAAGGCCGAGGTGAGCATCCGGCGGTCGGCGGTCTGCAGCGGCCTGTGGCCCGCGAGCAGGGCCTGAACGTAGACGAGCTGGATGCTCCGGCTGAAGACGGCGGGGTCGTCGGTGGTCGCGAGGGTGCGCACCAAGGGGTTGTTCCAGTTGAGGCAGAGCCTCAGGCGGGGAGATGGCTCGCCGCCGCGACGTGCGGCCGCCGCCTTGTCGACGCGACCGAGCACGGAACCCCACAGCGGGGGCGCGGCCTCCTTCGACGCGGCACGGCCGATCGATCGCAGGGCGTCGGGGTCGGCGACGGCGAGCGCGGGAAGGTCGGCCGGCTCGAAGCTCCGCACATCGACGTCGCACGACACGTCGCACAGCGCCTCCGTGGCGCGCTCCTCGAGGGCGTGGGCGATGGCACGGTCCGCCATGGGCGGCGAGTCGAGGTTGTCGAGTTCTCCGAGCACGGTGACGCGTTCGACGGTGACCCCGGCGACGATGTCGGGCAGCCGACGCACGATCTCCGCGTCGTAGACGTATCCGCCGTTCACGATGGGCGACGATCGATCTCCGAAAGCCGCGACCTGCCTGAACTCGTCGACGGTCTCGGCGTAACGCACGTGAGCCGAGCGCCGCATGACGGCGTCGAGCGTCATCGGGCCCGCCGAGGTCTCGACCGAGAGCCAGCGGGCCAGCACGCCCGCGAGTTCGTCGTCGTGCACGACGAGCGACTTGAGTGCGACGTGATGGATGGCCACGAACTCGGCGAGCCGGTGGGGCTCGGCCAGTGCCTTCTGCAGAATCCACCGTCGGAGCGCCGAACCGAGTTCGGCCCGGGTGTACTCGAGCGACTCGTTCTCGACCAGCTGCTCGCGCGACGCGGTGGGCTGCAGGCCTTCGGTGTCGATGACGGCGCGAACGAAGAACGCCCAGTCGGGCAGCAGCTCGTCGATGCGCTCGCCGAGAAGCATCCGGCCGAGGTAGACGCGGGTCGACTGGCGCGAGCCGGGCGGCGGCGCGTAGGGAAGCACGAAGGCCGTTCCGCGCGTTGCCGTGCCGGGAACGACGAGCGGGATGGCGTCGAAGGGGGTCGCTCCGAGCAGCTCGGTTCCGTAGGCCACGAGCTGCGCCGACGGCTCCGCGTTCGCGTGGAGGAAGACGGCATCGCGGTTGATGGTCTCCTCGCCTCCGCGCGGCAGGGTGATGCGCACGGGCAGATCGAGGAACTCTCCGAAGCGGGTCGCGAGGGCAACGATCGAGGCGCTCGACAGCAGCTCGGCCATGCCGGGCAGGGGCACCAGACGAACCTCGGTGCCGATCGCCAGAGCGGCGGTCTCGCGCTCGCCGAGCTCGCGTGCCGTGTACGTTCCGTCGGTGGCGCCGATCCACTCGACGCCCGCCCCTCCCGCCGCCGGACGCGACCGGATCACGATGCGGTCGGCGACCATGAAGCAGCTGAGCAGTCCGATTCCGAACTGGCCGAGGTAGTCGGTACGTGGAAGGTCGAAAAGATCCCGTTTCGACGACCTGCCGACCGTGGCGAGCAGCTCCCCCACATCGGCGAGCGTCAATCCGATTCCGTCGTCGCGGAAGACGAACTCCGCGCCCTCGCCGCCGGAGGGGGTGATCCAGATTCCTCCGCCTCCGGCTAAGGGCTCGGCGATCTGCTGTCGCCTGGCGATGACGGCGTCGCGGCCGTTCTGCAGCAGTTCGCGCAGAAAGACCTGCGGACTCGAGTAGATGTGCCTCGAGAGAAGATCGACGACGCCGCGGAGGTCGACCTGAAAAGGCTGCGGCGCTCCCGGATCGAGGCTTTCTGTTCGCGGCAAACGACTCTCCCTCACGATCTTTTTCCGTCGTTCAGGCTACCCGCCCCGCGCGGGCCGCGCCGCACGTGAGGGATCAGCCCTCGACAGTGACCGTGATCGTGTCCCATCCGGTCGCTCCGCTGGGGGCCGGCGGCGCCTCCTGCTGCGTCTGCGTGTAGCCCGAGGTGTCGGTCGCCCGCACGGCGATCGTGTGCGAGCCCGACGTCGCCGGCCACTGCAGCACCCACTGCACCCAGGTGTCGTCGGAGATCGGCGCAGCCAGGGTCGCGGACTGCCAGGCTCCGTCGTCGATGCGCACCTCGACCCCGGCGATGCCGGTGTGCGGCGCCCAGGCGACGCCCGCGATCGCCACGGTTCCGGATGCGACGGTCTGGCCCGACAGCGGAACGTCGATCCTCGACTCGGTCACCACGGGCCCGAGCGCATCCCAGCCGCGCGGAGTCCAGTACCCCTGGGCATCGGCGAAACGCGTGACCCGCATCTCGGTGACCCATTTGGTGGCCGACACGTAGCCGAAGAGGCCGGGCACGATCATCCGGGCCGGGAAGCCGTGTTCGGTGGGCAGCGGCTCGCCGTTCATGCCCACCGCCAGAAGCGCCTCGCGGTTCGGGTCGGTGAGGGCCTCGATCGGCGTTCCGGCGCTGAATCCGTCGGGCCCCGACGAGAGCACCATGTCGGCACCCGCCTGCGGCCCGGCCTTCGCGAGGAGCTCGCGGATCGGGTAGCCGAGCCAGGTCGCGTTGCCGATGAGCCCTCCCCCGACCTCGTTCGAGACGCAGGCGATCGTCGTGACGTGCTCGGTGAGCGGCAGGGCGAGAAGCTCGGCGTAGCCGATCGTCACCTCGGTGTCGACGAGCCCGGTGATCTTCAGCTGCCAGGAGTCGGGGTCGATCTGCGGCACCTGCAGGGCCACGTCGATGCGATAGAACTGCTCGTTCGGGGTGACGAGCGTCGTGAGGCCCTCGATGTCGAGGCTCGTTCCCACGGGGATCGCCGGCGCCGCCGTCGCGGGGGCGGGCAGGGTGATCGCCTGCCGGATGGCGGTGACCGCCGCCGTGCTGGCGTTCATCGCGCGGGCGCCGACCGCGGCGATGACGGCGACCGCGCCCGTGACCCCGGCGAAGGTGAGGAAGTGCCGCCTGCGCATTCCCGCGGATGCGCTCGCCGGCGCGTCGACCCAGGCCCCGAGCCGCCCGAGCGCCGAGCGCAGCACCAGCACGCCGGCGACCATTCCCAGCACGGTCGGGAAGGCCCAGAGAGCGCTGGCCTCGGGCCGGGTCTCGACCGCGACGACCGCGATGGCCGAGAACAGCACCAGGACGGCGACCCCGAGGGGCGGTCGGCGGCGCTCGAGGACCCCCGCGAGCGCGGCGAACGCCACCACCACGATGCCGAGGATCACGAACAACGCGATCTTGTCGCCGGTGCCGAAGAGGCCGATCATCGTCTCTTTGAGCCAGCCGGGGGCCAGGTCGATGGCGAGCTGGCCGACCGCGAAGAAGGGCGAGGAGGAGGCGGAGACGAAGACGGCCACGACCTCGGCCACGGCCAGCACGACGAGGGCTGACAGCACTCCGACGAGGGCGGCCATCCACTGTGTGCGCATACGCTCGACCTTACGCGCCGACTCCCTGAGAACGGCCGGGTATTCGCGCCTCATCACCGGTTGCTACGCTACGACTGTGGTAGCTGTGTCGGGGGACAGTCGGGCGATGGCCCGTTCCGCCGTCGAGCGATCGGTCTTTCTCTCCCAGCTTCTGCTGGCCGGGGCCACGCTGGTGCTCTCGACGATCTCGTTCCTCATCGATCCGCTCGCCCTCGCATCTCCCATGTTCTTCGCCGGTGTCGTCACCGTCTTCACCGTCACGGGCCTCGCCGCGGCGATTCCGTGGCGCCGAATCGACAAGATCTGGATCGCGTCGCTGCCTGTGCTCGACATTCTGGCCATCTCGCTCATCCGACAGGACCAGCCGGGACTGGGTGCGAGCTTTCTCTTCGTCTTCCCCGCGATCTGGATGTCGATGCACTTCGGTTTCTGGGGCGCCGCGACGAGTGTCGCGCTGCCGACCGCGCTGACCTGGGGCGGCGAGCTGCTGCGCGAGGGCACCATGTCGATCGATCCGGCGATTCTTCCCCGCCTGGGGATCGTGCCGATCGTGCTCGGCTTCGTCGCCACGACCGTCTACTCCACGACCCGCAGGGCGGCCGCGCAGAGATCGCTGCTGCAGCAGCAGGCCGACCTCTTCGAACAGGCGCTGCAGAGCTCCCGACGGCAGAAGCAGACGCTCGACGAGCTCTTCGACGCCGTCGACTTCGGCGTGATCGGCTTCGACGGTTCAGGCCGGGTGAACCTCATCAACCGCGCCCAGCGCGAGATGGTGGCCCCGTTCGGGGTCGGCGACGGTTCGATCGTTCCTGCCGTCGTCTACAGGGAGGACCGCACGACCCCCTACGACGAGCGCGACAGGCCGTTCCAGCGCGCCCTGCGAGGAGAGACGATCGACAGGGAGACGGTGTGGTTCGGCGATCCCGGTGAGGCACAGGCGGCCATCCTCACATCCTCCCGCCCCGTCATCGACGAGCACGGACACTACGACGGCGGAGTCATCGTCTTCCGCGACATCACGGCCGAACTCAAGGCGGTCAAGGCCCGTGACGACCTCGTGGCGTCGGTGTCGCACGAGCTGCGCACGCCGCTCACCTCGATCGTCGGCTACACCGAACTCGCCCTCGACGAGGACATCTCCGACAGCACTCGGGCGATGCTCGAGATCACCTCGCGCAACGCCGACCGCATGCTGGGCATCGTGGCCGACCTGCTGACGGCCGCAAGCGACTCGACGCAGACCCTGCTGATGGTGTTCGCGCCGTGCGACCTGGCGCAGATCGTGCGCGACGGAATCGAGTCGATCACGCCCGTCGCATCCATCAACCACATCGCCTTCACGAGCCCCGAACTCGAACCGCTGGTCTTCGACGCCGACGCCTTTCGCCTGCGCCAGGTCGTCGACAACCTCCTGTCGAACGCGGTGAAGTACAACGTGCCCTACGGGCGTATCGAGGTCAGCCTCCAGGCGTCCTCGGATGGCGTCGCCGAGCTGCGTGTGCACGACACCGGTCGAGGCATGACCGATTCGGAGCAGGCTCATCTGTTCGACCGGTTCTATAGGGCGGACTCGGTGCGCAATTCGGCCGTGCACGGCTCGGGTCTGGGTCTCAGTATCAGCCGCGACATCGTGCACCAGCACGGCGGCGACCTGCGGCTCGAGTCGGCACGCGGCAAGGGCACCACGGCGATCATGACCCTGCCGATGGCAGAGCGGCAGCCGGCAGGGGAGGAGACCCCATGACATTCGACGTTGTGACCCTCATGACCATGTCCAGCCTCGCGGTCGTGCTCTGCGGTGTCTCGTTCATCCTCAACACCTCGTTCACACGGAACGACGCGACCGGGCGCATGTGGAGCCTCGGGTTCATCGGCGGCATCACGGTGGCGGCCGGCTACGGCGTGGAGGCCGTTGTTCCCGGTGCGTGGTGGGGCCTGCTCGTCGGCAACGTCGCCTACGTCTCGGCGATCGGCGCCCTCTGGTGCGGTGCACGTCTGCACAATCGCCGCCCGCCGCTGCTCTGGATCGTCGTCGTCATCGCTCTCGTCGTCGCCGTCGCGACCGCGCTTCAGACCCCCGGCGAGGGCACCTGGGCCGGCGCGCCGGTGCTGTGGTTCGGCCTCGCGATCCTGAGCGTTCTGGGCGGAGTCGAACTGCAGCGCGGCCGACTGCGCCGCAACGTGAACGGACGTTCGCTCGGAATCGTGCTCTGGATCGTGGCGATCTTCATGCTCGCCCGCGCCATCGTGTTCCTCATCACGGGTCCTGACGGCCCGGCCTTCACGACGTACTTCAACTCGGGCATCGCGGCCGTGGTCACGATGGCGCTGATCATCAGCGCCGCGATCACCGTCTCGGTGCTGCGGGCCGAACGCGGCGGCGACAGCGCCGTCGGCGACCTCAGCGTCGGCATCCTCTCGCGATCAGGCGTGCTGTCGGCGGAATCCTTCGTGCAGTCCGCGGAGGATCACCTCGAGCGCGCCGAGAACGTCGGGCAGGGCGTCGCGCTCATCGCGGCAGACATCGACCGACTGCCCGAGGTGAACACCGCATTCGGTCGCGCGGCGGGCGACGAGGCGATCTCGAGCTTCGCCCAGACGCTGCGCGGCACCGTCCCCGTGATGGCGGCCCTCGGGCATCCGGCAGCGGGTCGCTTCTTCGTGCTCGTCGCGGTCGCCAGTGCCACCGAGGCCCTCGCCGTCGCCGAACGCATCCAGATCGCGCTTGTGGACAACCCCCTGCCGGACGGGCAGAAGATCAGACTCACCGCCAGTCTCGGCATCGCCGACACCTTCGATCACGGGTACGCACTGCCGGCCCTGACGACCGCCGTGGTCGACGCCGTCGAGCGCAGCAGAGACGCCGGGGGCAATCACATCCAGGTCAGCACGAGCGCCTGAGCGAGATCCGAGCTGCTCGGGTCCCGTCCGGGGTCTCCTGCGTCTACTCCGCGATGGCGATCGTGACCTGGTCGCTGGCCGTCTGCTTGGCGTAAGTGCCCGACGTCGGTGTGGTCTGGATGAGCAGCTCGTAGGTGAACGACAGGGTCACGCTGGTGGCTGCGGGGTCGACCGCGGGCAGGATGAACGTCTGGCTGTAGCTGTAGGGAGACTTGATGTCGTACCCCGGCGCGACCGAGGCCTGGTCGCTCAGCGGGGCCGGCGCCTCGAGGGAGCCCTTCGGCCCGGCCACGGCGACGACGAGGCTGACCCGCGAGAGGTACACCCCCTGCCCCTGGTCGGTTCCGAGGGCTGCGATCAGAGAGAAGCTGATGGGCTTGTTCGCCTCGGCCGTCCACTGGTCCATGCTCAGGGTCGACCAGTAGTTGGCGGTGAGGGCGGCGTCGCCGGCCTGCAGCTGGTGCTGCGCCGAGCCGGTGGCGAGTTCGTTCACGACCGAGGTGATCGTGGCCTTGGGTGTGGGTGTCGACGTCGACGTCTTGGTCGAGGTGGCGGCGGATGTCTCGCCGGCGGCCCACGGGGCCGTGCCGCACCCGCTCAGGGTCACGACCAGGGCCGTGCCGAGGGCAGCAGCTGCGGCCGCGTTCTTCCAGCTTCTGCGAATCATGCGTCACTCCCCCATACCGTCGCTTCTCACCCCTCGCATGGAGTGCGCGAATCTT
>Ga0247732_10000855_pt1 | contig 13051 bp, 15 predicted proteins | sample UWRJL163409C2_FD_180940 | JGI IMG/M metagenome (GOLD analysis project Ga0247732, IMG submission 180940) | Plant litter microbial communities from Arlington Agricultural Research Station in Wisconsin, United States - UWRJ-L163-409C-2 | ecosystem: Environmental > Terrestrial > Plant litter >...
CGCCTGCTCCAGGACGTGTGAGGAGTTGACCATCCGCTCCGGCATCCGTTCGCGTGCAGTCGAAGACCCGGGTTTCTGAGCGGCGAGTTCCACAAGGGGGAGAACGCCGTCATTTTCACGATGCTGAGGACGGCGATTCTTCGGAACCTACGCCCCACCACCCTGTTGCTGGCGAAGCAGCCGTACTCCAAATGGAACGACCTGGATCGCTTGCTTCTGCACGCCTACCAGATCCACGAAGACGAAATCTCCTCCAACACCGGCCTCCCAGTCTGGGTGACTCGCTCGATTGATCCGAACATCAGGATCGCCGTCGAGGAGCGCACAGACATGGCCGACCTCGCGCTCGCAGAGTGGGACAAGAAAAACTCGGGCAAGGACAAGAAAATGGGCGTGTCGCGTTTCGCGGTCGCGCTCGACATAGAAGGCAACCCGCTGGAGTATGGTGGTCTCACGCGCCAACGCTTCAGCGAGGCGGCCATTCAGGAAGAGCAGGATTACGCAGAAGAACTCGGCGAAGCCGGGATCGAGCGTGATCGGCCAGACGGTGGATACAACCCCGCCGACTATGGTGACGGCCTGACCAGCCCTGCATAGCCCGAGAGAGCGCGCATGTCCACTTCCGAGGAGTATCTGGCCTCCATCGGGTTCGACACCTCCGATGTCGACAAGGCGGTCAATCAGACCGTCACCCTGCTCGGGCACATGGGCAACCAGTTCGACGAACTGGAGAAGAAGACCAGCCGGGCCGAGCGCGCTCTGCTCGGCACCACGAAGGCTCAGCAGGGCGCTGCGCGCGCGACGGCGTCCGGTGTCAAGTCCACCAAGGATCAGACGTCTGCACTGGAGACGGCTTCCCGGCAGACCGCGCTCTACAACCAGTACCTCTACGACCAGGACAAGGCCCTCCGGCGGTCGGCCGAGTCCGCCCCCCAGCTTCGCTACGCCCTCTACGACGTCGCCAGCACCGCGCTCGCCACATCGGCAGCCATCACCGGCATCGGCATCGCGTCCGCGGTCGCCTCGGCGAGCTACGAATCCGCGTTCACGAACGTCGAGCGCACGCTCGAACCTGGGTCTATTGCCGTCGAGCGACTGCGCTCCCAGCTGGTCGGGCTCTCCAACGAGATCCCGCTGAGCTTCCAGCAGCTGTCCGGCATCGCCACCCTGGGTAACCAGTTGGGCATCGAGGCCCAGAACATCGAGGGCTTCACCGGCACGGTCGCGCGCTTCTCTGCGGTGTCGGGCGTTGCCTTCGAGGAGACGGCAAAGTCGTTCGGTTCCATGAGCGAGATCCTCGGCGTGGCCGAGGCCGACTACGAACGCCTCGGCTCGTCCATCGCGCTCGTTGGTCGCCGCTCGGTGGCCACGGAAGGTGAGATCCTCTCGCTCACCCGAGAAATCGGCCAGCAGGCGTCACAGGCGGGCTTCTCAGCCGATGAGGTCATCGGACTGGCCGGAGCCCTCGGCGAGCTTCGTGTGCCCCCAGAGCGCGCCCGAGGCTCGCTCACGACCTATTTCCAGACGTTGACCCAGGCCGTCGCAGAAGGCGGGGACCGGCTGGAGGACTTCGCCAGCGTCGTCGGCATGTCGACGGGCGAGCTTTCGGCAGCCGTGCGCGAGGGCCGTGGCCTGGAGGTCTTCCAGCGCTTCCTGACGGCGCTCTCGCAGACCGACACCGTGACGGCCGCCGCAGCGCTCGACCGACTCGGCCTGGCCCAGCTGCGAGTCTCCGACGTCTTCCAGCGCCTCGGCTCCAACACCGACGTGTTCAACCAGTCGCTTGCGAACGGTCGTCAGGGTTGGGTCGAGGGCACTGAGCTTGCACGCCAGTACGCGCTGGTGCTCGACGACCTCAGCACCCGCTGGCAGCTTTTCCTGAACGCCCTGATGACCTTCGGCGCGGCCGTGGGCGATCAGGTGGCTCCGGCGTTCCTCGCGCTCCTGGACGGCGGCAGCCGCGTCCTCCAGATACTGACCGCGTTCGTACAGAGCCCGGTCGGCGAGTGGGCGGTGCAGCTGGTCGGCACCCTCCTCACACTCGTGGCCACGTACGCTGCCCTCCGAGGTGGCATCGCCCTGGCGACGGCCGCGCTCCTGGCCCTGCGGACTGCAACCTCGATCCTGGGTGGCGCTGGCCTCCTCGGCGGCATCAGCGGCCTGGCAGCCTCCCTGGGCCTCGTGAAGACGTCGGCGGACGGCGCGAGGGTTGCAGCGTTCAGCCTCCGCGGCGCGCTCCTCGCTGTCGGGCGTGCGACCCTCATCATTGGCGCACTTCAGCTGGCCACCGAACTGATTTTCAACTTCGGCGAGTCCATGAAAGTCGCCCAGCAGCCGCTCCACTTCTTCACGGACGGCGTTCTCGTGGCCATCCGGGCTCTCCTGACCCTGACCAACGCGGTGGCGAACGCCCTCTCCGGTCTGCCTCTAATCGGTCAGCTGTTCAGGGACGCCAGCAAGGGCGGGAAGATCCTGGAGGCGAACTGGGACACGCTCTCCAGCATGGTCCACTCCGGGGTGGATGAGTGGGTCGACGGGCTCCAGAGCGTCAACGGGGCCACCCGGGAGACCGGCAGCGCCTCGGCGGCGGCGTTCCCGGATGTCGAGCAGTTCTCCAGCGGCATCGGCGACCTCGGCAACAACGCGGGCGAGGCGGCCAAGGAGGTCCGCACGCTGGTCGACTACGCCGGTGACCTCTCGGGCGTCATGTCGCGCGCCTTTGACATCCGGTTCGGCTCCGGCCAGGCGTTCGACGACATCACGAGTTCCTGGAGCGCAATCGGCAAGGCCATCGAGGACACCAACGCCGAACTCACCCAGTACCAGAACGAGATGGCTCGTCTCAGTTCGGACCGCGACATCCGCGAATACTGGCTGCGCGTGGCTGAGAACTACGGCGACGCGCTGCGAGCGGGCCAGCTGCGCGCCGAAATCGCAGACATCGACGCCGACCTCGCGAAGAACTCCAAGTCGCTCACGAAGGCGCAGGAGAAGAACTCCAAGTCGCTCGTCGGCAACTCGGACTCGGCCGTCGAGAACCGAGCGAAGATCCTGGGTCTCGTGCAGGGGTATCAGACCTACATCGAGAAGCTCGCATCAGCTGGCGTTCCCCAGGCTGAACTCGAAGCGGAAGCCAACCGGCTGCGCCAGGAGTTCATCAGCCAGGCGACGCAGCTGGGCTACAACAGCGAGGAACTGGAGACCTACGCCCGCGGCTTCGACGACGTTCGTATCGCGATCCAGGGCGTCCCTCGCAACATCACCGTGTCGGCCGACGTCAACCCCGCCCGCCAGGCGCTGACCGAGTTCCTGGCCGAGGCCGCGAGCGCGCGCGCCAACATCCAGATCGGCGGCGGCGGCGGCGGGTACGGTCTCGGGCAGGGGTTCGGCAACGACTTCCGCACCGGTTTCCAGGACTACATGCGACGTCAGCCCATCGCGGTCGACGGCTATCTCGTCCAGGGCCAGCAGGTCTACCGAGTGCCGGGCACCTCCCTCCAGATGTACCGTTCGGGTACGCCCTGGACCGGCTCTGGCTCGCCTGACGGCGTTGCCGGTGTCGTCCACAACCGCGAGCGCGTGTTGAACGAGCGCGGCTCGCGCATGGTCTCGGGTCAGTTCGTCAACGCGGCCAACCAGGGGCGCAACCCGTGGCAGTATGCTCCGAAGGCGGCCTCGTCGGCGGCCCGTCTGCCGTCCAGCATGATGGTCGAGCTTTCGCCCATCGACCGCGAACTGATCGCCGCGGGCAAGCCGGTCATGGTCACCATCGCCGCCAGCGACGTCGTGAAGAGCACCGGAGCATCGAACGAGGATGACAACCGTAGGGGCGGGGCATGAGTAAGAAGAAGACGTGGTTTGGCACACGCGGGTTTGAAACCTGGGTGCCCACGCCGTCGATCAGCCCCGACTACGGGCGCGTGGGTTGGTCCTCCGGCGAGCAGCAGTTCACCAGCGGTGAGGCGGGCCTGCGTGAGTCGAAGAACGCCCACAACACCTACGTGCTGTCCTGGGGCATCTCGAACTCGCGCGATGCCATCCGCCTCCTGACGGACTTCGCCGAGGGTGTCTACGACCTCCGCGACGGCATCAACCTCATCTACTGGATCGACCCGATGGCTCGCGACAAGAATGTCCTGAGCCAGGCGATGGCCACGCCTTCGCTGGGCTCCGAAGATGCCCCCTCGCTCATCACGGACGCGGACGGCACTGGCCGCCCCAAGGCCGTCGCGACCCCCTCGAACGCTTTCCGCTACCCGGCCCGCTCGGCACAGTTCACCCAGAAGCCCACCAGCATCACGTACGAGCAGTACATCCCGATTCCCGCGGGCTTCTCGGCGTGGGTCGGCGTGCATGGGGACACCGCCGGGGTGATGCAGGTTCAGCGCGTCAACGGCTACACGGCTATCGGGGCGCCGGTCGTCCCCACAATCCTGGGGCTGGAAGCGAACTTGGTCAACACCGAGTTTTCGAGCTCAGCGTCGTCCGGGATCGTCCTGGGATTCACCTCGACCCTGGCCAACCGGACCTTCACGCTGTACGGTCTCGTCGTGCAGATCCTGCCCACCGGCGTCGCTCCCGTGGCTCAGAACTTCATCTCGGGCCAGGGCAACGCCGGATGCCAATTCGTCGGCAAGGGCTCGAAGACCCCGTATTCGGCTGTCTTTGACCGCGTGGCGTTCACCGCGCGCCTCGTTGAGACGGGGATGGGCCTGTGAGCACGGGCATCGAAGTCAAGGTCCGAAACCGCGACGACTCCTACAGCGCGTGGGCCGAGCAACGACGCAACCTCATCACGAATCCGCTGGGTGCCACAGCCAGCGCAAGCACGGGGTATATCTCGATCAACTCCGCGACAATTGCTTTCGACGCGCCGACAAAGGGTGTTCGCGTCACGGCCCCCGCGGCTGGGGCCGTGGACGCCGGAACGAACTTCGCCAACCTCGTCACCTACACGACGGGCATCGAAACCTACACCGTTTCGATGGACCTCATCGGCGAGGTGGCGGACGGTTGGAGGATCTCCGTCCAGGGCACCTGGGTGCCCGTGCGCGTGGACAGTGCCTACACGCCCGTGGGAGTTGGCCAGACGGTGCGCATCTCCCTCACGTTCACCACGAACGCGACCGCCAAGGGCGCCATCTACCTCCTCCGCCAGACGGCCGCTCTCGCGAGTCGAGTGGTCATCAAGAATGTCCTTTTCGAGAAGGGCTCGACGGCGCTGCCCTTCTTCGATGGCGCCAGCGCGGACTACGAACTCCTCCGCAACGAATGGACAAGCACCCCCAACCTCTCCCCGTCCATCCAGGAGACGCGAACCTTCTCGCCTGGCTCGGAGGTGCTGAAGACCGACACGGGGTACACCGTGCGCGAGGAGTCCACCCCTGTCGACACGACCGACACCACGGGTGCCGCCGGGAGCATGACCATCGAGTTGTTCAACTCGCTCTCGCGCGCTGCGACCAAGCGGCTGTCCCGCAAGACCGTCACGCTCACCGACCGCGGCCAGGGCGTCACTGTGGGCGTGGCGAAGGTGCCCTCCGGCAGCCTGGTGAGCACGAGTCTGACGATGGATCAGCGCACGGTTGCGCTCTCGGTCGTCCGTACGGCCCAGCCGTTCTCTGGCACGCTCCGCAACTACTTCATCTACCTGCTCGGGCTCGTGGGGATCGTGGACGGGTATGTCATCGACCCGGTATACACGGCCATGACCGGAACGTTCCCGGGTTGGCAGGATGAGGTCTGGCTTCAGATGAAGCGCCTCCTGGCCGCGAAGGGCGGCGAGATTTCGCTGGCCTCGGCGAACATCATCATCCGGCCCATTCGGGGGCGGGTCACGGTCGACAAGCGGGACACCGAGTTCTCGTGGTCGATGGACGACTCGAACTTGGCCCAGGCCATCGAGGGCTACTGGTACGAGAACGAGCAGCGTTCCGCGGGTCTCGCGTACCCGCCCGGCGGGTGGAACGAAGACGTTCAGGTCTATCAGGTGGATGCGGGCGAGACCATCGAGTTCGACCTTCCCCTCAACGCCAGCCTGTCCAGCGTGAACCAGCCCACCGCGCTGGACTACGTGAGCCGCGAATACGTCGGCCCGAACAGCGTCTACTGCGTGGTCGGCTCGGATGGCCTGCCCGTCCCCGCGGCACAGTGGGTGGACGCTGGCGGTAAGATCCAGGTCTTGATTGGCGAGGACACCCGCTCGCTCATCGTGCGCATTACTGGTGCCAGCATTGATCGGTACGCCCCGTTCCGCATCGCGGCGACTGCGGGGCCGAGCGACAACTACTCCAGCCTGCGACTCACAGGGACCGGCGTCTTCTCCACGAAGCACGGCCCCGTCCGCCTCATCACATCGGCAGACGAGGACCAGACTTCGGTCGAGATCGGCGCGACGGTCGACGTCGACTTCATCACCAGCCTGTCCGACCTGTACGACGCGATGGCCTGGACGCTCTCACGTTACGGCGGCCCCCGCCACTCCATCAGCGTGCAGACCACCGGCATCAACCGCTCGGGCGACTCGGGATCATACGCTTACCCCACCTTCGAGGATTTCAACGAGTACGCCACCAGCCAGGGCTGGACGACGTTCACGAGTTTCAACACCGCGTATGCGGGCGACCTCTTCCAGGATTTCAACGAGACGTGGGCGGCGACCGTCTCTGAATCGTTCGTCAATCAGGCGTTCGGAAACGTTGCCGGAGCGCGCACGTTCCGCGATGGTCTCTGGTTCCGTCTTCGCACCACTGACATCTCGCCGGGCGGACTTTCCTACGCGGCCGAGAACGACTCGACCGTGGGCGACTTCGACACCTGGATGCTCGCGCAGCTGGCCGAACGCGGCCTGCCCAATACGATGGCGTCGTTCAATACGCTCCTGGCTGAGCGTGCGTCCTTCTCGGACATGAGCGCTGCCCCCATGAGTCTGGAGAACTGATGCCCCTTCTGCGCTTTCCCGCGCCCAATCTGGATCGCCTCTCGCGCCCGTGGACTCGATTCGTCGAGGACTTCATCCAGGGTCAGAACAAGCGCAACGAGCGCGAAGAAGCTGACGCCCTGAACGCGAACAAGGCGCAGGCATCCGCCTCGCAGCGTCAGGCGCAGACAATCCGCCGCCTACCCTTCGTCGTCCCGGGCCAGGACACGCGAACCGGCTTCGGTCTGGTCGCCGGATGGAACACCGTTGCTCTGGTCACCATTCCGAACCCCGAGGGTTGGGATGTGGTGAGCATCACCGCAATTGCGAACGTCGCTGCGCTCGACACCACCTCCGGCGGCCTGACCATCTGTGAAGGCCGACTCATCATCGGCGCGTATGCCTCGAACATCTTCTCGCCCTCGAAAGACTCCGGCGCGTCCGCGGTGAACAACGTCTTGTCGATGAACTTCGGGACTATCGACTACCCCGTTTTCCCGGGAGTCTCGACGACGTGCAGCATCCAGCTATCTCCGCTGAATCCCACCGCCTTCCCCGTGAGGCCAAGCAATTACGCCAGCCTCACCGTCACCGCGACTTTCACAAATCCCTCGTAAAAGATAGGATTCGACCATGCCCAACTTGACCGGACGCTGGCCCGTGTGGTACCCGATTCCGGGGTCGCCCTTGATCCCGTTCGAGAACAACTTCTTGACGCTGGCGCAGAGTGTCGCCGACATGCTCGACGGGTATGACCTCCCTCTCAGCGTGGCCTCCGCGGGAGCGCGCGACACCCTCTTCCCGTCGCCCACTCAGGGCGACCGTGTGTACCGGCGCGACCTCGCCACCGAACAGACCTACCTAGCCGCCTACAACGCCGGTACGAACCCCGGTGGCGCCAACCCGGCCGGGTGGTATTCGGACAAGGTGGCCATCGGGCTGATGCGAGCCGCCACGGTCGCCACCGGCGCTGCGGCGCTCGTGACGTTCGACACCCTCGTGGACGCGAAGGGCTTCTCCTCGTCCGTGCCGACGTCGAGCATCGTCATCCCTGTTGCCGGGCTCTATTCCGTGAGCTTCTCGGCAAACGTCGACCAGACCGCAGGCAACTTCTTCAACTCGTGGATCCGCAAGAATGGCGCCGATCTCTCGCTGTCCACGGGCCACCCGTACCCTCACTCCAACACGAACTCGCGCGTATACTGGGACAGCTTCCCGGTGAAGTGCGTTCCCGGAGACACCATCGCCATCGCCATCTCTTCGTCCACAACCGGCACGCTCACGGCGAACAACACGTACATGATGATCGAACAGGTGGGCTGAGCATGCTCTGGCCGAACGGCTCCAAGAATCGCCCGCGTCTTTCTGGCGAGGGGACGGCAAAAGAGGCCGAGGCCGACTTCGGACCCCGCAAGACCGGCAAGGGCTTTCACGATGGCGTCGACCTTGCCGCGCTCTTCGTTCGCGTGTGCGCGGTACTCGCCGGGGAGGTCATCCGTGTCGAGAAGTGGGACGGCAAGCCGCCGAAGACGACTCAGACCCAGCATGGTAATCGGGTCTGGATCGACCACGGCAATGGCGTCGTCACGACGTATTCTCACCTCGCACCAAACTCTGTCACCGTCAAGAAGGGTGACCGCGTTGCCGAGGGCCAGCACATCGGTAACCTCGGATCGACGGGCTATACGGACGGTCCGCATCTCCACTTCGAGGTTCACGTCAATGGCCGCCTGGTAGACCCCGTGCCGTTCGTGGCATACCGTATCAATCCCGCAATTCCCACCGGGACGCCGACTGGCACCCCGACCCCTGCTCCCACGGAGGATGACGACATGACGATGGATCTGATCGAGCACGCCGGAAACGATGTCCAGGGCGGATGGTATGTCGCCGGTCCCGGACACTGGCACCGCCTCACCCCGCCCGAGCTTGACCAAGCTCTCCTGGGCGCGGTCGGCGATTTCAAGCGCCGGTCGACCGGCGGGAACTGGGCGCTGCTCGTGCGCTGGCACGACATCTACGCGCCCCCCGGAATCGACCTCAACGGCAACCCCGGCGTGGTCGTGGATGTCGAGACCATCGCGGCGCGCACGGCCATCGCGGCGCGTGATGCCGTCCAGGCCGCCATCGAGGCCGCGGGCGTTGTCGTCGACATCGACGAGGATGCCATCGCCAAGCGGGTGCGCGACGAGTTCACCGCGAACCCGCTCCGCTGACCAACACGAAGGAGTCATCATGACCAACACCCCTGAGCCCACCCCGGGCATGCCCGTCGTCGCCGCCAGCGTCGACCAGATCACGCCCAACGTCGTGGTCTCCAACCCCAACACGCGCCGGAAGATCGGCGTCGGGTTCTGGGTCGCCTCGCTCGCCGCCGGTGCCGCGGGCCTGTTCTTCGCCTTCTTCCCGGAGGCGGCGGCAGGCACGGACGTGCCGACACGAGCGGTCGCTTTCGTGAACTCGCTCGTCTCGCTCGGCACCGGCGCCTTCGGGTTCGCCCTGGTGCTGCCGAACACGCCCAAGGCGCCTAGCGTCTGATACTCTCTCGACGGAGATCCTGTCAGATCCAAGGAAGCCCCCGGAAAGCTCTCGTCAATTGAGACATCCGGGGGCTTCTTGGCGTCTACAGCGTGATCTCCGGCCAGAAAGCGGTCATGGTCGGTTCGTGGTCGATCGCCTTCGCGTGAGCGAGCGCGTGGATCTCCGAGTCGTTCACGTCCCGTCCGTCCGTGTGCAGGATAGCCGGGTCGACCTTCGCCTGGGCGGGCGTGATGTAGAACCCCAGGCGCTTCAGGTCGTCGTCGTGACACAGCGCCTTCATGTTCGTGTCGTGGAGCACGATGTCGATGCCGAGCGCGCTCGCGGCCGTGCGGGCAGAGCCCTGGATCTCCAGCGCCTCGTAGTCTTTCGCCTTGCCGTAGCCGAGGTCGGGGTTGAACCGCTCGAAGATGATGAGGCTCGGTCGCAGCACCGCGAGGTTGCGCTCCATCCAGAAGAGGTAGCCCAGGAAACCGCCCTTGATCGCGCCGTAGTCGAGACGCATGATGGGCGAGTCGTCGGGTAGCTCCCAGAGACTCCAGCCGGTCGTTCCGCCAGGGTCACACGACCAGATCGTTTCGCTCACGCTTGCCATTCTCCACCCTCGCGGATCAACGCGACCTCATCCACTGGCGCCTCGGGCTCGGGCTTCTTGCGCGTCAGCCGCTTCCCGCCGTTCTCGGTCTTGGTCAGATCGAGGTAGAGGTCGATCCACTGGTTCATCGGATCACCGGCGTGGTAGTGCATGACGTGGACCTTGTGCGACTCGGCCGGATAGCGGCGGTTCATCGCCATGCCCTCCTGGACGCGCCGCTCCTCCGTCCACCCCTTGTCGTCGGCCACGACCTTCGAGCGGGTGTAGTCCACCGTGTCGACGATGATGATGCCGTACGCCGAGTCCCGGATGCGGCACCAGTCGAATGACGCCGACGTGGCTGGCTTGCCCTTCGCGTCCTCCAGACCCTCGCCCTCATAGAACGCCTGGATGCCGACCTCGTGCTCACCGAAGCGGCCCTCCAGGCAGTACCGGCGCACGACCTTGGCCGGGAACTTCACGTCACCGGCGCTGTATTCTTTCGGGCCGCCCTCCTTGGAGTCGCCGACGTACAGCACCTCATCCCACTCGCCGACCTGGCGCCACGCGCTCACGGTCCATCCCATCGCCAGCAGGGCGTTCGCGACGCCCTTGGGGGATCGACCTAGCTCAGCGATCTCGATGCGCTCGTAGGGCTCGTGGACGGTGTAGCCGCGAGTCTTCTCGACCTTCTCGCGCTCGACCAGCGTGACGACACCATCCTCATCCTCCACGGTGTCGAAGCCGCCCTTGGAGGCCAGCCAGATCGCACGCTGCCGGTTGTAGTCGCGGAAGTATTGCTCGACCGTGCCGAAGTCGGGATCGCTCGTGGGAGTGAAGGTGAAGCCCATCAGGCCAGGTTCCTCTGGTACTCGCGGAGCTTGCGGTGGGCGTCCTGCTCCTCCTGGGTGACCTCGCGAGTGCCGGGTCCGAAGATCCCTGTCATGGTGTCCAGCGTGAGGTTGGCGCGCTCGTCATCATCGACGATCCGTAGCACCCACGCAAGCGCGCGCGTGAACTCCTCGTGTCCGGCATCGTCGCCGACCAGGAAGTAGTCACAGATGAACGGCGGTGGCGAGCCCACGGCCAGCACCCGATCATCCCAGGAGAGGCCGTCAGCGCCCCACTCGCCGCAGTTCATGGGGATCACCTTGGGGATCTCGGTAATGCCGTCGTCCAGGGCCGCCTTGCCCACCTTGACCTTCTCCAGATCCATCGGCTCGCCGCCGGACCAGATGTAGAGCTTCATGACTCGCCCATCTCTACAGACCGGTTATCCAGCGCGTCAGCCAGCTTGCGCAGCATCATGGCGACGTGGGTGAGTTCGGTGGGGATGCCTTCGGTGCGGTCACGCCAGCGCGCGCGGCCGACGCCATCATCGTCCACCCACACGATCACGATGCCCGTGAGGGTCTCGGGGACACTGACCTGGAGATTTACCTGCTTCATGCCATGTCCTCCCTCTTCCATCGCTTCGTGGCGGCCTGGCGGCTCGTGCCCGCGGCGGCCGCAATTCGTTCCCAGCTGACGCGGCGCTCACGCTGCCGACGAACCGCCTCCTGGATGCAGTCCTGGATGAATCCCTCCAGGGCCATGAGCAGTCCAAGCTCGATCTCATCCTCTTCGCCAGCCCGGCGGGCGAGCGCTCGAAGCACGCGCTTCACGAACGCCACGTAGGCGGTCGTTTCCACGGTTCGAGGAGTCATACCACCGAGTCTGCCGTGTTCGGCGTTTCAGGCGCAACCTCAGGTTGCATTTCGGGGGCGTTTGTCTTCGGCTTGATCCATGCGTAGATGGTGTTGTAGTGGATGCCGGTGAGCTTCGACAGCATGCGTGGGCTCGTGCCCGCGGTGACGATGCTACGCACCACCTGCCGGTTCGTTCCGTGGTGGCGCTTCCAGTCCACCGCCACATCGTGGATGAGGTGCAGGTACTCCACGTTCAGGGAGCCGCCCCGCTTGCTCGGGTTCATGCCCGCCAGAAGCTCGTACGCGAACGTCTTCGGCAGGCCCGTGATGAGGATGATGTGCTGCACCGAGAAGACACCGGTCTCCGCGAGCGCCACGGCGTCGTCTACGCGCCCTTGGCGGTCTCCGGGCTCCTCCGGGTCGCGGGTGCGCGTGAAGGCCACCAGGGCCTGCTCCAGGGGCGTCAGGGCGATCATTTCTTCTCCTCGGGTTCGGGGCTGGATGATCCAAAGTGGATCAGGTTGTAGGTGGGCTGTGGCGCCTCGGGCTCAACACCCGGAGGCGATCCGAAGTGGATCATTTCTTCTCCCTCGTCTTCAGCTTGTAGAGGCGGCGTTCGCCTTCCTTCTTCTCCTCCACGCGGCCCTGGAAGCCCAGGGACAGGAGGTACTCGTCCACGATGCGCTTGGGCTCGTTGCGGCGGAAGCGATACACCGATCCGATCTCGACCTCGCCCTTGGCGTTGGCCGCGATGAACTTCTCGATCTCGTCACACTGACGGGCGAAGTAGGAGTCCGACACCGCCTGCGCCGCCTGCATGGCGTTGGCCATCCACATCTCCACGTAGTACAACGCGACCTCGGCATCCCGCACGCCGATGACGATGCGACCGTTCGAGGCCGCCTGGAGCGCGGCGAGCTTCCACATGATGTCGTACATGCGGCGCAGGATCGGACGCCAGAGCCCGATGTCCGACTCGGCCGAGATGTGCTCGTGCAGGGTCCACTTCGCCTCGTCGATGAGGTGGATCGCTTCGTCGGTGGGCTCGACCGGGATGCGGTCGGCGTCGAACGGGATCTTGGCGTACAGGCTCGCGATGGTGTGATGCAGGTGGCTGGCGAAGTACCGCGGCATGTAGTTGAACTTCCGAGCCTGCTGAGCCCCGCGGCGCACGTTCGTGGCCAGGGAGTCCTTCGTGACGTCGATGTTCTCGCCGAAGACCCAGATACAGCGGGCCAGCCAGCCGGTGTAGAAGTTCTTCCGCTCCAGCTGGTCGAGAACGCCTGCCGGTGTGCCCATCATGTGCATGGCCACGATCACCTGGACGCCCCC
>Ga0247732_10000863_pt1 | contig 12970 bp, 8 predicted proteins | sample UWRJL163409C2_FD_180940 | JGI IMG/M metagenome (GOLD analysis project Ga0247732, IMG submission 180940) | Plant litter microbial communities from Arlington Agricultural Research Station in Wisconsin, United States - UWRJ-L163-409C-2 | ecosystem: Environmental > Terrestrial > Plant litter >...
GAACTCGGCGAGGGACGCGGCGAACTGAGTGCGCTCGTCGGCGTCTTTGCTGGTCTCCGCGGCGTTGAAGCGGAGGTTCTCGAGGAGAGCGATACCGCTCTCCTCGAGAGATGCCACCGCTTCAGCAGCGGAAGAACCAACCGTGTCGCTCGCGAACACTACCGGCTTGCCCAGCAGCTCGCTCAGTCGCACGGCGACCGGGGCGAGGCTGTACTTTGCTTCCGGTTCGCCCTTGGGACGCCCGAGGTGGGAGACCACAACGACGCGGGCGCCAGCGTTGAGTAGTGCGTTCAGAGTGGGCAACGAGGCACGAATGCGCCCGTCGTCTGTGATCTCTCCGTCTTTCAACGGAACATTGAGGTCACAGCGAACGAGAACCTTCTTGCCGGCGAGGTCACCGAGACTATCGAGAGTGCGAAGCGACACGGCTACTACCTACAGGCTTTTTGCGACGAACTCGGTGAGGTCAACGAGGCGGTTGGAGTATCCCCACTCGTTGTCGTACCAGGAAGCAATCTTGACCTGGTCGCCGATTACCTTGGTGAGGCCAGCGTCGAAGATCGAGGAGTGCGGGTCGCCAACGATGTCGCTGGAAACGATGGGCTCTTCGGTGTAGTACAGGATTCCCTTGAGGGGGCCCTCTGCTGCAGCCTTGAACGCGGCGTTGACTTCGGCGACCGTAACGGGGCGCGAAGGCTGGATGGTGAGGTCCGTGATCGATCCGGTGATGACCGGAACGCGAAGCGCGTAGCCGTCCATCTTGCCGGCGAGCTCGGGGATGACGAGGCCGAGGGCCTTGGCAGCACCGGTCGACGTCGGGATGATGTTCTGCGCGGCAGCGCGGGCACGACGAAGGTCGCTGTGCGGGCCGTCCTGGAGGTTCTGGTCGGCGGTGTACGCGTGAACGGTGGTCATAAAGCCACGCTCGATGCCGAAGGACTCCATGAATACCTTCGCGACGGGCGCGAGGCAGTTCGTGGTGCAGGAAGCGTTGGAGATGACGTCGTGGATCGATGCGTCGTAGGTGGACTCGTTGACACCGAGAACGATGGTCGCAACGTTGTCACCGGTGGCCGGTGCGGAAACGAGGACCTTCTTGGCGCCAGCTTCGATGTGCTTGCGCGCATCGGCTTCCTTGGTGAAACGGCCGGTCGACTCGATAACGAGCTCGACGCCCAGCTCTCCCCAGGGGAGGTTGGCGGGGTCGCGCTCGGCGAGAACCTTGATGGGCTTGCCGTTGACGATGATGGTGTCGCCATCTACCTCAACCGTGGCCGCGATACGTCCGCTGACGGTGTCGTACTTCAGCAGGTGGGCGAGGGCGGCGGGGTCGCTGAGGTCGTTGACCGCGACGATCTCCAGATCGCTTCCCTTCGCAAGAGCTGCGCGGAAATAGTTGCGGCCAATGCGGCCGAAACCGTTGATACCGATCTTGACGCTCAATGGAACTCCAGTGCTCAGGCGTCTTACGACGCTCTATTTTTTAGTGGTGAAGGAGGCTGTAACCGGGACTAAAGTCCCGGCCACAGCACGTTTTGTTCTCTTACGAGAGTAGCAGTAGGGCGTTCGAGTTATCGCGAGCTGAGCTGAACCGCAGCTGCACGTTCTCCCAATTCACGATGTTCCAGAATGCCTTCACGTAGTCCGCCTTGACGTTGAGATAGTCGAGGTAGAACGCGTGCTCCCACATGTCGAGCTGGAGGACAGGAATCGTCCCCATCGCCGTGTTGGACTGCTGGTCGAACAACTGCTGAATGATCAGCTGGGCGCCAATCGGATCCCAGGAGAGCACGGCCCAGCCGGAACCCTGGATCCCGGTTGCAGCCGCAGTGAAATGGGCGACGAACTTGTCGAAGGAACCGAACGAGTCGTCGATCGCCGCGGCGATGTCGCCCGTGGGCTTGTCGCCGCCGTCGGGTGACAGATTCGTCCAGAAGATGGAGTGGTTCACGTGGCCGCCGAGGTTGAAGGCGAGGTCTTTCTCCAGCTTGTTCACGTTGCCGAGGTTTCCGGAATCGCGTGCTTCGGCCAGGGAAGCCAGGGCGGTGTTCGCGCCGGCTACGTAGGTGGCATGGTGCTTGTCGTGGTGCAGCTCCATGATCTTGCCGCTGATGTGCGGTTCGAGTGCGGCGTAGTCGTAAGGGAGTTCTGGAAGTGTGTATTCAGCCATCGATTTCTCTCCTAGGGATCAGCCCCGATCCGCCGTCGGCGGACCACCGGGGAACCAATTCAGTCTAATCCTCAGAACCTGTCAGGGGTTCTCAGGTCGACATCCGTGCGGGTTAGACCTCGTCCATGTCGGGTGGAAGATTGGCGTCAGTCCCGGGGATTCCCTCGTCAGATGCGCGCTTGTCGGCCATGGCCAAGAGGCGGCGGATGCGTCCGGCAACCGCATCCTTCGTCATGGGCGGGTCCGCGTGGTGACCAAGCTCGTCGAGGCTGGAATCGCGGAATCGCAGGCGCAATTCGCCGGCGTAACGCAGGTGCTCCGGCACGTTTCCTTCGAGGATCTCGAGAGCCCGTTCAACGCGTGAGCAGGCCGCGACAGCAGCCTGTGCGGAACGCCGCAGGTTCGCGTCGTCGAAGTTCACCAAACGATTGGCGGTTGCCCGCACTTCTCGACGCTGACGCATCTCGTCCCAGGCGACCACGCTGTGCACGGCGCCCATGGTGACCAGCATTGCGCCGATCGCTTCGCCATCGCGAATCACTACGCGGTGAACGCCGCGCACTTCACGGGCCTTCGCGGGGATCTTCAGACGGCCGGCGGCACCAACAAGCGCCATGGCAGCTTCGTTGCCCGGGCAGGTGATCTCGAGCGCGGCGCTCCGGCCGGGATCGGTCAGCGTTCCATGCGCGAGGAAGGCACCACGCCAAACGGCGGACAGTTCCTCGTGCGAGCCGGTGGTCAGTTTGTTCGGGAGTCCGCGGATGGGACGACGACGCGCGTCGAGCAGGCCGGTCTGGCGGGCGAGAGTTTCGCCGCCTTCGAGGACGCGAACGAGAAAGTGACCCGTACGGCGCTGGGCCGTCGGAGCGACGGCGGAGATTTCACTCCGAACGCCGTAAAGCTCCGCCAGGTCCTTGCGGACGCGACGTCCGAGGAGGGGGGTGTCGAGCTCGGCCTCGACGGCGATGCGTCCCGAGATCAGATGTAAGCCGCCAGCGAAACGCAGAATCGTGGCCAGCTCGGCCGCCCGAACGGTGGTCTTGCTCACCTCGACCTTGGCGAGTTCGTCCTTGACGTCAGCGGTTAGTGCCACAGGGTAATTCCTTCTTGTTGTTTCTCGGCGAGAGCGCTGGGGTCGACGCCGGTGATGTATCCACCCGGACGATACCGGGACAGTGCTTTATTCGCGGCCCAGGTCGCGGTGCTTCACGCTAACCGCGACGCCGGGAAGACCTCGAACCAGCTCGCGAAGTTTCTCGGCGACAGCCACGGAACGATGCTTTCCTCCCGTGCACCCAATGGCGATCGTAGCGTGTCTCTTGTTCTCACGCTGATAGCCGGCAAGCACGGGAGCGAGGGCTGCTGCATAATTCTGCAGGAATTCTTCCGCTCCCGTTTGCGCAAGAACGTAGTCACTGACCTCAGCGTCGAGGCCCGTGTGAGGCTTTAGTTCGGGGAGCCAGAAGGGGTTCGGAAGGAACCGCATGTCTGCGACCAGGTCGGCGTCGGCGGGCAGACCGTATTTGAATCCAAAACTCAGGATTGTGACCTGCACCCCGGGCGTGTCTTCTTCGGAGAATTTCTCGGCGATTGTGGTCGCCAGTTGGTGGATATTGAGCTCCGACGTGTCGATAACAATGTCGCTGTTGGCTCGCAGCTCCTGCATACGCGTTCGCTCGGCCCCGATGCCGTCGAGAAGTGTTCCGTCGCCCTGAAGCGGGTGAGGACGCCGCACCTGCTCGAAGCGACGCACCAGGGCGGCGTCGGTGGCTTCGAGGAAAACCACCCGGACGCGAGCGTTGTCACGCAACCACTGCACGGCCTCTTTGACATCAGCGAAGAGCTTGCCACCGCGGACGTCGACAATGGCGGCAATCTTCGGCAGCGCGGTACCCGCGTGACCGGCGAGGTCAACCAGCGGGCGGAGCATCTGCGGCGGGAGGTTGTCGACCACGTACCAGCCGAGGTCTTCGAGGGCGTTGCCGACCGTCGACCTCCCGGCGCCAGACATGCCCGTGATGATCAGCATCTCCTGCTGTCCGATTTCCGGGGTCATAGAGCCTCAGGTCTTTGATCGTCGCGTGTGGGAATACAACTAGTTTACGGTGCGGGCAGGGCGGAACGGGCCGGAGCACGGATCGGCAGCCTGTGCACCACGCTAGGACCGCAGGCTCTCGTAGATCTGGGTGGCCAGGGTCTCCCCCACTCCCTTGACTTCAGAGATGTCCGCGAGTTCGGCTGAACGCAGTCGCGCGACCGAACCGAAGTGCTTCAGCAGCTCGCGGACGCGTGCCGGACCGAGACCCGGAATGTCGTTGAGCGACGACGTGATGTCGCTCGCGCGACGCTGTCGTTGGTAGGTAATCGCGAAGCGGTGTGCCTCGTCGCGGATACGCTGGAAGAGGAACAGGGCGTCACTGTTGCGCGGCAGGATCACCGGGTAATCAGAGTTAGGCAGCCAGATCTCTTCGAGCCGCTTGGCGATTCCGCAGAGGGCGATGCCCGTCACACCGGCATCATCAAGCGCACGCTGGGCCGCTTGCACCTGCGGTTGCCCGCCGTCCACAATCAGCAGGTTCGGACGATACGCGAACCGCGGTCGGTCCTTGACCTCCGTGACGACCTCGCCAGCCTCCAGCGCCTTCTCCGCGCGGAGCTCCGCATCGGTCAGACCTGCCTCGCGCTCGGAATCTTGGGCGAGGTGGGCAAGCCGGCGAGAGAGCGTCTGGTAGATCGACTCCGTGTCATCCGTGGAGTCGGAGATACTGAAGCGCCGGTATTGGTCTTTGCGCGGCAGGCCGTCTTCGAAGACCACCATGGACGCGACAATATTCGTTCCACTGAGGTGGGAGACGTCGTAACATTCCATCCGCAGTGGGGCATCGGGCATCCCGAGCGCCTCTTGAATGTCGGCCAGAGCCTGGGAGCGCGCGACAAAATCGCCACTCCGGCGGGTTTTATAGAGCATCAGGGCGTTTTTGGCGTTCGTCGCGACCGTCTGGGCGAGAGCCGCCTTGTCGCCGCGCTGAGCGACGCGCAGGGTCACGCGACCGGAGACGTGGCGTTTGGGGCCCACGATGTCCACTCCGCGCACGTCAGTTCCCTGCACGGAGATGCCCCGGCGATCCACGTTGCCGATCGCCCCGGCCTCATACGAGACAGCGGCGTTGACGGCAGTATCGATCGTGGCGGCTGCGTTCGGCACTTCGTTGTCGGATTCCGCATCGTCCACACCGTGCGGAAGTACGTGCTCCTCGAGCACCGCGATTTCGTCGTCGGTCAGCGCGGCGAGAGCCCCGGCCGCGCCGTTGGTGATGGCGGATGCTCGACCTCGACCACTCCGGATGCCAGTGAGCAGCTCCTCCAGCTCCGCGGAGTCTTCCGGCAGCTCGGGGACGAGGATCTCGCGGGGAGGCTGCATATCGTCTTCGTAGGCGTTCTGAAGCACAATCTCGACGAGTTCGGGGAGGGCCACATCGAGTTCTTTGTCTACAACCCAGCTGCGCACACCGCGGATGCGACCTCCACGAACGATGAACTGCTGCACAGCGGCCGCGAGCTCGTCGTGGGCGATACCGAAGATGTCGGCGTCGATGTCATCGGCGAGAACAATGGCGCTCTTGGAGAGTGCCGTGTTCATGGCACCGAGCTGGTCGCGGTACCGGGCCGCGGACTCGTAGTCGAATTCCGCCGCGGCCGTCTGCATCTTTTTGGTGATGAGGGCGGTGTAACTGCGATCGTTGCCCGCCATAAACGAGGTGAAATCGAGCGCAATCGACTTGTGCTCTTCTTTGCTCACTCGTCCGACGCAGGGCGCGGCGCACTTGCCGATGTCCCCGAGCAGGCACGGCCGGCCCGTCTGCGCAGCGCGTTTGTAGGTGGTGTCGGAACAGCTCCGCATGGGGAAGACCTTGAGCATCAGGTCGACGGTCTCGCGGATGGCCCATACCTTCGTGTACGGGCCGAAGTAGCGGGCGCCTTTGAGATTACGGTTGCGCGTGACCAGCACCCGCGGCACCTCGTCCTGCAGCGTGATCGCCAAGTACGGGTACGACTTGTCGTCGCGGAACTGCACGTTGAAGGGCGGGTTGAACTCTTTGATCCAGGTGAACTCGAGCTGGAGCGCTTCGAATTCGGTGCCCACCACCGTCCACGTGACAGACGACGCCGACAGCACCATCCGGCGCGTGCGCTCGTGCAGGGTGTGCAGCGGAGCGAAATAGTTCGCCAAGCGGGACCGAAGGTTTTTCGCCTTCCCTACATAGAGCACCCGACCCGTGGTGTCACGGAACCGGTACACGCCGGGGGCAGTAGGAATTTCACCCGCGGCGGGTCGCCAGCTCACTGTGTCGGCCATCTCGGGTGTTCATCTCCTTGCCGTGGTGTCGAGTGTCGGTGTGCGGGTGATCAGATCTAGCCTGCCGCGAGAATCTCTTTGAGGAACGTCGAGGTGTAGCCCTTTTTGGATCGCGCGATCTTTTCGGGGGTTCCGGTCAGCAGGATTTCTCCGCCGCCAGCACCACCCTCCGGGCCGATGTCGATGATCCAGTCCGCGGACTTAATGACGTCAAGGTTGTGCTCGATCACGATCACGGTGTTGCCCTTGTCGACGAGACCGTTGAGTACCAGGAGGAGTTTGCGCACGTCTTCGAAGTGCAGACCCGTGGTGGGCTCGTCGAGCACGTAGATGCTGCGTCCCATCGAGCGCTTCTGCAGCTCGGTAGCGAGCTTCACGCGCTGTGCCTCACCACCGGAGAGAGTCGTGGCGCTCTGGCCGAGGCGTACGTACCCGAGCCCGACGTCGACGAGGGTCTTCAGGAACCGACTGATCGCCGAGATGGCCTGGAAGAAGTCGGCCGCCTCGCTGATCGGCATGTCGAGAACCTCGGCAATACTTTTGCCCTTGTAGTGCACGGCGAGGGTTTCGCGGTTGTAGCGCGCTCCCCCACACACCTCGCAGGCGACATACACGTCGGGCAGGAAGTTCATCTCGATCTTGATGGTTCCGTCACCCGAACAGTTCTCGCAGCGACCGCCCTTCACGTTGAAACTGAAGCGGCCGGGCAGGTAGCCCCGCGCCTTGGCTTCGGCCGTCTCGGAGAACAGCGTGCGGATGCGGTCGAACACTCCCGTGTAGGTCGCGGGGTTGGAGCGAGGGGTGCGGCCGATCGGGTTCTGGTCGACGTGCACCACCTTGTCGAGGTTGTCGAGCCCGGTGACGCGGGTGTGCTTCGCGGGCATCTGGCGGGCGCCATTGAGCTCGTTGGCAAGCACCTTGTAGAGAATGTCGTTGACGAGCGACGACTTTCCTGACCCACTCACACCGGTGACGGCGGTGAGTGTTCCCAGAGGGAACGTCGCGGTGACGTTTTTGAGGTTGTTGGCGCGTGCACCCTCGACGACCACCTGGCGGTCGGGGTCGATCGGACGGCGGGTCTTTGGCACAGCGATCGACTTGCGGCCGGACAGGTAGTCACCGGTCAGCGACTCGGTGTTCGCAAGTAGGTTCTCGTACGAGCCCGAGTGCACCACTTCACCACCGTGCTCACCCGCGCCCGGACCGATGTCAACGATCCAGTCAGCGGTGCGGATGGTGTCTTCGTCGTGCTCCACCACAATCAGCGTGTTGCCGAGGTTCTTGAGCTTCACGAGCGTCTCGATGAGGCGGCGGTTATCCCGCTGGTGGAGGCCAATGCTCGGCTCGTCGAGTACGTAAAGCACCCCGGTCAGGCCGGATCCGATCTGTGTTGCCAGGCGGATGCGCTGGGCCTCACCACCGCTGAGGGTGGCAGCAGCCCGCGCGAGGTCGAGGTAACTCAGTCCCACCTCGATGAGGAACTCGAGACGGAGACGAATCTCCCGCAGAACCTGCGCCGCGATGCGGGCTTCGCGCTCGGTGAGGTCGATGGTCTGCATAAAGCCGTGGGATTCCACCAGGCTCAGCTGGCAGATGTCGGAGATGCTGTGGCCGTTGACGGTGACCGCGAGAACTTCGGGCTTCAGGCGCTTGCCGTCGCAGACGGGGCAGTTGATCTCACGCAGGTAGCTCTGGAAACGAGCACGCTGAACGTCGGTCTCCGCCTCGAGGAACTTGCGCTCGATGTACGGCATCACACCCTCAAAGCCGGTGGAGTACTTCATCTCGCGGCCGAAGCGGTTTTTCCACTTCACGGTCACTTCGAAGTTGTTGCCCTTGAGTACTGCCGTCTTGACTTCTTCGGGCAGTTTGCCCCACGGGGTATCGAGCGAGAAGTCCATCTCCTCGGCGAGGCCGCCGAGCAGCTTCTCGAAGTAGCTGAAGACTCCCTTGCCGGAGTTTGCCCACGGCAGGATGACTCCCTCAGCGAGGCTCAGAGAGGCATCGCCGATGAGCAAGTCGGAGTCAACGGACATTCGCGTACCAAGACCGGAGCACTCCGGGCAAGCGCCGAACGGGGCGTTGAACGAGAAGGTGCGGGGCTCGATTTCCGTCAGCTGAACCGGGTGCCCGTTGGGGCAGGAGAGCTTCTCGGAGAAGTTGCGCCACGCGGCATCCCCCGTCAGGTCAACATAATTGACCGACACCAACCCATCGGTCAGGCGGAGCGCCGTCTCGAGGGAGTCCGTCAGACGGGTGAGGATGTCGTCGGCCGCGACGAGGCGGTCGACCACCACGGAGATGTCGTGTTTGATCTGCTTCTTGAGGGTGGGCGGGTCGGTCAGCGAGACCTGCTTGCCGTCGACGATGGCGCGGGAGTATCCCCCGGCGGCCAGCTCCTGGAACAGGTCGACGAACTCGCCCTTTTTCTTCGAGATGATGGGGCTGACGATCTGGTAGCGGGTGCCAGCTTCCAACGTCATCAGCTGGTCGGCGATCTGCTGCACCGTCTGGCGTTCGATGGCTTCGCCACAGACGGCGCAGTGCGGGATGCCGATGCGCGCCCAGAGCAGGCGCATGTAGTCGTAGATCTCGGTGATGGTACCGACGGTCGACCGCGGGTTGCGGTTGGTCGACTTCTGGTCGATGGACACCGCCGGGCTGAGGCCCTCGATGAAGTCGACGTCAGGCCGGTCGACCTGGCCGAGGAACTGGCGGGCGTAGGCGGAAAGCGATTCGACGTAGCGACGCTGCCCCTCCGCAAAAATGGTGTCGAACGCGAGCGACGACTTACCGGAGCCCGAGAGCCCCGTGAAGACAACGAGGGAGTCACGCGGAATTTCAAGGTCAACATTTTTGAGATTGTGGACACGGGCGCCTTGGACGCTGAGCTTCGAGGAGCCCTCTACAGAAGAAATCGACACTCTATATATTCTACGGAAGCCACTGACATTGCCTGACCGTGTCCGCCCGCAGCGATAATGGTCCGATGCGAATTGTGCGCGTCACCAACTTCTACGGCTCCCCGTCTGCGGCGCTTTCTCCGACGATTCGCGAGCTCGGGGCCGGCTACCTGCGCGCTGGCCATGAGTTTGTTGTGGTCTCCGCTGGCACGTCCTATTCGACGCGGTTCACGTCATACGCCACTCTCATCACGGTGCCGTGGCAGCGTACTTCCGGTCGCCGAGCGTCGCTGGTTGGCCTGGTCTCCGCCGTGCGGCTGCTCCTCGACGACCTGCGGCCCGACCGCCTGGAGGTCGCTGACCGGCTCACCTTGCGCTCCCTCGGGGAGTGGGCCGTCGCCAATGCGGTGCCTGCCGTCGCGGTGCTCGACGATGAGCCGTCCCCCTGGGTTTTGCGCGCCGTCGGTGCGGCCGGGTACCAGCATGTGGTGGTGTCCACCGGGCAGGGTGTGGTGGATGCCGCGGCACACGCCCTTCCCCACGCCCTGCGGGTTCCGCACGGTGTTGATCTCGAAGAATTTAATCCGCTGCGATGGTCTGGTGAGGTCGGCCGTGATCTCCGCGACGGCGCAGAGATCCTGGTGGTGCTCGCTGCCGGCCGCGACTCCCCCGGTGACACCGGTGTAGTGACCTCCGCAATGCGCGAGCTGCTGCGCCGCGGAATCGACGCGCAGCTGGTTGGCCTGCAAGAGGGGATGTCCTCGCGGGATCGTGCCACCGTACTTGCCAGCGCCGACGTGTTCATTGCGTTGGGCACTCCGTCCACGGTGGTGCTTGAGGCACTGGAAGCTCTCGCCAGCGGCACTCCCGTGGTGGCACCGGCGGGAACGCCGGCGGCAGAGCTGACGGTCGGCGACGCCGGCACCAGTGCAGCGCTCGGCCCTGCCGGACTCGCCGACGCGGTAGTCCGTGTGCTGGACATTCGAGTGGAAGACCGTCGCACGGCGGCGCGCGCAGCTGCATCCGCGTTCCCGTGGAGCGCGACGGTTGAGGACATGCTGGCGCTCCACAACGAGGTCGATGAGTCGCCGCTCACCGAGCTCGTTGTGCCAATCGGCTGAGACGGCGCCGCCCGGGTAGACGGCGCCGATTCACACGGCGTTAGCGCAGGTGACCCGCCGACTCCATTTGGCGAAGCTCCTTCTTCAGGTCAGACACCTCATCGCGCAATCGTGCGGCGAGCTCGAACTTAAGTTCTGCCGCCGCGGCGAGCATCTGCTCGTTGAGGTCGGCAATGATCGTCTCGAGGTTGTTGCCGCCGACCGCCGCGAGACCTTCGCGGCGCAGGTTCGGAGTGGGCGACTTCTTTTTGCCGTTGCGCCCGGCGAGAAGTTCTGCCGTGTCTGCGCCCTCACGGAGAAGAATGTCCGTAATGTCGGCGATCTTTTTGCGCAGCGGCTGCGGGTCAACACCGCGTTCGAGGTTGTAGGCAACCTGCTTTTCGCGGCGACGGTCGGTCTCGTCGATGGCGCGCTTCATCGAGTCGGTGAGCACGTCGGCGTACATGTGCACCTCGCCCGACACGTTGCGGGCCGCACGACCAATGGTCTGGATCAGGGACGTCGCCGATCGCAGGAATCCTTCCTTGTCGGCATCGAGGATGGCGACAAGCGAGACTTCGGGAAGGTCGAGACCCTCCCTCAGCAGGTTGATGCCCACCAGTACGTCGTAGACGCCCGCGCGAAGTTCGCTCAGCAGTTCGACCCGGCGAAGGGTGTCAACGTCGGAGTGCAGGTACCGCACCCGGACCCCGGCCTCCCCGAGGTAGTCGGTCAGTTCTTCCGCCATCTTTTTGGTGAGGGTGGTCACCAGGATGCGTTCGTCTTTTTCCACCCGGGCACGGATCTGCTCGAGCAGGTCGTCGATCTGTCCCTTGGACGGCTTCACCACAATCTGCGGGTCGATGAGGCCGGTCGGACGGATGATCTGCTCCACCACGGAGTCGGTGATCCCCATCTCGTACTTGCCGGGCGTCGCCGACAGGTACACCTTCTGGCCCACACGTCCGAGGAACTCTTCCCACTTGAGCGGGCGGTTGTCCATCGCGCTGGGCAGGCGGAAGCCGTGCTCGACGAGGGTGCGCTTGCGCGAAGCATCCCCCTCGTACATTGCACCGATCTGCGGGACGGTCACGTGGGACTCATCGATCACCACAAGGAAGTCCTCGGGGAAGTAGTCGAGGAGGCAGTTGGGAGCTTCGCCGGGCGCACGACCATCGATGTGACGCGAGTAGTTCTCGATGCCGTTGCAGAACCCGATCTGCTCCATCATCTCGATGTCGAACGTGGTGCGCATACGCAGTCGCTGCGCTTCGAGAAGTTTGCCCTGACGCTCGAGCTCGCCCAGACGCTCGGCGAGCTCTTCTTTGATCGTCACGATGCCGCGCTTCATGGTGTCGGGACTCGCCGCATAGTGGGTTGCGGGGAAAACAGACACGGCATCGAGCCTGCTGATGACGTCACCGGTGAGCGGGTGCAGCGAGTAGATCGCCTCGATCTCGTTGCCAAACATCTCGATACGGATGGCGTTTTCTTCGTAGACCGGGATGATCTCGATGGTGTCGCCGCGGACGCGGAACTTGCCGCGGGAGAAGTCGACGTCGTTGCGCTGGTACTGCATGTTCACAAACTTGCGGATCAACGTTTCTTGCGGGATCTGCTCCCCCACCTGCAGGGCAACCATCGCCTCCAGGTATTCTTCTGCGGCGCCGAGGCCGTAGATGCAGGACACGGTGGAGACAACCACAACGTCGCGGCGGCTCAGCAGCGAGTTGGTGGTGGAGTGACGGAGGCGTTCAACCTCGGCGTTGACCGAGCTGTCTTTTTCGATAAACGTATCGGTCTGGGGGACGTAGGCCTCGGGCTGGTAGTAGTCGTAGTAGGAGACGAAGTACTCCACCGCGTTGTTGGGCATCAGCTCGCGGAACTCGGTGGCCAGCTGGGCGGCCAGCGTTTTGTTGTGCGCGAGCACTAGCGTCGGGCGCTGCACCTGCTCGATGAGCCAGGCGGTCGTGGCGGACTTACCCGTACCGGTTGCGCCGAGCAAAACAACGTCGGTTTCTCCCGCATTGATGCGGTGTGAAAGTTCTTTGATGGCGGCGGGCTGATCGCCACTCGGGGTGTACTCACTGATGACCTCGAAGGGGCGAACAGAGCGCGTGGGTTCCATGCTCTCAAGCTTACGGAGAGCCACCGACAGTACGTGGCGTGTTTGCCTGCAGCGGAATCCACCGCCGACAACTCGAGCGCTGGTGATGCGAACGCGGTGTTACTGGGTGAGGCGCTGCCAGAGTTCGTCGACCTGGACCAGAGTCTCCTCCAGGGTGCCATCGCTGGTGATGACGTCGTCGGCGACCGCGAGTCGCTGGTCGTCGCTGGCCTGGGAGCTGACACGGGCGTTCGCCTCCTGTTCGGTCATCCCGCGCAGCCGCACGAGCCGATCAACCCGGGTCTGGGGACTCGCGTGCACCACCACGATGCG
>Ga0247732_10000864_pt1 | contig 12967 bp, 23 predicted proteins | sample UWRJL163409C2_FD_180940 | JGI IMG/M metagenome (GOLD analysis project Ga0247732, IMG submission 180940) | Plant litter microbial communities from Arlington Agricultural Research Station in Wisconsin, United States - UWRJ-L163-409C-2 | ecosystem: Environmental > Terrestrial > Plant litter >...
ACAGGAAATGAAAGTGGAATAGCAGGTACTCTTGCCATCGGTAAAGCTGCCACTACTACTGCTTCATTATCATTACTAGCAGGTACAACTGCAACAGCACCTTTAAACATACCTGACGGTGTAGCACCAACAGCACCTGTAAATGGTGACGTATGGTTTGTAGGAGATGTGATGTATCGAAGAATAGCAGGAGTAACTAAATCACTAACATTTGCATAAAATATATAATTTATGAAAGTAACGAATTTTATCCCAGTAACAGGGGGTGAGTTTAATGCAGAAAATGCAGAAGAAATAAAAACTGTTATTAATACTAATGCAGATACTTTAGATGCTTTAATTCAAGATGTAAATGATTTAGAGCCTGATCTTAGTAGTATTTTATCAGATGTTATTGCCGCAAAAGAATCTGTAGAAGCAGATGCATCACAAGTATTGCAAGATAAACAAGATATTACTGAAATTCGTGATGAAATAGAAGTAATTAAACAAAATGCTACTGGTAGCTATGAATCAAAAGGTGATTGGAATCCAACCACTAATATACCAATATTAACAGCAAATTCAGCAACAGGATCTTCATGGGTTCCCAATGTATCTGGTAAACCACAACGTTATACTATAACTGTTTCTGGTGCACTTCCTTTTGCAATAAAAGGATATTCTCAAGGTGCTGTCATACCAGTTGGTTATCTGGTTGAACATTCATCAGGAGAATGGTATTATGAACCTCAAGATACAGAAGCACTTACTAAAATATCTCAAATAACTACTTCTACTAATGGAAGTACTAATTTAATTACATCTCTTATTGATTTGGTATGGGCTAGTGGAGCAACTAATACAACTGATCTTACAGCAAGCAGTGTTAGTAAACATACAAACCTTATCCCTATTGCAACAGGAGATGTTATTATTTTTGAAGGAATTATAGATACCTTAAATAATGCTACTTTTGGTAAAATATTTAACGCTTCAAATGCGGCGGTTGTTACTGTCGCTATTTCAAATCTTGTAGCTATACCGGGTGGATATAAATATCAAGCAACCGCAGGTGGAACTAATTTTAATATAGGTTTTAATATTAGAAATGGTGATAGTGTTAAAGCTTATAAAGGATATCAAGTTGAAAAGAAAATAGTAGTTGCAGATTCTGCTACTCAATATCATTATGCAAAAGATAGTGAGATTGTAAAAAAATCAACTATTATAGATGAAACAGCCTATACAACTACTAACATTGCAGCAGTAATAGCAGGATCTTTTTACACAGGTAGCAGTCCTACAAATGGGACAACTGCTAGCGGTGGTTTTTCACGTACTCCTCAATTAAGTACTTTTCCCGGCGAAAAGTTTTTAATAAATGGTCTTACTGCTACTCTAAATGCAAATACATTTATTAAAGTTTGGGATGTAGCTAATAAAATGGTTGGTCCGGCTATACCAGTTTCTGCATTAACTGATCATCCACAAGGAGGAAAGATATTTACAGTTCCTATAGATAGAGTAGGTATAGTAACATTTGGTATGAATATTACTAATCCTGATGTAGTTACTATCTATAGAATGAAAGATAAAATAAAATCATCAGTGTTACCAACTTTATCTGAGCTTACTAATGATGCAGGATTTATTACATCGGCAGATGCACCTACAAATTCAAGTTTATTTGATATAACTTTTGCACCTGAAAATGAAGCAGTATGGCAAACAGGTTATTGGGGAGGATCTACTACTCAAATGGGTACGATCACGACTTCTACAACATATGATCATTGTATTCCAATTACTGTAGATGCAGGATTTCAATATGCTATTTCTGGATTAAATGCAACCTTAGCCCTTGCAACATTTGGAAAATATTTTAATAGTTCTGGTGTTCAGGTAGGATCAAATATATCAATTGCTAATTTAACAAATATAACCGGTGGGAAATTACTTACAGTTCCTAACCTAACAGATGTTAGATATTTAGGACTTAATATTAACCATGCTGATGGAAACGTATTAGTACAAGCTGGTAATGAAGTAATACTAGAAGATTTAAAAGTAATTAAACCTTCTCTTCTTCCTGAATTTTCTGGCGGAGGTGAAACCGTAGAAGCTGCTGATGCTTATTCAAGAGCTTATATTAGAGGATTAGCACCTGATAAAATTCCTACTAAAAAATATGGAATTTTAGCAATGGGGCAAAGTAATATTGAAACAGATGGTAGAATCCCAGCCTCTTCACAACCTTCTTGGTTTGTAGATGCAGGAAGAATTATTGATGGAGCTTTATTTTGTAATAATGAAAATGGAACTTTTGCTAATTATTCAAGAGGATCAAATAGTTTATATAGTTTTGAATTATATTTATATAAATTAATGATTGATTATTTGAAAATTTCAAATCCATCTAATCAAATGTACATTGTTAAACATGCTGCAGGAGGTACACCTATATCTGAATTAGCTCAAACTGATCCAGCAGGATATTGGCAAATAGATTTTGAAAAAATACCTTCAGGAAAAAGACTATTAAGTTATGAAGCTAGATTAAAAATTAAAAAAGCTTTAGAATTACAAGGTGCTAATTTTGAATTTAGAGCTATTGTATGGCATCAAGGTGAAACAGATAGATTAGGTGCAGCAGATGATTACTATGATAATTTAGCTGGTGTTATTGGATATATAAGGGCAGTAATCGGAAACCCTAATTTACCTTTTATTATTGGAGGTATTAGTACAAGTAGTTCTGCATATAACTCTACTATTAATGCAGCAATGAGAAAATTAGCAGAAGATATTTCTTTTGTTTATTATGCTGAAGCACCTTCTGGTACAGAAAATTTAGTAGACACTTTACACTTTAATGCTTTAGGAGGTGAGATCCTTGCTACAAATGTATTTAACATCATTAAAGATTTTTAATTTTAACTATTAATTGATGAGACAAAATTTATATTTGGAAGAAACGTTTGACAATACCGTAGGGAATTGGGCTGAAGTTAATGTGTGGGATGCTGATAATGACATTAAAGTAACTACACAAGAAGCTTTACAAGGTAAATCATTAAGGGTGAGACTTATCAAAGGTTCTCGCCCTAACAATCAAAGAAGTGAATTAGGTACCGAACCTACACAAGCTCCGGGAGAAGGATGGTGGGGATTTGCAATATTTCTTCCACAATCATTTGAATTTGAACCTAGCTTTAGAGTAGAGTCACTAGTTCAATGGCAATCTTTTCCTGATCAAAATTTAGGAGAAAACTTTAGAAGTGCTCCTTTATTTATAGGACTTGAACAAGGTAACTTTATTGTAGAACAACGTACTGATCCTAATCCAAATAGTAATAGTAGCTCAATTGAAGCTGTTAGAACTACTATTGGTGCAGCTACAAAGGGTGTATGGCATAAATTTGTTGTACATGCGAAATGGAGCTATACTAACACAGGACAACTTACTATATGGAAAGATGATGTTAAAGTTCTAGAAAAACTTAATTTACCTAATTGTTATAATGATGTATTGCATCCTTATATTAAATTTGGTATCTATAAGTGGGATTTTACTGATAGTTCAATAGCTCAAACAGAACGTATTGTTTACTATGATGAAATACGTGGAGGAACTGCATTAGCAACTTATAATGATGTTTATCCTCTCAAAAAACTTATAAGAACGAAAAGATACTATCATGATGGATCGTGGGATCAAGTTTTTCCCTCTTAATGAAATGATGAAACGTGCTAAATACTAAAAAAAACCGCAAGAGATTTGATTCTCCTGCGGTTTTACTTTTTTATTCACTAACTGCAATAAAGGTATTATTATTTATAGCTTTACGTATCCATTTCATAAATACGATAGCTCGATCTTCTCTAAGTAAAACAGTACCCATGATATCTTCCATAGGAATTTTAAATTGATAACTTACTTTTGTAAAAGGTTCTCTTATACGATAATAGAAGTTTCCTTGATAATAACGGTGAAATTCTACTTTATTCTTCCTAATTAAGTTTACCATGCGTAATTTTGAGTCAATCATCTTCAGGTATAATTTTTTTCTTACCCTCTTCCGTTGTTATATAGTAAGATAAAAACATTGCGTTGCAAAGAAGACCCGCTACATGTGATAATCCACTATCCTCATCTATGGAAAAGGGATCTATAGATAATTCAACTTTGTGTCGATCTAGACTATCTAGTATAGAAGAAATCTTCATACCTTTTTGCCAGTTATTTCGACTATATTTTTTTTCTCCAAACATTAGCTGTTGAACCATAGGTTCTAAACTTTTCCAATGTACTAAAGACCAACGTAATTTACCATCATTATAGCGAAGTGCTTTTTGTTCAATAGGTGGTAAAGGTATCTGTATCCCTAATGAATAACCTTTCTTTTCTAAATATTCTTGATCTACTTTGATTCCTTTTAAATCTCCCTCCATATATTAATAATCATCTTCTTCAACAAAAAATCCATTTGACGCACTGAGCCCCAAATCCTCATAAGCTGCTAATGTAGCTTTTAATTCTTTAATTTCATCCTTAGCCAAACTGTAGCCATACTCCGCTGCCTTTGTTAAGTAATCTACGTAAGTATCATTCTTAGTGATATTCTTAACGTACTTTTCAATCTTTGTTTTCGGACTCATCTTCTAATTCTTTAAGTTGCTTTTTAATACTATCTATTTGATATTGAGCCGATTTTTCTTGTGCTATTAATCTGTTTCGATATTCTAAATCAGATTCCATATATGATTCATAAGCTATTATACCAACAATATATGGATTTCCATCATCATACTCAAAATCATATTGTATATATAAACCTTTATTTCGTTCGTAAAAATCAATTATTTTTTGATGCTGATCAATACTATTTTCATAGTCTTCTATTTTTATGGTTTCTATTACCCTTGTTTTATTATATCTTGCCATTTTCTTTTTTAAGTTTAAAAAATAAACCCGAACAAGTGTCCGGGCTTATCCAAACTACAATTAAACAATTAAATCATTAAACTAACTTCACCATTAAGGTTCTTGACATACATTATTTCGAACTCATTATCTCTATATTTAAAATACTGAGCGAGATTACCTCCTTGTTGTAAATAATGTGCCATTGCCTGTTGAAAAAAATTAAAATCAATATGTGTTTTAGGTCGATCTGTCATATTGTAAAACTCATACAAATCTTCCATTGAAACTTGATTTATTTTTTTCAATCTTATGTATTCGTTACGATCCACAAGCTAAACAATTTTCAGGGTCGTCTAAGCTACATGCTATGGCTTCCACTGGTGTATATTCTTCTTTCTTTAAAGTAAATTTGATTGCATCAGATGCTGGTTTTGTTCTTAAATAATACATACCTGTTTTCAATCCCTTCTTCCAACCGTAAAAATGCATAGATGTAAGCTTACCAAAATTAGGACCATCCATGAAAATATTGAGAGACTGGGACTGACATATATAAGCTCCACGATCAGCAGACATATCAATAAGATTTTTCTGTTTGATTTCATAAGCTGTTTTATATACCTCTTTTAAATCTTTTGGGATTCTGCTAATCAATTGAACAGATCCATTATTTTGAATCAATTCATTTTTCATATTTTCATCCCATATTCCTAAACCAATAAGGTCTTCTAAAAGATATTTATTAACTGTGATAAAATCACCTGCCAATACACGTCTTGTACCAATATTAGTGGTAATAGGTTCAAAAGCTTCTACATTACCTAAGATTTGAGCAGTACTTGCTGTTGGCATTGGTGCTAAACCTAAAGAATTACGAAGACCATATTTCTTAATATTTTCTTTTAAATGATTCCAATCATATCTTTCAGATGGTTCTACATCCCACATATCAAATTGGAGTATTCCTTCACTTGCAGGAGAACCTTTAAATGTAGAATAAGCTCCTTTTTCAACAGCTAATTCATTTGAAGCAAAAAGAAAACCATGATAAATTGTTTCAAATATATCTTTGTTTAATTGTTTTGCCTCATCAGATTCAAAAGGTAATTTCAATTTAAAGAAAATATCAGCTAAACCTTGAACACCAATTCCAATAGGACGATGTTTCATATTTGATGTTTTTGTTTCCTTTGTAGGATAAAAGTTAACATCAATTACTTTATCAAGATTACGTGTTACAACTTCTGTAATTTTATGCAATTTACCAAAGTCAAATTTACCTTCTCCTACGAATTCGGTTAAGGCAATTGATGCTAAATTACATACTGCAGTTTCATTTTTATTACTATATTCAATTATCTCTGTGCAGAGATTAGACGATTTGATCGTACCCAAGTTTTTCTGGTTGGATTTTGAATTTGCTGCATCCTTATACAAAATGTAAGGAGTACCAGTTTCAATTTGCGCATCCAAGATGGCAGACCAGAGATCTTGAGCATTAATAGTCCGTAATGCTTTTCCTTCAGCTTCATATTTCTCGTATAGTTTTACAAATTCATCACCATAACAATCTGATAATCCCGGTGCTTCAGATGGAGAAAACAAAGACCATTTACCATTATTTTCTACACGACTCATAAATAAGTCAGGTACCCATAATGCTAAGAATAAATCTCTAGCTCTCATTTCTTCTTTTCCATGGTTCTTACGAAGGTCAAGAAAATCAAAAACATCTGCGTGCCATGGTTCAAGATAGATTGCAAACGAACCTTTTCTTTTACCTCCTTGATTTACTGCTCTTGCAGTTTCATTATATATTTTAAGCCACGGTATTAATCCATCAGATAAACCACCAGTGCCTTTAATGTAACTTCCCTTAGCCCTGATATCATGCATATGCAATCCAACACCACCAGCCCATTTAGAAATATGTGCTATATCTTTAACAGTAGAGAATATTCCTTCAATAGAATCTTCTTTGTTTGCTACTAAAAAGCATGAACTCAATTGTGGCTTAGGAGTACCCGCATTAAACAATGTAGGAGTAGCATGAGTAAAGTATTTTCTACTCATTAACTCATAAGTTTGCAAAGCTCCTTCAATGTCTTCACCATGGATACCTACAGCAACCCTCATAATCATATGCTGAGGACGTTCAATTGTCTTACCATTCATCTTTAGTAGATAGGATCTTTCAAGTGTCTTAAAACCGAAATAATCATATCCAAAATCTCTTTTGTAATTAATTGCTTTATCTAACACTTCTTCGTTAGCATAAACAATATCACAAAATTCTTTTGAAACTAAAGGTGCTCTTTCTCCAGTTGTTTTATCAAAGTTATTATAAAGCAAATAAACAGTTTTTGAAAAACTATCATCTGTTACTTTATGAAGATTTGATATAGCAATCCTTGCTGCAAGTTTTGCAAAATCTGGATGTTTGGTAACCATTGTAGCCGCTGTCTCTGCTGCTAGATTATCAAGTTCTATTGTTGTTACACCATCATATAAACCCTGCGATACCTTAATACCCAATACCGCAGGGTCTACATATTTAGGATCAAGACCATTACACAATTGTCTTATCCGTGTAATAATCTTATCCAACTTAACGTCTTCTTTTCTTCCGTCTCTTTTTACTACTTGCATTTACCAAATTTTAGTTTTGAGTTTATTTTGTTCATAATCATTTTTTAAAGAACTCATTGTCATTTTATAAAGTTCCAAACAAGCTAAAGCTCTATAATATGTATTGAGTTTTGTTGCATATTGAGGAAAATCATATTTTAATCGAACTTTATTTCTTGATGGAGAATATTGAACATAATATCTTATTATAACCAACTTCCAATCACCAAGAACATTACAAAAGTTACCAACATCCATAGAAACACATTCTTGAAAAATGTCAGTAATAATCCAATCATGAGGCTTAATCTTCAACCAAGATTTCACTTTTTTTAATAATCCCATTTTTTACTAGATAAACTAACGTACGTAAATGATTAAAAGTTTCACTTAATCCTGCAATATTATCAAGAAGACAATTAAAGAAAAGTTTACGCGGAGGTTCAGCATATCCTTCTCTCATAAAATAATCAAGAGCTTCAGGTGCATTTTCATTTACAGCATCAATAGTAATACCTTTTGCTTCACACCATTCTGCACATTTTTCAGGATATTTATTTGCTGTCCATAAGATATTAAAACATCCTATTTCTTTAAGATCTCTTACAAGTTGACAAACCTCATCACAATGTTCACCCTCATATTCTCGATAAGGATATAATGTAGAATCATAGTCAATACCTATAATTAATCTTTCATAATTCTGCCAATCTTCAATAAGCTTTTGTAAGTTATTGCTTGGTGTTAAAAAATAATTCATTTATTTAGTCATTTAAATACCAATCTATATGTTTTTCAATCATTCCGTTTAATGTATCCCCTAAATTACTGTAAAATCTTACATTATCAAATTTAGATTTTATTTGATAAAACTCAAATCCCGGTATATGAACTAAATCTTCAAATAAAAGATCTAACATATTAATTACTTTTGGATTATGAATAGCTAAACCGTAATGTCCTTTACCGATATGGCTGTAATATTTTTTATTAAACTCATCTACGCTCATCTTCCTGTTCTTTTACATAATCAATTCTATCAATTTCAGCAGCAAAAAGTTGTGCTCCTATAATTAATCTTTCTCGATAAGGTTTATTAATTAGTTTTTTTAAATATTCTTGATTAAAATCGGGTAATGCTTTTTTAGCACTTTCTGTTAATAAATTTTTAACATTATCAAATTTAGGAGCATAAGTTATTATTGCACCAAGATCACTCAATTCACCATTAGGATATAATTCTACATCCTTCTCAATAGATTTTGTTTCTAAAACTTTTAGTCTTTCAGTTACTATATCTCGTATTGCTTTACTCATATTATTTTCCGCTTTCTCCTAATTTAGTTAACATTCTTTCAGATTTAAACTCTAAAAGCTCTTCATAAGAAACTTCTGTTACTTCAACCTTAGGTAAGGTAAGTAATACTCCTTGAGCAATTGCTTTTGTTATAGGATAATAAATTTCATCCTTATGTTCTCTAATTTGATCTACTCTATAAGTAATAATAATTACTTTATCTGAAGTATTATTTAGTCCAATACCAATTTCACCTCTAAAACCAGAATCTACCACCCCCATCCGTACTGCCAATCCTATTTTACCAGTACTACTTCTTTCTTTTATAATAAGAACTTTATCCGAATCAAAAGCAGTCGCAATACCTGTAGGAATTATTTTGATTTCACCAGGTTCAATAATCCATTCATCATCTCGACCTGCTGCATAAAAATCATAACCCGCATCTTCATCTCTTTTAGATGGTATTATTGCTTCTTGTTTCTTTTTTGCAAAGTATATTTTACTCATTTTTTATTGTTTAGTAGATTTATAAAACTCATCAATAGCCCTTTTAATTCTTTCTTTTCCGCTTTCAACAAAATCAAGGGCAAGTTCAAATTCTTTTTCTTTTGCGATATCTGGAAATCTTTTTTCAAGTTTTTTCAAATAAAATTTCACATTGTTTAAATGTCCTAATCCACTGTTACTATCGTGGACTAGGATATAAAGATCTTTATTCATTCTCAAATTCTGCTTTAAGCTTTTCGTATTGTACTTTTCGAATAGCACGTGATGCTTTCTCCATTAATTCTTTTTCTTTTTCTTCTTTTATTTTTTTTTGTTCTGCTGTTTCATATAAAGAATCGTAAAATTCAGAATCTGACATTTCAATTTCTTTATTACTAAGTCTTATAGAATGAAAACTTCTATATCCAATAGGTTCACTATCGTGAATTCCAAAAGCAATATAATCTTTATTAACAACATAATTATCATCTTTATATCTATAATAAGAAATATCTATTTTATTTATTTTTGCTTTTTGAAAAACACGTTTCCATAAAATATCTTCATATGATTTTAAAATCATACGAGCATCTAACAATTCTTGTCTCATAATAAAAACAATTTAAACGTAAACCAAAGTTGCAAATAATGCAATACTTGATCAAAACCTATTCCAACAAATCCATTATGGAGATCTTGTTTATCAAAAAACTTTTTGTTTATTCTACTTGTAAAATAATCAGTGATTCCATGACAAATAAAAGTAATTGAAGCAAATGAAGTGGCTGCCCACCATCCCAATATGGGTAAGGTAGCTATAAACCAAACTAATGAATAAGTACAAACATGAAACAATAAATATTTCACACTACTACTTTTCTTAACTGCTTGATCATTTGTCTGTAAAGCAAAATCTGCTAAAAAGTGAATCAAGATTATATATACAAATATGAAATCAATCATGGTTCTATCATACGTTTATAAAAATTATCAAATTTATCCCTCAACCACTTACGATGTTCTTCGTCTCCGTGTTCACATTCTAAGTAAAGTTTATACAAAAGTTCTTTAAAATTTCTTCTTTCAAAATCAGAACCATCAGTAAATCCTTCTGAATAACCAACATTATAACCGTCTTCTAATAAAGCTTTTTCATCCATTACACTGCGACTAAACTTTCATTAACTTTAATTCTATTGTATATCTCTACACAATAACCAATTTGGTTTTTACAATCTGCAACAGGATCGTGTTTAGTACCTTGAAAATTACCGAGCCATGCGTCTTTAATTTCAGGATGAAACTCAACTAATGTTCTAACATCACGCTCAAGTGTATGTTTCCAAGGTAGTACTTTAGAACCTAGATTGTAATAATAGGTTTTAAGGGCTGAAATATCAAACGTAGCACCATTTCCCCACACTCTGAGGGTAGATGGCTGCAATGATTGTAAGTACGCTCTAAACTCAAATAAAGCATGGTCTACACGTACTGCTTTTTTCTGTCCTTCAATAAGACTTCTTCTAGCATCTTCATCTTGTTCCATCCACCACATAATAGTAGATGCATCAACTTTATATCCTAAATTCAATGAATCTTGAATATCAATGTTAATCATAAATTCAGGACCAGTTTCTCCACTGACTCTGTCAAATGGTACTGCTGCTAATTGTGTGATAACAAAATCTTTTTTATTTCCTAGACTTTCAATATCTAGCATTAAATCTTCGTAAATTCTATTCATCTCGTCCTTCTAAATACTTTTTAATCCAATTATCTAATTCTTCACCTAATATTTTATCAGGTAATGTGGTTTGTCTTTTCAAACCAATAATAAACCCTGCTTTAAAAATCATAAGCAAGATTTGTCTTGTTACTTTATACATCTGCAAAATTACTAAAATTTATTATTACTTACAACTTATTGATAAGAATTTTTACACTTATCACAATAACGCGGACCTATCTTTCTTTTTCCATCACCATACGCAGCTATCTTTTCTTCTTCTGTAAAATCTTTACCTGTTCTGATAATTACTTTACAACAACTACATAATACTGCGCCTAATCCACTATTAAACTTGAATATAGCTTCATTTTTCATTTAACTAAATTTATCAAACCACTCGTCAAGAGTGTATATATTATTACTTACAAAAGCCATATTTAGATCATCATAATCAATATCAAAGCTACCTGTGTTAAAAGGTAATTTACTATTCATCAAATGCTCTAGTATGTCTTCTTCAAATTTCTCTTTACTTTTGTATGGAAAAGGATAATGCTCTGTAAAACTATATGTAGAATTATCAGTCTTTTCTATAACGATTACTAATTTTTCCATTTTTTAAAAAATATTTACGATTTTTCTTGCATATTCAAAATATTCTTCTTACCTTTGTATCATGTTAACGGTAACATATAAAAAATATTAAAACATGGACGAATTACAAGATTTAAAACCTTTTGAACAAAAACCTTATTGGGACCCAAATGCAGAATTCACATTCTCAGGAATAGAATTCGAACATTTGTTTAAAACACTCCAACCTTGGATGGGTATTGCATTTATTATGCAAGGCATCATGGAGAAACATATTCAGAATGGAACTATTAAAGTTAAATATGAATATACTGATGGTAGTGGAGAACTATCTGAAGATGAAGTAAAAAATTACACTGAAATTTTCTTGAAACAGTTAAAACAACAAGAAGCAGAAAGACCTCAAGTAGTTGAGACACCTGCAAAACCAAAGAAAACAAAAATTATTGTACCGTAACAAATTAGGAGAGCTTATTAGGCTCTCCTTTTTTTGTATCTATACAATTGCTTCTCTTGCTTTTAATGAGTCAAGGTATTTACTTATCCAACCATTTCCAGAATTAAGAGTATTTTTTTCTTCTTGTGGTTCAAAAACCACTCCCTCTTCTTCAAATTTATTGAAAAGAGTATATTGTAATTCTATTAATGGTATACAAACATTTCCTTCGTAATTTAAAGCATAAGCTTTTTGATCTTTAGGATGTATCATTACCGCAAGATTATTTGTATCTACATAAGCTTTTTTAAGCTCTGAAATATAGATCTTTTCTTTCTCCTCTTTATTCTTCTGCATTATTTGGTCATATTCTTCTTTAGAATAGTTTTTTCCTGTTTTAGGATCTGTACCATAATAACCTATATTTCCGCTATAACCCAAACCAATATACTCAGTGTTATTACTAACGATATTGTTTGTTCCAAAAAAATAATCTTCTCCTGCTATTTCAGTATTACCATATCTTTCTTTCCAATAATCTCTATTTGTTGATGTTTTTTTAAACTTTGGTTCTGCAGGTAATAAATCTGCAACTACTTCTTTTTCAACTACTTCTTTTTCTTTTTTCTTTTTCAAGGAATTTCTTACTTCTTCAAGGATTCCGTTCGTAAATTTATTTGCCATAATTTTTTCATTTAAGTGGACAAAATACAGGACAAGGAATCTTATTATGACCATTCTTTTTAAAGATTTCCCAATCGTATTCGTCAATAATAATCCTTTGTGCTTCATTACAGTAAAAAACATCACAATCACCTGTAGGGTCGAATTCATTTCTTATATTCGGACATTGCATACAGTCTGTAACTACTGTTGCGTGTAATT
>Ga0247732_10000865_pt1 | contig 12961 bp, 14 predicted proteins | sample UWRJL163409C2_FD_180940 | JGI IMG/M metagenome (GOLD analysis project Ga0247732, IMG submission 180940) | Plant litter microbial communities from Arlington Agricultural Research Station in Wisconsin, United States - UWRJ-L163-409C-2 | ecosystem: Environmental > Terrestrial > Plant litter >...
GGTAGGGCGGACGGGACTTGAACCCGTGACCGACGGATTATGAGTCCGCTGCTCTAACCAGCTGAGCTACCGCCCCGTACGCGACGAAATCAGGAGAGTTCGAGCGACGCATCGGTGACCGGATCGGTCACCTTTTCTCCACGATACAGCGCTTCGAAGATGCTCAACGTGCGCTGGATGTCGTGGGCCGCGATGTAGCGGAGGCTCCATTTTTTCATCGCCGTGGTCTCGGCATCCGTCTGGGTGAGCACAGTCGTGAGTTTCGCCGCCAGGTCGTCGACATCCCCCGGGGTGAAGAGGTAGCCGTTCTCGCCGTTGTGCACGAGGTGGGGCAGCGCCATGGCGTCGGCCGCGATGATCGGCAGACCGGAAGCCATCGCCTCCATCGTGGCGATGCTCTGCAGCTCGGCGATCGACGGCATCGCGAACACCGAGGCGTGGGTGAGCGCATCGTGCAGCTCCTCCTCGGTCACGTAGCCGGTGAAGGTGGTGCGGTCGGCGATGCCGAGGGTCTTCGCCAGCTGCTGCAGCTGGTTCATCAGGTCGCCGCCACCGACGATCTGCAGTTTCGCGTCGAGCGCAGGGTCGAGCGTGGCGACGGCCTTCATCAGTTCGTCGATGTGCTTCTCGGCTGTCACCCGACCGACGAACAGGATGCGGTTCTCGGTGCGCTTCTCGAAGCTCGGCGTGTAGAGCGAGGCGTCGATCCCGCACGACACGGCATGGACGTCGCGGACGTCGGTCTCCGCCTCGAGGAAGTCGGCTGCCTTGCGCGAGGGCGATGTCACAGCGGACATCATGCGGTAGGTCTTGGCCGCGTCGTTCCAGGCGATGCGAGCGGCGGTACGCTGCAGGAACTTCGGGAGCAGCGTGTGCTCCATGAGATTCTCCGGCATGAAATGGTTCGTGGCGACGACGGGGATATCACGCAGCACGGCCTCACGGGTGAGGCCGCGCCCCACCACGATGTGCGACTGGATGTGGACCACGTCTGGCTGGAAGTCATCCAGGATCTTGCGGGAATAGTGACGCACCCGCCACGGGGCCACGTACCTCAGCCAGTCATGCGGGTACCAGCGGTACGACGGCAGGCGGTAGACGCCGAAGGTGGCGCCCTCGTGGGTCTCACGGATGAGGCCCCGCTTGCGCCCGGAGGCGGGCGAGACCACGCGCACCTCGTGCCCGCGCTCGGTGAGACCCGCAGCCAGGCGGGCGGAGAACATGGCAGCGCCGTTGACGTCGGGAGGGAAGGTGTCGACACCGATGAGGATCTTGAGCGGTCTCGTCGGGTCAGCGTCCGGAAGGGGCGCGTGGTCCGGCAAATCAGTCACGGTTCAGGGGATCCTTGCAATAGACAACGAAGACTCCAGCTTATCGCTGGGTCTGTGGATGGTACTTGGCAAGCTGGAACACGCCGTAGACCGCCAACGCTCCGGCGACGATGAAGGCGATGATCGCCCACCACTCGGCGTTGGAGGCCTCGCGCAGAACCACGATGCCGATGGTGACGGCGACGAGCGGGTCGATCACCGTGAGTCCGGCGATGACCAGGTCGGGCGGGCCCGACGAGTAGGCGGTCTGAACGAAGTATCCGCCCAGTGCCGTGGCAACGAGCAGTGCGATGACGCACAGGATAGTGAGCCATTCGAAGCCGTTCGGGCCGTCGGCAAGAATCGTCTGGATGCGACCGAGTACGACCTTGGCGAGGGTGGCGACGAACCCGTACAGCACCCCAGCACCCACGATGTAGATGATCGCCTGGAACCGGTGCCGGAAGAACGCGAAGGCGAGCGAGAAGATGACCGTGATAACCAGCAGCAGAATCAGCACGATCGTGAGTTCACGCTCGGTGATCACCTTCTCCTCCGCTTGGAACGCCGCGATGGTGACGAAGACCGCCACGCCGACGATGCAGTACGCGATAGAGCGGATGGTGGCCCCGGTGAGCTTCACGCCCGTCACCCGCGAATTGACGATTGCGGTGATCACGAGCGCAACAGCGCCGAGCGGCTGCACCACGATCAGCGGCGCGAAGTACAGGGCCGTGAGCTGCAATACGACAGCGAGGCCGAGCATAAGGGTGCCCAAGAGCCAGGACGGACGCTTCAGAAGCGCACGCAACTGAGCGAAGTTGAGAGCAGACGCGGGGCCGCCCTCGCTCTGAGAATCGACCTTGGTCACGCCCCGGTGCTGGAGCTGCGCGCCGAACGCGAGAAACACCGCACCGATCAGAGCGATCGGGATACCGATGTACGTGTTTGTCGTGAGGATCGCGTCAGAGGCAACCTCGGTAAGCACTGGCGTCACGAAGGCGACCCTACCTGGTGACCAGTCGATATTCTTGGCGAATGGCCGTACTTCCTATTCAGATCACGGGTGAACCCGTACTCCACTCCCGTGCACTCGAGGTGACGACCTTCGACGACGAACTCGTCACCCTGGTCGACGACATGTTCGAGACCATGGAGAAGGCTCCTGGCGTCGGGCTCGCGGCCCCGCAGGTGGGGGTCCCGCTACGCGTCTTCGTCTACAACTGGGTCGACGATGACGACGTGCTCTGGCGCGGCGTGGCCATCAACCCCGAGCTGTGGATCAGCCCGGTGCCGATCGGTGAAGCGGATGACGAGGCCGAGTCTGAGGGCTGCCTCTCTGTTCCGGGAGAGCGGTTTCCGCTTCGTCGGGCGGAGCTCGCCATCCTCCGCGCCGTCGACCTCGACCAGCAGCCCTTCGAGGTTCGTGCGGAAGGCTGGTTGGCACGGATCTTCCAGCACGAGTACGACCACCTCGACGGCGTGCTCTACGTCGATCGCCTGGAGCACGTGCACGCCAAGGCCGCGGCCAAGGCGATCCGCAAGAACGGCTGGGGCAAGCCGGGCGAGAGCTGGCTGCCGGGCACCGACGACCTCGACGCATAGGCGCACACGAACGTGACAGTGCGGCGGTGGGTTGCCCCACCGCCGCACGCAGCCGGTCACTCGCACCGGCAAGCCGAGGGCGGCAGCTCGCGAGCTACCGCCCCCGATGATGACTACTTCTTCGCGTCGTACTGTTCCTGCAGCAGCTTGAGGTAGCGCTTCAGGCCTAGGTCGTCGAGACTCTTCTTGTACGCGGCCCACTGAGCGTCATCGGCGATGTTCTTCGTGCCGGTGACGAACTCGAGGCTCTGCTGTGAGACGGCATTCTCGATGTTCGTGCGCAGCTCGGCGAGCTCGGCGGCCGAGTCGGCGGTAGGCCAGAGGTTCCAGTACGGGAAGACCTTGTCCTTCGGAGCCTTCTCCTGGTACGGCAGCGTGGCCTCGTAGAGTCGGCGCTCGTAACCAGTCTGGTCGTAGATGTCGGTCGGCTGCGCGTTCGCCTCGCGATAGGCGGCGCTCATGTTGTACTGCGCCATCGAGCCCCAGTTGTTGTTGGGCAGCGGCTTGTTCGGGTCGATGGGGAGGTTCTTGTACTCCGGCTTACGATCCGGGTTGAGAGCCACATCGCCGGCATCCGGCTTCGCCCAGTCGACGCCCTCGATTCCGGAGTTGGCCCGCAGGCGGCCCTCACCCGCGAAGAGGTAGTCGATGGTCTTGATCGCCGCGATCTGGTCTTTCTTCGAGGCCTTGTTGGTGAGCACGAAGGTGCCACCCGCGACGAGCGGAGCGTTGTACGAGGCGAAGGAGACGCCCGTAGGACCGGTGAGCGGCGGCACTGCGTCGTACTGCCTGTCGCGTCCGTCGTCCTGCCCGAGCGAGACCAGGATCGCGGGGTGGAGCATGGTCGCGGAACCGACGATCACGCCGTCCGCGCTGTCGCCCTTGGCTTTCAGGGCATCGCGGTTCTGCGTGAAAGCACCGTCATCGATCAGACCGTTGTCGTAGAGCTTCTTGACGAATGCGAGGCCGTCGCGCCACTCATCCTGGTTGGCCTGCAGCGTCACCTTGCCGTTGTCGAGCGCAACGGTGGATGGGCTGACGTCGGATCCCTGGGGGTCGTACAGGAAGGCGTTCATGAAGTACGGGAGGAGGAGGTCGTTCACGCTCGAGCTGAGCGGGATCTCATCCGCCTTGCCGTTGCCGTTCGGGTCTTTGGTCTTGAACGCCATGAGCACGTTGAACAGGTCGTCGGTCGTCTTCGGCTGGCTCAGGCCGAGCTTCTTCAGCCAGTCCGTGTTCATCCAGAGCTTCGCGTGATAGCTGCAGTGGAGGCAGTCGTTCCACTGCGGCAGGCCCCAGATCTTGCCGTCGGGAGCGGTGGCGAACTCCCGGTATGCCGGGGTCTCCTTGAAGGCGGCCTTGATGTTCGGGGCGTACTTGTCGATGAGGTCGTTGAGCGGAAGGAGCACGCCCTGCTGACCGTACTTGAGCAACTCGCTCTGGCTGAACTGGTCGACATAGGGCACCAGCATGTACGCGTCGGGATAGTCCCCGCTCGCCAACGAGATCTGACGCTTCTCCTTGGCGGAGGCACCGTCGTAGGTCGTGGTCTGGAAGACGAACTTCTCCCCGACCTTCTTGCTGATCAGCTTGGTAAACGAGTTCTCCGCCAGTTTGTTGTTGGCATCCTGCGCGGCGAAGATCGTGAGCTTGCCGTCGTCGTTGCTGGAGCCCGGTGTGCAGGCAGCAAGACTGGCGACCACGATGAAAGCGGCGGCGACCCCGATCATCTTCCTTGTTCGTGAATTTAACACCCAACTACTCCTTTGTCTCTCGGTGCTGTTTGTGTAGGTATTACGGTGAAGCGCGCCCGCTAGCGGGCCAATCGTCAGCCCTTGACTGCTCCGACCAGGATTCCCTTGGTGAAGAAACGGGCGACGAACGGATAGATGAGTAGCACCGGCACGGTCGAGATGACCACGAGCGAGTACTTCAGAAGGTCGGCGAGCTGTTGGCGCTGGATCGCCGCGGTGGCGTCCAACCCGGCAGTCTGCGTGTTCAGGATCAGGATGTTCCGGAGCACGATCTGAAGCGGGAACAGATCATCGCTCTTCAAGTAGAGGAGCGCATCGAAGTACGAGTTCCACTGGATGATCGCGTACATCAGCGCAATCACGGCGATTAGGGGTTTCGAGAGCGGTATCGCGACTGTCCAGAGGAAGCGCAGCTCGCTGGCACCGTCCAACTGGGCGGCCTCATACAGTTCGTCAGGAATCGACTGGCGGAAGAACGCGATCGAAATGATCACCTGCCAGACGCCGATGGCCTGCGGGAGGAGCAATGCCCAGCGGGTGTCGAGAAGTCCCAGCGACTGCACGACCAGATAGGTCGGAATAAGCCCGCCGGCGAAGAGCATCGTGAAGACGACGAACCCGGTGATCACCTTGCGACCGAAGAGTTTGTTGCGCGACAGCGGGTAGGCGATCGCCACGGTGAGAGCGACGCTGATCGCAGTGCCTGCCGCGGTGTAGAACAGCGAGTTGAGGAACCCGGAGATGACCTGTGGGTTGCGCAGGGCGAGTTCGTAGCCCCGCAGATTGAAGTCGACCGGCCAGAGGAACACTCTGCCCGACGAGACCGCGGAGGGATCGCTCAACGAGTTGGCCACGATGTTGAGGAGCGGAATCAGCACGATCAGCATGAAGGTGCTGAGCAGCACGTACACCGCGATCATGAAGAAGCGATCGACCAGCGGATCCTTGATCCGCTTGCCCCGCCCGACACGACGCTCGCGCGTCCGCTTGCTCTTTCCCGCCACAAGGGCGGATGGTTCCGGCGCGATGGTTACCACAGTCCGCTTCCCGTCACTCTCTTCGCCACCCAGTTGACCGCGACCAGCAACCCGAGGTTGATGACCGAATTGAACAGTCCGACAGCGGTGGCGAGGCTGAAGTCCGCGTTGAGGAGACCCGTCTTATAGACATAGGTCGAGATGATCTCGGATTGCGAGAGGTTGAGCGGATTCTGCAGCAGGAAGGCCTTCTCGAATCCGACCGACATGATGTTCCCGACTCCGAGAATGAGGATGATCACCGCCGTAGGGGCGATGCCGGGAAGATCGACGTGCCAGATCTTCTGGAGACGGTTGGCGCCATCCATCCTCGCCGCCTCGTGCAGCGCGGGGTCGATTCCCGCGAGAGCGGCGAAGTAGATCACCGCCGAGTACCCGGCGGTCTGCCAGATGTCGCTCCAGACGTAGATGTGGCGGAAGTAGTCCGGGTTGCCGAGGAAGTTGATCTGCGGAACCCCAAAGAACCCGATCACGTCGTTGACCAGCCCGAGCCGCGGTGACAGCAAGAGGATCGTCATCGACACGACGACCACCGTGGAGATGAAGTACGGCGCGTAGGTCACGAGTTGCACCGTGTTGCGGAACGCCCGGAGCCGGATCTCGTTCAGCGCGAGCGCCAGGATGATCGGAATCGGGAAGCTCGCGAGAAGGAAGTACCCCGACAGCAGGAAGGTGTTGCTCACGAGGTGGGGGAACACCGGGTTGGCGAACAGCCGCGTGAAGACATCGAAGCCCACCCATGGGCTGCCCCAGATGCCCTGAACGACATTGAACTGCTTGAACGCGATCACGGCGTTCGTCATGGGGATGTATTTGAAGATCACGAAGTAGGCGATCGGGATCAGCATGAGCAGATAGAGCTGCCAATACCGCCGCAGGCTCTTACGGGCGGTCGAGCGGATGCTGCGCTTCGGCGACCGTTTCGGGGCCGCGACCTCGCCCGGGGGAACGGGGGCCGGACGCTCCAGCGTGGCGCTGACGGCCGGGCTTGAGTGACTCATCGTCGAGCTTCTCCGTTCACATCTGTCGCGTCTTCGCGACCACTCTCGACGAGAGTGGGTTTTGGCGGCACCGCGGTGCCGATCGTGCGGGCGATGGACGCCCTCGGCTACGCCGGTAGATGCCTGGGGATTCTCAGGCACCTATTTTTATCACAGAGTGAAGTAAATCAGATACAGGGCCGCCGCGCGACTTTTTCGACCGCGAACCGCGTCATCCGAGGAGCGCTCGCAGAAGCGCCGCCGTGACGGCAGCGGCCAACACCACGAGGATGAACGGCACCCGGAGCGCGAACAACACCGCGGCCACGGCGACGGCCGGAACGCGGGCATCCAGAACCACCTGCTGGCCGCTGGCCAGCGACTGCACCCCGATCAAGGCGGCGAGGAGTGCGACGGTCAGAAGATTGGCGATCCGCGCGGGTGCTGGCTTCTCGAGCGCCGACGGCGGCACGAGATAGCCGGCCAGCTTCAGCGCGAGGCAGGCCAGCGACCCGACGATCACGATCAGCCAGAGCGTCATGTCGACTCTCCTCGGGCGATGTCGCGGGACCCGAACCAGTTGAACGCCCCGACCAGGATGGCGACGACGGCCGCCACCAGCACCGGCAGCCCGGGGATGAGCACCGGGTGAGCGCGACCGCGACGACGGCTGCCGCCGCTGCAACCGCGACGGTCTGCAACTGACGCAGACGCGGCCAGAGCAGACCGAGGAAGGCGGCTGCCGCAGCGGCATCCAGCCCGTAGACCCGGGGATCGCCGAGCGCATTGCCGATGAGCGCCCCGACCACCGAGGTGATGTTCCAGCCGACGAAAGTCGCCGCTGCAGTGACCCAGAAGCCCACCAGTTGACTGCGCCGGTCGGGTTGGGTGACTGCGACAGCCGTCGTCTCGTCGATGGTGACCCAGGCAGCAGCGAACCTGCGCCAGCGCCCTCCGCCGATGATCGGCGCAATCCGGATGCCGTAGATGCCGTTGCGGATGCCCAGGATCGCGGCCGCGGAGATCGCCGACGCGCCCGCTGCGGTGCCTCCCGTGGCCAGCACCCCGACCAGGGCGAACTGCGAGCCGCCGGTGAACATGACCAGGCTCATCACCGAGGTCTGCCAGACGTCGAGTCCGGCCGCGACCGCGAGGGCACCATAGGAGATTCCGTAGGCCGCGGCCGAGACGGCGATGCCCTGCCGCAGCGCCGCAGTCTCGGCGTTAGAGCGCACCATCGTCGACGACGGGAACACGTGCGCCGGCCGCACGGATGGTGGCGAGAAGCTCCTCGGGTGCGGTGTCCTTGAACAGCACCGCGAACACGCCGTCGGTCGCCTCGTCGACGGTCTCCTCGGCAACTTCGACCGCGGTGAGCAGGATGACGCGCGGTGCCGGGCCGAGGGCGAGAACCTGCGCGTCACGGGAGATGTGATCGGCGGCTACCAGCCCGTTGACCCGGGGCATCTGGATGTCCATGAGCACGACATCCGTCAGCTCGTTTCGGGCGAGAGCCAGCACCTGGGCGCCATCGCTCGCCTCCCCCAGCACCACGATGTCGGGTTGCGAGTCGAGCACCATGCGGTACCCCTGGCGCTGCAGCGGCTGATCGTCGGCGAGGACGACACGGATGACCGGAGTCCCGCGCAGATCGGTCACGACTGATCCAAATTCACGCCGTGCACGCCGTTGTCGTAGCGCAGCGCGGGGAAGATCGCGGAGATCGAGAAGCCGACACCGGGCACCGCATAGGCGTTGAGAATGCCGCCGAACAGAGCGGCACGCTCCCGCATCTCGGTGATGCCGGGACCGCTCGCGACATTGGTCAGCGCGTGCAGGTCGTCGTCGATCGTGTACGGACGCCCCCGCGTCTCAGCGTGCGGGTCACGACCCTCGCGGACGGCAGCGGTGCGCGCGCCCTCGTCGTCGACGAGCACCTGCAAGCCCTCTCCGGTCCAGGTGAACGACACCTTGACCTTCGTACCCTCTCCCCCGTACTCGAGAGCATTGGCGAGCGCCTCCTGCAAGATGCGATAGATCGCGAGCTCCGCGCCCTCCTTGAGGTCGAAGCGCTGACCGGTCTCGACGAATTCGATGTCGAGCCCGGCATCGCGCATGACGGCGAATAGGTCGCGTGCTGTCTTCAGCCGGGGCTGCGGCGATGCGGCGGCCTCGCCGTCCTGCACGACGCTCATGACCCGGCGCAGGTCGGCGAGGGTGGAGCGGGCGGTGTCGGCGATGACGGCCGCGGAGCGCACCGCGGCATCCGGATCGGTCTTCGCGGCGTACTGCGCACCGTCGGCCTGACTGATGATGACGGAGACCGAGTGCACCGCCACCTCGTGCAGCTCCCGCACGATGCGGAGGCGCCCGAGCTGCTCCTGCAGCTCTACGTCGGTGTCGAGACGTTGCCGTTGGGCGTCGACCCGGGCGAGGTACTGGCGACGACGCCCGCGGGCGTTGACCGCCCACAGGATGCCGAAGACCACCGCGAGCACGAAGAGCACGGCGGTCGCGATGGCGAGCACCATCGCGAGAAACTGTGCGTTCTCGGCGAGCCAGGCGTCCACGGTTCATCTCCCTCTGGCTCCGGTTGAAGCCCGAACTCGAGGGTAGCGCCCCGATGACGGGCTCAGGGACCGCGCTATCGCCGCCCCTGAGCCCGTCGAGCGGCGACTACTGCTGACGCGGGTAGACGTTCGCGCGCAGAACCTCGAGTCGCGCACGGTACTCGACCTCGTCGATGTCGCCCTGCGCGAAGCGTTCGGCGAGAGTCGACTCGGCGCTTCTGGCGGCCGCCCATCCGCCGAACGCGGGGTGACCGCCCTGCTCCCAGTTGCGACGCCAGCGACGGCGGCCGAGGGCGGCGATGAGCACGATGACGCCGATCCAGAACAGCGGGATCAAGAGGAAGAAGAACGCGAAGCCGCCGGCGAACGGCGCGCCCCACGGGTGGGACATGACGAGAGTGGAGAGCATGGTGGATCCTTGTCTGACGGGGTTCCGGCGGAACCGTTGCATCAAGACTCGTCGCGCCCCCGGATCCCCGAATCTGCCCGACGGATGCTCGTGACTACGCCCCGGGGAGCAGTCAGCGTCAGTCGGTGTACGCCGCCCGCACCAGACCGGTTTCGTAGGCGACCACCACGAGCTGAACCCGGTCACGGGCGCCGAGCTTGGCCATGATGCGCGAGACGTGGGTCTTCGCCGTCAGCGGGCTGAGGAACAGCCGTCGCCCGATCTCGTCGTTCGTCAGCCCCAGGCCGACCAGGCCGAGCACCTCGCGCTCGCGCTCGGTGAGCACTGCGAGCTGCCGGGTGTCTGGCGCTTCCTTGAGCGTGCCGGCCACCCGCTCCAGCAGGCGCTTGGTGACACCGGGCGACAGCAGCGCGTCACCGCCCGCGACGACGTGCACGGCGCGGATCAGTTCCACCGGCTCGGTGTCTTTCACCAGAAAGCCGCTCGCACCGGCGCGGATCGCCCGGGCGACGTACTCGTCCAGCTCGAAGGTCGTCACGATCACGATGTGCGTGTCGGCGAGAGCGGGATTAGCCACGATCTGTTCTGTGGCCCAGAGACCGTCGCCTTCGGGCATCCGGATGTCCATGAGCACGACGTCGGGGCGCTCGCGCGTGACCAGCGCGACGGCCTCGCTTCCCGTGCCCGCCTCGCCGACGATCTCGAGGTCGGGCTCCGCCTCGAGCAAGGATCGGAAGCCGGCGCGGATGAGCTGCTGGTCGTCGGCGATCGCGACGCGGATCATGGTGTGTCCTTCGTGCCGGAGATGACTGTCCTATTGGGGATGACTGCGCGGACCTCGAAGCCGCCACCGTCGCGGGGTCCGGCCTGGAGCGTGCCGCCGAGCAGATCGGCCCGCTCGTGCATGCCGAGCAGCCCGCGACCGCCATTCGACGACGACGGAACACCGCTGCCGTCGTCGGTCACGGTCAGCCGGTACTCGCCCTCGCCCTCCTCCGCCAGGACGGTGACGCGGGTCGCCTTCGCGTGACGGAGCACATTCGTCAGCGACTCCTGGGCTATGCGGTACAGCGCCAGCTGTGCGGGGGCCGGCGGGGGCGTGGCGATGCGATTCTGGAGGTCTACCGTGATGCCCTGCGCCTCGATCGAGGCGGCGAGGCCGGCGAGTCGAGACAGGTCGGGTTCTGGCACGAGCGGGGCACCGGGGTCGGCGCCGTCTTCGGCGCGCAGCACCCCCAGCATGGACCGGACCTCGTCGAGCGCAGCCTTGCTGCTGTCTTTGATGCTGGCCAGGGCATCCTTCGCCTTGTCTGGCTGAGCGTCCATGAGGTGCAGCCCGACGCTCGCCTGCACGTTGATCTGACTGAGTGAGTGGGCGAGCACGTCGTGCAGTTCACGGGCGATACGCACCCGTTCGGCTTGCACCTCGGACTGCTTGCGCTCGGCGAAGCGGCGCGAGAATTCGCGGAAGTTGTCGCGGCGGGTGCGCACTCCCTCCCCCACGCCCATGACGATGAGGATGCCGAGAGTGATCGCGGCGATGCGTTGCGGAGGAAGCTCGAGGCCGGCGACCAGGGCGATCACCACCGCCCCCACCCAGGCGGCGGCCACGGATATCCAGGCCCAGGCACGGGCGCCCCGCACGATCGCCGAGACGATGGCGAACGCGAGGGCGACGTACGGAGGCCTGTTCACATCATGGAAAAGCAACAGGTCGGCGGATGCCGCGGCCGCCGTCACGGCGATGACCGGACCCGGCCAGCGCCGAGCACCGATCAGCGCGAGCGGCCCGATGAGAGTGATCAGCAGCGAGAGCGCCAACCATCCGGGCGAGACCTCGCGAAGAATGCTCCGAACACCCTGCCCGGGCACCACGTGCACGAAGACGCCAGGCACCTGGATGAAGAGGCTGATCAGCACGGGAATCCAGAGGCGGGCCCAGCGCGATGTCTGCTGCGAGCGTGCGCGGCGTTCGATCTCGTGCTCGATCCACGGCTCCTGCCAGCGGTCGTGCCACCGCTCGCGCGTGAACCGACCCGAGTGTGGCATTCCTCGATCGTAGTTGTGGGTCGGTGGGGCGGCATCCGCTCTGCGGAGCCTGCGCCCTACTCCCCAGGGAGTACAGGCTCCCCAGGGAGTACAGGCTCCCCAGGGAGTACGGATGCCGCGGCGTAGCTGTCGGCGAAGTGCCGGTAGTTGCGGGAGACCGCCGCCACCAACTCGGCCTCGGAGCCGCCCGCGAGCTGATCGCGCAGCGGCTGCTCCCAGATGCTGCGGCCGATTGCGAACCCGATGAACCCGTCGATGGGAGCCGCGATGGTCAGCCAGTGGTCGAGACGGTCGACGGGGGCGTCACGCCCCAGCACGATGCAGGAGACCTGATCGCGGCCGCCCTGGCGCGCCGCACGCACGATGTCTTCGGCGGCCTCTGTGGTCTCGAGGCCCTCGATCTTCCAGATGTTCGGCTCGATGCCGCGCTGCTGGAACTCGGTCATCACGCGGGCCGTGAGCGCGGGCCTCACGTCACGGTCATAGCGGAAGGCATCGCCGCCGACGCTCGCCAACTGCTCGTCGCTCGCCGGAACCAGGAGCTCGACCATGAAGGTACGGTTCTGCGCGGCCAGCGTCGCAGAGACGACCGCGAGGTCGTCGAACTGCTTCTCGCGCGCGAGCGGATCGTCGTCGGGATTGTCGCGCACCAGCACCTTCACCTGGTCGGGGGCGAACGCGGCGATGTGGTCGAGCCACTCTCCGCTGGCGAGGGTGCCGTACTGGAGGGTGAAGAACTTCTGGCCGCTCTTCTCGATCGGCATCGCCAGATCCACTCCCCGCTCGCGCGCGAGTCGGGCGACCTGAGCGCCGAACAGTTCATCGACGAGCACACCGGCGGATGCGGCATCCGCCCCCTCGGCGATCGCGGCGAGGAGGCCGTCGAACACCAGCGACTTGCCGTGTTCGATCGCCGCGGTCTGCTCGGGTGTGGGTGGTGCGGTGAGACCGTAGACGTCGCGCTCGAGGGAGTCACGGTGGTCCATCGCCAGCAGGAAGATGCGCACGAACGTCTCCTTCGTCTCACCGAATGTCGCTCTTAACGAACGAAAGCCGCAGGGGGTGGAGCCCCGTGCGACTATCGAGCTCCCCGACTTGGACTCGAACCAAGAACCGCCGCATTAACAGTGCGATGCTCTGCCAATTGAGCTATCGAGGATTGCTGTGAACAGCGTGATTACTTTACCAAAGGTTGAGCCTGCGCAAAATCGGTGCATCCCGCGCGCGTCGCGCCGGCCCCACCCTCA
>Ga0247732_10000866_pt1 | contig 12957 bp, 13 predicted proteins | sample UWRJL163409C2_FD_180940 | JGI IMG/M metagenome (GOLD analysis project Ga0247732, IMG submission 180940) | Plant litter microbial communities from Arlington Agricultural Research Station in Wisconsin, United States - UWRJ-L163-409C-2 | ecosystem: Environmental > Terrestrial > Plant litter >...
TGGGGTGAGTAACTGTGCGCTGAAACGAGAGCAGCCCGGGTTCAGTGGACGGCGCTGGAACAAAACCCGCACGGGCCAGAAGTCGCGCGGACGCCACGTTGGGCTCTTCGATCACGGCGTCGAAAGAGGTGATGCCCAGTTCACGTTGGGAAACGTCCATCAGGTGGAGGACGGCTTCGGTGGCGAGCCCTTTCCCCTGGGCCTGGGTGGCGAACGCATACCCAACCTCGGCAACACAGTCGGACTCCCGCTTGAGGAGAACCTCCCCGATGACGGTTCGGGAGCGACGTTCTTCAACGGCGAGAACGATCCACTCCCCCGTGGTCGACGCGGAGATTTGTGGGATCTTGGCGACCAGTGCTGCACGGACTTGCTCCCGGTCGCGAACGGGCCACGGGATGTAGCGCGTGACGTCCGGGTCGCCGTGAAAGACAGCGAGGTCGTAGAGATCGGCGATCGTGTGGGGACGTAGGTTCAGCCGCTCGGTCTGCAGCGGGTAGTCAAAGGTCCAGATCACGGGACGAGCATAGACCGGGCGCCCAGCGGTGCGAGACCCGCTGGACAACCGATGCGGGTGTTCGCCGCCGCTCGAGCATCCGTCCAAATTCGCCGGCAACAACAGCACCGTGATTTAGACAATTGGAGTTAGGCCCAATCGGCTAAGCACCCAGGTCGCGCACCATCGGCAGGGCGATGTAGATCAGCGAAAACGCTTCGTAGAGCGCTCCGATGACCAGAAGCGACACCGCGGGGATGCTCAGCCATCCGGCGTGCTGCAGGCCGCGGTGGTATCCCTGGCGATGGGTGACGGCGCCGATGGTGCGCGGGCGCAGCCAGAATTTACCGAGGAGATACGCGCCAAGCACCAGGAGGACGTAGGCCTGAAACTCGATGACAACCGTCAGCGAGTGCGGGATGAGGGCGACCCAGCCGGCCTGGTCAGTCGGCGCAAGGGTGATGCCAATGATCAACGAGCTGTAGGCGAAAAGGAGAGCGCCGGCGAACGGGATGATCATCGACGGCAGGATGATCGACAATACGCCGACCCTCAGGCTGTTGACCCCGAGGATCACCAGGGCGAACAGCCACGCGTTACTGAGAAGGGACAGCACCAGATCGGTGGTGCCACCCTCGTCCAGGCGATCGACTTGCGCGTGGGCCAAGTCGGGAAAAACGAGACCGAGTGCAAACCCGATGATCACGAGTCCATAGATGAGGATGTTGACGCCCAGATAGGCGCGACTGTTGGTGCGGATAATGCGGAACGGTGTGCGGAACAGCGTCATGAGCTGTGGCTCCCTGGTCGGAATGGATACCGCGGATGTGCGGCTGGTACCCACTCCAGACCATGACCTCAGGGCAGGGTCAACCCTCCCCCAACTGCTGGCATCCTGCTTGTCTCACCAGCTGTTTTCCGGCGTTAGCGGATGCCCCGTCCCGCGAACAGTGTGTGCAGCAACGGAAGCACCGAGACGGACATCAGTACGGTCCCAAACACCGTGTCATCTGCCCGCAGAATAACCCCCGCGATGAGCAGTATGCCGAAGAGCACGGCCGAAACCAGCCGCCTCACCAATCGGTCGAGTCGTGCGACCTGACGCTCCAGTCGCGGACTGTTCACCGACAGCGAGCCGTCCTCGAGCCCGGAGACGAGTCCGTCCAGCCGTTTGGGCAGGCGCAGCGCGATGCTGGCGGCGTCGATTGCCTGTTTGGCCACGTCTTCCACCACATTGCCGCGCTCGTCGCGGATGAGCTGGGCGGCGTAGGGCTCAACGGAGTCCCAGAGGTTAAACGCGGGGTCGAGCGCGCTGGCGACACCGGAAGTAAGTGTCATCGAGCGGAGCACCAGGAGGAAGTTCTCGGGCAGCTGGAACGGTAGAGACCGCAGCAGCTCACCGAACTGCAGACCGAAATCGCGGAACTCGCGCGGGTCGACTTCGCGCAGCTCGGCGAACCCCATCCCGCCGAACTGGGCGAAGGTTTCGGCCATGGCCCGCTCGAGTTCCACCGTGTCGGCCGTGGGCACAAGAACGCCCAGGTCGCGCATGGCGTTGACGAGGGCTTTACCGTTGCGGGATGCTGCGGCGATCAGGAGCTTGCGTAGGCCGCTACGGGTCGAGGCGGGAACCTCGCCCATCATGCCGAAGTCGATAAACGTCAGCGTCCACGGGCGAGCGCCCATGTCATTCGGGGTGGGAGTGACAAAGATGTTGCCGGGGTGCGGGTCGGCGTGAAAGAACCCCTGCACAAAAAACTGGTCGAACATTACCTCGGCGAAGACCGGGGCGACGTCGGCCGGGTCGATACCGGCGGCGCGCAGAGCGTCCACGTCGGTGATTTTGATCGCCGTGACGTCTTCGAGGATGAGTACACGACGGGTGGTGTGCTCCCAATCCACAACGGGCACCCGTACCCGGTCGTCGTCGGCGAATGCGTCGGCGAACCGTTCGGAGTTGGATGCCTCGTTGAGGTAATCGATCTCCTCCAGGCTCGTGATGGCAAATTCTTCGACGAGCGCGGGCGCGTCAGCTCGGTCGGAGACGAGCCGCACGTGACTGAGCCACCCGCCCACCTTGCGCAGGGCGGCCAGGTCGACGGCGACAATGACGTCGATGCCGGGACGCTGCACCTTGATGACGGCATCCGTGAGACCAGAGTCAGATCCTTCGGATGCACGGAACCTCGCCCGGTGTGCCTGACCGAGGGATGCCGCCGCGATCGGGATCTCGGCAACCTCGGAGAACAGGCTGTCGAGCGAGATACCCAACTCCGCCTCCGCGAGTGCTCGGATCTCCGCGAACGGCACCGCAGGCACCTCGTCCTGCAGTCCTTCGAGTTCCTTAGTGATCTCGGGAGGCAGCACATCAAGGCGCGACGACAGGTACTGCCCCACCTTGATCATCAGGCCGCCGAGCTCGAGCGCGAGGCCGTGGAATCCTCGCGCGAAGCGCCGCATCCTCTTCGCCCGTGTGCGCTCCGCCAGCACCTTGAGCCCAATGCGTGGCAGGAACAGCTCGTACCACCACGTGACCGCGAGGTACCACGACGCAAAACGGAGGATGCGCCGGTAACGGGCACGGCCAGCTCCGGCGCGGATTGCCTCCTCTCCGCTGGGACGGATCGGACCGACCTGGGTCATTCCTGGGCGAGGATCGAGTAGATCCGGCGGCGCGCGTCGTTGAGAATGTCGACGGCCTGCTGCACCTGCTCGGGTGTACCGGTGCGGTTGAGCTGAGCTGTCGCCTGGGCAAGTTCAACGCCTGCCTTGGGCAGGGCGGTGTGGCGGCTGCCGGCAGACGACGACGTGGACTCCCACGGCGACGACGTTTCGGCGCTGGCCACCACGTGACCGGCTTCGGTCAGCGAGTAGATCTTGCGGCCGTTGGTCTCTTCGGCGGTGATGAGACCCTCGTCGGCGAGCAGTTGCAGCGTCGGGTACACCGAGCCAGCACTGGGCTTCCAGGTGCCGCCGCTGCGATCCTCGATTTCACGGATGATCTGGTAGCCGTGCATGGGCTGTTCGAGCAGAAGTGTGAGCACTGCCGCGCGCACCTCGCCCTTACCCACACGCGTTCCCACGCGCTTGTCGAACGTCGAGCGAAGCTCTTCCATCTTCTGCCAGACACTGTCGAGATTGGGGCCGGCGCCGAATCCACCGGTTGAAGTCGAACCACTCATGATGATCTCCTTAGACACTCTGAACGATATACAACGATAGTCAACGATATAGGTCGAAGCTGGGCCCCGGATGTGACTTCGCCGAGCGTTGACCCCGCCATTTCTGCGTGCATTCGAGCGATGCGGGTGCCTTGTGATCGCGTCAGCGAGTGCTCAGCGATTCCCGCTCGGCTGCGGGGCGTGTCCATCGGGTCATACCGAGGCGTTCCGCCTGTTGGGGGCGCTGCGGGATGTCAGTGGGCAGAAGGAATGGTTTGCGGATGACCTCGTCGAGGACAACCACGCTGACCACTGCTTTCACCTCGGGACGGATCGCCACCACTCCGGTCACAAACTCGTGCACACTGCTGACGTCTTCCGCGCGGATGAGCATCATCGCGTCGTGTTCGCCGGTGGTGATGGAGCAGTACTCCACGTCGGGCATCCCGTGCAAAGCCTCACGGAACGACTTCCACATCTGCGGGTGCACCGTCACAAATACCAGCGCGCAGATGTCGAGGCCAACGAGTCGGGGATCGATGCGCGCGCTGAAGCCGGTGATGACTCCCGATCGGGTCAGGATCTCGACGCGGTTGTAGGCGCTGGCCCGCGACAGGTTGACCTTGTCGGCCAGCGCGGCCATCGAGATGCGCCCGTTCTCGCGGAGCTCCTTGAGGATGCGCAGGTCAATCGAGTCCAGCGTCGGTTTGATCGGCTTGGACGGGCTCTCATCGGTCAGGTCAGTGGTCGGCGGCAAATCTGAAGTCAACGGGTGTCCTATTCGTCGAGTGGTGCGATGTTTTGTCTAACCACACCCCCAAATAGTAGACACAGTGGAGAGTTGGCGAACAACACGCACGCGAAACGTCCGAATTCGTCGGAGGTGTGGAGTGTGCTCGAATTGTTCGATGACTTCGCACCGTGAGCAGACCCTCGCCTTTCACGCCATGCATGCCCCGGGTGCTCCCCTGGTCTTGCCGAACGCGTGGGACGCTCTCTCTGCGCGCATTGTTGCGGCGTCTGGCGCCCGCGCGATCGCAACGACGAGTGCCGGGGTCGCGTGGTCGCTCGGCCATCGTGACGGGAACGAGCTGACCCGCGAGCGTGCGCTTGATGCCGTGCGGAGTATTGCCTCGTCGGTGTCGGTGCCACTCACCGCTGATATCGAGCGCGGCTATGGCGAGACTCCCCGCGATGTCGCCGTCACGATCTCCCAGGTCGTCGATGCCGGCGTCTCCGGCGTCAACATCGAAGACTCGCTCGGCCCGATCGAGGAGCACACGGAGCGGATCGCCGCAGCCCGCACGGCTGCGGAGGATGCAGGTGTGCCGCTGTTCATCAACGCCCGCATCGACACGCATCGACTCGGCGACATCGGGAGTGACGTCTGGATGGAAGAGACGGTGGCGCGTGCCGCTGCGTATGCCCGTGCGGGCGCCAGTGGGATCTTTGTGCTCGGAGCACTCCGGGCCGACACGATTACTGCCCTCGTGAACGCAACGACGCTCCCGCTCAACGTCGCGTTCGGCCCGGGCACGTTGTCGATCAGCGAACTCGCGACGGCGGGCGCGAGTCGCATCAGTGCGGGATCCTCCATCGCTGAAGCTGCCTACAGTGTTGCGCAGCAGTGGGCATCTGCAATGTTCGAGACCCCGGACGCCGCTCTTTCATCACCGCCCGCGCTCGGCTGGGCGGCGCTGAATGGTCTTGTTCACGACTGAACGGTCTTGTACACGACTGAACGGTCGCCGTTTGCCCGCTGGATGAGGTGGCGGGCGGCCGGGACGCTGTCGGCGGAGCATCCATTGTCCAGCTCATCCGGCGTGCCGCGGGCGCGCTGAACCAGCCCAAAAAAGGCCCAGCCCGCAACGACTAGCTACGAAGCAGTATTCGTCTTCAGCCCGGCGAGGAGTAGTTCTACGGCTGCACGTGACTCCGCTGCCCAGAGCGGGCGGTCAGTTGCCGACCCGATGCCGTGGAGCACAATCATCACCGCACCAACGGAAACATCGTCGCGAACGGTGCCATCAGCCGCTGCACGGGTCACAAGATCGGTGACGGTGCGCTCGAGTTCGTTGCCGCCGTCGGCCTGCGCGGCCGGGCCCACAATGGCGGCCAGTGTGCGCGCCAGTGCGGTGTGGGCGATCAGGTACTCCGCGAATCCGCGTAGGAATGCGTCGAGGTTCTCGCTGGCCGTCCGCGTCGGATTGCGCGCATTGTCGCGGAGCGCGATGACCTCACCCTCGTAGACCGCTGCGGCCAGTGCCTCTCGGGTTGGGAAATGTCGATACAGCGTGCCCACACCCACACCAGCGCGGGCCGCGAAGTCATCGAAGCGCACCTGCTCGTCCTGATCGAAGACCGACCGCGCGGCGGCCACAATCGCGTCACGGTTGCGGCGCGCGTCAGCGCGCAATGCCTTCGGCTCGGCCACGGTGCGCCCTCTCGTTGACAATTGGAGACTGTCTCCATATTCTGTGTAAGTGGAGATGAGCTCCATCTTAGACGAGGAGCCATCGTGCGTATTTTAATGTTCGGACGCGGAGTGATCGCCACGATCTACGGTCGTGTGTTTGAGGCCGCCGGGCACGAAGTCGAGTTTTATGTGCGTCCGGGTCGCGCCGCGGAGTACGGGGACGAAGTGCGGATGGACTGGATCGACGGGCGCCGCAAGCCATTCGGCCGGCAGGTTCGTGAGTCCTTCCACACTCGGTTGCGAGAGACGATCGACCCCAGCGACGGATTCGATCTCATTGTGCTCAGCGTGGGACATCACCGCCTCGCAGAGGCAGCCGCGTTCCTCGCTCCCCGGCTGGGCGCGGCGACCGTGCTGGTGTTTGGCAATCTCTGGGAGGAGCCGCTCTCGGCAGTCGCGCCGCTTCCAGCCGACCACATTGTGTTCGGGTTTCCCCAGGCGGGCGGCGGTTTCACCGACGGCGGTGAGTTGTCGGGCGCGTTGTTGCCCTCCGTCATCATCGGCACCACCGGAACGTCACTGCTCCCCCGGGAACAGACGGTGCTGACGGCCTTCGAGAAGACAGGGCTCGCCGTTCGGCAGGAGAAGGACATCCGCGGATGGCTGTGGCTGCACTTTATTGCCGACGCTGGTATGTTCGCCCAGGCCTTGCGGAGCGGGTCGCTGGCCAAGATGAGCGGCGACCGCCGAGCCTTCCGCGATGCGTTTGTGACAACTCGAGAGTTGCTGCCCGTTCTCGAGGCGCGGGGTGTTGACCTCACTCAGCATCGCGGCGCGATGATGCCGTTCCGGTTCCCCCGCCTTGTCGCTGCGGTGTCGGGATGCGCGACCGCGCTCATTCCGATGGCCCAACGGAGCCTCGCGGCGCACACTAATCCCCTCGCCGCCGAGCCGACTGCCGTGCTCCACGACACACAACGCGAAGCTCGACGCCTCAATATCCCCACCCCGCGCCTCGGGGTATAAACCACGCTGCGGCTGGACGGTCGTGTGCGCTACGGCGTCCTGGTCGCAGAACCCTCGTCGTCGACTGCATCCTCAGCCAGTGGATCAGGGTAGAGAGTTTCCATCGCCAGAGTATGAGCGCGGGTGGGCACGTACTCCACGTGCGCATGGGTGCTGACAAAAGCATCCGTGCGGCGGAACGCCACCAGCAACCACAGACCGACCACAACAAGCACGGCGGAGATCGCGACGCTCACGAGCTTCAACTCGAGCGAATCGGTCACCAGCGCCCACGAGATGGTGAGAAAAAAGAGCCCGGCATACAGCGGTGTGAACCCCTCGATCATTGTGTGGCGCTGCTTGGCCATCACCACAATAAGAGGCAACTTCTCCTGATCGAGAGGGTCCTCTCCCGAGATCTGACGACGAACATCGCGCTTTTCGCTGACGTTGAGTGCGCCGATGACGAGGTTCCACGGCTTCATCACAATGCTTCGGTACACCAGATTGATGACGGCGTAGAGCAACACGGCGCCGGAGATCACGCGGAACAGCCACCGCACCAACGCGCTGGCGACCAGCAGAACGTCGGCCGCCGCTCCCCCGGCAAGCAGCGGCCAGAATGCGACGCCGTATCCGACCACACTGGCCAGGGCCAGCGGAACAATGGCCCACGCGAGAATGCCGGGTTTCATTGTGCGAAAGCGCGTTGTCCGCAGAAGTATCGCCTCGTCAGCCCGTCGGGCTGCGTCATACCAGCGGTCGTCGGAGTCCATCCGGTTAGTCATGGGATGCTCCGGTGGCGGGCTCGATCGTGGTGGTGGGTTCGTACGTCACGGTCGCGTGGTTCTCGAGAAACGAATCCGAGCGGAGGTAGAGCAGGAGCATCCACACACCAACCACCATCAGCGCAGCAGTGATTCCCACGCTGAGATAGTGCACGGACTCACGGTCGGAAATCACGGCCCACCGGATGGACGCGAGCACCGCCGCCGCATAGATCGGCGCGAGGCTGCCGATCACGGTGTGGTGCTGCTTGGCCATCATCACGAGGAGGGGCAGCTTCTTCTCGTTGACGAAGTCGTCGCCCGACATCTGCCGCTGAACGTCGCGCCACTCGCCGAAGCTCAGCGTGCCGCTGATGAGGCGCCACGGGGAGGATCGCGACATCGATGTCAACACCACTCCTACGAAGATGCAGCCGATGATGGCGACGCTGAGCAGTCGGTCTTCGTCGAGGATTGCGCTGCGGAGGCCGTAGCCCCAGGATCCCTCGCCGACCGCGGGCCAGAAGGTGATGCCGTACCCGACCAGTACGGCCAGCAGCAACACCACGGTGGTGGCGATTGCCGCGGTGGAGCGTCCGGTGCGGATGGGCTGCGTCTGCAGATGAACGGCCAGGTCAGCCCGGCGGGTGGCTTCGCGCCAGCGTTCATCGCTCGTCAGTCTCGACGTGAACCAGGAAATCATGGGGCTGTCCGCTCGATCGGGTCGTCGGTCAAGGGCAGCCGGCGGAGCTCGAGCAGGTCCTCGCCGGAGCGCTGCAGGCCGAGCCCCAGCAATGGTTGCAGTGTGGGTGGGAAGTCGCTCGCCGCACGCCCGGTGATCTGCGTCCAGAAGAGCAGTCCGTATCCAACAATCACGGCGGCGAGCACAATAACGATCGCGATGATCATCCCGCCACGTCGCCCCGTGCGCAGGTTCGGCAGCGAGACCGGGTCAGCCCGTCGTGCCGCGTTGTACCAGCGGTGTGCGGTATCCACGTCGGGCATAGGGGTGTCCTGTCGCTGGGCGTGACGATGTCTCGCAAGACTAGCGGGCTGGGCAGACCGCTCGGTCTGGATGCGGATCGGGATGCCCCGTGCGCGACTCCCCCAATCTGTAGCGAACTTCGTCAGTGAACAGGTACTGGAACAACTCGGCCGCGTGCCATCACAAACTGCAAGTTGTGCAACGCGCGGATATCGACCGAAGGGTCACCATCAACGGCAATGATGTCGGCGGTGTACCCCGCAACGATACGGCCAGTGACACCGGCGAGGCCAAGCGCTTCCGCGGCGGTTACCGTCGCCGCCACGAGCACATCGCGGTCGGGAATACCTGCGTCCACGAGCGCCTCCAGTGCGAGCACGTAGTCGCGGTGAGGGGTTCCTGGAATCCCCGCGTCGGTGGATGCGATGACCCGAGCGCCACGGCGCCACAGTTCAACCACAGGAGGTTTCCATCCCTGTGACATAAGGAGTCGAGCATCCGCGTTCATGGTGGGCGATACGTATGCACCTGACACCACAATTGCATCCATGAGTTCGTGATCGACCGCACTTCCTCCGCCCTCTTCCACAAACGAGCAGTGCTCGAGTGTGTCGACACCAGCCGCAAGTGCCTGCCGAATTCCTTCTATTCCGTGACAGTGTGCGGCGACGAGTCTCCCGAGTCGGTGCGATTCGACAACAATCGCTTTTAAGGTCGTCTCGTCGAATGATGCGTCCCAGGGCGTGGTGCCCGGGGTGAGGAATCCGCCGGTCGCCATCACTTTGATTACGTCCACACCGGCAGTCACGTGGGACTGAACGAGCGTCACGGCATCCTCGGCGCCGTCGACTTCACCGCCGAGAAACCAACAGTGTCCGCGTGGAGGTGTCAGTGGCGGGCCCGCCGCGAGGATACGGGGCCCCACGGACTCCCCCGCGTCGACAGCGTCACGGGCTCGGAGCGCGAGGTATCCCCGCCCACCCAGATCCCGTGCCGTTGTGACGCCGGCCTCGACGAGTTCGCGGGCACTCGCGAGCATGGTGGCGAGTTCGTCGTCGTCGCTCGCCATAGTGCTACTGCCCTCAGAATACGCCGGTTCCGTGCCCAGGCTGAGGTGCACGTGGGCATCGATGAGCCCCGGGAGCAGTGTGACGTCGCCGAGGTCACTCTGCTGCAGTCCACCAAACTCAGCAGGGAGGTCGGTACGCGGGCCGACCCACAGGATGGTCTCGCCTTCGATGACGACACCGCAGTCCGCTATCGTGCCGCCTTCCGGGTCGATCAGTTGTGCAGCGGTGAGGAATACGCGCGGAGTGTTCATACAACAGCCAATCCATCAACAAGGTGGCACTCGACTTCGTGGCCCGACCCGGCGTAGACCCGCGGTGGGGCCTCGACGGCGCAGACGGGCATCGCGACGGGGCATCGCGTTCGGAATCGACACCCGCTCGGGATGTCAAGCGGGCTGGGAGGATCGCCGCCGAGCAGAATGCGGTCCCGTGACGCTGTGGGGTCGGGCACGGGCGATGCTGAGATGAGCGCCTGTGTATAGGGATGCCGGGGATTGCCGAAAACTTCGTCGACCGGACCGATCTCAACAATGCGACCGAGATACACCACGCCCACGCGCTGAGCGAGGTGCCTCACGATGGGGAGGCCGTGGGAGATGAAGAGGTAGGACAGCCCGAACCTTTCGCGCAACTCGGCGAACAGGTTCACGATTTGCGCCTGCACCGATACATCGAGCGCGGAGACCGCCTCGTCGGCAAGAATGAGGCGTGGCTCGAGCGCGATGGCCCGCGCGATAGCGACTCGTTGTCGCTGTCCACCGGACATCGCGCGCGGACGAGATGTCTTGCGTGACGGGTTGAGGCCCACGGCACGGAACAGGTCGTCGACACGGTCGTCGAGCTCACTGCCCTTGATTCCTCGCAAAGCCTTCAACGGCTCAGCGACTATCGCTCCCGCGGACATTCGCGGGTTGAGCGAGGCCAGAGGATCCTGGAAAACCACCTGCATTTCTGGGCGAATGCTGCGCAGCTCGGCACCACGAAGATTCGTGATGTCCCGGCCATCAAATTCGACGGTCCCACTCGACGCAGCGGTGAGGCGCAGCGCCACTCGACCGAGTGTGGACTTGCCTGAGCCTGATTCCCCGACAAGAGCAACGGTTTCTGCGGGCATGACGTCAAGGTCGACACCGTCGACGGCTGTGACATATCGGGTGCGGCGACCACTGCCCACGGGGAAACGCTTGGAGACGCCCGTCAGGCGCAGCAATGGGGATGGCGTCTCGGTCACGCGATGGTCCCGACGAGTGTGGTCGGAGTCAGTATGGGGTGCCAGCACGAGAAGCGGCCTCCTGGTTCGATGGACATGGGTGGCATTTGAGTGCATTCGGCCGTAGCCCGTGCACAGCGCGGTGCGAACGGGCATCCGGTAGGGCGATCGGCCGGATCTGGAACGGAGCCTTCGACGGTGGCCAGTAAAGCTCTGCGCGGGCCCGTCATCAGGGGAACGCACTCGAGGAGGCCTCTGGTGTACGGATGCCGCGCCCCGGCGAAGGTTGTGTCGGATTGCGCTTCTTCGACGAGTTTTCCGGAATACAACACCGCGATGCGGTCTGCCAGGCGTGCCGCCACACCGAGGTCATGCGTGACGAGGATCACTGCCATGTCGCGCTCGGTGCAGAGGCGAGCAAGCATGTCGAGTATCTGGGCCTGAACAGTAACGTCGAGTGCCGTGGTCGGCTCGTCAGCGACAAGGAGCTTTGGCTCGCACGCGAGCGCTCCCGCAATCATGACGCGCTGGCACATACCCCCAGAAAGCTGGTGCGGGTAACACTGCATAACACGATCGGGATCTGCGATGCCCACTTCGGACAGGAGTGCCCGAATACGGCGTCGGAGCTCGACCGAGCCGATCTTTCCGTGTGCTCGCCGTAACGACTCCGTCAGCTGCGACTCGACGGTAAAGAGCGGATCGAGGGATCCGACCGGCTCCTGGAATACCATCGCGATGTCTCGACCACGCAAACGTTCGTGGTCCTTGCGCCCAAGGGGCTTCCCTTCCCAGGTGACGGTGCCTTCTACGACCACGCCCCGGTCCAGCTGGGTCAGGCCCATCATGGTGCGCGCGAGTACGGACTTGCCGGATCCGGATTCGCCAACCAGGCAGACAACTTGACCACGCTCGATGGTCAGGGTGACGTCTTCGACGAGTCGGATTGCGCGGTTTGCCTCGAGACTGACGGTGATTCCGTTGAGACTCAGTACTTCGTTCGTCATTTTTCCATCCAATCTTTCAGCCAGTCGCCGAGAAGGCTGACTGCGACAACCGTCAGCGAGATGGTCACGCCCGCGAACGTGGACACCCACCACGCTTGAACGAGGAACGGTTGGCCGGAAGCGAGAAGCTGCCCCCAGTCGGGGACGTCGAGGCGGGGACCAAGGCCGAGGAAGCTCAACGCCGATGCGACGAGAATCGCCTCGCCCACGGCGATAGTGGCGAGTCCGATGACCGGTGTGATGGCGTTGGGCAGCACGTGGCGGAAGAGGATTCTCGGGCCACTGAATCCGACAGAGCGCGCGGCATCGATGTAGACCCGTTCCCGCGTTGCGAGAACCTGTGCCCGCATCACGCGAGCGAATCCGGCGATAAAGGCGACGCCGACCGAGATGATGAGCACACCCGTGGACGAGCCAGCTCCCGCCGTGATCACGAGCGCCAACAGCACTCCGGGGATCGACATGAGGACATCGAGCACACGCCCGATGACCGCATCGACCCAGCCACCCGCGAATCCTGCGATGAGCCCGATGAGAGCCCCAACAGTCACTGCAATTGCCGTCGACGCCAACCCGACGAGCATCGCGGTTCGCGCGCCGTGAACAAGAAGGAGGTAGACCGACCTGCCATATTGGTCGGTGCCAAAGGGATTTTCCGCGCTCGGAGGCTGGAAAACCAGGGCGGGCCGGAGATCGGTGGGGTCTCCCGGCGCCAGCACTCCCGGCACAATCAGTGCAGCGAGAGTGACCAGGAGCCACAGGGCGCTGAGGAGTGCGAGCAGATTTCCCGTCCGCCCGCTGCGGATACCCAGGCTGCGGAACCGGCTGACTCCGAGTGCA
>Ga0247732_10000867_pt1 | contig 12938 bp, 13 predicted proteins | sample UWRJL163409C2_FD_180940 | JGI IMG/M metagenome (GOLD analysis project Ga0247732, IMG submission 180940) | Plant litter microbial communities from Arlington Agricultural Research Station in Wisconsin, United States - UWRJ-L163-409C-2 | ecosystem: Environmental > Terrestrial > Plant litter >...
TGAAGTCGTCATCGCCTCTCAGCTTGCCCCATGAAGACCGCTGCGCCGCAACATGGGGAGGTGCGGAATCCCGTCGTCGAGGAACTCGTCGCCGTCGGGGACGAAGCCGTGCTTGGCGTACATGTCGACGAGGTAGGTCTGGGCGTCGATGCGGCAGGGGTCGTCGCCGACTTCGGCGAGGGCGGCCTGCATCAGCCTGCTGGTGTGGCCGTGGCCTCGATCGCTTCGCCTGGTGCACACCCGGCCGATCCGAAAGACCTTCTCCCCGCCGGGATGTTCCTCCATCAACCGCAGGGTGGAGACCACCTTGCCGTCGGGATCCTCGAGCCAGAAGTGTCGCGTCTCGGCAAGCAGGTCGCGTCCGTCCAGCTCGGGGTACGGCGTGGCCTGCTCGACGACGAACACCTCGACCCGAAGCTTCAGCAGCTCGTAGAGCGTCGCGGCGTCGAGGTCCTTCGCCCAGCTACGGCGCGGCGAGATGGTCACGGCGCCACCGTCATACGGGGACCGCGGGCACGTCCGTGGCCTTGTGGTCGAGCTTGAGCACCTTGGTACCCCAGTCCCAGACTTCGCCAAAGAGCTTGGGCTCGCCGGACAGCTGGGTGCCGAACGACGGCACCATTTCCTTGATCTTGGGCTGCCACGACGGGAACCGGTCGGGGAAGCAGCGTTCCAGCACGTCGAACATCGCCGGAACGGCAGTCGACGCGCCAGGCGAAGCACCGAGCAGACCGGCGATGCTGCCGTCGGCCGCCGAGAGCACCGTGGTGCCGAATTCCAGCACGCCACCGGCACCCTTCTTCCGGATCACCTGGACGCGCTGTCCCGCGATGTCGAGCTCCCAATCGGAATCGATTGCACCGGGAGCGAATTCACGAAGGGCGTCCACGCGGTCGGCCTCGCTGAGCGCCAGCTGACCCACCAGATACTTGACCAGGCTCATCTCGGTGAGGCCGACGCCGAGCATCGAGCCGAGGTTGTTCGGCTTGACCGAGAACGGCAGATCGGTGACCTTGCCCTGCTTGAGGAACTTCGGCGACCACCCGGCGAACGGACCGAACAACAGGTAGGACCGGCCGTTGATGACGCGAGTGTCCAAGTGCGGCACCGACATCGGCGGAGCTCCCAGCGGCGGGGCCCCGTAGACCTTGGCCTGGTGCTGGGCGGCCAGCTCGTGGTTCCCGGTGCGCAGCCACTGGCCGCCGACCGGGAAGCCGCCGAAGCCCTTGGCCTCATCGATGCCCGACTTCTGCAGCAGCGGAAGGGCGCCGCCACCGGCACCGACGAACACGAACTTGGCGTTGATCTTGCGCTTCTGGTGGGTGCGCCGGTTGGTGACCTTGAGCGTCCAGCTGCCGTCGGATTCCTTGGCGAGGTCACGCACCTCGTGGCCGAACAGGGTCGTCATGCCGCGTTCGACGGCGTAGCCGATGAGCTGCCGCGTCAGGGAACCGAAGTTGACGTCGGTGCCGTCCTGGGTCCAGTTCAGCGCGACGGGCTCCTTGAAGTCGCGCTTGGCCGCCATCAGGGGCAGCCGACGGGCGAACTCGTCGGAGGAGTCGATGTACTCCATCGTCGCGAACAGCGGGTTGGCCACCAACGTCTCGCGGCGGCGCTTGAGGTAGTCGAGATGCTTGGCGCCGTGCACGAAGCTGACGTGCGGAATGGGGTTGAGGAAGCTGCGGACGTCCGGGATGACGCCGTTCTCCACCGCGTGGGCCCAGAATTGGCGCGACACCTGGAACTGCTCGTTGACGTGGACGGCCTTGGCGATCTCGACCGTGCCGTCGGCGCGCTGCGGGGTGTAGTTCAACTCACACAACGCGGAGTGCCCCGTGCCTGCGTTGTTCCACGGGTCGCTGCTCTCGGCGGCGGCACCGTCAAGCCGCTCTACGAGCGTGATGGACCACTCGGGCTCCATGAGCTTGAGCAGAGTGGCGAGCGTGGCACTCATGATGCCCGCCCCCACCAGCACGACGTCGGTCTTGGCTACCTCAGACACGTGATCCTGGACCCTTCGTGGTCGCGAACTCCGCTCGTCACGGCTTTCAGATTCACCAGGTTATCCCCTGCGCGTCGGGCGCATTCCGTCGGCCGACACCCCTGCCGCCCCGCCGTGGCGGGTCGGCAGCCGCCTAGAGTTGACGCCGTGACACCGAGGGAACCCAGCGAGGAGCCCGTGTGGGAGCCCGACGTACTTCCCGGGTACTGGCAGCAAACCATGTCGCTCGGTCCCGATCCGGACGGCGAGGGCCAGTTGTTCGCGACCCTGGTGCGGCGCGGCGAGGCCGGTAGCGGCCCGCATGCCGTGCTGGCCTTGCACGGGTACACGGACTACTTCTTCAACACCGAACTGGCCGACCACTTCGCCGATCGTGGCTTCCGGTTCTACGCGTTGGATCTGCACAAGTGCGGCCGCTCGCGCCGGGAGGGGCAGACGCCGCACTTCACCACCGACCTCGCCCGCTACGACGGTGAGCTGGATCGCGCGCTGGAGCTGATCGCCCGCGATACCGTCGACTCGCCCGCCGACCCGCCTCGGGTCTGCGTCTATGGGCACTCGGCGGGCGGGCTCATCGCCACCCTGTGGCTGGACCGGCTCCGGGAGCGCGGGCAGGCGGCGCACATCGGCGGGCTGGTGCTCAACAGCCCGTTCTTCGACCTTCACGGGCCTGCGATTCTGCGCACCGCGCCGACGGCGGCGGCGCTGATCGCGCTGGCCCGGCTCCGCAAGCGGCAGGTGATCCGCAAGCCGACCCCCGGTGGCTACGGCACCACGCTGCATCGCGACTACGCAGGCGAATTCGACTACGACCTCGAGCTGAAGCCGCTCGGCGGGTTCCCCGTCACGTTCGGCTGGATCAACGCGATCCGGCGTGGTCAGGCCAAGCTGCACCGCGGCCTCGACGTCGGGGTACCCAATCTGCTGCTGCGGTCGGACCATTCCGTCGCCGAAGCCCCGCATCCGGAGGCGATCCAACGCGGCGACGCCGTCCTCGACGTCGCGCAGATCGCGCGCTGGGCGGGCTGCGTCGGGAACCGTCAGACCGTCGCACCGATCACCGACGCCAAGCACGACGTCTTCCTCTCGCTCGCCGAGCCACGCGCGGCTGCGTACCGCGAGTTGGCGCGTTGGCTCGACGACTACCTGGGCTCCGACTCTCGGAGCACGACAACGAATTTCGGACGGGACTAGGCACGTGGAACACTTCGATCTGGCAATCATCGGCACGGGGTCTGGCAACAGCATCCCCGACCCCGGCGTCGACCCCAGCTACGGCGACATGCGGGTGGCGATCTGCGAGCAGGGAACCTTCGGCGGCACCTGCCTCAACGTCGGGTGCATTCCCACCAAGATGTTCGTCTACGCCGCCGAGGTCGCCGAGACCATCCGGCACAGCGCCCGGTACGGCATCGACTCGACGATCGACAAGGTCCGGTGGTCCGACATCGTCGACCGCGTCTTCGACCGCCGCATCGACCCGATCGCGGCGGGCGGGGAGCGCTACAAGCGCGGCCTGCCCAACGTGCGGGTGTACGCCAGCCACACCAGGTTCGGGCCGACGCAGGCCGACGGGCGGTACACGTTGCGCACCGACGACGGCGACGAGTTCACCGCCGACAAGGTGGTCATCGCCGCGGGCTCGCGGGTGCACGTTCCGCCTGCCATCGCAGAGTGCGGCGTCAAGTACCACACCAGTGACGACGTGATGCGGATTGCCGAGCTTCCCGAGCATCTGGTGATCGTGGGCGGCGGTTTCGTGGCGGCGGAGTTCGCGCACGTGTTCTCCGCCTTGGGCGTGCGCGTCACGATCGTGGTGCGCGGTGACGGTCTGTTGACCCATTGCGACGAATCGATCTGCCATCCGTTCACCGACCTCGCCACGGCGAAATGGGATCTGCGTACCCACGAGAACGTGGTCGGCGTGCAGCAACGCGATGGCGGCCACTGCGTTCTCGAACTCGACGACGGCAAGACCATCGAGGCCGACATGCTGCTGGTGGCCACCGGACGGGTGCCGAACGGGGATCAGCTCGACGCGGAGTTGGCCGGCGTCGAGGTCGACGACTCGGGCATGGTAGTCGTCGACCAATACCAAAGGACTTCCGCGCGTGGCGTCTTCGCGCTCGGCGACGTCTCGTCGGCGTATCAGCTCAAACACGTCGCCAACCACGAGATGCGGGTCGTGCGGCACAATCTCTTGCTCGACTGGGACGACACCGAGTCGATGCGCGCCTCCGATCACCGCTTCGTACCGTCGGCGGTGTTCACCGATCCCCAGATCGCGATGGTGGGCATGACCGAGGACGAAGCCAGGGCCGACGGCTACGACGTGGTGACCAAGGTGCAGAAGTTTGGTGACACCGCATACGGCTGGGCGATGGAGGACGAGCACGGCCTGGTCAAACTGATCGGCGACCGGGCGACCGGCAAGATCCTCGGCGCCCACGTCATGGGGCCCCAGGCGTCGTCGATCATCCAGCCGGTGATTCAGGCGATGGCCTTCGGGCAGACCGCCAAAGAGGTTGCCGAGAACCAGTATTGGATCCATCCCGCGCTGCCGGAGGTCATCGAGAACGCGCTTCTCGGGCTGGTGCAGGGCTAGACCCTTGGCGCGGGTCGGGCCGTGACGCCAACTCCCGCTCGGTGTTGAGTCGGTTCAGATGCTTCCACAACGCCAACTCACGGCCCGACCTCGCATTCTCAGGCTATCACGTGAACACATGAACAGGTGGACAGATAAGGCTTTTCGACCCTAGGCTTTGTGGTGCACGGAACACGCATTGCGAGAAGGGAATTGCATGGCCGAGTACGCCCTACCCGATCTTGGTTACGACTACGGAGCGCTCGAACCGCACATCTCCGGTGAGATCAACGAGATTCACCACGGCAAGCACCACGCGACCTACGTCAAGGGTGTCAACGACGCCGTCGCCAAGCTCGAAGAGGCGCGCGCCAACGACGACCACGCCGCGATCTTCCTCAACGAGAAGAATCTGGCGTTCCACCTTGGCGGTCACGTCAACCACTCGATCTGGTGGAAGAACCTGTCCCCCAACGGTGGCGACAAGCCCACCGGAGAACTGGCCGCCGCGATCGACGACCAGTTCGGCTCCTTCGACAAGTTCCGGGCCCAGTTCACCGCCGCCGCCAACGGGTTGCAGGGTTCGGGCTGGGCGGTGCTCGGCTTCGACACACTTGGCCAGCGACTGCTCACCTTCCAGCTCTACGATCAGCAAGCCAACGTGCCGCTGGGCATCATCCCCCTGCTGCAGGTCGACATGTGGGAGCACGCCTACTACCTGCAGTACAAGAACGTGAAGGCCGATTACGTCAAGGCCTTCTGGAACGTCGTCAACTGGGCCGACGTCCAGGAGCGGTTCGCCGGCGCCACCACCAAGGCTCGGGGTCTGATCTTCTAGCGCACGGCAGTTGCGCTGCCGCCCCGCCGCCGTCGTGTGAAGGTGGTTCCCATGAACGGCGTCGAGGCGGCAGCGTGCTCATAGCGCAACTGTCGGATCCCCATGTCCGGCCCAAGGGCGAGCTCTACCACGGGGTGGTGGATTCCAACGCCGGCCTCGCCGCGGCGGTCGAGCACGTGCTGACCCTGGACCGCCGCCCGGATCTGGTGCTGATCACCGGAGATCTGGTCGACCACGGCGAGCCGGCCGAGTACCAGAACGTCCGGGAACTCCTTCTTGCGCTTCCCATTCCGTTCCTCGTCATCCCCGGCAACCACGACGATCGCGAGAACTTCCGGGCGGCGTTCGCCGACCACGACTACCTACCTCGCCGTGGACCGCTGCACTACTGCGTCGACGACCATCCGGTGCGCATCATCGGTTTGGACTCCACGGTGCCCGGCCTCCACCACGGACACGTGGACCGGGCGGGCCTGGACTGGTTGGCCACCACGCTGTCCGAGGACACCACGAAGCCGACGCTGATCATGCTTCACCATCCGCCGTTCGTCAGCGGCATCCCCTACCTCGACGAGTACCGATACTTCGAGGGCGCCGAGCTTCGTGCCGTCGTCGAACGCGCACCGAACGTCGAGATCGTGGTGTGCGGACACGTCCACCGGTCGATGGTCAGACGCTGGGCGCGAACGGTGATCGTCACGTGCCCGAGCACGACGACGCAGATAGACCTTCAACTCGCGGCGTCGGCGCAACCCTCCAGCCACGACGGACCACGTGGGTACCTGCTACACCTCTGGGACGAGCAGGACGGAATGACGAGCCACGCCAGGCAGATCGGCGACTACGCGGGTCCCTATCCGTTCGCCTGAGGCTCCCAGCGCTCTTCGATGCGCCCGAAGCGCCACACCGCCAGGGCGATCACCCATACCAGCACGAACAGGCCAACGATGGTGAAGCCGACGAACTCGAGGTCCGCCGAGCCGATTAACGCGAGCGGCCCCGACTCGATGCCGAGCCGGTCGACCAGAAGGCCGATGAGCACGATGCCGCCGATCACCAGGGCGACGAACACCGACAGCAGCGTGATGGTCAGGTTGTAGTACACCTTGCGGATCGGCTTGAGGAACGCCCACCCGTAGGCCCTGGCCATGAACACTCCGTCGGCGGCGTCGAACAGGCTCATGCCGGCCGCGAAAAGCACCGGCAGCACCAAGATCGCGTACCAGGGCAGTGTGAAGGCCGCCGTGCCCGCGGCGAGCACGAGCAGGGCCACCTGCGTGGCGGTGTCGAAGCCGAGACCCATCAGCAGACCGACCGGGTACAGGTGCCACGGCTTGCTGACCCGTCGCATTACGCGCCCGAGCAGGCGGGCGAGGAATCCGCGATTGTTGAGTTGACGCTCCAGCTCGGCCTCGTCGAACTCGCCAGTTCTCATCTCGCGGAACACCTTCGCGATGCCGACGACGGCGAACAGGTTGGTCAGTCCGATCAGGATGAGGAACGTGCCTGCCACCAGGGAGCCGATCAGGCCGAGGGTTTGGAGCATCGACGAGTTCTCGTCCTGGACCGGCCCGATGAGCGCCTTGACGCCGAGAGCCAGCAGGAATGCCAGCCCGAACACCACACTCGAGTGCCCAAGCGAGAACCAGAACCCGGTGGACAGCGACCGCTTGCCCTCCCCGACCAGCTTGCGGGTGGTGTTGTCGATGACTGCGATGTGATCGGCGTCGAAGGCGTGTCGCACTCCGAGCAGGTAGGCGGTCAGGCCCAAGCCCACGCCGAACACGCCCGTGGAGCCCAAGGTGATGTGCTGCGGGGCCACGCCGAAGACCAGCACCCCCCAACCGAAGACGTGAAGGAAGACGACGACGGCACTCATGCCTGCGATGGACAACCAGTCCGAACGATCCAGCCTGCCCACCACGGTCGGGCTGGGCAGGGACTCCGACGACGTACCGAGGATCACGCGGTCGAGCCTATGGGGGCGTCCGCACGCCTGTCTAGCTGTACAGATGTTCAGGTCGACGGACTACCCGGATGGGCAGGTCAACCGTGCGCGGCACCGATCCAGTGCAACAAATCGTGGACGATCTCGTCGTCGAGCCGATAGGCCACCGAGCGCCCGACCCGGGTGCTGCTCACCCACCCCTGCTGGCGAAGCACCCGCAGTGCCTGAGAGACGGAATTCTCCGATCGGCCAACCACGGCGGCCAGGTCGCTCACGCAAATACCGGGCGCGCGATGCAGGCTGAGCAGGATCTCCAGCCGATTGGGATCGGACAGCAGGTCGAATCGCAGGGTCCAGCCGCTGATGTCGACGTCAGACAGCGCGGACGACGCACGTCGCACCATCGCCTCGCCGCCAGCTTCCATGCCTGCAACTTAGTCGACCGGCTGGCCGACCACTAGCTGTCCAGGAACCCGTGCAACAGCGCTGCCGATCCCCAGACGTGCGCCGTCATGGTCTCGGCAGCTCCGTCGACGTCCCCGGCCAGGATCGCCATCACGATCGCCTCGTGTTGTTCGTCGGAGTGGACGATGTTGCGCGCGAGCAGCGGAATGTGGTCCAACAGTTCGTTGAGCCGCATCCGGTTGTCGGCGACCAGAGGCACCAGCGACGGCGCCCCTGCCGCCTCGGCGATCGCGAGGTGCAACCGGGAATCCAGCCTCCGGTAGTCCTCCAGCGCGGCACCCCGGACGTCCGCCAGCCTGGCCCACAGGGTTTCGCGTTCGGTGGCGGCCAACGTCCGGCCCGCCGCCATCCGGGCCGCCCCCACTTCGAGCACCTCGCGCAGCCGCAAGGTGTCGTCGATGTCCGCGCGACTGAACCGCACCCCGTCCGCGCTGGGGGCGGGCAGGTCGTCGGCCAGGAAGGTGCCGCCGTACCGACCTCGGCGCGACACCAAATACCCGGCGTCGGACAACGACCTGATGGCGTCGCGCACGGTGTCGCGACTCACCCCCAGCCGCGCGGCAAGCTCACGTTCGGGGGGCAGCGACTCACCCGGCTCCAGCAAGCCGAGTCGGATGGTTTCGAGCAAGCGCCCCACGGTGTCCTCGAAGGCGTTGCCCAGCCGAACCGGACGCAGCAGAGCTTCGCTGGCTGGCTGCGGATCCGGTGTGGGGTGGGCTGTCATGTCATCTACAGCGGCGTGACGTAATGGCCGGTGATGCCGCCATCGACGAGGAACGTCGACCCGGTGATGAACGACGCGTCGTCACTGGCAAGGAACGTGACGGCAGCAGCCAGCTCGTCGGGTTCGGCGAAGCGACCCATCGGCACGTGGATCAGCCGGCGCGCGGCGCGCTCCGGGTCCTTGGCGAAGAGCTCCTGCAGCAGTGGGGTGTTCACCGGGCCGGGGCACAGCGCGTTGACCCGAATGCCCTGCCGTGCGTACTGGATGCCGAGCTCGCGCGACATCGCGAGCACGCCGCCCTTGGACGCGGTGTAGGAGATCTGGGAGGTCGCCGATCCGTTGACCGCGACGAACGACGCCGTGTTGACGATCGACCCCTTCTGCGCCGGGACCATGTGCCGCAGCGCGGCCTTGCAGCAGAAGAACACCGACTTGAGGTTGATGTCCTGCACGCGGTCCCACGCGTCGATGCCGGTGACCTCGATCAGGTCGTCCTCCGGCGGGCTGATGCCCGCGTTGTTGAACGCGATGTCGACCGAGCCGTGGGTCTCGGCGGCGGTGTCGAACAGGTTGTCAACGGCCGCCTGGTCGGACACGTCGACCTGGACGAAGGTGCCGTTGAGATCTGCGGCGACACTCTTGCCGGTATTCGGGTCGATGTCGCCGATCACGATCGTCGCGCCCTCGGCCCGCATCCGCTTGGCCGTCGCGAGACCGATACCGCTGGCGCCGCCGGTGATGACGGCAACCTTGCCCGCCAGCCGCTGGGTCAGATCCATCTACAGCTCTCCAATCGCAAAGAAGACGTTCTTGGTTTCGGTGAAGTGCAGCGGCGCGTCCGGGCCGAGCTCGCGCCCGAGTCCCGACTGCTTGAAGCCGCCGAACGGTGTGTTGTAGCGGACCGACGAGTGCGAGTTGACCGACAGGTTGCCGGATTCCACTGCACGCGACACCCGCATCGCCCGCGACAGGTTGTCGGTCCAGATCGAGCCGGACAGGCCGTAGGGGCTGTCGTTGGCGAGTTCGATCGCGTCGGCCTCGTCCTCGAACGGCAGCACGGTGACGACGGGTCCGAAGATCTCCTCGGTCACCGTGCGGTCGGAGCGTTGCGGGGTGAGAACCGTTGGCGGGAACCAGTATCCGGGACCCGTCGGGGCCGACCCCTGGAACGCGATGGGCGCGCCGTCGGGGACGTAGGACGACACGGTGTCGAAGTGCGGACGAGACACCAGTGGCCCCATCTCACTGTCGCGTGACGTCGGGTCACCGACGACGACTCCCTTGACCGCGGGCTCGAGGAGCTCCATGAACCGGTCGTAGACGTTGCGCTGCACCAGGATCCGACTGCGGGCGCAGCAGTCCTGGCCGGCGTTGTCGAACACGCCGTACGGCGCGGTGGCGGCGGCCTTCTCGAGATCGCAGTCGTCGAAGACGATGTTGGCGCTCTTTCCGCCCAGCTCCAGCGTCACCCGCTTGACCTGTTGGGCCGCGCCCGCCATCACCTTCACGCCCACCTCGGTGGAACCGGTGAAGACGATCTTGCGGACGTCGGGGTGGCTGATGAACCGCTCCCCCACGACGGAGCCCTTGCCGGGCAGCACCTGGAAGAGCCCGTCGGGAAGGCCCGCCTCGAGGCCGAGCTCCGCCAGCCGCATCGTGGTCAGCGGGGTGATCTCGGCGGGCTTGACCAGCACGGCGTTGCCAGCGGCGAGGGCTGGCACGAAGCCCCACGACGCGATCGTCATCGGGAAGTTCCACGGTGCGATGACCGCGACGACACCGAGGGGCTCGTTGAACGTGACGTCGAGACCACCGGCGACGGGAATCTGCTTGCCGGACATGCGTTCCGGGCTTGCCGAGTAGAACTGCAGCACGTCGCGGACGTGACCGGCCTCCCACTCTGCGTTGCCGATCACGTGCCCGGAGTTGGCGACCTCCAGCGCGGCCAATTCCCCAATGTGGGCGTCGACCACCGCGGCGAACGACCGCAGTGCGGCGGCCCGTTCGGCAGGCGCCAGCCTGGCCCACTGCTTCTGGGCGGACTTGGCGCGCGCCACCGCGTCGTCGACGGCGGGTACGTCGAGCAGCTCGACGGTGCGCAGCACCTCCTCCGTCGCCGGGTTGATCAGTGTGGACGTGCTCACGCGTTATTCCTCTCCAACGTTGAGTGCTTCTTCGATGCGTATTCCGCGGCGGCCTCGACGACGCCGGCGAACAGCCGCAGGTCGTCGAGCCGCTCCTCCGGGTGCCACTGAACGGCCACAACGAAGGCGTCGCCGTGTTTTTCGACGGCCTCGATGACGCCGTCGGGATCCCAGGCACTCGCCATCAGTCCCTTGCCGAGTTCGGCGATGGCTTGGTGGTGGTAGCACTGGGCGTCGGTGGTCGTGCCGATCAGCGCGGCGAGCCGGGTTCCCGGCACGGTCTGAATCTTCGAGGTGCTGAACACGGCGTTGCCCAGCTGATGCTGGTAGTGCCCGACCACCTCGGGCAGGTGCTGATGCAGGGTGCCGCCGAGCGCCACGTTGAGGACCTGCGCGCCGCGGCAGATGCCCAGCAGGGGCAGACTGCGCGCCAAAGCGCCTCGAACCAGGGCGAATTCCCACGCGTCGCGGTCCAGCGCCGGCTCGTCGGTGCTCGAATGCGGGGCCTGACCGTATCGGGCCGGGTCGACGTCGCGGCCACCGGTGACCACCAGGCCGTCGAGACCGTCCAGCACGCGGTCGACGACGTCGTCGTCGACCGGCTGCGGCGGAAGCAGCATCGCGATGCCACCCGCGGAGGTGACGCCCTCGACGTAGACGGCGGGCAGGAAGCTGGCCCGCACGTCCCATACCCCCGTCTGGGCCTGCTGCAGGTAAGTGGTCAGCCCGACTGCTGGCCTAGAGCCGTTCGAAGCCACGGCGCCTCTCCCAGTCGGTCACCGCCGAGTTGAACGCCTTCAGCTCGACGCGGGCGTTGTTGAGGTAGTGCTCGACGACGTCGTCGCCGAACGCCTCGCGCGCCACCGTCGACGACTCGAACAGCTCGGCCGCCTCGGCGAGCGTGGTCGGAAGTCGTTCGGCGCCACTGGTATACGCATTGCCGGCGCACGCCTCGGGCAACTCGAGCTGCTGGTCGATGCCGTGCAAGCCGCCGGCAATCAGCGCGGACACGGCGAGGTACTGGTTGACGTCGCCGCCCGGCGCGCGGCACTCCATCCGCATTCCGTGACCGTGACCGACCACCCGCAACGCGCAGGTGCGGTTGTCCATGCCCCAAGCGACGGCGGTCGGGGCGAAGCTGCCGTCGACGAAGCGCTTGTAGGAGTTGATGTTTGGCGCGTAGAACAGCGTCATCTCGCGCAGCGTGGCGAGTTGGCCTGCCACGAAGCTGCGGAACATCGGCGACATCCCGAGCGGGTCGTCGTCGTCGGCGAAGACGGCCGACCCGTCCTCACCGCGGAACGACAGGTGGATGTGACAGCTGTTGCCCTCCCGCTCGTCGAACTTGGCCATGAAGGTCAGGCTCTTGCCGTGCTGGTCGGCGATTTCCTTGGCGCCGTTCTTGTAGATCGTGTGGTTGTCACAGGTGACCAGCGCGTCGTCGTAGCGGAAGCCGATCTCCTGCTGGCCAAGGTTGCACTCACCCTTGACGCCCTCGCAGTAGAGGCCCGCGCCCTCCATGCCGTTGCGGATGTCGCGCAGCAACGGTTCCATCCGCGTGGACGCCAGCATCGCGTAGTCGATGTTGTAGTCGGTGGCGGCGGTCAGCCCGCTGTAACCCTTGGCCCAGGCTTCGCGGTAGGAGTCGTCGAACACCATGAACTCGAGCTCGGTGGCCGCGACGGCCTTCATCCCCCGCTGGGACAGCCGGTCGAGCTGCGTACGCAGGATTCCGCGCGGCGACGGACCGACCGGAGAGCCGTCGTGCCAGCCGAGGTCGGCCACCACCAGCGCGGTGGCGGGCAGCCACGGGATTCGACGCAACGTGGAGAAATCGGGCGTCATCACCATGTCGCCGTAGCCGGCTTCCCAGCTCGACATCTTGTATCCGTCGACGGTGTTCATGTCGACGTCGACCGCGAGCAGGTAGTTGCAGCACTCGGCACCGTGCGCGATCACGTCGTCGACGAACAGGCGCGCGGAGATCCGTTTGCCGGTCAACCGCCCCTGCATGTCGGTGAACGCGACGATGACGGTGTCGACCTCGTGGTCGGCGACCATCTTCTTCAACTCGGAGAGCTCCAACGTCATCTGCCCTGCCTCTCAAAACCGACGAACATGGGTGTGAGTCAACCATTGGAAACGGATCACCGCGCATTTCGGTCATAGATTTACACGACCGTCACCGCCAAAGGTAGGACACCAGACCATTGCGGCTCTATTCTCCCTACCA
>Ga0247732_10000868_pt1 | contig 12920 bp, 13 predicted proteins | sample UWRJL163409C2_FD_180940 | JGI IMG/M metagenome (GOLD analysis project Ga0247732, IMG submission 180940) | Plant litter microbial communities from Arlington Agricultural Research Station in Wisconsin, United States - UWRJ-L163-409C-2 | ecosystem: Environmental > Terrestrial > Plant litter >...
CCAGGTCACCGGGTCGCCGGTCGAGGTCGCCGACGAGATCGAGCGCATCGTCGACGGCTCCGGCATCGACGGCATCATGCTCGAGCCGACCTTCGGCGGCCTCGACGCCTACCGCGCGTTCATCGACCTCGTGCTGCCGATCCTCGTCGAGCGCGGACGCGCCGGAGGCGGCGAAGCATCCACCCTGCGCGAGCGGTTCAGCGGCGCTCCGCGCCTGGCCCCGACGCACCGCGCGCACGGCCTCACCGCCCATTCCTGACACCGATGTCCCGTTCCCGCCGGGTATCGCCACCGCATTTCCGGGTCGATGGGGACATCGACCCCCGAACGAGAGAGAGACCATCGTGAGAGCCGATGCTGTCGACGCGGTCATCCGCGGCCTGAAGAGGGCCGGGGTGAGCGTCGCGACCTACCTTCCCGACTCGCTCCTGAAGGAGCTCTACCCGGCGCTGGACGCCGACCCCGACATCCGCACGATCCCCGTCACGAACGAGGGCGAGGGCGCGGCGATCGCCGGCGGCGTCTTCCTCTCGGGCAAGCGCGCCGTGCTCGTGATGGAGAACTCCGGCCTCCGTGCCGCCACCGAGCACCTCGCCCGCATGGGGCTCGGCGCCGGCATCCCGGTCGTGATGATCATGAGCTACCGGGGGGAGATGGGCGAGAACAACTGGTGGGCGATCCCCCACGGGATCACCATGGAACCTCTCCTCCAGGCCCTCCGCACGCCCTACACGATCGTGCGCGACGTCGATCAGCTCGAGACCGCGATCGTGCGCGCCTACGACACCGCCTACGCCTCGTACTACCACGCGGCGATCGTCCTCGGAGGAGACCTGGTCCGATGAGCTACTCCCGATTCGAAGCCATGAAACTGCTCGGGGCGCGCCTCGCCGACGAGCTCGTCATCCTCTCCCTCGGCGGCGCGGTCGACGAGTGGTACAACGCCGCGCCGCACATGCGCGACGCGAGCCTGTTCCAGCAGCAGCTCGGCTGCGTCACCCCCGAGGCCTTCGGTCTCGCCGTGGGGCTGCCGCACCGCCGTATCGTCTCGCTCGACACCGACGGCGGGCTGCTGTTCAACCTCGGCATCCTCGCCACCCTCGGCAACGAGCGCCCCGAGAACCTCTTCATCGTGGTCTGGGACAACGAGCAGTACCAGTCGATCGGGGGGCCCGCGACCCACACCGCGAAGGGGCGCGTCGACCTCGCCGCGATCGCCCGCGGCGCCGGCGTCGACCAGGCCTACACGGCCGCGACGCTCGAGGAGTTCGACGCGCACTGCGCCGCCGGCCTCGCCGCCACCGAGCCCTACATCGTCGTCGCCAAGACCGACGGGATCCTCGAGCCCGGGATCAAGCGCAAGCACTCCGACGGGCGCGAGGACAAGTACATCTTCGTCCGCCACGTTGAAGCCACCGAAGGCGTGAGCATCATGGGTCCGAGCGAGCACAACTGATGCCGCTGATCGCCTCCCCCGCCGCCGAGTACGACGTGATCGTGGTCGGCGGCGGGGCCGCGGGGTGCGTGCTGGCCGCTCGCCTCACGGAGGACCCGGATCGCCGCGTGCTGCTCGTCGAAGCGGGACCGGATCACCGCGGGGTGGGCGAGATCCTCGACGCCGCGCACTGGGACGCCATGATCGGCGGGCCGTACGACTGGGGCTACCGCTCGACGCCCACCGACCACGTGCTCGGGCGTTCGCTCGCGATGCCGCGCGGCAGGGTGCTGGGCGGCAGCTCGAGCACGAACGCCATGCTCTGGTACCGCGGCAACCGCGCCGACTACGAAGCGTGGGCGGCGGCCGGGGCGACGGGGTGGGGCTACGACGACCTGCTGCCGTACTTCCGGCGCTCCGAGTCGCGGGCCGGCGGCGACCCCGCCTTCCGCGGCGCCGACGGACCCATGCGGGTCGGCCCGCTCGGCGACGTGCACCCGATCGCCGACGCCCTCATCGCCGCCTCCGCCGAACGCGGCCTGCCGGTGCTCGACGACGCCAACGCCGCGACGAACGAGGGGGCGGTCTACGCCGACTACAACGCGGTCGCCGGGCCCGACGGGGCCTTCGAGCGGTGGAGCACCGCCCGGGCCTACCTCGAGCCCGCGCTCGCGCGCGAGAACCTCGACGTGATGGTCGGCAGTGCGGTGCACGGTCTCGTCGTCCGCCACGGCGTCGTCACCGGCGTGCGGCACGTCGTCGACGGCTCGCTCGTGACCACGACCGCGACGCGCACGGTGCTCGCCGCCGGTGCCCTCGACACCCCGCGCCTGCTGCAGCTCTCGGGCGTCGGCGATGCGAAGCGCCTCGCCGCCGCGGGGATCGATGTCGTGCACGACCTGCCCGGGGTGGGCGAGAACTTCCAGGACCACCCGCTGATCCTCGGCATGAACTTCCGCGCCCGCGCCGACCTCGGCCCGGTGATCGGCAACGGCGGGGGCGCGATGCTGAACTGGCGCAGCACCCACGCCGATGCCGGACCCGACCTGCACACCGTCATCGCGCACGGCTCGCGCGGCGACGAGGCGCTGCACGCCGCGAACGACCTCTCCGGCAACCGCGTGTTCGCGCTCGTGCCGGGACTGTACCGCTCGCGGAGCACGGGATGGGTGCGCGTGCGCTCGAACGATCCCGCAGCATCCGCCGACATCCAGCCGAACTACCTGGCCGACCCCATTGACCTCGCCGCCATGGTCGAGGCCGTCGACGCGGTTCACGATCTCGTCGCGACGTCGGCCTACGCCGACCTCGCCGAGGGCCCGATCACCCCGCCGCACGGCCTCGACCGCGCGGCGAAGGTGCGGTTCGTGCGCGAGAACATCGGCACCTTCTTCCACTGCTCGGGAACGGCCCGCATCGGCACCGACGACCTCGCCGTCGTCTCCCCCGACCTGCGCGTGCGCGGCCTGGAGGGCCTCTGCGTCGCCGACGCCTCGGTCATGCCCCGCATCCCGACGTGCAACACCCAGGCGCCCACCATCGCGATCGCCGAGCGCGCCGCGGAGCTGCTGCGCGCCTGAGCACCCGCTGCTTCTGAGGAGGATTCACGTTCTGAGGGCCGAATACGCAGCATCCATCCTCGGAAGCTGAATTCTCCTCAGGAACGGGGCGGAGTCGGCAGGATAATGACATGGTCCTCTCACAGCGAGCGCGCACGTCCTGGATCGCCGTCGCCGTGATCGCCGTCGTCGCGGTGGTGGCCGCGATCGTCGCGACCCAGAGCTTCGTGCGCGATCGCGAGCACGCCGCCGGCGGCGCGATCGGCGGCTGGGGCCACATCGCCGACGATCAGCCCTCGGTCTCGTTCGAGGTCGACGGCACGTTCAGCGGCAGCGACTCATGCAACGGTTTCGGCGGTCGGTGGCGCGAGACGCCCGCGGGGATCGAGACCTACGACGCGGTGATGTCGTTGATGATGTGCGATGACGGGCGCGACCAGTGGCTGACGACAGCACGGAGCTTCCGCGTCGAGGGCGACCGGCTGTACGGCTTCGACGAGATGGGCACCGAGATCGGCTCGCTATCCCGACGAGCCTGAGACGCGCAACGGGGCGCCCGAAACCCCGGCGGCCGAGCGGTCGCGCGCACACCGGAGGGGATGCGCCGTCGGGAGGGCGGATGCTGCGAAAGCAACCTCCCGTGCGCACATCTCCTCCCGTGTGAACCGCGGACGGGAGCGGCGCACCCGTCGACCGACGTCAGCGCTCGAGGAGGGCGTCGAGCGCCATGAATTGCGCGGTGAAGTCGGCGCGCAGCATCCGCTTCTGCTCGTCGTCGCAGAACGCGGTGTCGATACCGGTGAGCGCGATGCGCTTGGCCGTCTCGGCGTCGACGCCCATCGCCCGCAGCCCCTCGCGGTACTCCCGGCCCAGATCGGTGCGGAAGAACATCGCATCGTCGGTCGAGACCGACACCGGAAGCCCGGCGTCGATCATCGCCCGGATGCGGTGCGCGGGATCGAGCACCCACCCCGAGCAGATCGTCGTCGACACCGGGGTGGTGGCGAAGCCGATCCCCCGCTCGAGAGCCAGCGCGAGCACCGCCGGGTCGTCCATGACGCGGTAGCCGTGGTCGATTCGATCGCACCCCAGAACCTCGATCGCGTCGCGGACGTTGTGCGGGCTCGCCGACGGCGTCTCGCCCACATGGGCGGTGCGCAGGAGTCCGTGCTCACCCGCCAACGCGTACGCGGCGGCGAACCTCAGCGGGTCTTCGGTGTTCTCCGGCGTGAGGTCGTCCTGGCCGATCCCGACGACCTCCGGGAAGGGGTGCGCGATCATCTCGCGCACCAGGTCTACGGCCGCTTCGGCGGACTCCCGCCGGTTGATCGCCACGATGACGCGGAAGCCGACGCCCAATTCGCGCTCGGCCCGCCTCAGACCAGCGATCACCGCGGTCAGCACCTCGACGTACGACATCGGCGCCACCCCGGGCGTCGCCGGGTGCGCGAAGTACTGCGGGTTGATGTAGTACTCGCGATAGCGCAGATTGCCCTCCGCAACGGCATCGGCCACGCCCTCCCACGCGACCCGCTCCAGATCGGCGGGCGTGCGCAGCACCTCGTGCGCCACGCGCCAGCCATGGAGGAACTCGACGAGATCGCCGAACTCGAACAGGCGGTCGGTATCGTCGGTCCACAGCTCGACCGACGAGCGCAGCGCGAGCTCTTGCAGCGTCGCGGGTCGCATCGTCGAGACGAGATGGCAGTGCAGCTCGGTCTTCGGCAGCAGTTGAAGATAATCGGCGTACGAGATCATGCGTTCCTCCAGCCGCTCGGACCCTGCTTCACAACGAGAAGGCGGTAGGTCTCGCCCGTGGCCGACCACCAGCGATGCGCCACCCCACCGCGGTAGTAGACGGAGTCGCCTCGACCGAGCGTGAGCACATCGCCGGCGAGATCGACACGCACGGCTCCGGCCAGTACGTAGAGGAACTCGTCCTCGGCATGAACATACGTCTCGCCCGCGACGACGTTCTCGCCCACGACCTCGAGCGGATGCATCGGCCTCGTCCCGTGCGCGAGCGTGCGGGCCGGGGTGGCGGCGAATCCGTCGTCGACCAGCCGCTCGTCCGAGCGATGCACCTCGACCTCGGCCGCCTTCTCGTCGGGAGCGTCGGCCGCGGCGATCAGCTCGATCGGACTGGTCTCCAGCGCTACCGCCACACGTCGGAGGGTCGACAGGCTCGGCTGGGCGAGCCCGCGCTCGAGCTGGCTGAGGAACGGGTGCGACAGATCGGTCGCGTCGGCGAGCTGCACCAGCGTCATCGCGCGGGCGTGGCGCAAGAGGCGGATGTGCGCGCCCAGGCGCAGACTCGCAGCCTTCTCGTCGTGCGCGGCGCCCTCGACCATCGTCGTCATGTCGGCCTCAGGCGGGGAGCGCCACTCCGTGGTCGGTCGCGTACGCCTCCACCGCGGCGACGAACGCCGCGCGGCGCGAGGGGGTGAGCCACGACGCCTCGAAGGAGTTGATCGCGAGCTGCACGAGGTCGGTCTCCGACAGCCCCGCCTGCTCTGCGAGGGCGACGTAGTTCTCGCCGACGTAGGCGCCGAAGTAGGCGGGGTCGTCGGAGTTGACCGTCACGCGAAGGCCTTCGCGCAGCAGCCCGACGATCTCGTCGGCCTTCATCTGCTCGGTCACGAACGAGTTCGACACGGGGCAGGTGGTGAACCCGAGACCGCGCTCCTTCGCGAGGGCGACGAGCGCGGGATCCTCGACGATGTTCGTGCCGTGGTCGATGCGGTCGACCCCGATGTCCTCGATGACCGCTCGGATGTTGTCGACCGAGCCGACCTGGTCGATGTCGCAGTGCATCGTGAGGAAGAACCCCTCGGCCTTCGCACGGGCGAAGACGTCGGCGAACTTGCCGGGCGGGTTGTCGCGCTCGTCGGAGTCGAGGCCGACACCGATGATCCACGCCTTGTAGGGCAGCGCCTCCATGAGCGTCGTCATGGCGTGCTCGGCCGAGAAGTCGCGGAGGAAGCAGAGGATGAGCTCGGCCGAGATCCCCAGCTCGCTCTCGGCGCGGACCGCTGCCCTCCGGTAGCCGCCGATGACGTTGCCGAAGGGCACCCCGCGGCTCGTGTGCGCCTGCGGGTCGAAGAACATCTCGACGTGCACGACGCCCTGCTCCTTCGCCCGCAGCAGGTACGCCCAGGCCAGGTCGTGGAAGTCGTCGGCCGTCTGCAGCACGTTCATCGCCGGGTAGTACACCGCGAGGAAGCTCGTCAGGTCGGTGAAGTCGTACGTCGCCTTCACCGCGTCGACGGTCTTCTCGGCGAGCTCGATGCCGTTGCGCGCGGCGAGGTCGAACTTGAGCTCGGGCTCGAGCGTGCCCTCGAGGTGCAGGTGCAGCTCGGCCTTGGGCAGGCCGAAGGCGAAGTCGGTCAGGGAGGTCATGCGGGAGTGTCCTTTCGGGCGGACGGATGCGGCGGATGCGGCGGGATGCGTCAGGACCGGTCGGCCATGCCCATGCGGGCAAGCACCACCGACTCGACGATCTGCACGAGGTTGTAGAGGATGAGGGCGGTGCCGGTGACCAGCACGACCGCCGTCCACACCGCAGAGAACTGCGCCCCGGCGATGTAGCCGCCGACGGCACCGCCGATGCCGCCGCCCACCGCGAGCCATTCCGCGAGCAGCGCGCCGGTGATCGCGCCCGGCACCGAGATGCGCACCGCCGCGAAGAACTCCGGCAGGGAGCTGGGCAGGGCGACCTTGCGCAGTCGCGTCCAGGCGTTGCCGCCGTAGACGGCGACGAGGTCGTTCATCTGCGGCGAGGCCGATTTGAGGCCGAACACGATGTTCACGAGGGCCGGGAAGAGCACGACGATCCCGCCGATCACGGCGACCGAGGCGAACTCGCGTCCGAAGATGAGGATGATCACGGGCGCCATGGCCACCAGCGGCACGGAGCGCAACAGCATCGCCATGGGCATGAGGGCGTGCTCGACGCCCTTGCTCAGCTGGAACACGATCGCCACCAGCAGCGCGACGACGAGGCCCGCAGCGAACCCGACGAACGAGTGGCCGAGGGTCACACCGAGCTGACCGAACAACTGCGCCCGGTTCGCCTCGGCGTTGGGCACCGTGAAGAGGAAGTTCCAGACGTCGATCGGTCCCTTGCCGACGTAGGCCGACACCTGGAAGACCCCGAGGGCTCCGACCCAGATGACGAGCACGGCGACGATGGTGAGCACGAAGGTCAGGAGCGCGCGGGTGAGCGCGCGGACGGTGGACTTCGTCGCCTCACGGCGGATCTCGGCGTTCAGCTTCGCGATCGATTCGGCGCCGCCCGGCACGGTGACCGCGGGCAGGGTGTCCATGCTCATCGGGATGCTCCCTTCGACCAGGGCGCGACGGCCCGCGAGATGAGACCGAGCAGCGCATACCCGAGAAGGGCGACCGCCCCGGAGGCGAGAGCGATGTCCCACACTCGGGCCGAGTTGAGTGCCTGCTGGGCGGCGATCATGGCCGGACCGACGCCCACGGTGATCTTGCCGAAGAACTCCCCGAGCACCGCGCCGAGGAAGGCGGCGGGCACCGCGATCTGGAGGGCGTTGAGGATCGCGGGGAGGGAGGCGATCAGACGCACCTTGCGCAGCTGCGTGAGCCGCGAGCCGCCGTAGACGGTGATGAGGTCGAGGCTCGCCTTGTCGGCGGCCTTCAACCCGAGGAGCGCGCCGACGACGGTGGTGAAGAAGCAGCTCAGCGCGGCGAGGAACACGGCCGTCGTCGAGGGCTGCCCGGCCGTCGGGATCGGGACGATCACGGTGAGCAGCAGACCCAGCGCGACGATCGGGATGCAGTAGGTGATGATGGCGATCTGCATCACCACGCCCTCCAGGCGCGGCACGATCAGCACGAGCGCGGCGAGCACGAGGGCGAGGCCGTTGCCCCAGAGGTAGCCGATGCCCGCCTCGGTCAGCGTGATGCCGAAGTTCTTGGCGTAGAACTCCCACCCGGTGTCGAAGAACTCCACGACGACCTGCAGCGGGGTCGGGATGGCCTGCACTCCGCCGGGGCCGACGTTCGAGAACACCGTCGCCGCGAGGATCCACCAGACCGCGATGATGCCGATGACGCCGATCGCCCCGGTCAGCCACGCGGGAAGCGCGATGTCCTCCCACTGGATCGCGCGCGGCTTCGAGTCCTGGGGGGCAGGACCGCCCGGGCTCTTCGTCGCGGGAGCGTCAATGGTCATCGGCGGCGGCGCCTCCGACGCCGAACAGCAGTTCCTGCGCGTGATCGACGTAGGCGTGGAACTCGGGCGTGCGCATCATCTCGGGAGTCCGCGGACGAGGGAGGTCGATGGTCATGACCTCCTTGATCCGCCCCGGACGCGGGCTCATGACGGCCACCTGGTCGGAGAGGAAGATCGCCTCCGAGATGCCGTGTGTGACCAGGAGGGTCGTCGCGGGCTTCTCGGTCCAGATGCGCAGCAGCTCGAGGTTGAGCTTCTGCCGTGTCATGTCGTCGAGGGCGCCGAAGGGTTCGTCGAACAGCAGCACCGAGGGCTTCATGATCAGCGACCGGGCGATCGACACGCGCTGGCGCATGCCGCCCGACAACTGCGCGGGCTTCGCCTTCTCGAAGCCCTTGAGCCCGACCAGGTCGATCATCTCCGCGACGTAGGCCTTGTCGACGGGCTTGCCCGCGACTTCGAACGGCAACTGGATGTTCGACTGCACGCTCCGCCACGGCAGGAGCGCGGAGTCCTGGAACGCGATGCCCAGCTCGTTGCCCCGGCGCAGCTCTTTCGGGCTCTTGCCGTCGACACGGGTGGTGCCGCTGGTCGGGTCCTCCAGACCGGCGAGGATCCGCAGGATCGTCGACTTGCCGCACCCCGATGGACCGAGGAGGGCCAGGAACGTTCCCTGGTCGGTGTGGAGGTTGGCGTCCTGCAGCGCGACGACGCTCTTGCGTCCGACGCTGAAGACCTTGTTCAGTCCGGTGATCTGCAGGCCGGTGCCCAGGGTCGTCCCCTGGGCACCGGTCTCGGTGGCCGTGTCGGTCACAGTTGTACTCCCAAGAGGATCTCAGCCCGCGTAGGCGATGAGGTCCGGGTTTTCCTCGTAGACCTCGGCCAGCAGGCTGAGGTCGAAGAGGTCGGATGCTTCCAGGACGATGCCGGCTCCGGCGAGGCTTTCGATGGTGGTCTGCTGCAGGGCGTCGGAGATGGTGAACAGACCGTTCTCCTCGGTCTCATCGGAGACGACGAGCTTGTTCTGCGCCTCGGATCCGGCCAGCGTCTTGGCGGGGTCGAGGTCGAGGTCCGTGCCGTAGGTGTTCAGGGCGAGGTCGGCTCCGGCCTGCGGGTCGGCGAGGGCGTCGGTCCATCCCTTGATCTCGGCGACGAGGAACGCCTTGAGCATCTCGCGGTTGCTCGCGATGGTCTCGTCGGTCGTGGTCACCGTCTCGGCGACGAACGGGAGGCCGTTCTCGGCGAACGGGAGGTTGGTGGTGGACAGACCCTCCATCTCGACGGAGATCGCCTCGTTCGTGAGGTAGGCGATGAAGCCGTCGACCTCGCCGTTGACGAGCGGTGCCGGGTCGTACTGCACCGGCACGATGGTGACCTCGGAGGCGTCGATGTCGTTCGCGGCCAGCAGCGCGTTGAAGAGCGTCAGGTTGGAGTCCTGGACGCCGATCTTCTTGCCCTTGAGGTCTTCGGGGGTGGCGATATCGCCGCCATCGGCGAGTGAGAGCACCGTGAAGGGGTTGGCCTGGAAGGTCGCGCCGATGATCTTCAGCGGAGCGCCTTCGTTCGCCACGGCGGCGCCGACCTGCACGGCGTCGCTCAGCGCGATGTCGGCCGTGCCGCCGAGGAGCTCGGGAACACCGCCCGAGGGGCCCGGGACGAGGTTGACGGCGTCGAAGCCGGCCTCCTCGTAGTAGCCGTTCTCGGTGGCGAGGTACTCACCGGCGAACTCCTCGTTGAAGATCCAGCTGAGCTGCAGCGTGATGTCGCCGAAGCCTTCGGCGCTGGCCGAGGCCTCGCCGCCGGCGGTCTCGGTCGTGCCGCCCGCGCAGGCGGAGAGGGCGACGGCCGCGACGGCGATCCCGGCGAGGGCTGCGGCGAGGCGCTTGGCGCGCCGAGGAAGAAGGAAGGACATGAACACTCCTGACGGATGTGGTGCTTCGGGTAGGAACGCGCACGCCCTGGGCCTCGACACTGCGCGTGACCCCGACGCTAGGCGATGTAGATTTCACGAACACTGGCGCGATGTTTCGCCGCCGTTACAGGTGTGCAGGTCGAGACGTTCCGATCTCGGCCTCAGCGGGGCTCGGCGGCGAGGTGCAGCACCGACTCGGCGAGCGCTTCGATGCCCCGGGCGACGTCGGGGGCCGACACCGACTCGTCGGGGTGGTGGCTGATTCCCTCGGGGTTGCGCAGGAACAGCATCCCGACATCGGTGATCGCGCCGATCGACATCGCGTCGTGCCCGGCACGGCTGAAGATCTCGGGCGGCTCACCCACGCCGTGGCCCTGGATGCCCGCGCGCACGACGTCCTGCAGGAGCGGCGCGCAGAACACCGCGGGGGCGTTGTGCACCTCGCGGGCATGCCAGCGCAGCCCGCGACGCCCCATCGCCTCGTCGACCTCGCGCGAGATCGCGTCCCACACCCGGTCGCGTGCCCCGTCGAACTCGCCCCGCAGGTCGACCGACAGATGCGCCTCGCCGGGCACGATGTTGACCGCCCCGGGGAAGGCCTCCAGCTGCCCGACCGTGCCGATGATGTGATGCTCGCCGCGGCATATCCGCTCGACGGCGAGGGCGATCTCGCTCGCGCCGAGCAGCGCGTCGCGGCGCATGTCGTAGGGAGTGCCGCCGGCGTGGCGCGCCTCGCCCTCGACGACGAGCTGGAACCGTCGCGCACTGGCGATCGACGACACGACGGCCAGCGCCTCGCCGCGGCGGTGCAGTTCGGGGCCCTGCTCGATGTGCGCCTCGAGATAGCCGACCAGCTCGTCGGGCCGGCGTGCGGCCTCGCCGACGCGTCCGGGGTCGAGGCCGAACTCCAGGAACGCCTCCCGCAGGGTCACCCCGTCGGCGTCGGCGAGGGCCCACCAGGCGTCGTCCCACGTGCCGGCGACGGCCGACGACCCGAGCAGCGCCTTGCCGAACCGCGTGCCCTCCTCATCGGAGAAGGCGACGACCTCCAGGGCGAAGGGGAGCGGCGAGACGGCGATCCCGTCGTCTCGGATGCTCCGCAGCATCCGCACCACCTCCAGACCCATCAACACGCCCACGATCCCGTCGAACCGCCCCGCGTCGGGAACCGTGTCGAGGTGCGAACCGATCATCAGCGCGGGCGCGTCGTCGCGCGCGGGCCCCGATCCCGATGAGGGGGCGAGGCGCCCGACCTGGTTGCCCGCCGCGTCCTGCCGCGTGGCCATGCCGATCTCGCGCATCCACTCGGCGGCCAGCCGGTTGACGCGCGCGTGCTCTGTCGAGAGGTAGACGCGCTCGATGCGCCCGGGGGTCGAGGTGACGCGTGCGAGCTCGTCGCAGCGCTGCATCACCCGCCGGGCGGCTGCGGCGATCCGTTCGGGGTCGACGTCGAATCTGGTGCGCACCCCTCAGTCGCCTCCCCGGCGGTAGACGTCGCCTGCGGCGTCGACTCCCCCGCCGGCCGGCACCGACGCCCCGAAGCGCCGCAGCACGGTCTCGAGGGCGGCGAGGGTCTGCAGCACCGCATCTGTGCGGGCGTTGTAGCCCATCGTGCCGATGCGCCAGACACGCCCGTGCAAGGGGCCGAACGAGGTGCCGATCTCGATGCCGAAGTCGTCGAGCATGGCCGAGCGCGCCGGATCCCCCGGCACACCCTCGGGGATCTCGACCGCGACGACGTTGCTCATCTTGTGCGCCACGTCGCCGAAGACGGTCAGCCCGAGCCCGCGCACCCCCGCGAGCATCGCCTCTCCGTGCAGGCGATGACGGGCGATGACGGCGTCGCGGCCCTCGAGCAGCAGCACGCGGGCGCACTCGCGGGCGCCGTAGAGCATCGAGGTCGCCTCGGTGTGGTGGTTCAGCCGCCGTGGCCCCCAGTAGTCGAGGATCATGCCGAGGTCGAAATAGTTCGACCGGACGAAATCGGATGCGTCGGGGTCGCCCGCCTCGCGGATGCCGGCCTCGATGCGCGCGCGGGAGCGGATGACCTCGACCGCCGCATCCGACAGACTGATCGGCGCCGAGCCCGACGGGCCGCCGAGGCACTTCTGGAGGCCCGCGGTCGCCGCATCCAGTCCCCAGGCGTCCATCTCGAAGGCGTTGCCACCGAGCGACGCGGTCGCGTCGGTGTAGAACAGCACCCCGTGGGCGCGGCAGAGCTCGCCGATCTCGTCGAGGGGCTGCAGCATCGTCGTCGACGTGTCGCCCTGCACGAGGGCCAGCAGGTGCGGCTTCACCCGCTCGATGGCCTCGCGGATCGTCGAGACGGGGAAGACTTCGCCCCACGGCACCTCGATCGTGTGCACCTCGGCGAGGGCCCGCTCGGCGATCTCGGCCAGGAGGTGGCCGAACCGGCCGAAGATCGGCACGAGCACGCGGTCACCCGGACGCACGAGCGAGACCATCGCGGCCTCGATCCCGGCGCGGGAGGTGCCGTCGACGAGCACGGTCGCGTCGTTGTCGGTCGCCCAGACCTGGCGGTAGAGCTCCTGGGTCTCGGTCATCGTCGCCGTCATGAACGGGTCGTACTGTCCGACGAGGGGCGCCGACATCGCCCGCAGCACGCTCGGGTACGCCGAGATCGGCCCGGGCCCCATCAGCAGACGTGCGGGCGGGTCGATCGGTGCGGGGAAGGTCATGGGGTCTCCGTTCGACGGACGAGGGATTCGAGGCGGCGGGCCAGGCGTACGAGCGCGATGTCGGTGCCGGCGCGCGAGACGAGGCACACCCCGACCGGGGCCGGACCCAGGG
>Ga0247732_10000869_pt1 | contig 12901 bp, 8 predicted proteins | sample UWRJL163409C2_FD_180940 | JGI IMG/M metagenome (GOLD analysis project Ga0247732, IMG submission 180940) | Plant litter microbial communities from Arlington Agricultural Research Station in Wisconsin, United States - UWRJ-L163-409C-2 | ecosystem: Environmental > Terrestrial > Plant litter >...
AAAAAGCCGGAATTTCTTCTAAACTTAAAGTTCCATCTGGAATATGTACATTGTTCTTATCAATATCAATATGATCGAACAAATTTTCGTTCATAAACGAAACATAGCTCTGTGCTGCTGTAGGCAGCATCGGATAATATTCATCCAAATTAAATGTAACTACATTGCTAAAGCTTAAGCCTTCTTCTTGATGTAGACGAACCAATTCTGAATATACTTGAATAGGAGTGGCACCTGTAGCTAATCCTAAAACTGCTTGTTCATTATTGGCTTGTTTTTGCTTAATAATAACAGCAATACGATGGGCAACGCTTATGGATGCCTCTTTTGGATTGTTAAAAACGGTAACCGGAAGCTTCTCGAACCTCGTTTCTTCTAATAGATTTAATCTTGCCATTAAATGGTTATTATATAGTGAACGGAGCAGTAAAGATAGGAGTATTTTTAAAAATGAGAATAAAATTAATAGGTTTATCCAGAAGCTGTTTAACTTTAATAAATTTGTGAACCATGAATAAAGACATCGCCCAGTTATATAAAGTTGCCTCAAAAGACAGTAGAAAGATCATTGGGCTAATGTCTGGCACCTCCATGGATGGATTGGATATCGCTCTGTGCGATTGCAAAAATAGCGGTTCGGCCACCCAATTAATTTTATTGAATTTTATAACCATTCCCTATACTGATGATTTTAGGGCAGATGTAAAAAGTATTTTTGCCCGTAAAGACGCTGATCTGGAAAAGGTTTGCCTTTTAAATGAATTAATCGGGCTTAAACATGCAGCAATGATTTTGCAAGCATTGCAAGATTGGGGGATTGCTGCAACAGATGTTGATGTTATTGCTAGTCATGGTCAAACAATTTTCCATGCACCTATACATCTGCATGGACTTACCAATTATCCAAATGCTACGCTGCAAATTGGGGATGGAGATCATATTGCGGTTAAAACCGGCATCATTACTCTTTCAGATTTTAGGCAGAAACACCTGGCTGCAGGTGGCGAAGGTGCTCCCTTAGCAGTATACGGAGATTATCTGATTTTTTCTAAAGAAGGAGAAGATCGGGTGATGCTGAATATTGGCGGTATCGCTAATTTTACCTTCCTTCCGGGAGATAGGGATGCGGCTAGAGTTTTCTCGACTGATGTTGGTCCAGGGAATACCTTGATGGATCATTTTATCCAACTACATTATTCAGGTAAATATTATGATAAAGATGGGGCCTTGGCAAAAGCGGGCAGGCTAAACGATGCTTTGTTAACAGCACTGCTTGATCATGAGTTTTTCAAAGCAGGCTTTCCAAAAACAACAGGTCCAGAACTTTTTAACTTGGCTTATCTAAAAGAAGCACAGGAAAACAGTGCTACATCAGATCTATGCCATGAAGATGTATTGGCTACATTATGCCATTTCTCGGCAATGGCAATAGTAAATGCGATTAAACAAACGGTAGATTTGGCGGCAATGCCAAAAATATTTATGAGTGGCGGAGGGATGCATAATCTATTATTAGTAGAATTATTGCAAAAAGCTTTGCCGCAAGCTTTGTTTAGTACAACTGCAGATTTGGCCATTAACCCAGATGCTAAAGAAGCGGTTTTATTTGCGTTACTCGCTAACGAAACCCTAGCAGGTAATCCTATCAACTTTGGGGATAGGGAAGGGGTGCCTTCAGTTTGTATGGGGAAAATTTCATTACCAAACTAATCTGTTAGCGATTTAAAGAATGTATAGTTGAACCATCTTAGGCGGAATTTAGTGTTAAAATTTTTTATACTATCCATACTCTTTAAAATTTATTACTTTTGCAAATCAAATAAATAGACCATGGCAAGCTTTACACTAACACCAGAAACTTGGGAAAGAGTTAAAATTAAATTCTTAAGAAAATACCGTGATTTAGCACAAGTAGAACTTTCTTTTGCTCCTGGTCAAGAAGATCAATTGGTTCAGCAACTGATGCAGTTGGTTAAAAGGGACCAGAAATATGTAGAGTTTACCATCAAGAAAGCATTGGCAGACGCTGGTGGCAATAGATTGTAAATATTCACATCAACTAAATTTATTTTTGTTTTCTAGCCGTCTTTCTGGATGTTGTCTTATCAAGAAATCATATTTCGGAATAGGTTTTTGCGTACTCCGTCATTTCGAAATGAGCTTTTCGCGATTGAGAAATCTATTAGGAAGAACCATTCTTGCAGATCTCTCCTATCGTCGAGATGACGGATTATTAAAAACATTCGAGATGATGCATTTTTTCTTTCGTTTTTCTGAACGTGCTTTCCTCCAAATCGTCTTTCCGAACGTGCTTCTTCGCACGGAGGAATCTATAACGAAGAACCATTCTTGCAGATCTCTCCTATCGTCGAGACGGATTGGAGAACATTCGAGATAAAGGATTTGGCACTCCCACTACAAAACCTGTAATCCTTTCGCATGATAGTTTTTCAATGAGTGATCACTTGGTGCCAACTCAGTTATCAAATAACTTATATTCTCTAAAGTTGCCACCTTTAACCTCAAAGCAATATTTAGTTTTTCGGATATACACAATACTGCTGTTTTAGCAGATGATTGAAGCATTGTCTTTTTCAATTGATTAATTTCCCAATCGGTATCTGTTAAGCCGCTGTGAGGATGTAAAGCACTTGTTCCCATTAAACATAAATCAGCATGGATTTCACTGAGCTGACTAATCACATGCCCTCCGTAAGTAATCTGAGAATTTTTGCTGAACAATCCACCAATTAAAATTACCTCCACCCTCGGGTATTTAGCTAATTCAATAGCAACCAATGGGCTAATGGTGAAAAAAGTAGCTCGTAAATTATCTGGAAAGTGTTTTACCAATTCAATTATTGTAGTTCCTCCACCTGTTAAAATAACCATCCCATCCTTAATTAATGGGATTGCCTTTTTTGCAATGGTTATTTTAGCCTCTTTAGCATACACCGTACTGTCATCAAAAGAAGAGTGGTAGGATTTTGATAATGCTCCTCCATGTACCTTGTATAAGAAGTTTTCGTCTGATAATTCTTGCAAATCTCTTCTAATGGTATCTTCAGATACATTAAGTAATTGCACAAGGTCTGAAGTTAATACCCTATTATGAAGATTAATTTGTTTCATAATATGGTCGTGTCTTTCCTTTTTAAGCATTTTTGGAATTTTTGAGATACTAATATAGCAAAAGAAAATTATTATGCAGGTTTTTGCAGGTTTCTGCAATTTAAACTTGATCTAAAGTGTAAAATTATTATAATATTTCTTTTTTTAGTGAAATACATTTATGATATTTACTTAGCCATTTATAAACTTGCGTATTTGTGCGTGTTTCTGAATGTCCACAAGAAGCAAAAAGTTCAACTAAACTAAATTAACTTTATGAAAAGAAAACTACTCTTATTTTTCGTGGGTACTTTTTTGTTTGCGATGCAGGTAATGGCGCAACAAATTACGGTAACAGGTAAAATAACCTCGGCTGAAGATGGTACACCCATTGCCGGCGCAACTGTAAAAATTAAGGGGACTAACTTTGCAGAACAGGCAAGCGCTGCCGGATTTTATTCTATTAAAGTAAATCCAGGAAGTGTGCTTCAGTTTATGTACCTGGGTATGGTTACCAAAGAGCAAACCGTAGGTACTGCTACAGTAATTAACATCGCATTACAAACAGATACCAAATCACTTAATGAAGTTGTGGTTACTGCATTAGGGCAAAAAGTATCTAAAAGGAGCTTGGGTACCTCGCAACAAGAGGTAAAAGGGGCAGATATTGCTGGGACCCAAAGAGAAAACTTTATCAATTCCTTACAAGGAAGGGTGGCTGGGGTAGAAGTTACCTCAACCTCAGGGGTGCCAGGAGCTTCTTCGTCAATTACAATTAGAGGGGTAAGTTCAATTAGTGGTAGTAACCAACCTTTAATGATTGTTGATGGTTTGCCTATCGATAATAAAACATTAAATACTTCAGCTTTTTTCTCAGAAAATAGTTCAAATACTTCTCAAGCAAATAGAAATGCAGATTTTACAAATAGATCTTCTGATATTAATCCCGAAGACATAGAAAGCCTTGTGGTTTTAAAAGGTCCAGAGGCAGCGGCTTTATATGGTATCGATGCAGCTAATGGTGCCATTGTAATTACCACAAAAAGAGGTAAGGCAGGGGCAGGTGCCATCGAGTACAGTAACAGTTTCAGGGTAGAATCTCCAAGAGGTAATCCAGAAATTCAAAAAGTATATGGCATTAGTTCTGTTGGTACAGCAACATTTAACTATTTTGGTGATGAATATCCTGCTGGAACTCAATTTTACGATAATGTCGATGGCTTTTTTAAAACTGCGCTAACGCAAAAACATAATTTAGGGATGAGCGGTGGTTCTGATCGTGTAAGTTATAGGTTTTCTACCTCATACACCAATCAGAATGGTGTAATACCTAATTCATTATACGATAGAGTTAACATCACGGGTGCCACAAGAGCAACCATTAACGATTGGCTTAAAGCAGATCTATCCTTAAACTATTCCTTCTCCAATAATGATCAGGCAAGAAAAGGCGCTGGTGGACCATTAATTGGTTTATTGGTTTGGCCTCAAACAGATAACGCAAAAGATTACCTAACATCTATTGGAACAAGAAGACAAGTTACAAGTATTGGATTGGGCGGAGAAGTAGACAATCCATATTTTAGTGTTAACAAGAACAGAATCAATTCTAAAACGAATAGAATTATCTCCAATCTAGGCTTAACGATTACACCATTTAAATGGGCATTTCTAGAAACCAGAATTGGTATAGATAATTATTCTAATGAAAACTTAATATTTAGACATCCAGAAAGTGCCTCTGGTTTCTCTTATGGTGGTATCTTAGATGTTGCAAATGATGTTACACGTAATATCAACATGCAAAACTTATTTAACATCACCAAACAAACCATTGCAAATGGTTTATCTTTCGATGCTACTATCGGGCAATCGTTTCAAGATCTAAGATCTAATACAAATGCCCTGTACGGAGAAAGCATGATTGATCCGAACTTCGTATCGGTTAATAATGCAAACATCAGAAGTGCTAAAAGTACATTAGCTAGAAGAAGATTGGTGAGTTTCTTTAGTAGAGCTACCTTAAATTACAGAGACTATTTATATGTAACCGGAACAATTAGAAACGATAGAACTTCCACAATACCTATCGATAGGTACTCTTTCTGGTATCCATCAGTTTCTGGAAGTTTTGTATTTACAGAGGTTCCAGCTTTTAAAGATGCTTTATCTAAAATTTTTACTTCTGGTCGCTTAAGGGCAGCATATGCTGAGGTAGGAAAAGATGCAAAACCATATGCTTATTTACCTTATTTGGAATATAAGCCTACTGTGGGTGGGGGTTATGGACAAACATTTACAGGTCCTAATCCAGATTTAAAACCTGAGTTTGCTCAATCTTATGAGTTTGGTGCAGAATTAAGTTTCTTCAAAGATAGGTTAGGTATTGATGTGGCCTATTACAATAAGAAAACTGTCGATCAAATTATTAATGAAATTAGAGGAAGTTATTCGACAGGTTACATCTTATTTAACTTAAATGGAGGCTCTACCCAGAATAAAGGAGTGGAGATTTCATTAAGAGGTACACCAATTAAGAGTAGAGATTTCTCTTGGGATATTTTAACAAATTTCGAGAAAGCTAAGGGAACGGTATTGGCATTGCCAAATTCACTTCCAGAATCGTATGTTTCTGATACCTGGTTGTATGGAAACGTTAGAAATGGTAATACACCTGGTCAATCAACAAGATCTTTAACTGGATTTTTCTATTTGAGAAATAATGCTGGTGATGTATTGATAGATCCAACTACTGGATTACCCCTAAGATCTACTGTATTTATTGATGGCGGTTATGATAGACAACCTAAATTTTCTATGGGTATAACCAATACATTTGTATACAAAGATTTTTCGCTTTCCTTTTTGGTTGATATAAGAAAAGGTGGTGATATTTTAAATGCAACAGATAGTTACCTAACAGCGCGAGGGCTTTCTACTAAAACACTAGATAGGAATGAGCCACGTGTGTTAAACGGTGTAATTCGTGATGGATTGGAAAACACATCAAACCCAACCAGAAACAATATCGTGGTAGTTCCAAGATTTCAAACGGCTTACTACTCACAAATGAGTGAAGAATTGTTTATTGAAAAGGATGTAAATTGGGTAAGATTAAAGGATGTAACGCTAAACTATAAATTGCCAGCAACTTTGTTAAAAAAGCAGAAATTCGTGAAATCAGCTAATGTTTTCTTAACAGGTACAGATTTATTTTTATTAACTAACTATACTGGTCTAGATCCGGTTGTAAATGGTAATAGTGCGGCAGTTGGCGGTTCTGGTGGTGTAGGTATTGATTATGGAAATTTCCCAATTCCGATGGGTATAAATTTTGGGATAAGAGTAGGGCTATAATCTTAAATGAAAATTAAAATGAAAAAAATATATTTATCATGTTTAATTACTGGTTTTTTATTAATCATCAGTAGTTGTAAAAAGTTTGTAGACGTAAACACGAATATGAACGCACCTAGTACTGTAACTGCTAATGCTTTACTTGCGCCAATGCTGCATTGGATGGTAACCGATGCTGCTTACGAGGGTAGACATATTGGAAGATATACACAAAATTGGGCTTTACCTTCTACAGTTGTATCTACTTGGGATAGGATGGGTTACGATCCAGGATCAGATAATGGTTCTCAAACCTATCGGGACGTGTATTGGGCTTTAGGTGTTAACCTAAACAATATGATTCAAAAGGCCGAAGAAGAACAGAGATGGGATGTTTTAGGTGTGGGTTACATTCTAAAAGCTTGGGGTTGGCAAACACTATCTGGTATTCATGGTGAGATCACCATTAAAGAAGCTTTTATGCCTAATAAAACAACTTTTGCTTACGATACTCAGGAGTTTGCATACGAGGAGAGTAGAAGGTTGTTAAACTTGGCAATTCAAAGTTTACAACGTACAGATGGTTTTGTAAGTAGTGCCTATTTAGCTAAGGGAGATATTATATATGGTGGCGACCGTACCAAATGGATTAAATATGCTTACGGCTTATTGGCGATGAACTTAAATCACTACAGTAATAAAACAGGGGTTTACAACCCAGATCTGATCATAGATGCTGTTGATAAATCGTTTGTAGGTAATGCTGATAATGTAATGTTAACCTATACAAATATGGGTAATGACGATAGTAACTTTATGGGGCCAAGACGTCAAAACTTCCAAAATTATCGTCAAACTGAATTTATCGTTAAATTGATGGATGGCACTTATTTTGGTGTTAATGATCCAAGAAAAGAAAGGATGTTAGCCAAAAACCCTGCAGGTACCTATACCGGAGTTAACATCAATTCGGTATACAACGCTACAGCAATTGCGGCTACTACTTATCCACACAACATTTGGAATTATAGAGCCAATATAGCAGGTGGTACGCGTACACTTTATATATTCGATGACAAGTCTAGTTATCCCGGCATGACTTATTCGCAATTACAATTTATAAAAGCAGAAGCTGCTTATAAAAAAGGAGATAAAGCAACTGCATTGGCAGCGTATGTAAACGGTATTTCATCTCATATAGATTTTGTGAACGAAAGAAATACGGATAACCGTCAAATTGCTACGCAAATTTTAGCATCAGAGAAAGCAGCTTTCCTGGCCAGTCCTACAGTTGTTCCGACCTCAGCAGCAGATTTAACCCTATCGCAGATTATGTCGCAAAAATATATTGCACAATGGGGTTGGGGCCATTATGAAACTTGGATGGATTTAAGAAGATATCATTATACCGATGTAGATCCGGTTAAAACAGACCAACAAGTTTTCTTAGGTTTTGCGATCCCAACTAGTTTATATGTAGATAACAATAACCTAACCGTGCAAAGAATTAGACCAAGATATAACTCCGAATATGTTTGGAATAGGGTAGAGCTCGATAAAATAGGCGGCTTGGCAACAGACTACCACACAGTTCCACTTTGGATAACTAAACCTTAATGATATGAAAATGAAATATATTAAAACCGTAATTGCTGCGGTAATCGTTTTGGCATTTACTGCATGTGATAAAAATGCCTTTCAAGTTATCGATGCTCCTCCAACCGGACCAAATTTCAGGGTTTACAACTTTGCAGTGGGTGGCCCACAAGTAAATATATATGTAAATGATGTAAAAGTTTCGGCTATTGGCTCTACTACCGGAAAAGAATCAGCATCTGGTATTGCTGCTTACGGTATATTCCCAGGTACCAATAGTTATGTTAACATACAAAATAATGGTAGTGTCGTAATCAGGGCAAAAACTCCAGTAAATGCAACCACTAACCCGGGTATAGAAACTACATCAGCTACTTCAAACTTTGAAAATGGAAAGTTTTATTCGTTTTTTACTGCTGGCATTTATGATGCAACTGCAAAAACTACAACCTCATTTGTTGTAGAGGATAAAATCCCTGCTATTGATATTAACTTTGCCTATATCAGGATAGTAAATACCGTTCCCAATGCAGCAAATGGCTTCGATTTAAAAATAACAAACAAGGCTACTAATGAGGTGCTTACCATTTCTGGACCTGTTATGTTTAAATCGGCATCAGAATTTATCAAAGTGCCAGATGGTATTTATAATATATCTGCAACCAGTATCAATACCCCTGCAAATTACGTAATTAACAGAGCAGATTTAACAGTTACCAAAGGTTTTGTTTATACGCTAGCACCTAGAGGAACTGTGGTTACTGCAAGTACGCTAGCCATAGATATGACAAGAAATAGATAGTATTTGTGTTTTAAAAGATTTCGTATAAATAGAAATGCCTCCAACCTTACCTTGGAGGCATTTTTTATGAAAAACAAAACGCAGGCGGTTTTATTGCAATCCTACTTTCAAATAATTGGGAAACTATATGGGTAAAAGAGATTTCATACTTGTCGGGCTTAATCCATTCCTGTCTGTGCCATCAGCCTTATTGGCAACGGTGTACCATTTTCATGATATTTAATAGAGCGAAGGACTGCTGAAACCCAAAAACTGCGGGCTTTGCTTTCCTAAAAGCCAAGATTGCATTGGTCATCATGTGATAAGGATATTTTTTATATGAAAAGCAGACACAGCGATATAAATAACGTAATTCTGCCCCTGTTGCAATCTTTTTGCCATTTACATCTGTAGAAAAAGAGAAAACTTAGGTTGGCAAAAGGATTTATACATCGGTCAGGTTTAATTAATTCAATTCTGTGCTATAAACCTTGTCTCCTAAACCTGATCGGCAGCGGTATATACCATTATTCATGGTTTAGCAGAGCGCAGGGCTTATTAAGCCAAGAACTACTGCTTTTGCTTTTCAAAATTTATAACTCCAATTATATTTAAGGGTTAATATTTATTGTAAAATTTAAGAACATGTATTTTATTCAGTTGTTGCTATAGCTTATGTAAAGTATTAGGGCATCTATAGCAACAAAAAAGGTGTCCGATTATTTCGAACACCTTTAGTTTATTTAATTAAGTTACATTTTCTTAGTGTAGGCTTGTCTTTCTACAATTTCCCATTGTCTATTTAGCTTCTGATAATAATTGATAAAACTTTGCTTTTCTTTCTCCCCTAAAGGCATACTTAATCTAGAGGCCCTAGTAGCCCAGTCAAAATATTCATCTTGAATGCTACGAACTAAGGCTGAATTTTTACTTTTTAATGCTTTTTCATAATTTTCTTTAAGTTGATTGAACTCCTTGAATACATCATTAATTTCTTGGTTACTAAAGTTTGGAATATCAACTTTGGCCTGTTCAATTTCATTTGCTGTTACCGGCAGTGCGTTAGCACGTTTAGTGGAGTCTTGGATTTTTTCTGCCTTGCTTAATGGCCTTTCCCTACTAACCTTTGTAGAATCTTCATTTTTTGCTTTTTTGTCATTTTGACAAGAAACGGATAGTGTGCCTATCATGCTCAATGTTAAAAGATTTAAAAATATTTTTTTCATATTGTATATTAATTTTTTTTCAAAAATATCAAAATCAGCATAAATACAACAAAAAACATTATACTATAAAACTGCTCTACAGATGAAATTAGCCTAAACCATAACGGCTAGCCAATTATATATTGGTAAAATACTCGGGTGACCTATCTGCAATGAGGTAAATAATGGCTTCGTAATTATTTAGTATATCATATATATTACTAATAACTTATTGTTTGAAGCTACAAATTTCATCTAAGTACTTACTGACCTAAAGCATCACCTTCTGTTTTATAAGGTTAACTTTTGAATAACAATAAGTTAAAGTCAATCGTATTTTGAATATATAAATAAAAAAAGTGTAAAAAAATTTGGATTGTAAAAAGTAAAGTAGATATTTGTACCTGATGAGAATTTATTTGAGGTGGGAATTATAGATTTAACAATTAATTAATGAAAAATATTTTTTTTAATTATAGTTTTAACTGTATATTCGTGCCGTGAATTAATTTGATTCAACAGGGAATGCCGAAAACTGTACTAAGAGTAGGCAAGAAAAAAGAAAAATTTTATTAACTCTAAGATTATGAGAAAAGTTTTATTAACATTATTAACGGTAAGCTCTCTTTTAGCGTTCAACGCTTGTAAGAAAGACGGAGCTACTGGTCCTGCAGGTCCTGCGGGTCCAACGGGTGCTGCTGGTCCTGCTGGTGCTGTAGGCCCACAAGGTGCTGCTGGTGTTCCAGGAGCAACTGGTGCTGCTGGTTCAAAAATTTTGGGTCTAACTGTAGATCCAGTTGCTGCTGACGGTGCAGTTGGTGACTATGCTTTCAACAAAACTACAAAAACCCTTTGGGGTCCTAAGACTGCTGCTACTGGTTGGACAGGAACAAGCGTTGCTTTAACTGGTGCTACTGGTGCTACTGGTGCTACAGGCTTAAATGGTGCTACGGGTGCTACGGGTGCAACAGGTACTAATGGCACTCAATTTTTAGCTGGTAATGGTGCTCCAACTCCAATTACTGCTCCTAACGCGGTAACTGGTGACTTTTATTTTGATAAATTAACTGGTGTTTTTTATGGTCCTTTACAAGCTAATGGCACTTGGACTAATACTATGCCTTTAGGTTCAGCTTATGCAGCCAAAACTTACACTTTAACAAGAGGTTTCTCTGATGTTGTAAGAACAGGTGCTGTGCGTTATGCTGATACTGCTGTTGTTACTTGGGGTAAATTTGATTTTATTACTACATTTACTTTGAATGCAGAAGATCAAATCCGTATAGCTAACTATCCAGGTTGGTCTGAAAACAGAGAAATGATTTTTGAAAATGTTGCAGGTTCAGGTGTTTACAATAGAGTGCCTCAAAATGCAGGTCAAATTGGTACTGCTCCATTTATATTAAATGCTAGATTTAAGTATTCTGAAAATAAAGCAAATCCAAATGTGACTTTCAATTTAACGCAAGCAGATATCGACAGATTAACTGATAATGCTGGTGCTGCTTTTGGTGCTTGGGCTTATGCTAAATTGTCAACTTCTACTTCGAACTCAGCTAATAACTACACTCCAGCTGATCCAAACGAGACAATTTCTTCTGCGACTAAGACTGTTAATTTTGCATCTACAAAGAATGTAAACGTACGTCCTTTAACTGCAGCTGAAGCTGGAACTAGATTCTCTGCACGTTATACTGCAAACACTAGTTTTAACTTAAATACATTGGTTCCAAACATTGATAAGTATAAACAAGATGGTAAAGTATTTGCTAAATATAAATACTTTGATAATATCCAAGCTGGTAATAACCCAATTAACCATACTACATTAACTGCAGGTTGGATTGATATTACTAACTATATCAATTCTTATACTACTGGAACTGGTGGTTATTCTATTGGTTTAACTAACCCATTCTCTGGAACTTTACAAGGTCCTGGTCAATCATTCTCTGGTAATAACTTTATGTCATCAGGTACTTACTTCGGTAATGGTAACTTTAGCTTTGGTACTGATCAAAATGCTACGTTAGTAACTTTGCCTTCAAGTGTAGCTTTAGATGGTAATGTTCGTTTCAACTGGACAATTGAAAGTGGAAGCAACTGGGCAGGTGCAACAACTGCAACTCCTTTTGGTCCAATGACTTTAACAAATCCAACTAACGCACAAGAAGACCCAACTGCACCTTGGTGGGTTACTATTAATGGAACTAGAGTTGTTCGTACTTTCCAAACTACTTACTACTCTGGCGCTCAGTTAACTTCTAATAACACTATTACTGGTGCTGGTGGTAACATTAATTTAGTTAGAAGAGCAAACGGTATGAATGAAACTCAATTAGGTGGTGTAAACTTAGTTAGACTTCAAATTTTCGTTATCCCTGGAGATGTTGTTCAGACATTAAAAGCTAAAGGTGTTGATGTTAACAACTTAGAAGCTATCCAACAAAATGTTAAATTGTAATTAAAAATCTTTAGAGTTACATTTATATACAATTTAATGCCAAGCAGTCCCTCTTTCGAGGGGCTGCTTTTTTATGTTATAGTAATTTGGTAAAATTGCTTTTTCAAAAGTTCGTCTTTCCACACTTGTCTGTTAGAATCTTCTTTCCGAAAGATTTTTCCGTAAGTCGTCATTTCGAGTGGACTTTTCGCGACCGAGAAATCTACAACGAAGAACCTCAACAGATCTCTCCGCTAAATAGCGTTCGAGAGGACGGTATCTTAAAGAGATAACGATACGTCCATGAGTATACTTCACCACAAGCCGTCTTTCCGAACGAGTCTTTCACTCGGAGGAATCTATACGTAAAACTTAGCTTAGCGGATATCTCAGTTGAGCAGCGTTCGAGACGTTACGTCCATGAGATGA